>Ga0315298_1000405_pt1 | contig 82792 bp, 66 predicted proteins | sample WHS_1_MG_FD_203077 | JGI IMG/M metagenome (GOLD analysis project Ga0315298, IMG submission 203077) | Extremophilic microbial mat communities from Washburn Hot Springs, YNP, Wyoming, USA - WHS_1_MG | ecosystem: Environmental > Aquatic > Thermal springs > Hot (42-90C) | place: USA: Wyoming... | reverse complement strand
CGATGTAGGGCAGGAGCGTCAGATGAATGTAGAGGGTGTTCTCCTCGCCAACATCCCGCCGCATCTGGCGGATCGCCTCGAGGAAGGGCAGGCTCTCGATATCCCCTACGGTCCCGCCAACCTCCACGATAACCACCTGCGCCCCAGTCTGCTTGGCTACCCTGGTGATCCGCTCCTTGATCTCGTTGGTGATGTGGGGGATGACCTGGATCGTCCCACCCAGGAAATCGCCCCTGCGCTCCCGACCTATAACACTCTTATATATCTGTCCAGAGGTGACGTTACTGGCGCGGGTGAGGCTGACATCGATGAAACGCTCGTAGTGGCCGAGATCCAGGTCGGTCTCGGCCCCGTCGTCGGTGACGAACACCTCCCCGTGCTGGAACGGGCTCATGGTCCCCGGATCCACGTTGATGTAGGGGTCCAGCTTCTGCACGGACACGGTGATCCCCCGGCTCTTGAGGACCCTGCCCAGAGAGGCAACGGTGATCCCCTTGCCCACGGAGGACACCACACCGCCTGTAACGAAGATGTACTTGGTCATCAGCCACACCCACCTTGAATATGCATTGGCATCGACGCGTCTAGACGGTACCGACCAGCATCACCAGGATCGGCGCCACCAGCAGGGCCGGCAGCATGTTGGCCACCCTGATCCTGGCGATCCCAAGAATGTTGAGCCCGATGCCCACTATGAGGAGCCCTCCGGCAGCCGTCATCTCCGTGACCACAGGATCGGAGAGGAAAGGTTTCGCCCAGGCCGCGCCGATGGTTAGCGCTCCCTGATATGTGAGCACCACCGCGGAGGACATGACCACACCCCATCCGAGGGAAGAAGCCAGGGCAAGAGCCGTGAAGCCATCCAGCACCGACTTCACCGCCAGGGTGCTGTATACCCCCGTCAGGCCGTCCTGAAAAGCTCCTAGAATGGTCATGGGGCCCACGCAGAACACGAGACTGGCAGTGACGAAGCCCTTGCTGAAGAGGGACTCTCCTCTTTCTCCATCCACGTTTTCCGTAGCAGGATCCGCGCCACTCTTTTGTACCCTTGCCTCCACCCAGTCCCCGAGGGCCTTCAGCCCGTCATCGATCCTGGCGGCCTCGCCCAGCAGGGCGCCGACAACGATGCTCCCCAGCACGATGATGGCGCTCCGCGTGCCGAGCGCCATTTGGAAGCCGATCAGCAGGGTCATCAGGCCTATGGCGTGCATCGCCGTCTCCCTTAACCGACCCGGCAGCCGCTCGCCAATCACGGCTCCTACGGACCCCCCGATCAGGACCGTGGCCACATTGAGAAAGGTTCCGGTCAAGACGACCCCTTCTGTCTGGTGTCTCTTCTGGGTGGAGCCGGTGCCGCGCCGATCCGCGCGGCACGTCCACCGGGACCGCCGCCGCAAGAGCAGCTTGGCACCAAACCCGAGGAGACAGCTTTCGCGGGGAAACCCCGTGGCGGTTCAGGGGGAGGCCGAAGGCCACTACAATCGCGCGTACCGCTCCACGTTCAGCACGAACACAGTGGCTCCGCCCACCTGTACCTCGACGGGATAGGGCATGTAGAACTCTCCCGGCTCCATCACCGGCGGGAGGGGATTGATGTACTGCGTCCGAGTGTTGCAGCTGGCTTCCACCAGGGAGAGAACCTCGTCCACCGCCGGGTCCTCCACCCCCACCAGAACCGTGGCATTCCCCTCCTTCAGGAAACCGCCAGCGGTGTTGATGCGGGTGGCACGATAACCCTTCTCCGTGAGCGCATCGATGAGGACACCGGCATCCTCCCTCTGCACGATGGCCACGACCAGCTTCATCCTCTCCTCCCGTCGCCTCGCTGGCGTAGCACCCGCCTACGCCCCAGCAGGGTGGACACTTCCCGCATAATTCTATCCTGAAGCGTCTCAAAGGGCAACGACGCGTCCAGAACCACCCACCGTCCCGGGTCCGACGCGGCCAGGGCCAGGTAGCCCTCCCGAACCCGCTGGTGGAAGGCCAGCTCCTCCTCCTCGAACCTGTTCCACTCCTCGACGACCCCCGCCAGCAGCTCCCCGCGCTTCCGCTCCAGCCCCAGCCGGGGGTCCAGATCGAGGAGGATCACCAGATCCGGGTACAGACCGCAGGTCCCGAACTCCACCACCTCGGCCACGGCCTCCGCGCCGAGCCCCCTGCCGTAGCCCTGGTAGGCGATGGTGGAGAAGCTGTACCGATCGGACACCACCACCTGACCCCGCTCCAGGGCAGGTCGGATCACCTCTTCCACGAGCTGAGCGCGGGAGGCGCTGTAGAGGAGTGCCTCGCTGCGGGGTGAGATGGAGAGCGGGGACGCCGGCAGTAGGATCTGTCGGATGGCGTCCCCGAGCGACGTGCCGCCCGGCTCCCTGGTCAGGACTACCGGGTAGCCCATCTGGGCGAGCCGACCTGCCAAGGCCCTCGCCTGGCTGGACTTTCCGCCCCCTTCCGGGCCCTCGAAGACGAGAAATGCCCCCACCTACTCCTGCTCTGACTTGAAGATCCTGACCCGCCTGTAGGGCTCCCTGCCCTTACTGCGGCTGGATAGGTTGTACCGCTCCGCAAGCTGGTGCTGCAGGCGGCGAATGTAGGCGCTCTGGGGAGAGAGCTCCACCGGCTTACCCCCCGCCAGCACCTGAGAGACCGCATCCTCGGCCTCCTGGAGGGCGTAGGCGGCCGGGTCCGCCGTCTCCAGCTCGAAGATGTTGATGAGCGCCCCCTCTATCTGTGCGTCCGTGTTGCTCTTGATGACGTACACGGGCACACCGGCCGCTTCGGCCTCCCGCAGTGCCTGCGGCTTCCTGCGATAGTAGTTCTTCGACGTGAGCACCACGTCCGCCGAGGTTGGGTCCCGTACGATGCTCACCGGAAGCCGGAGGGACCGAATCAGGTTCTCCAGCCTGTCCCGGCTTATCCCAAATGGGTAGATCCGGGTAGGCTTCCCCTCGGCCCGCTGCCTGGCCACTGGAGCAGCCGGCGCCGGGGCACGCTCCACCATGGCCGATGGCCGCCCCGCGCCGCCTCGTTCAGCGGCCACCGGCCGCAGCGCCCGCTGCCGCTCGACCCGCACCTCGCCCTCGGGCGTTCGCCACCTCTCCTCCGGCGGCAGAGGGTTGCCCCGGAGTATCGAGTCCACCACCTCTGCCACGTTGGCATGCACCGCTACCCGGTCCCGGTCGATGATCTCCACCACCACGTCGAAGGTGGGAGGCGCCTTTCGCTCCAGGATGGACTTCTGGGTGCCCCGTCTCCGCGCCTCCTCATCGCCCAGGGTGACGCTCTGGATCCCGCCAATCAGGTCCGAGAGCGTCGGGTTCATCATCAGATTGTCCAGGGTGTTGCCGTGGGCCGTGCCCACCAGCTGCACCCCGCGCTCCGCGATGGTCCGGGCCGCGGCTGCCTCCAGCTCGGTGCCTATCTCGTCGATGATGATCACCTCCGGCATGTGGTTCTCCACCGCCTCGATCATCACCGCGTGCTGCATGCTGGGAGTGACCACCTGCATCCGCCTCGCCCTGCCGATGGCAGGATGGGGGATGTCCCCATCGCCCGCGATCTCGTTGGAGGTATCCACGATGACCACCCGCTTGCGCAGGTCGTCGGCCAGCACCCGGGCCACCTCTCGCAGCATGGTGGTCTTGCCCACGCCGGGACGCCCCAGCATCAGTATGCTCTTCCCGGACTCCACGATGTCTCGGATGACGGCGATGGTCCCGAACACGGCCCGACCCACCCGGCAGGTCAGGCCGATGATCTTGCCTGACCTGTTCCGGATCGCCGAGATCCGATGGAGGGTGCGCTCGATCCCCGCCCGGTTATCGTCCCCGAAGGCACCTATCCGCTCGATGACGTAGTCCAGGTCCTCCTCGGTGACGTCGTGAGGGCTGAGAATGGTCTCCCCATCCGGGAAACGAGCCTCCGGTGGCCGCCCCAGATCCATCACCACCTCCAGCAGGTCGCTCCGATTGGGTGCCGCCTTCAGGGGATCGCTGATGTGGGGTGGAAGAGCGTCCAGGAGGGCATCTATGTCGTCGGTGATCGTCTGCTGCGCTGTTGTCTGCTGCGGTTTCTCCATTTGCATCCTGTTCAACCCCATAGGGCCCGCACTGCCCCATTGCTCCAGGTGGCGCCGGATGAAGAGGACGACCGGTCGACCCCACCGGGACAAGCATAATGCTTGCCACTCGGCCACCAGCGGCCCGGCAGCCGTAAGCCGAAGGCCGGGCGCCCGTCTCTCGCCTTTCCCGTCGAGCCACTAAGCGCGGGCCGGCACCAGCGCCCTGCCGGGCACCCGGACCGTCAGCTGGCGCGAGTACACCAGGTGGTCTGCCACCGGCCTGAACCCCAGCCCCTCCAGGAGCGACCCCAGCTCCGCCTGGTACTCCCTGACCGTAACATAGGCCGGCGTCCTGGAGCCGGCCAGATTCAATGCTTCCACGAGGATCTCCTCCATGGCGGCCCGCTCGCCGGGGCGAACCAGAAGATCCAGGTGCCGGCTGCTCGCCCCAAGGCTCACCTGCAGCCACCCCACAAGCCCATTTCCTCCCTCCCACACGAAATGACGCCGGCTCCCTCCCAGACTAGGGGTCCATAGTCGGGGGGCGCGGTCCAGGGATAGCCACTCGTCAACGGTCATGGCCTCCGCGCTTCGAACCGAGCAGGGCACGGCAGCGTTATAGAGGTGGAAGAGGGCTGTGGCGTCTTGGCGGAGACGCGGGCGCGCCCTCCGCGGCACCTCCCGGTCCGCGACCGTCGCCGATCTGGAGAAGTAGACCGTCTCCGAGGTGTACTGAACGAAACCTGCCTGCCCGGCCGTCCTGGCCAGATCCCCATCCACGCGCGTGACCAGGAACACCCTCCTGGCCCCACGGCGAGCGGCCTCGGCGCACAGATGCTCCAGCAGGTCCACCACGGCGGACCGGCAGTCCTGTGTCACCAGCAGCTCTTCCACGTCCCAGGCCAGCTTGCCCGCTCGAGGGCGGGCGACGGCCAGGCCGCTCACACCCCCTCCGTCGAAGGAGATCCATACCTGGGAGCTGCTCCCGTGGGTGATCAGCCTGGATAGGAAACCCCAGCTACCCCTGCCGTCGGAGCCATCCCGCAGATCGGGCCAAAGGGGGGCGGTCACTTCGCACCGCGCATCGTGACGGAAGAAAGATATCAGCGAAATGAAGTCGGTAGGCCGTATGGTTCTAATCGTCGGCATCTCTCCGGAGCTTGGGTCCAGTGGCCAGCGGTCCACCCGGCACGCTCCCGGCAAGAAAGCTCCTTCTTACTCCGATAGAGGATTCTACAACTCCGTATCAGCCACCGCAAGGAAACCCGACCGGCACTAGTGCTTTGACACGTTGGTTCCGATAGGTTGGGGCAGGCTCTCCTCCTGACCCAGGAGCGTGATGGAGGGGGACAAGTCCCCTCCCTACCTCTCAGAATCACCGTGCCAGAGAACTAGCCCGCGCAGCAGAGTCCTCCACCATCCGCCTTCAGCGCCACATGGAAACTGCTGCCCACCCCCAGCCGACTCTCCACCCACACCCTGCCCCCATGAAGCTCCACGAGACTCTTCACGATGGTGAGACCCAGCCCCGTGCCCCTGATCCTCCTGGTCAGCTCCCCGTACACCCGATGGAATGGCGCGAAGATCTCCGACAGCTGATCGTCCGGGATCCCGAAGCCACGATCTTCCACGGTGAAGACCACCCACGGCTCACCTACATCCCCGCCGATCCGAACCTCACCGTCGCCCGAGCGGCGGCCCAGCCGGGCTCGCACCGTTATCCCTGTGTCGGGGGCAGAGTACTTGATGGCGTTGGAGAGCAGGTTCTCCATCACCTGCGCGAAGCGTCTGGGATCCACCATCACAGTAGGAAGTCCCTCCTGGATCTCCATCAGGAAGACGCGATCGGGCGCCAGCCGCCTTGCCGCCTGGATCGCCTCCTGCACTATGGTCGACGGCTCCATCCGCTGGGGCTCCAACATCACCTTCCCCGCCCCCAGTCTGGAAACATCCAGGAAGTCGTTGACTAGCGACTCCAGCTTCAGCCCCTCGTTGTAGATGTACTCCGCGCAGCTTCGTCGCTCCTCCTCTGTCTGATCGCGGGTCAGAAGCAGCTCGGAGAACCCGATGACGCTGGTGAGCGGGGTGCGAAACTCGTGGGACACAACGGAGATGATGTTGGACCTGAGCTTGTCCATCTGCCACTCTCGGCTCACGTCTCTCGAGACAGAGACCGCGCCCTGAATCCCCGTCCCACCATCGCGGATGGGTGCCGCGGAAACCATGGTGGGAACCCTTTCACCCCAAGCGGTCTGGGTGAAGACCGTAACAGGCTCGGTCGGCATCCCGCTCTCCATGGCCTCTCGGATGGGGCAGGCAGTGTCGCAGATGGGGTGGCCCTCTTCGTCGCTGTGCTGCAGCAGGTAGCGGCATTCCTTGCCCACCATATCCTTGGCACGCCACCCCACCATCGCCTCCATCCACGGGTTCACGGCGGTGATCCGGCAACGCGTGTCGACGGCCAGGACCCCCTCGCTCATGGAGGCGAGGAGCGCCTCCGTCCTAGCCTTCTGCTCCTGGACCTCCTGGAAGAGGCGGGCGTTCTCCATCGCCACCGCCACCTGCCCCGCCATGGCCACGGCCATCGCCACCTCTTCCTGCGAGAAACCACGGCCCCCAGCCCTCCTGCCCACGAAGTAGCTCCCGATGGCCCTGTCCCCAACCACCAGCGGCACCACCATCCCCCTGGCCAGTCCCAGCCTCTTCATCATCGAGGCCTCCTCACGGGACAGGGCGGGGTCGCCGGCGCTGAAGACGGCGGGCTCTCGCGACGCCAGAGCTCTCGCCGAGTGGGGGAAACCAGAGAGAGGCAGCTCGAGCCCTACCCCGTCCGTGGCCTCCGCTCCCCGATGCGCGGCCGCCCGCACGGTCAGCAACCCCCGCTCCCGATCCACCGTGGTCACCGTGCAGCGGTCCGCGTCGAGGGTCCTGACCCCCTCCTCCACGGCCCGCTCCATCACCAGATCCAAGCTGAGCTGCTCGCTCACCGCCTGTCCTAGCCTGAGAAGGCTGCTCAGATCCCTGACCCTGGCCCTGAGCCTCTCGTCGGTCTCCTCGTAGAGACGGGCGTTCCTGACCGCCAGCGCCAGCTGTGCCGCCACCGCCCTGGCGAGGTCGATCTCCCGATCGGTCCAGCGCCTGCTCGCCCCCAGCTGCTGCAGCTCCAGACTCCCCAGCAGCTCGTCGCCCTGCGGGATCGGCACGGACAGCACGGCCCTCACCCCACTCTTCTCCGCCAGCTCTCGGAGCTCGGAGGGGACGGGGGCGTCCAGCACGTCCTCAATCGCTATCGGCTCTCGGCTCGATCTCCTCAGGCGAACCATGGTCTCGTTCCACCAAGGCACCGGCCCTGTCGGTCTGGGCGCCCCTCGGTCGGAGCGCGCCTCCCAGAGGGACCAGTGATGCTCCTCCACGGAGGGGACCAGTGCCACGGCACAGCGTGTTACGGAGGTCGCCGCCAGCAGCTCTTCAAGGGTGGATCCCACCACGCGGTTCAGATCAAGGGACGCCCCGATGGCCGTGGCGATCCTGTGGATCATCGCCTCGTGGGCCGCCCGCTCCTGAGACTCGCGCATGAGCCTAGCGTTATCGATGGCTAGGGCCATCCTCTCCGCCGCCATCTCCATGAGCTGCATCTGGGCAGGCTGGAAGTGGGCCGGACGCCGGCTCTCCAGCCTGAAGACCCCGATGGTCCTTCCCCGCGCCTTCAGCGGTATGGCCATGAGCGAGCGGATCCCCCGTTCCTTCGTGAGGACCACATCAGCAGGATCCTCCTCGTCCACATCCCATATCAGGCGAGCCACGCCGTGCAGGGCCACCTTGCCCGAGATCCCCTCCCCTAGGCGGCGGCGGACATCCCTGGGCTGCTCTCCAGGCATCCATCGCGCGCCCCTGATGCCCAGCTCCTGCCCGGACTCGTCCAGCAGCAGGATGATCCCGCCGTCGGCGGATGTGACCTCGATGCAACGGTCCAGAAGGGTCGTCACCAAGTTCTCCAGATCCAATGTGGAGAGCGCGGCGTCGGTAATGCGGTGAATGGCGGAGAGCCGACCCACCAGTCCCCTCTCTATCTCCACCATCCGCGCGTTGGCGAACACCCCCGCGATCTGCGCCGCCACCTGCTCCAGCAGCTCCACCTCCCTGGGGCCGTAGGCCCCGAGCTCCGCCGACACGACGGTAAGGCAGCCCAACGGCTCCCCCCTCTCGATCAGCGGGACTCGAGCCACTGAGCGCATGCGAGCGGCCGCATAGACGTGATCAGATGGAGAGATCCGCTCCAGCTCCAGGTCCTTGATGACGTGGGGTCGCCTGTTCTTGACCACCCACTCGACCCCAGAGCCCCGCAGCGCCCTCACCTGGCCCGGCAGAAAACCCTCCGCATCCAGCCCCCTGGCCAGAAAGATCCGATAGCTCTGCTCATCCTCCAGGATCGCGATCGCCACCCGGTGAAAGAAGACCAGGTTTCGCAGCTCCTTGGCGAAGGCCTCGGAGGTTTCCGCCAGTCCCTGCCCCGAGGAGACGATCCGAGCGATCCGACTAAGGGCCGCTGCCTCAGCGGCTCGCCTCTCCGCCTCCCTCTGGAGGCGGGCGTTGGCGACAGCCACGGCGGCCAGGTCTCCAAAGATGCTGGCCGCGTCCAGATCGGCCCGGGTGAATCGTCGCGAGCCGTCGCTCTCCCGGAAGCCCAGCACCCCCAATGTCTCTCCCATGTGTACCATAGGTACGCACAGCACCGAGGTGGCGGGCGCCAGCTGGGCGATCAGCCTGTTGCCGCACCTCTCCGGATGGAGATCATTCTCAATGATGGGGGAACGCTGGCGGAAGGAGCGGCAGGCGAAGGTCTCGGGGTCATCCATGGGCACGCGGAACCCACGAAGCTGATCGGCGAAGAGGCCATGGGTGTGAACGGCCACCAGGTCACCGCCCTGCGGAACCCATAGCATGGTGGTATCCGCCGCGAAGATGGCGCTCGCCTCCCCACAAACCAGGTCGAGCACCCTGTCGGGGTCGCGCTCAGAGTTCAGGGTAGCCGCCACCCTGGCCACTGAAGCCATGAGCGTGTGGCCGGAGCGCCCTTCCATCCCGCCACCCGTGGCGAGACCGGCCGATTCAAGCCCCATACGGACCCCCAGCATGTAGTGAGAGGTAGCCAGCCGAAACTAGGAGGAAGAACCCGGAGGCAACCGAGGCTCAACAACATCGTGTCGCCCACAGCGCGAATTCTACCGCAGAAAGCGACGGCGCAACAGCCCGCTCTCGATTTGGGGGCGTACCACAGAATCGTGAGCGGGGATGGCCATTCCGGGGAGCGCGGCCGTCCCACAGCCAAGTTGCATGGGACACGGCTGCGCCCGGGCCAGCAACACCATCGCGTGGCGGGCTTTGGATCCGCCGGGCCCGGTGCCACTAAGGCACCTCTCCACTGCGCCAGCGGGCACGTTTGGGGATGTCACTGCTCGGAGATTGTGGGCTCTTCCGCAACAATCGCTATCGCGCGTCCGGTCAAGAGAAGATGCTGCCGATCGTTCCTCGCCGGGATCATCCCCCGGTGACGCCGTCTCTTGAGAGACACCAATACCACCGCAACATGCTGGGCGAGGCAATATGGGGGATTGACTGGGCGGCGGGGGTCGGCTATCCTGCTGCGCGGTTCAAGATCAAGCTCGCTGCTCGACCCTTTTCCGGATTCGCCTTGACCCGCTCCAGTTCTCCACACCCGCTGGGAGGCCGCCCTTGGCGAGAATGGCTTGGCTCCTTTCGGCGATCCTTTCCCTAGCGATCTCCATGGTTTCCTCGGTACCCCGCGTCCACGCCGATCCCCTTCCCGCCAACAATAATAAGGTGGGAATCAACGTGATCCGGTGGTTCGACGCCCGGTACCTGAGCGCTGTCTCGCAGATCGTCAACTCCTCGGGTGGAGACTGGGGATATGTGACCGCGCTGCTGGTGGACGAGGACCGGGGCAACCCCGCGCGGGTCCAGCGTTTCCTGGACGACGCCAACCGGTTCCATCTGATCCCCATCCTGAGGCTGGCGACCCATCAGAGCGGCAACGTCTGGGTGAAGCCCGCCCAGGACGAGGCCGTCCAGTGGAGACGCTTCCTCACGGGGCTGAACTGGCACACCCCCGCCACCTACCTGGTGGTGGGCAACGAGCCCAACCTGGGTATCGAGTGGGGAGGGCAGCCCAACCCCCGGGAGTACGCCCGCTACCTGGATTCGTTTCTCTCCACCTTCGCCGATCTCCGAGACAGGTTCAAGATCCTCAACGCCCCATTCGACCTCTCCAACCTAACTCAGCCCGGCATGATGGACGAGTTCGAGTTCCTCGCGGCCATGAGATCGGAGGTGCCGGACATCTTCACCCGACTGGACGGCTGGGCGTCCAACCCGTACCACTTCTTCGAGGACCGCGGGGTGCGCTACACCTATCGGGGATACTCCCTGGAGCTGGACTACCTGGGGATCAGCCTGCCGGTGTTTATCACCGAATCCTACATCGGTTTCGTGGACGACCCGGAGGCCATCGGCAGGTACTACGAGACCGCCTTCAGCTACTGGCTGAAGGACCCCAGGGTGGTGGCGGCGACCCCCCACTTCTACAACCCCGAGGCCAAGCTCTTCTGGATGTTCGATGCCGACGCGGCGGGCAACGCGGTAGGGCTCTCTCCAGCAGCGTTGCGGCTCCGCGCCATGCCGAAGGTGGCGGGCAGCCCATCCTTCCTGGCCACGCTGCAGGCGCCGACCGCCCCACCGGGCTCGTTGGCCGTGATCCTGGTAGGCGGGAAGCCGGACTACCCTATCGCCAACGGGCACTTCTACACCCAGACCAACGGATCCCCTCCCGGCAAGAGCCCTTACGGCTACAGCATCACCGATGACGCGGGCGTGCCCTTCTGGAGCGAGTTCCAGAGGCTGGGTGGCGCGGAGGTGCTGGGGTACCCCGTATCGCGGCGCTTCTTCATGGACGGCTTCATCTCCCAGGCCACCCAGAAGTTCGTCCTTCAATGGCGCCCGGATCAACGGCAGGTGTGGTTCGTCAACGTCTTCGATGTGCTTCACGAGAAGGGGAAGGACGACTGGCTTTTCAGCGTTCGGCAGACCCCTCGCGATCCCGGCAGCGCGGCCGACGCCGGCCTCACCTGGGATGCCGTGATGCAGCGCCATTGGAAGATTCTGGATGGTGACCCCAAGATCAAGGCCGTCTTCGAGGCCGATAAGGATCCGCTGTCCCACTTCGGCTTGCCCATCAGCCTGGCGGACATGGGGAACGCCGTGGTGCTGCGAGCCCAGCGGGCGGTCTTCCAACGATGGAAGGAGGACGTACCGTGGGCCAAAGCCGGAGACATCACGGTGGCCAACGGCGGGGACATCGCCAAGGAGGTTGGGCTGCTGCCCATCGAGGGCATCGTGCCGGAGTCGCCGCCCCCCGAGGCCCGCTGACAGCACGCGCGGAACCCAGGGCATGCCCGCTTGGTCGCTGCCCAATGGCCGCTCGACTACGCCTCCTGGGGCATCACCGTGACGCCTGCTGCCTCCTCCAACAGCTTCACCACCGCGCTGTTGTCCAGCGCACCCATCCCCCTTCCCCGGGCGACGGAGAGGATCTGCAACGCCAGGTTGGCCGCCAGCATCGGCACCCCCGACTGTCGGCCCAGGGTGGTGGCGATCTCCAGATCCTTGTACAGCAGGTCCGTGGTGAAGCCCGGCTGATAGTTGCGCGCTAGGATCTGCCGAACCGCCTTGGTGTCGAGAGCGAAGGAGCGGCCGGAACTCCTGCTCACCACCTCGACGATCTTAGCCGGGTCCAGGCCCGCCTTCACCCCTAGCACCAGCCCTTCACACACGCCCAGCATGTTCACGGCAAACATCATGTTGTTGATGCACTTGAGGGTGTCTCCCGCCCCGTGGCCGCCTATGTGGAACACGCTCGATCCGATGGTCTGGAGGATCGGCAGGCACTCCCTGTACACATCCTCCTTGCCGCCCACCATGATGGCCAGGGTCCCGGCCTCGGCTCCATAGACCCCGCCGCTCACCGGCGCATCTATCATCTCGATGCCGAGCCCTGCGAGGGTTGCTGCCAGCCTCTTGGTGCTATCCGGGGCTGAGCTGCTCATGTCGATCAGTACCGACCCCCGCTTCAGACCGTGGACCAGCCCACTTTCACCGAGAACCACCTCCTCCACAACCGAAGAGTTGGGCAGCATGGTGATGACCTTCCCGCACCTCTCGGCAAGATCGGCGGGAGATGAGGCAGCCTCGGCTCCTAGCTCCACCAAGGGGACCACGGCCGCGGGCCTGACGTCGTAGACCACCAGAGGGTAGCCGGCAGCCAGAAGCCTCTTGGACATGGGGGTGCCCATAGTGCCGATGCCGATGAAGCCAATCCGCTCGCCCAAAGGGGGACCTCCGCCTTCATGTCTGCGTCTGCACCCATCGGCTCGCCGATGAGTCGATCACCTCTTTGAGACGTTCTGCTTCTCCTGATGAGGGCGGGTGATCTCGGAGGGGCTGAGCTCCACGAGCCCCTTCTCTGCCACCTCCACTGTTGCCGTCTGCTTCAGGATGTTCACCGCGACCACGCGCCCCTCCCCGTGGGGCGTGGCCACCCGCTCTCCCGCCTTGGGCAGCCCCTGCCTCATCTCTGCATAGGCCTTGTTCTCGTACCCCAGGCAGCAGAGGAGCCTTCCACAGAGGCCCGAGATCTTCATCGGGTTGAGGGGCAGCTCCTGCTCCTTGGCCATCTTGATGGAGACCGAGGAGAAATCGTCCAGGAACGCACAGCAGCAGAGAGGCCTACCGCACCTGCCGTAGCCCGCCAGCTGCTTCGCCTCATCTCGTACCCCTACCTGCCTCAGCTCGATGCGGGTTCGGAAGATGGAGGCCAGGTCGCGGACCAGCTGTCGAAAGTCGACCCTGCCCTCAGCGGTGAAGGTGAACAGCAGGCGGCTGCCGTCGAAGTTGTACTCGGCGGCGATCAGCTTCATGGGGAGTCCAAAGTGCTTCACCCGCTCCTTGCACTTGGCGAGGGCATCCGCCTCCCTGGAACGGAAGCTGTGGAGCCTGTCCACGTCCTCTGGGGTAGCCTTTCGCACCACCGGCTTGAGGGGCTCGGAGATCTCGCTCTCGGCCACGTCGGTGGGAGCGATCACCACCTTTCCGAGCTCCGCGCCCTTGGAGGTCTCCACGATGACCAGATCTTCCTTCTCCAGCCGAAGTGGACCCGGATCGAAATAGTATATCTTTCCCGCCCTCTTGAAGCGGACTCCTACGATGCAAGCCATGTCCCACCCATCACGCCCGCGGCACCTCCAGAAGAAGCACCTCCAGGGCTAGCCGCGTGTTGACGTTCTGAGCCAGCAGCGAGGCGGTTTCCTGTATCGCCTTCACCATCCTGCCCAGCGACTCGGCGGAGTAGCGACCCGCCTCCGCCTCCAGTCGCTCCCGCATGTCCAGATTGGTCACCCGATCCCCCAACCCGAGCCGGCAGAGGAGGAGGTCCCTCCACCAGGACTGCCAGCTCTCCAGAAGCTCCTGAGCCGCCTCCAGGTCGCGCCCCCAGAGAGACGCCAGCTCCGCGGCACAAGACAGCCGGTCCACACGGCTGGCGCCTGGGAGGGCCGCCAGCCGCTCCAGCGCGGCCGCTCTCCGCCGCAGCACCGAGCCGTTGGCGATGGCCCGGAGAGCCCAGCCCACTCTACCCCTGGACAGGGAGGCCAGCAGTCGCGCCTCCTCGGCGGCCATCCCCGTCCGCCGCCGCAACTCCTCCTCGATGATCCTCGTCGGTACGGGGAGCAGGTCCACCTGCTGGCAGCGAGAGACCATGGTAGGGAGCAGGGCGGAAGGGTCGAGCGCGGTCAGCACCATCACTACCGAAGGTGGCGGCTCCTCCAACGTCTTCAGTAGGGCATTGGCTGCTGCCTCCGATAGCCGCTCCACCTCGACGAAGATGTACAGCTTCGCCTGGCCCTCCGATGGGCGAAGCGCCACCCCGTCCTGGATCCCGCGGACTACCTCGATCCCTATGTTCTTCGCGCCCTCCTCCAGATCGACAACCTGGACGTCGGGATGGACTCCTCGTTCGATCTTCTGGCAGGAACGACACCGCCCGCACGGGCGGTCGCGTTCCTGACAGTTCAGCGCCTTGGCGAGCTCCAGGGCAAGGGTCAGCTTCCCGACATGCCTTGGCCCTGAGAACAGGTAGGCATGAGATACCCTTCCGGACTCCACACTCTTCTGAAGCAGATGAACCGGGCGATCGTGCCCTATTATCTGCCACACCGGAAACCCCTCACTGCCGCTACACCTGCGTTCTCGCGCCTATTCTACCATAGGCGGGACTTCGACCGTCTGCAAACGATTGGCGGGGTCACGTGGTTCTGAGCGCCTCCAGCTTCTCGTCCCTACCCGCCACTACCAGCTCGTCCCCGCGTTCCAGCACCTCGCTTCGGGATGGGTTCACGATCAGATCGTTGCCGCGACGCAGAATGAGGGTGGTGATCCCGAAGGTGCCCTTCAGATCCAGCTGCCCCAACTCCTTCCCGGCGAAGGACTGGGGCACCACCATCTTAGCTATCCCAAAGCCCGGCATCACCTCCAGATAGTCAACCAGGCTGGTAGCAGTGATGGCGTGAGCCACTCGGATCCCCGTGTCCCTCTCCGGGTAGACCACCCGATCCGCCCCCACCTTTTCGAGGATCTCGCCGTGCAGCTCGTCCTGGGCCTTGCAGATCACCGTCTTCACCCCGATCCGCTTCAGCAGCAGGGTGACGAGGATGCTGCTCTTGACGTCGTCGCCGATGGCTACCACACCGACATCGAAGTTCCGCACCCCCATCTCCCTGAGCGCCTCCTCGTCTGTCGCGTCGATCTGGGCCGCCTGCGTGGCGAATTCCGCCACCTCCTCCACCCTCTTCATGTCGGAGTCCAGACCCAGCACCTCGTGGCCGCGCTCTACCAGGGTCCTGGCCAGGCTGCTGCCAAACCTTCCCAGTCCAACAACCACTACCTGCTTCTTTGCCATCTGCATCACCTACCCTATCTTGAGTCGTCCCTCAGGGAAGCTGTGGCGAGCGGGTTGCTCCTTCTGGGCCAGCGCCAGGGCCAGGGTGAGTGGGCCCACCCTCCCCACATACATGGTCAGGACGATCAGCAGCTTTCCAGCCGTAGAGAGGTCCGGCGTGATCCCCGTGGAGAGGCCAACGGTCCCGAAGGCGGACGTCACCTCGAACAGAAGTCGCAGCGTGCCGAAGGGCTCCACCAGGGCCAGGACGAGGGTGACGCCGAACACCAGCCCCAGGGCCAGCAGCGCGACGGTCAGCGCCCTGTAGACGTGGTCCTGAGGCAGCTCCCGCCCAAAGGCCGTCGCCACCCTCCTTCCCCGAATGGAGGAGATGACCGCGGCGGTGAGAACGGCGAAGGTGTTCACTTTGATGCCGCCGCCGGTGGAGCCGGAAGCCGCGCCGATGTACATGAGGGCGATGGTCAGGAGGAGGCCCGCCTCCGTCATCTTTCCCACTTCGATGCTGTTGAAGCCCGCCGTCCTCGGGGTCACCGCCGAGAAATAGGCGTTCATTAGCTTCGTGGCTAGGTCCATCCCCCCCAGGGTGGACGGATTGGCGTACTCGATGCCCAACAGCCCCAGGGTACCGACCAGGAGCAGCGCTGCTGTGGTGACCAGCACCATCTTGGTGTCCAGCATGAGGTGGCGGAAGCTCCTGGTCCGAACGGTGTCGATGATGGCGGTGAAGCTGATCCCTCCCAGAATGATGGTGAAGGCGATGTCCAGAAGGACCACCGGGTCCTTGTTATACACGGTCACAGACTTGAATCCGCCAATGATGTCGAAGCCGGCGTTGTTGAACGCCGACACGGCGTGGAACACCCCCATCCAGAGAGCCCAGTCCCACCGGTACTCCGCCGCGAATCGGAAGAACAGGATCACGCCGCTGACGCCCTCGATGATAGCGGTCACCAGCAGCACACGCCGCGTTAGCCTGAGAACCCCTCCCAGCGAGGTCACCCCGTGGGCCTCTCGAAGCCAAACCCTTTCTCTGAGGCTGAAGCGGCGGCCGGTCAGCAGCAGGAGGAGGGTGGAGCTGGTCATGAACCCCAGCCCGCCCACCTGGATAAGCAGTAGGATGATCGCCTGCCCGAGGGGCGACCAGTAGTCCTTGGTGTCCACCACCACCAGCCCGGTGACGCAGACAGCGGACGTGGCGGTGAAGAGGGCGGTGACGTATGGAGTCACAACGCCCTCACGATTGGCCACAGGCAGGGTGAGCAGCAGGGAACCCACCAGGATGGTCGCGGCGAAGCCCGCGGCGAGCATCACCGGCGCTCGGGCTGGCGGACGCGGCGCGTGGCCGCGCGGGATGGATAACCTCTCCGGTTTGGCTATGGGAACACGGACGACATGCTCCCATGGACGGCGGACCGGTCTGCTGGATGTGGAAGGCATGGACTCTCTTGCTTACCTCGAAGATGCCCTGGCAAATGCCGTCCAAGCGGTCGATAGCTTGGGAATGATACTCCGCCCGTGGCTGTCTGCCAACATAACCCGCTCGACCCCATATTGTACGGCAATTGCTAATGTTGGTGCCAGGAGGAAGCAAGATTGAGCGCGGAGAAGAGCCCGGGGCCCCCAGGGGAGGGGGAACCCAGGCCGGAGACCCCCTTCCATCCCGACCTGGTCTGGCGCGAGGAGATCATCGGGGCTCGTCCGGGCGACCGGGTGGTGCGGATCGCCCGCCACCGCTACTTTCGCGGCACAGCCCCAGGCACATTGATGCCGAGGCCGGAGGCGCTGGAGCCGAGAGGCGGCTGGGCACGCCTATGGTGGAGGCTCAGGCGCCTACTGATCGGCGAGCCGCTGGCCACGTTCCAGGAGCAGGAGCAACGTCTAAACAAGGTGAGGGCACTGGCGGTGCTCTCCTCGGACGCCCTGTCCTCGGTGGCGTACGGTACCGAGGCAGCAATGCGAGTCCTGGTCCTGGCAGGTGTCGCTGCCCTGTCCCTCACCCTGCCCATCTCTGTGGTGATAGCCTTGCTCCTGATTGTGGTGGCCGCCAGCTACGAGCAGATCATCGGTGCCTATCCAGGCGGCGGCGGGGCATACGTGGTCGCTCTCGAAAACCTGGGAACCGTGCCGGGCCTCACCGCCGCTGCGGCCCTCATCGTGGACTACATCCTCACGGTGACGGTGTCCGTGGCGGCCGGCATCGCGGCCCTCGTATCCGCCTTCCCGCCGCTGGCTCCGTGGCAGGTAGAGTTGTCCATCTCGGCCGTGGCGCTCATCACCCTACTCAATCTGCGGGGAGTGAGGGAATCGGGGACAGCCTTCGCCGCACCCACCTACATCTTCGTCCTATCCATCGCGGGGCTGATCGCTTTCGGCAGCTTCAGGCTCCTCACCGGCGGCATTAGCTACACCCCCACTCCTGCCGTCTCCACAACAGCAACCGAGCAGCTCAGCCTGTTCCTGATCCTGTCGGCCTTCGCCAAGGGCTGCAGCGCTATGACTGGAACCGAGGCCATCGCCAACGTCGTGCCCGTCTTCAAGCCCCCTGAGGTCAGGAATGCAAGGATCACCCTGGGGCTCATGGCAGGCATCCTGGCTGGGATGTTCGTGGGGATCTCCTTCCTAACGACCAGGATAGGGATCGTCCCCGATCCTACGGAGACCGAGACGGTGCTCAGCCAGCTCGCCACAGTCGTAGTGGGGAGGAGCTGGTACTACTACCTGGTACAGTTCGCCACCCTCCTTATCCTGGTCCTTGCCGCCAACACCAGCTTCGTCAGCCTTCCCCGCCTCCTCTACGTGCTGGCCAGGGATCGGCATGTGCCCCGTTGGTTCGGGCTTCGAGGGGACCGTCTGGTCTTCTCGGTGGGGATCATCGTCCTGGCCATCCTCTCCGTCTCACTGCTGCTGATCTTCAGCAGCAGTGTGGACAGGCTGCTGAACCTGTACGCCCTGGGAGTGTTCACCAGCTTCACACTGAGCCAGTCCGGGATGGTTTCTCACTGGCTGCGTGCCAGGAGGGACGGCTGGAGATGGAAGAGCATCGTCAACGGGATCGGGGCCGTTGCCACCGCGGGGGTGACGCTGATCATCGCTATCACCAAGTTCCTGGATGGCGCGTGGATCGTCCTGCTGATCCTGCCGATTCTGATCACCTTCTTCCTTCTGGTCCACGGCCACTACCTCTACGTGGCGCAGCAGCTTCGAAGCGCACGACCGGTGAGGCCCAGGGGGAGGCCACCAATGGTGTTGGTGCCGGTGTCGAGCCTCACCAGGGTGGCACGAGAGGCCCTGGCCTTCGCCGAGGACCTCAGCACCAGGATCGTGGCGGTGCACGTGGCGGCAAGCATGGAGGAGGCGGAGGCCATACGACGAGAGTGGCCAGAGGTTGCTGGCGACCTGCCCCTGGTCATCATAGAGTCGCCCTACCGCCTGCTGCTTCCGCCCTTGCTGGCCTACGTGGACGCACTGAGGGAGACCCACCCAGACGACATCCTCGTGGTGGTACTGCCGGAGTTCGTGCCTCGGTTCTGGTGGGACAACCTACTGCACAACCAGACGGCGCTGCGGTTGAAGGCCGCCCTACTGTTCCGGCCCGGGGTAGTGGTGGCCAGCTACCCCTATCACCTAGGATAGTGGGCCGCTAAGAGACTCTGGTACCGCACTTCCCGCAGAACTGATTGCCGGTGGGGATCTCGGAGCCGCAGGTGGGGCACACGTTCGCCTTGGCGGCCGAGAGCTCCTCCTTCGGCGCGGCGGGGGCATCGGACTCCGAGAAGCTTCGCTTGAACTCGCTTATGCTCTTTCCCAGGGAGCCCCCGATCTCCGGCAGCTTGCCGGGGCCGAAGATGATGAGCACGATCACTAGGATCAGGATCAGATGCATGGGCTGCAGTGCGCCGCCAAACATAACGCCTCCTAAATGGTTTACTGGTGAGACCCTACGTTCCGAACACACCGGGGGCACTGCCCGGCGTAAGGCACTATACCACAATGGACTTCCACGGCAAAGACTTCGGGAGCGGCACGGCGGCGCGGTGGACTTACGGTGGCCCACTTTGAAGTGGAACGCGTGGCAGCCTGGAGCGCGGGCAACTCGCCAGCCAGGAGCACGGGCGTCTCGCCCGCCGGTTCCCGGCCTCCGACCGTCGGCGGACCGGAGGCCTGCGCTCGCAGCACTGGCTCTCCCGTTGCCTTAAACAAAGAGAGGCTCCCTGGGGCACCGGTGCCTCTTGGTTCTCGTCCAGCGACTCGTTTGATGCGCCGTGGGCTGCCCACGAAGGTCCGAAGCTGGCCACTCTGACCACAGGAGTCGCCATCCTCGAGATCTCGCGTTGGTGAGCCAGCCGCGACCCTGGAGAAGTGAGAGGCCCTGGCCTCGAGCAAGGTGGACCATTACACGTTGGCCGTGCCTTAGAGTACAATAAGATATCGTAGCCAATCGCTATTGAAGCTCCAGGAGCAACGTTGACCGAGAAGAACCAGCAAGCGCGTTTTACGAAGGGCGACACCTTCACCGCCCCCGTGGGGTTCCACCCGGACCTCGTGTGGAGGGAGGAGGTCGCTGGCCCACGTCCCGGCGACCGGATCGTGCGGATCGCGAGGCACCGCAGCTTCCAAACCATCGGTCCTGGAATGCTGGTGCCGCACCCCGAGGCCACCGAGCCCAAGGCCGGCCTAGGCAGGCTGTGGTGGCTTACCAAGCGTCTGCTGGTGGGCCGCCCCATCGCCACGGCGGACGAGGGATTGGAGCGGCTGAACAAGGTCCGAGCCCTGGCCGTCCTCTCCTCGGATGCCCTCTCGTCGGTGGCGTACGGCACCGAGGCAGCCATGCGCACCCTGATCCTGGCGGGTGTGGCGGCCCTCTCCCTCACCTTGCCGATCTCGCTGGTGATAGCCTTGCTCCTCATCATCGTGGCGACCAGCTACCAGCAGACGATACAGGGGTATCCATCAGGAGGTGGATCCTACATTGTCGCCCACGAGAACCTCGGACAGATCCCTGGTCTCGTCGCCGCGGCAGCACTGCTGGTGGACTACGTGCTGACCGTGGCCGTATCCGTGGCGGCAGGAGTGGCAGCCCTGGTTTCGGCATTCCCGGCACTGGCCGATCATGATGTGGGGCTGGCCGTCGGTGCCGTGCTGCTGATCATGCTCCTCAACCTTAGGGGCGTCCGGGAATCGGGGACGATCTTCGCCATACCCACTTACGTCTTCGTGTTCTCCATACTTGGTCTGATCGGCTGGGGGTTCTTCCGGCTGGCGACGGGTGGGATCCCGTATGAACCTGGGCCCCCGGGGCCGCAGGCGGGAACCCAGGATCTGACCTGGTTCCTGATCCTCTCGGCCTTCGGCAAGGGCTGCACGGCCATGACCGGGACCGAGGCCATCTCCAACGTGGTCCCAGTGTTCAAGCCACCCGAGATCAGGAACGCCAGGATAACCCTGGCTTGGATGGCTGGCCTGCTGGCCACCATGTTCGTTGGGATCTCCTTCCTGGCCAGCTACATCGGCGTGATCCCAGATCCCACCGAGCAGGAGACGGTGCTCAGCCAGCTGACCCGATTAATCACCGGGCATGGTCCCTACTACTACCTGGTACAGTTCTCCACCACCTTGATCCTCGTTCTGGCGGCGAACACGAGCTTCGCCAGCTTCCCGAGGCTGCTGTATGTCATGGCGCGGGATCGGTACGTGCCCCGATGGTTCGGATTGCGCGGGGACCGGCTGGCCTTCTCCGTGGGGATCATAGCGCTCACCGCCCTCTCCTGCCTCTTGCTGATCGTCTTTCGGAGCAGCGTGGAGCGGTTGCTCCCGCTCTACGCCATCGGGGTGTTCACCGGCTTCACCCTGAGCCAGTCCGGTATGGTGGTTCACTGGCTGCGCGGCAGCGAGCCCAACCGGAGACGGAAGGCACTGATAAACGGCATCGGCGCCGTCGCCACGGGGATTGTGACACTGGTGATAGCCGTCACAAAGTTCGCGGAGGGGGCTTGGATCGTCATTCTTATCGCCCCGGTGCTGATTGTCCTTTTCCTGCTGGTCCACGGCCACTACCTGCGGATCGCCAAGCAGTTGCGCACCCAGGCGCCAGTGAAGCCAAGGGGCACCCCACCACTGGTGCTGGTCCCCATCTCCAGCCTGAGCCTGGTGGCCCGGCAGGCCCTGGCGTTCGCCGAGGACATAAGCCAGCGGGTTGTGGCTATCCATGTCACCGCCGACCTTCGGGAGGCGGAGGCCCTTCGTGCCCAGTGGCAGGAGGTGGTGGGCAACCTGCCCCTCGTGATCATCGAGTCTCCCTACCGCCTGCTGCTACCGCCGCTGCTGGCCTACGTCGACGCCGTGCAGGATCTGGACCCCGACGAGACGATCATGGTGGTGCTGCCGGAGTTCGTCCCAAGGCACTGGTGGGAACACCTGCTACACAACCAGACGGCCCTCCGGCTGAAGGGTGCTCTGCTGTTCCGCTCTAGGGTCGCAGTGACCAGCTTCCCGTACCAGCTGGCCGAGTGAGGGTAGGGCCGCTGGCAAGGAGTATGCAGCTACAACATCTTTGACAAGGCCATCGGTCCGCGGATAGAATCCGCCGTCCCGCGGACCATCCCGCGCGCGGCACGCGGAGCCCGCACGATAACGGCTCTTTCGAGGTGCAAAGGTGCTTAACCCCAGCAAGATCCTGGTTCCGGTCGCCGGAAACCAGCTCGACGAAGAGATGGTGGCATACGCGGCCGATCTCGCGAAGCGCAGCCGCGCCAGATTGTACTCGGTCTACGTCATCGAGGTGAAGCGGACGCTCCCCCTGGAGATCGACCTCCCTGCCGAGGTGGAGAAGGGGGAGGGGATCCTGCAGCGGGCCGAGGAGGTCGCCCGTCGCTTCAAACAGGACGTGGAGACGGAGGTGCTGCAGGCGAGAGACGCGGGTACCGCCATAGTGGAGGAGGCGGAACGCCGGGGAGTGGACATCATCGTGATGGGGTTGAGGTACAGGAAACGGTTCGACCAGTTCTACCTTGGGAGCACGGTAATGTATGTGCTGAGGAACGCGCAGTGCAGGGTCTGGGTGTTCAGGGAGCCGATGCCGTAGGTTCGAACTCCAGCGGGCGAACTCCGCTGTCGTGGCGGGTGAGTCACAAGGCGACGATCCAACGATCGGCGGGAGGAAGATCGAGGAGATGAAGATCATCGTTATGGGATGCAGCCGGGTTGGCAGCAGGCTGGCCAACACCCTGGACGCGGAAGGGCATCAGGTCACCGTCATCGACCGAAATATTGCCTCCTTTCGGAGGCTTCGCGAGGGCTTCAGCGGCACCACGGTGCTGGGGACCGGGATCGACGAGGACGTTCTGAGGAGAGCCGGGGTGGAGGAAGCGGACGTCTTCGTGGCGACGACGGAGGGAGACAACCGGAACCTCATGTCCGCCCAGATCGCCCAGAGAGTGTTCAACGTGCCGATGGTGATCGCACGAACCTATGACCCGGGCAGGAGCGAGATCTACGAGAAGCTGGGCCTTAAGACCTACTGCCCGACGTTGGTGGGGGCGCAGCTACTTCACGAGATGATCTTGAGGAAGGAATAGATGTATATCGTTGTTGTCGGCGGCGGGAAGGTCGGCTACTACCTGACCAAGGAGCTGCTGGAGCAGGGACACGAGGCCCTGGTGATCGAGAGGAATGCCGAGAGGGCCGACCAAATCGTAGAGGAGCTGGGCAACGTGGCCCTGAAGGGCGATGGGTGCGAGGTGGCGACCCTGCAGGAGGCCGGCGTGGGGCGCAGCGACGTGCTGGTGGCGGTGACGGGGGACGACGAGGACAACCTGGTCTCCTGCCAGCTGGCCAAGAACCACTTTGGGGTGCCGAGGACCATCGCCCGGGTGAACAACCCCAAGAACGAGCACATCTTCAGGCTCCTAGGGATAGATGTGACCGTGAGCGCCACCACCATCCTGATGTCGATGATCGAGCACGAGATGCCGCGGCGGGCTCTGCTCCATCTGCTGGCTATCCAACGAATGGGAGTGGAGATCGTGGAGGCGATTCTGAACCCCGGGGCTCCAGCCATCGGGAGAAGCATCGGCGACCTTAGGCTACCCTCCGAGTCCTCCATCGCGGCGGTCATCCGCAACGGGGCCTTCCTGATCCCGTCGGGCCAGCTGGTCCTTCAGGAGGGCGATGAGGTGATAGCCATGTGCAAACCCCAGCAGGAGGTGGATCTACGCACCGCCCTGCTGGGGACGGCCTGATCGCACCCCCTCGGCGGATCAGTCTGCCCGCTCCCACTCCGGGACGAACTTGGACCAGCCGTCGTAGCTCTGGAGGTGCTGGTACAGGATGTAGTAGCTGTTGTTCTTCGGCTCGAAGGGGAGCCGAAGAAGCTTCATCTTGCTCTCTTCGAGGGTCTTCCCACCCTTGCGGTGGTTGCAGGCGCGGCAGGCGCTCACCAGGTTTTCCCAGGTGTGCTTTCCGCCTCGATGCCTGGGCACCACGTGGTCGATGGTGAGGTCCCTGGTCTTGGCGCCGCAGTACTGGCAGGTGTAGTGATCCCGATGGAAGATCTCCCGCCTGGATAGTTTCACGCGCGGCCGCGGCCGCTTGATCATGTACATCAGGCGGATGACGGACGGCTTGGGGAAGACGCGGGAAGGGGTTCGGATACCGCCAACGCCGTGCTCCAGCACCTCTGCTTTTCCACCGTCCACCAGGACCAGTGCGCGCTTGGTGTTGCAGATGTTGAGCGGCTCGTAGTTCTGGTTCAAGACTAAGACAGACTCCATCGTGCGCCATACCCCCAACAGTGAGCTAACTCCACTGCCAGGAATAATCATAACACCCACCCCATGGCCGTTCAATGCGAGCCCGGGGCAGCATCCACATCTTCATCACGCCTCCATCCGCCCAGACAGCCCTGCGCATGTTGCATGCCTTTCCAAGTAGCCTATCCGCCCAGTGCTGTGGTGCTCAGCCGGGGCGATGCCGACATGAGGCAGCGTGTGACGCCCCTTGCTGGTACAAGGGCACGCCCGTCCTCGAGCCGGCACAGCCGCAGCGCTGCGGCACCTCGAGGCTTCACAGCTGTGCCAGCAGCCTCCGACCAGATGACTCAACTATGGTTGGGCAAGGGAGCAATCCGCGCCCGGAGGGGTACCTGCAGGCCGCGACTCGGTTGGGGAACCACTGGCGGTTCAACGATCCGCCAGTGCAGTGGCGTGAGAATGATACCTCGCCGTAGACCCGGAGGATTCACTACTCCTGGCGCCTGACGCGGCCGGTAGTCGTGCGTCGCACGCCGACCCTGGGGCGAGGGGTCGCCCTGTAGCTGGGGGCCGAAATGGGACAGAGGGTACTCACCTTGAGGTCCGCAAGACGCGAGGCCAGCCTCTCGTCTAGCCGGTCAAGCTCGTCCATGGTCAGGTTGGTGGTGATCACCGTGGGGAGACGGTGGTTGTAGCGGTGGTTGATGAGCTGGAACAGCTTCTCCTCCGCCCATGGGGTGCTGCTGTGGGCACCAAGATCATCCAGGATCAGGATCGGGGAGGTGCGGATCGACTCGAACAGCTCGTCGTAGGGCACCTTGCTATCGGGGCTGTAGGCCGAGCGGAGGTGATCGAGGAGGTCTGGGACCACCACGAAGAAGGGCTGCACCCCCCGGGCCAGGAGCCGGTTGGCGATGGCCGCCGCCAGGTGGGTCTTGCCGCAGCCCGTCGGGCCCAGCAGCACCAACCACTGATGGGGTTCCTCCGCGAACTCCCTCGCCAGGCTGTAGGCCTGCTTCAGGCTGTCCAGCGCCTTCTCGTCAACCGCCTGCCCCCGCCGATCGAAGTTCTCGAAGGTCATCCCTCGCAGCAGCTCAGGCAGCTCCACCCCCAGCTTCTGCTGGGCCGGCGACTGCCGCTCCTCCACCACGCACACCCTGCTGAGACCGGGGTCGGTCATTCGGGTCCGGAGCCTCTCCTCCACCTCCTCCAAGGGGCGGTTGCAGGTGATCACCGTGGGAAGCTGGGCGGTGAATCTATAGTTGAAGATCTGGAACAGCTTCTCCTGGGCCCAGGGGGTGGCGCTCTGGGTACCCAGATCGTCTAGGATCAGCAGGGGAGACGCCTTCACGTTCTCGAAGAGCTCGTCGTAGGGCGTCTCGCTGCTGGGGCTGAAGGAAGACCGCAGGTGGTCCAGAAGGTCGGGGACCACGACGAAGAGGACCGACTCCCCGGCCCGGATCCTCTCGTTGGCTATGGCCGCGGCCAGATGGGTCTTCCCGCAGCCACTGGGTCCCAGCAGCACCAGCCACCCCGACGGGGCCGCCGCGTACTCGCGACACAGGCTGTAGGCCAGGCGGAACCGCTCCCGGCTCGAGGACTCTCCGCTACGCCCCTCCTTGATGAGGTTGTCGAAAGTGAGACGCAGGAGGGGCCCCAAGTTGCTCAACCGCTGGAGTCGACTGAGCCGTTCCTGGGTTATGGCCTGCGTCCGGCAGCTACAGGGCACCAGCTTCCCCGAATCGGGGTGCCCCGGCGGCACATCCATCCGGAGAAACCCTGCGCCCTTGCAGAGCTGGCAGGTAGGCTCCTCTGGAGCGCTCTCGTTATCGCTGTAGGAGGTGGGCATACTTGCCCTCAAGGTACTTTGAAGGGGAGTCAGACCCCTTAGGATGTCGCCTACCCTGTCCATCCTCACCTCTCCCCACAGTGGCCCAGTTCTCCAGAATGCGGCGGACGTAGCGCCAGTTGCGCCGGTTCAAGCTGACGGCCTCTCGGAACGCATCCACGATCCAGTCCGGCGGATACGCCTCCTCCGCCCGCTGCAGCTCCTCGGCAATCAACGGCGTCAGTAGACCTATGTTCTGCTCGTACAGGTCGTAGATGGAGGAGCGCGGCTCCGGCACCGGCACCCAGTCGACCCGCGCGGCGGACACGCCGAGGCTCACCTCGCCCCTCTCCACCCTCTTCAGCAGGTCCCGGTTCAGTGCGGTGTTCAGAAGGTAGCATCGGTCCTCCGTCTCCCCCCCGCGCAGCGCCACACCCAGGATAGTGCCACGGGCGCAGGCCCTGTCCAGCGCCGCCAGCAGTGCAGACGAGGGGGGATCGCCGCCGGGCCGCTGCAGTGCTGCCAGCAGGGCACGATCCGCCGACAGCTCGCTCAGCCTGACGAGACGCAGCATCCCCTTCTTCTCGTAGAGCACGCGGAAGAGGTAGATGGTGACCTTCAGCTCGGCCAGGTCGTCGATCTGCGAGAGCAGGGTAGTGAAGAAGATGTTGGGGACCGGCGTGTACCGCATCCGGTCCGGGAAGCCTTGGAAGCGCTTCCGCGGGGGAACCACGATCCCGCCTTGCTGCTCCCCTGCCCCCTGTCCGCCTTCACTCATGTCTGTACGCCTCCAGGTCCACGAAGCGGGTGGAGCTGCTCAGGAAGAGCAGTGGGAACTGCCCCGTGGGACCGTTACGGTGCTTGGCCAGGATGATATCCGCGATCCCCTTCTTGTCCGTGTCCTTGTTGTACATCTCCTCCCGGTAGATGAAAAGGACCACGTCCGCGTCCTGCTCGATGGACCCCGACTCGCGAAGGTCGGACAGCATCGGTATGTGGGGCGTGCGGGCCTCCACCGCCCTGGAGAGCTGCGAGAGCGCGATCACCGGGGCGTTCAGCTCGCGGGCCAGGGCCTTCAACGAGCGAGAGATCTCGGAGATCTCCTGGACCCGATTATCCCCGCCGCGCCCCGTGGTGACCAGCTGGAGGTAGTCCACCACCACCATATCCACCCCGACCTCCGCGTGCAGCCGGCGGGCCTTGGAGCGCAGTTCTGCCAGGTTGATGGATGGGGTGTCATCGATGTAGATGGGGGCCTCGGAGAGCAGCTCGAAGGCGTGGTGGAGCTTCCGCTGCTCGGCGTCGTTGATCATGCCCAGTCGCAGCTTGGTGGCATCCACCCCGGACTCGGAGCAGAGGAGGCGGTGGGCGAGCTGCTGCTTGGACATCTCCAGGCTAAAGATGGCGCAGGTGGCGCGGTGCCGGACGGCAGCGTTCTGCACGATGTTCAGGGCCCAGGTGCTCTTCCCCATGCTGGGCCGTGCCGCGACGATGATCAGGTCGGACCGTTGCAGCCCCCCCGTGTACTTGTCCAGCTCTATGTAGCCCGTCGGAACCCCCCGTCTCCCCTCGCCGTCGGCGGCCCGAAGCTCCATCTCCTCCAGATAGTCCCCGAGGATGGCGCCCAGGGGCTCGAAATCCCTGCTCACCCTCCGCTGGGACACATCGAACAGCAGCTGCTCGGCCTTCTCCAGCGTGGTGTCCAGGTCGAGGGTGTCGTCGTAGGCGACCGCGGCGATCTTCCCCGCGGCGGAGATCAGCCGCCGTTTGACGGCGGTGCGCTCAACGATGCGGGCATAGTGCTCCACGTGGATCGCCGTGGGTACGACGCCTATGAGGTGGGAGAGGTAGCCCAGCCCGCCCACCTCCTCGTACCGCCCCATCCTCTTCAGCTCGTCGCTTACCGTGAGGAAGTCCACCGGCTGGTGGCGGTCGTAGATCTCCAACATCGCGGAGAAGATCACGCCGTTCCGTTCCCGGTAGAAGTCCTCGGGCTTCAGGAAGGAGGCGACCTTGCCCACCGCCTCAGGGTCCATCAGAAGGCTGCCCAGGACGGCTTCCTCCGCCTCCGGGTTCTGGGGTGGCAAGCGGTCGATGGGGTGCTGGGTGTCGACGCTGTCTACAGTCATGGGCACACTCGGGGGATGGGGGACGGGGAGCGGGCGGCGGAGAGTGGGCACCCTCTCCAGGCCTCGACCCCGCGCCCACGTCGGCTTCTATTCGCCTTCCTCGCCCTCGACGATGACGGTGATGGTGGCGCCCACATTCTTGGAGAGCTTTACCGGGACCTTGTACTCGCCCACGTGTCGGATGGGCTCCTCGATCTCGATCTTGCGCTTATCGACGACGAGGCCCAGCTGCTTCTCCATGGCCTCGGACACGTCGGCGGTGGTGACAGAGCCGTACAGCTTGCCACCCTCACCCACCTTTGAGCGGATGGTGACGCTGGAGGCGGATATCCTCTTGCCCAGCTCACGCATCTCCTCGTCGATCTTGGCCTGTCGCTTCTTTTCGGCAGCCTGCCTCTGCTCGTGCTCCTTGAGGGCGGCTGGGGTGGCGGCCACGGCCAGCTTCTTCGGTATCAGGTAGTTGCGGGCGTAGCCCTCGGCCACCTCCTTGACCTGGCCGGCCTCGCCCACCCCCTTGACCTCTTGTAGCAGCAGAACCTTCATGGGGCAACTCCTTGGGGTGCAGCTTCAGCAACCTAGCAAGGGGATTATATCAGAGGATGGCCGCCCCCGATATACGAGCACCACCCGACCACTTCGCCGACGGTGAGCGCGGGAAGTGGCACGGGAATGCGTCGCTGAAGCACAGCGCCCGCCGGCCTGGGGCCATGGAGTCGCCCGAGGCCGGCGGTCAGGGTGGCAGGACAACGCCCTTTCCCTACCAGGTCAGCGGCGCCCTGGCTAGTGGGCGCCTTCACTTGCCCATTATGAGCTGCGGAAGGAAGAGCACTGTCTCCGGAAGGTAGGTGATCACCAGCAGGACCGCGACCAGGGCCACAATGAAGATGGGGATCTCCCTGGCGAAATCGGTTATCTTGATCTTGGCGATGGTGCAGGAGATGAACATGGACATCCCAACCGGCGGGGTGATCAGGCCGATCATGAGGTTGAGGGTGAAGACGACGCCGAAGTGCACCGGATCGATCCCAAGAGCCTTTATGAGTGGCACGAGTACCGGGACCAGGATGATCATGATGGACAGGGTCTCGAGGAAGCAGCCCAGGATCAGAAGGATGATGTTGATCACCAAGAGGACCAGACGCGGATCGGTGGTGACCGAGGTGACCGCGCTGACCAGGGCCGGTCCCGCCTGCTCGCGCGTCAGGATCCACGCCAGCAGGGAGGCTGCTGACACGATGAACATTATGAGGCCAGTTGTGAGGGCAGCCTCGCCGAACACCTTCCCGATGGACGAGATCCCCAGCTCCCGGTAAACGACGGTGCCGAGAAAGAGTGCGTAGAGTACCGCCAGAACGGCAGCCTCGGTCGGGGTGACCGCGCCTCCCACGATGCCCCACAGTATGATTAGGGGCAGCATGAGCGCGGGGACCGCATCCTTGAAAGAGCTGAGTAGGCTGCCACACGTCGCCTTCTCACCTCGACCGTACCCCCTGCGGCGGGATATGAGGTATACCACCCCCATCAGGTAGAGTCCCATCAGGACGCCAGGCACCGCGCCACCGAGGAAGAGCCGCCCGATGGACACGCCAGCCAGAACCCCGTACACCACGAAGGGGATGCTCGGAGGAATAATCGGGCCAATAGTGGAAGCGGACGCCGTCACCGCCGCCGAGAAGCTGGGAGAGAACCCGGAGCGCACCATGGCAGGGATGAGGACGGAGCCCGTGCCGGCGGCATCAGCCACTGCGGAGCCCGACATGCCGGCCATGATCATGTTGGTCACCACCACCACATGGCCCAAGCCGCCGGTCAGATGCCCCACCAGAGCGATGGCAAAGCGCACCAGTCGCTCGGTCACCCCACCATTGTTCATGAGCGAGCCCGCGAGGATGAAGAAAGGCACCGCGAGGAGCGGGAAAGAGTCCACGCCGTACACCATGCGCTGGGCGGTCACGGCTAGGGGGATGTCACCCCGAACCAGGATGGCCGTGAACGCCGCCATGCCCATGCTCATGGCGATGGGCATCCCGAGCACGATCAGAAGAACGAGCACCAGAGCCACGGTACCAAGCATCGCTAATCCACCATCGTCTGGGTGGAGTCACCCACCCTATCTATCCCGCGTACCAGGTCCACAAGACGTTGGACCACATACAAGGCCGCGATGGCCGACCCGGTCGGCAGCGCCGCGTAGACAACACCCATATTGAGCTGCATAGCCGTGGAGGTGGTGTTGGAGGTCAGCTGCACCATCTCCACTCCCTGCCAGACCAGCACGAGCAGAAAAGCAAGAGATGCCAGGTTAATCAGAACCAGCAGCAGCCTCTTCAGGGGAAGAGGCAGGACCAGATGGAGGGCGTCCACCACTATGTGGCTGCCTCGCCCGAAGGCGAGACCAGCCGCCAAGAAGACCATCCAGATGCATAGGAATCTGGCCGCCTCCTCGGTCCATGTGGGTGGGTTCTGTATCACGTACCGGAACACCACCTGGATAGTCACATCCAGGACCATGGCGGCCAGGAGAAGGGCAATCGCCAGGAACACCAGGCGATCGATCTGCTTGAGCAGCTTGGACATTCAAGACCTCCGGCAAGGGCCGCGCGGGCCGGGGAGGGCGCAGGCGTCGGGCCATCCCACGTCTAGGCCGTCCACCCCGGCCCGCGATGTCCCCCTACTTTACGGCGAGAACCTCCTCGTAGAACCCCGGCTTCCACTTGCCGGCGAACTGCTTGGGCAGATCCTTCAATGCCTCCTGGAACTTGGAGATGTCCACCTCCACGAAGGTCATTCCCTTCTCCTTCAGCTTCGTCTCCAGATCCGATTCGGACTCCGCCTGGTACTTGTCGTGGAGCTTGGCAAACTCCAACAGACCATCGGTGACCGTCTTCTGCAGCTCGGGCGAGAGGCTCTTGAGCCACTTCTCGCTCACGGTGACCTCGTAACCCGAACGGATGTGTCCTGTAAGCATCAGGTATTTCTGCACCTCGTACAGGGAAGAGGTGTAGATCTGCTCGAACGGGTTCTCCTGGGCATCGATGGTCCCCTGCTTGAGAGCCATGAACACCTCGGGGAACGCCATGGGAGTGACGATGGCGCCCAGCATCTTCCAGGCAGCAACGTAGCTTTCCACTTCGGGCACCCTGATCTTCACCCCCTTCAGGTCCTCTGGGGTCTTGATCATCTTGTTGGCCGTCAGATACCGGGGGCCGCGATTGGTCCAGGCGATGTGGCGGATGCCCTTGCGTTCCAGCATCGCGTCGTACATGGGCTTGCACAGGGGGCCGTCGACCACCTTCCGGAAGTGGTCCTGGTCCCGCATCACGTAGGGGGTGTCGATCACCAGCCCCCATTCGGGCGTAACGTTGGACATGGCGTAGGTGCCGAAGAGGCCGATCTCGATGGAGCCCATCTGGAGGGATTCCGTCATGTCCCGCTCGCCCCCGAGCTGGCCACCAGGGAAGATCTGCACCGTCAGCTCGCCCTTGGTCCTCTCTGACATCCACTTGGCGAACTCGTTGGCCGCCTTGTCGGACGGCCCACCCCCCGCGTGCGCGAACGCCAGGCGCGCAACCTTCGCCTTGCCAGGAGCCACAGCAGCGGCAGCGGTGGGCTGCGCGGTTGCCGGCGCCGCCGCCTTGGTAGACTCCGCTGCCTTGGGCACCGCCGTGGGGGCAGGCGCCGATGGGGAGCCGCAAGCCGAGGCTAGGCCTCCCACGGCGGCCGCACCAGCCGCGGCCCCCACCAGCTTCAGAAACCGCCTCCGATCCATGATGTCCCGCGTGATCCCAGACATGCCCCTCCTCCTTGCTGAGCTGAAACCCGGCACAGTATTCTGGATGCCCTCGGTGGAAGAAGACGCCGCCACCCATTGGGAAGTGCCATTGGAAAACGCGCGTCTAATGGGAGTGGCTGGGCTCAGCGAGCCACCTGCCCAACCTTGGATCCCACGGTTGCCTTGCTCGCGCCCCGGCCGAACTCCGCCAGACTGGTTCGAACCACGATCCGGTCGGATGGGTTCCAATCTCTGATCCCGCCGAGCACGTCCAGCAGGTAGCTGGCAGCCGCAGTGCCGATCTCATGGGAGGGCTGCACCACGTAATGCCGCGATGACCCCGCCAGATTCGCCAGGGCGGAATATCCGAAACCAGCGATCTCGATCTCCGTCAGGAGATGAGGTGCCAAGGAGAAGAGCTCCAGGATGATCCCGTCGCGGACCAGGCTGTTGAAGCAGACGACAGCAGTAGGTGGGCTGTCGAGAGCGGCCAGCTGTCGTGCCGCCAATCGGCCATCATCGGGCCTGGAATTCCCGCGAAAGCGCCAAGATCCGGCGGGGGAGATTCCCCACTCCTCCAGCGCCCTTGCGAAACCCTTCCACCTGTTCTCGTAGGTGGAGACGCCCTCGACCCAGCTGGCAGCACCGACCCGCCTGTGGCCCTTCTGGAGAAGGCAGCGGGTGAGGGCATAGGCGGCCTCCTCGTCGTCGGCGATCACAGCAGGGCAGGGGACCCCGCGAAGGTATCGGTTGGCCAGTACTATGCGGGCTCCACGGCGGAGGTGATCCTTCAAGAAGGCGTGACGACCGGCGGCTGGTATCAGGATCAGCCCTTCGACCTGCTTGGCCAGCAGCATCTCGATCTGACTGGCCTCCCTATCGACGCTTTCGCCGCTGCTGCAGAGGATCACGCAGTAGCCCCGTTCTGAGGCCGTGGCCTCCACCGAGTGGATGAACTCGGAGATGTAGGGCGTGTCGATATCGGATACCACCAGACCGATGGTCTCCGTGTGCTTCCGCCTCAAACTCCGCGCGACCATGTTGGGCTGGTAGTCCAGCTCCCGGGCTGCGGACAACACACGCTCACGGGTCTCGGGCAGGACCGGGCGGGTCTCGTTGAGAACGTGAGACACGGTGGCTATGGAGACACCGGCCAGCCTGGCTATATCCCGGATGTTGGCCATCTAGGACCCCACGAAAACGTTTAAACGGGTTCCTCGCCGGCATTCTAGTGCCGCCCCCAACTGATGTCAATAGATGCTCCTGTCCCGCGGCTCTCGATGGGGCTTTCCTCGAATGACGGGCGAGCCCTACAGAAGGGAAAGCTCCTGCAAGGCAAGCCCAATCTCCTTCATGGCGTCGGGCTTGAGGGGCTCCTGCGGGGCGATGGGCTCCCCCACGTCGAACCCCTGGATCCGCAACCCCGCCTTCACGCAGCCCGCCAGGGAGTACTTCTGGAACAGTTCGTTGATCCTCCAGAGAGGCCTCTGCAGCTCCATGGCCGCCTCCCATCTACCGTGGGTGGCCAGCTCGTAGAGCCTCACGCACTGCTTGGGCAGGAGGCAGGCGGGCCCCGCCATCCAGCCCACGCCCCCCAACTGGAACACCAGCACCGGCACGTGGGCGGACGCGCTGAAGACCTTCAGCCGGCCCCCCACCCGGTTCAACAGGGTGAGCAGTCGGCCGGTGTTGGCCGACGCGTCCTTAATGTACTGGATGTTCGGCAGATGGCTCAGTCTCTCGATGACATCGATGCTCAGCTCCCCACCCAGCACCCCGGGGTTGGTGTATAGCACCAGCGGGCAGGACACCGACTCCGCAATGGCCCGGAAGTAGGACTCGACCCCCGCCGGACCGAGGGGGAAGAGGGTCTGGAGGATCAGCACCAGGCCGTCGGCCCCCATCTCCACGAAGGCACGGGCCTGACGCACGGCTTCGGCCGTGGAGTACGCTGCCACGCCGGGCACCACCGGTACTCGCCCAGCAGACGCCTCCACCGTGATCCTCACGATCTCCATCCGCTGCTCGAGGGAGAGGTACGCAAACTCGCCGGTGCTCCCCAGGGGGCTGAGACCGTGCACGCCCGAGTCGATCAGGTGCTCCACCATCTCCCGCAGCACCCTCTCGCGAACCCCGCCCGTGGCCTCGTCGATGGGGGATACCAGGTAGGGAAAGATACCCGCAAACTGCTTGTCGCCCACTGCACCTCCTCTCGTCTCCGGAGAGGGCCTCTACGGCCCTGCGCCCCGTGCCACGGTGGACGGCCGCCTCCCCACGAGGCCGTGATCCTCCCCAGCTTCGCACTACCCGCCACGAGTCATCGCCCAGCCGTCTTGCCTCGAATGCCCGCGATGCCAGCAACGTCCGCCTGTGCCCCGCCCCTATCCCCGCCGCGCCCTCAATCGCCGCTCTCGGCCCGGAGAAGTCCCTCCAGCTCGCGTCGCATCTCCTCGATCCCGGTGACGCGCAGCAGCCTGAGCATGGTCTCCCTATCTAGGTCCAGCTTTTTGCAGGTCTCCGGGATCCACCGCCTGAAGATGGCCACGGCATGCCTCTCGCCGTAGTGGAGGACGGAGCCCTCGAACTGCTCGCGGACCAGGGCCAGACGCTCGGCCCTGGTGGGAGCAGGCAGTGGGGGGAGCCCTCGTAGAGCCCGCCATATGTCCCGGATCAGCCAGGGGTCCCGGACGGCCCCACGGGCCACCATCACGCCGGCGCACCCCGTCTCCCTCAGCATCCGCAGGGCGGCTGCCGGGGATGTCACGTCCCCGTTCCCGACCACCGGGATCCGCTGCACGGCCTCCACCACCCGACGTATGCCCTCCAGATCCGCGGATCCCCCGAAGCCCTGGGCGCGGGTCCGGCCGTGGACTGTGATCGCGGCCACGCCCACCCCCTCCAGCTCGCGGGCAAGCCCCGGCGCCACCAGCTCGCCCGGACCCCAGCCGAGCCGCATCTTCACCGTCACGGGGACTCCGACCGCCGCCACCACCGCCTCGGCGATCCTCACCGCCAGATCGGGCCTCCTCAGCAAGGCCGCTCCCCCACCCCCGGAGGTGATCTCCCGGCGCGGGCACCCCATGTTGATGTCTATCACGTCGGCCCCATGCCCTTCCAACCACCGGGCCGCCTCCGCCATCATATGGGGATCGGTGCCGTAGATCTGGTACCCCAGTGGCCGGTCGCTCGGGGCGGTCGCCAGGATCTCCCGCCGCCGCTTCCCGCCGCCGAAGAGGACGCTGGGCGGGTTGACCATCTCCGCGAAGGCGAGACCCAGCCCGCCCAGTCGCCTCAGGATCAACCGAAAAGGAAGGTCGGTGAAGCCGGACATGGGTGCCAGAAGGACCGGCGTCTCCAGGGTCAAACCGCCGATGCACAGGGTGGTCGGCAACCGTAGGGTATCCATACCCTAACCTTACCCGTGGCGCGGCGGGATGTCAAAGGTGCCACTATCGCGAGAACTGCTTCTCCTCCCGCGTGATCACCTCCAGCAGCGCCGGCCGCCCATCGGACGCCACCTTCGCCGCACGGCGCACCGCGGGGATGATCTCCGCCGGCCGCTCGACCCGCTCCACGTGAGCCCCAAGCCCCTCCGCGATCTTGCTGTAGTTGCCGGTGATGAACCTGGTGCCGTACAGCCTGGTGGCGTTGGGGATGTGCTTGTCGTATCCTCCCAGGCAGGAGTTGTTCATCAAGACGGTGATGGTTCCAATCCTGTTGCGCACCGCTGTCTCCAGGTCCATCCCGCTCTGTCCGAAGGCGGCATCGCCCATGATGTTCACCACCGTCCTCTCCGGACACGCCACCTTGGCGCCCATGGCCAGGGGCAGGCTGTAGCCTAGGTGCGTGGACTTGCCCCACCCGATGTAGCTGCCGGGCTCCAGGGCTCGCCAGAAGGGGCTTGTCTGGTCCCTCGGGTTGCCTGCATCGTGGGTCACGATGGTGTTGCGGGGATCCACGGCCTGCTGAACATCCCAAACGACGCGGTACGGGTTGATGGGGACCTCATCCGAGGTGAGCTTGGGCATCCACTCCGAGAGCCACTGTCCCCTCACCGCCTGGACCTCCCGGGCCATCCTGTCATCCCCCCTTCGGCCGTCCGGCCCCAGCCGTCGCTGAACCTCCTCGATCAAACCCCGCAGGCCCAGCCTGGCGTCCCCCACCATCATGCAGCGGATGGGGTAATCCTTGTTCAGGTCGCGCTCATCCACGGTGAGCTGGATAGCGATCTTGCCCGCTGGTATCGGGGTGGCAAAGGGGGAGATGGAGAAGCTGCAGCCCACGCCGAAGATCAGATCCGCTTCCTCGAGGAAATGGGTCACAGTGCGAGGCCAGGCAAGGCCCCCGCTCCCCAGGGAGAGGGGATGGTCCTCAGGGAAGGCGCTCTTACCGGGAAGGGTGGTCATCACCGGTGCCTGGAGTAGCTCGGCCAGCTCCAGCAGCTCCCCCCACGCCTCGGCGTACAGCACCCCTGCACCGGCGTGTATCACGGGTCTTTTCGCGTCCGCCAGCAGCTGCGCCGCCGTGGAGATGTCGCCCGGATCGGGCATGCTCCTGGCTCTGGGAACGGGCCAGTAGGACAGGGTCGACTCGTCCACCTCCGAGGCCATCACGTCCATGGGCAGCTCCAGGGCCACCGGCCCGGGCCTGCCGGTCCTCAGGTAGGTGAAGGCCCTCCTCATGAACTCGGGGATACGTTCCGGCCTGTTCACCCTGGCCGCCCACTTGGTCACCTGCTGGAAGCTGGGCACGGCCTCGAAGTTCGGCTTCACCCCCGTCCTGCTCTCCGGCATCCCACCCGGCAGGAACAGGATGGGGCTGGAGTCGGAGTAGGCCTGGGCAATTCCTCCGAAGGAGTTCTCGGCCCCAGGGCCGTTCTGTACGGCGCACACCCCGATCCGTCTACCCCGAGTGGCCCGCGAGAAGCCGTCGGCCATGCCGATCACGGCTCGTTCGGCCCTAGCCATGATCGGCCGGATCCCTTCCAGGGCCGCTGTATCGATGATCGGGTTGACCGGGAAGCAGAAGAGTTGCTCCACCCCTTCCAGCTTCAGGATCCTGGCAACCATGTCTGCACCCTTCAAGGCAGTCCCTCCTCTCTGTACTGTGGACGAAGAACGGTGGGCCGAACGTGGATCGGACCTCGCTGCGCTTCATTGTAAGTCATGCTGGCAAGAGGTGTGTTCGTGCAGGGCCCGACCGTCCAGACCGAGGACCTACCGCAAGGGGACAATCTACCTCAGGCAGCGTGCTCCGCGATCCCCTCGCCATGGATCGGCAGGGTAATGCGGAAGGTGCTCCCCTCGCCAAGGCGGCTCTCGACGCCGACCCGCCCCCCGTGCGCCTCCACCATCAGGCGGGTAATGTACAGCCCCAGCCCCAGCCCCTGACCCTTGCGCCCGGCGGCGGCCCGATAGAAGCGATCGAAGATGTGCGGGAGCTCCTCCGGCGCGATGCCTACCCCCCGGTCCGACACGGAGATCTGGACCTCGCCATCCGTCCTCTCCGCCTTCACGACGACCGGACTGGTCGGCGGCGAGTACTTGAGGGCGTTGGTGATCAGGTTGACGACCGCACGTTCCAACCGCTCCCGATCCACCAGCAGCTCGGGGAGGCCCTCCGCGCATTCCAGCTGGATACGGCCCCGATCCTCCGGCGTGCCCACCCCCTGGACGACCTCCCGAAGCAGCCCGCACGGATCAGCGAGCTCCTTGTGAAGCTCGAGGATCCCCGATTCCAGACGAGTCGACTCGACCAGCTCCTGGATCATGGAGTCCAACCTCCGAGCGCTGGTCAACACCAACCCTGCCATCCGGGCCTCGCGCTCCTGCCCCTGACCGGCGAGTCGCCTCTGCAGCATCGCGGCGGAGCCCAGAATGGATGTCAGGGGACTGCGAAGATCGTGGGAGATCATCCTGGCGTAATCTTCCCGCTGCCGCGCCAGCTCCACCAGCTTCTCGTTGGCCTGGCGCAGCTCAGCCAGCAGCCGGTCGCGCTCCTGCTCGGCCCGCTTTCGCTCGCCAACGTCGCGGACTATGGCCAGGAGCCGGTCCTGGCCGCCGATGGTGGCCCGCCTCAGGTTGACCTCCACCCAGAAGGTTCGACCCCATCGGTCCCTTGCCAGCCACTCGAACAGCTGGGGCTGCCCCTCGGCCGCCCTTCTCAGTCGGCGAAGTGCCTCCTCCTGAGTGAATGGGGGCTCACCGGCGCTGAGCTCTTCCACCGTGCGATCCCGGGCTTCCTCGGCGGTGTAGCCGTACAGCTCGGTCATCTTCCGGTTCACATCCAATATGCGGCCGGTATTCGCGTCGTGGACGAAGATGGCATCGTTGGCGGCGTCGAAGATGGCGCGGTAGTTTGCCTCCGACGCGCGGAGGGCCTGCTCGGCCTGGAGCCGCTCGGCCATCTCGGAGCGAAAGGGGCGGTATACCACCACATAGAGGGTGGGGATCAGCACGATGATCAGGATACCGCCGTCGAGGAGGGCTCCCAGCGGGTCGGGGAGGCCGAACAGGAAGGAATGGATGGCGAGCATGATGGAGAACTCGACGAGGAAGATGACTGCCGCGAGGGTCAGCAGCAGCCTGCCGACCCTCAAGGTCGCGAAGCCCTCGGTCGCGGTGCGCCCCGGCCGGATGGGAGGGGTGTCCTCCTCCCGCCCGCTCATCTAGTCCCCCCTCTGGCCTGCACAGCTGCCCGAAACCCGTTTCCCGGCTGGGATGTCCGGGAGGCAGCTTGCATCAAGCGCGCCAGCGGCGGCCGGCCCTACACCACCACCACGTTCACCAGGCGGTTGGGCACGTAGATGACATCCTTCACCGAGCGGCCGTCCACGTAGGCTCGGATCTTCTCCCGGTCCAGCACCAGCCGCTCCACCTCCTCCTTAGGCGTGCCCACGGGGATCTCCACCTTATCTCGCACCTTGCCGTTCACCTGGATCACCAGGGTCACCATCTCCTCGATGGTGAAGGACTCATCCCAAACGGGCCAGCTCTGCAGGTGGATGCTGCCCTCGTGTCCGGTCCTGTGCCACAGCTCCTCTGCCAGGTGGGGAGCGCTGGGGGCCAGCAGCAGCAGCAGGGTGTGCAGAGCCTGCCTCCAGGCCTCCGCGGAGACGGAGCCGTAGGCCGCGTTCATGCTGTTCACGTACTCCATCATCCGGGCCAGCATGGTGTTGAACCGGAACTTCTCCATGTCGTCGGTGACGGCCTTGATGGTCTTGTGCATGGCGCGGAGCAGCTTCTGATCGCCCTCCGCGGTGGCCTCGCTCGCGGGCCTTGTGGGGGCCTCCTGCAGGGCCAGCGCCCACACCCGGTTGAGGAACTTGTACACCCCGCTGATCCCGCTGGCGCTCCATGGCCCTCCCGAATCCCACGGCCCGATGAACATCAGGTAGCAACGGACGGTGTCAGCGCCCATCTGCCGCACGTATTCGTCGGGGTTGACCACATTCCCCCGGGACTTGCTCATGCGGTAGCCATCAGGCCCCAGGATGATCCCCTGGTTGAACAGCCGCTTGAACGGCTCCCCGGTATTCACCAGACCCATGTCCCGGAGCACCCGCTGGAAGAAGCGAGAGTAGAGCAGGTGCATCACGGCGTGCTCCACCCCGCCCATGTACTGGTCCACCGGCATCCAGTAGCGCACCTTCTCCGGGTCGAAAGGCCCATCCTGGTAACCAGGGTTGGTGTACCGCAGGAAGTACCAGGAGGAGTCTACGAATGTGTCCATGGTATCGGTCTCGCGCTTGGCTGGACCCCCGCAGCGCGGGCAGGCGGTGTTCAGGAACCCCTCATCGTACTTCATGGGGTTCACCCTGGTCTGGAACTCCACTCCCTCGTAACGGGGCAGCAGCACCGGCAGCTGATCCTCCGGCACCGGAACGGTGCCGCAATGGTCGCAATACACTATGGGGATGGGGGTGCCCCAGTAGCGCTGGCGGGAGATGAGCCAGTCGCGTATGCGGTAGTTGACGGTGCGGCGCCCGATCCCCTTGGACTCGAGGAACTCGGCCACCCTCGTCTTCCCTTCCACCGAGGGAGTACCGTCGAAGGGGCCGGAGTTGATCATTATCCCGGGTTCGGTGTAAGCCTGCTGCAGCTCCCCGGTGGGTCGACCGGTGGGGCTGATGACCTCCAGGATCTCCAGGCCGAAGCGCCTGGCGAACTCGAAGTCCCGCTCGTCGTGCGCCGGAACGGCCATGATGGCACCAGTGCCGTAGGTGCCCAGGACATAGTCGGCGATCCAGATGGGCACCCGCCTCCCGTTGACCGGGTTGATGGCGTAGGCGCCGATGAATACACCGGTCTTCTCCTTCTCGGTGGAGAGCCGCTCGATCTCGCTCTGCCGGCGCGCCTGCTCCACGTAGGCAGCCACCTCTGCCCGCCTCTCCGGAGCGGTGAGCTTCTCCACCAGCGGGTGCTCGGGGGCCAGCACGGCGTAGGTGATCCCGAAGATGGTGTCGGGGCGGGTGGTGAAGACCTCAAAGGACTCGTCCGAGTCGGCCACCTGCATTCGGAACTGGACCCCCTCGCTCCGGCCGATCCAGTTGCGCTGCATGGTCACGACCCGCTCCGGCCACTCGATCTCGCTGAAGTCCAGCAGCTCGTCGGCGTAGGCGGTGATCCGGAAGAACCACTGCTCCAGGTCGCGCCTGGTGACCAGGGTGTCGCACCGCCAGCAGCGGCCTTCCTCTACCTGCTCATTGGCCAGCACGGTCTCGCAGTGAGGACACCAGTTGGCGGGCGCCTTGGCCCTGTAGGCCAGCCCCATCTTGTAGAACTGGAGGAAGAACCACTGGTTCCATCGGTAGTACTCGGGCCGACAGGAGGCCAGGGAGTGGCTCCAATCGTACATGTTCCCGATGGTCTTGAGCTGGCGGGTCATGTTCTCGATGTTCCGCTCGGTCCAGTCGGCCGGGTTGATGCCGTTCTTGATGGCGGCCTCCTCCGCCGGTAGGCCGAAGGCATCGAAGCCTATGGGCTCGAAGACGTTGTACCCGCGCATCCTCTTGTATCTCGCGTGGGTATCGGCGGGAGCGAAGTTGTACCAGTGGCCCACGTGGAGGTCGCCGGAGGTGTAGGGGAACATGACCAGGGCGTAGTGCTTCGGCTTGGAAGGATCCTCCCTGACCCGGTAAATCCCGGCTTCCTCCCACCATGCCTGCCACTTGGGCTCGATCTCGCTGGGATTGTATCTGTCCACCTGCTTCGCCATCCACGACCTCCGCTGGCTCGCCTTCTATTTCCCCTCGTTCCCAGGGACGTGAACGCGCCGATGGCGCGTTCACGAGGGCGTAGGGCCGCGCCCCAGCCACTGGCCCACACTCCTGGGCGTGGGCATGCCTCCTCAATAAGCGCGAAGGCCTTTCGTCCATCGTCAGGGACGAAAGGCCATTCCGCGGTACCACCCTGCTTGGCGATCGGGATCCCCAGCCCGTCTGGGATGAGGTACAGCTCGGGTCCCTTCAACAGGGACCCGAGGTAGTGGTGGAGCAGAGGGGAATTGAACCCCTGACCTCTTCCATGCCAAGGAAGCGCGCTCCCGCTGCGCCACTGCCCCACGAGACGGGGGATCCAGCGCCCGCTCTACGGCGCTCTAACGGGCGCCGGCCGGCAGCGACTACTGCATTTCACCGCTGCTGCTCCCGGGCGAGTTCGGCCTCAGGCTTACGCCCGCCATGCCGGTTTCCACCCTCCCGGCTCTCTGACCTCGGCACGGCCTACTACTCCCGCTCAACGCAGGGGTATGATACCAGACACGCGGCGCCCGGCGCAAGGGCGAGGCGGCCTTCCACGCCGGCCTGATCGGCGGGGTCGGCGGATCGGCGATCGTGTCCCGAGGATCAGCCCCCGAACAGCTGCCCACGGCCGCGCGTCCTTCTACAACAGCACCTTGCCTCCCGAGACCACCAGCTTCCCGTCCAGGTACAGATCCGGCCCCAGGATGATCCCGTCGATGTGGACCCCGGCTTTGGTATCGCCACCGAAGGTCGAGTTATCGCCGAATGCCAGGTGGACGGTTCCGTACACCTTCTCATCCTCAAGGATCACCCCGGAGAGCCTCGCCTTGTCGTTGGTCCCGATGCCCAGCTCGGCCAGGTTCCGTCCCTCGGGCGCGTCTCCCAGCAGGGCCAGGAGGCTACGGCCAGCCGGGCCTTCCGCATCCATTAACCGGCCGTTCTCGATCCGCAGCACCACCGGCGAGGACAGCTTCCCGATTCCGGCGATGGAACCATCCACCACTGTCTCCCCCACGGCGGTTCCTTCGACCGGCGCTATGTAGGCCTCACCCGACGGCAGGTTGCCCGATTGGCCGCGCTCCCGGTACAGCCCCGTGCTGGCGACTCCCTTCCTTCCTCGTAGTGACATCCGGAGCTCTCTCCCATCCTTCACCAGCCGAGCCTCATCCGTTCGGCTAAGCAGGTCGGTGAGCCTCTCCGTCAGCACGGCCACGCTCTCGTAGTTGGCAGACACCGCCCCCTCGAAAAACATCTCCGTGGTGATGCCGGGCATGGTGGCGATCCGCGCCCCAGATCGAGCGGCCTCCAGCCTAGCTCGAGTGTGGGTGAGGGAGAACTGTGTCGGGCAAACCACCACGTCAGCCCGCTTCATCGCCTCCGCCACGGCATCCGGGGGCTCCGCCCCGTGCCTGCCGGTCGGTGGCATCAGGATCAGCATGCTGGTAGCCCCAATCCGGCTCCCGCCCTCCAGCAACGCCTCCCCGATCTCCCGAGTCGGCCCATCGGTCACCACCAGGAGGGTCTCCTCGGGACGCAGGGCCATGCAGTCTTTCAGCAGCACAGCAGCCACATCGGCCATGGATGATTTCACTGCCCCACCTCCAGCTATCAGACCAGCTCCGCCAGGGTGCGGGCCAGCACAGTCCGCGGCAAGATCACCGGGACCCCGGCGATCTCAGCAGCTCGCGCCTTCATGACGGTGGTAAAGCCCATGCAGTCAAGCACTATCATGTCGGCCTCCCACCGCTTCAGGGACTCGACGGCCCGTTCCAGCTCGGAGATCCCCGCGTAGGGGGACCCGGCCTCCACCCGCACCTCCGCGGCCACCGGCTTCCATCGCACGATGGCATGCTCCACCTGCTCCGGGGCGGGTATGACCACCCCCAGCCGCTTGCCCTCGGCCAAGGCAGCAACGAAGTGGTAAAGCACCGGCTGTGGCTTGACCAAGAGCCTACCGCAGCGGAAAGGGGGAAACTCCCCTGTGCAAAGCAGCGCAACCACTTCCGCTCCCTCTGCGATGACCCTATCGATCTGATCCTGCATCCTGGGCAGGATGTGGTGCTCCGCTATTTGCACTGAGCTCCCATCCGCCATGCGCGTCACCAGCACGTAATCCCCGGTCTTCGGGGCCAGTTCGGCCACCTGTTCCCTGGTCAGCCCGTCCAGCGCACCGCCCTCAATAAACTCGTATCCCTCCCCCAACACCGCTTGGAGCTCAGGTATCACGTCCACCCGGGGGGACTGTCCTATCGTTATGGCGCCGATCCTTCTCCTGGCGTTTCCCATTTTCCCCATCCTTTCCTGCCCCACCGTCGCCACAGACACGGCTGATGCTCGCGGCATCGGGCATTGCCGGCCCTGCACTCGGGCCAGCTACTAGGACTGCCACTGGTTCGTGCTCCCTTCACACCCAGCACCGAGTCGATGGCCCTCCGCACACGGTCCGTTTCACCCTTGATCACCAGGGTGGAACCACCCTCGGCGCCATCCACCCCACCGCGGCCAATGACCGTGCAGCTTACTCCAGCCAGGATCTCCAGTGCATCGACCTCGGTAACGACCCTTCCCACGATAGGCATCAAGCCCACAGCCATGCCCATGGACCAGTCGCAGCCCACCATGCCCGCCTGCCGCACCGCCTCGTCCACCGACCCCGGGATCAGCTTCTCCAGGCCCGCGGCCACCAGGACGGAGACCCCCTGGGCCATGAGACCCGAGAGAGCCTGGCCGGGGACACCCCCGAGCGCCCGCCCCGCCATCATGGCAGCCCGTCCCTGGGTGTCGATGATGTTGGCGCCTATCACCGCCACGTCTCCCGCTCGCAACCCGGCCACCACATCCGGGAGCTGCTGATCGACATTGCGCCACTCCATCCCGCTGATCAGAATGCTGTGGGGCGTCTCGGGATCGGCGTTCTGCGCGGACTTCGCGCCCCTGGGACTGATCCGCCCGGAGATACGCAGCTTCACCCCGATCAACTCCTCCGCCAGAGCTGAGACCGTTGTCCCGCCCTTAAGCAGCACTCGGCCGTGCTCCATGGCCCACCTCACCTCCGGCAAGGAAGCGATGGCCCTGGCGATCAGGAGCTTCCCTTCGGCAACGGTAAGACTCACCTGTGCTCGCACCGACTATCCCCTCTCCGCGAGAGCTTGTCTACCTCTTTCCCAGCGTCTGAAGCAAGCTCATATCGCCGTACAGCTTCCGCAGCAGCGAGAACTCCTCCTCGTCGTAGAAGCGACAGTTCCCTGCCCCATAGGCCTTCGCCACCTCGATGCAGAAGCGAACCGCGCTCTCCACATCATCCAGGTGAGACGCCCCGGTCGCGGAGCCGGGCACCGGCACCTCCGTGGTGATCGCGACCCCTACCACGGGTGCTCGCGTGGCGATGGCGGGCTGCATTATGCTGTTCAGGTGGAACAGTCCGTTGCCATAAGGGGTGATATCCTGGGTAGTAATGGCGAAAACCGCCGGGAGCCTTCCGGTCACAATCTGCATCAGCCCCAGAAGATCCTCGCTGACCCTCAGGATATAGCCTTCCTTCACTGTAGGTGAGATGGCGAAGCCGCGCACATTGATGATTCGATTCCCCTTGGTGGTATCCACGGAGAGGATGGCCTCCATCCGGGGATCCACCTCCTGCCGATTCATCTCAGCCATATCCACGGGTGACCCCATGAAGGGCACCGGATCGTGCGGCTGGGTGGGCGCATTGGGGCAGATGTGCGTGGCGACTATGACGTCACCGGGGAGGGGATCCCCCCTCTGGCTCATCAGCCCCAACTTCATAGCGGCAGCTACTGCGGTGAGCGCTCCATCTCCATCCGACACGAATCCGATCCGTTCGGGACGCGCGCCAAGCCCCCCCAGCCGGCCGACGATCCCCAGGGTGGGCGCATCGCCCCCCGCCATCTTGCCCCGGCTGCCTGGGACCACCGCCTTTATGAAGTCCGTGTGCCCCTTCTCCCCCTGAATCCGCCGAACGGTAATATCGCTGACCCCGTGCTGGCGTAGCACCTGGGCCACCAGCTCACCGTCCACGTGGGCGCTGTCCAAGAGCTCGAAGGCATCGATAACCTGTTTCCAGGTCATTGAGGTTCCCTCCCTTTCAGACCACGTAGTTCAGCACGTCTTTGCCCACTGTCTCCTCCACCGGCCGCAGCAATTCCGGATCGCGCACACCATCACCAAGGATCAGCTTCTGGCGCGGTACCCGCATCACGGCCACGCCCTGGCCGGTGGTGATCTGCGCCGAGGAAACGGGCATGCCGGTCGAAAGATCGAAGGTCGCCATGAGATCGGGAAAGGTGGCGAGGCGGCGTGCGGCTCCCGAAGGATCGACGGCCTCCAGGGTCATATACTCGTTCCAGAAGGTGAGCTCCAGAACCTCCCGCTGCCCCGTCTCGACCCGGACAAGACCCACATCCAGACCACTCTTGGTCTCCAGCTTGACATCGGCCACCCGGCCGCGGCCCACGATCTCCCCCTCAAGTACTTCGCACGCGGCCTCGACCATCGCATCGGGTCCCGCCCCCTGCCTCTCCAGCATGGCTCGGCCAACATCTATCGCCCGCTTGATAGCGCCCACTGCCGCGTGATCGCGTGCGTAGGACACCGTAACCGGGTTCCTGGCCACAGCCACCATTCCCCCCGCCTGGGCAGAGATCAGCGGCATCAAGGGGGATATCGTCTCCAGCTTGCCTCTGAGGAAGACTTCGAGGTAGCGACCGCGCCCCGGATCGCCACCTATCGCCGCCTGGAGCGAAACGTAGTCGGGCAGCTTGTGAAGCCCTATGGCCCCCTGAATGCTGATCGGGTGGGCCCGGCCGTTGCAGGGTGCGTCCACCACCACGAGGCCGAGGGCGGCCGCCTGGACCCAGCCGTTGGTCACGGCAACACCGCCAACTTCGCTGCTGATCAGCCCCTGAAGCCGGACGTCGCCCTCCTTCATGAGGAGTTCGACCGCCCGAATGTAGTGGATCGGAAGAGTGTAGCTGGTCTTAGAGGCGGGGGAACCTACCGCCGATGCCGTGGCCAACATGGCATCCTCCGGCAGGTCGTCAGGATCAACCAGCTCCAGCTCCCCGAACTCCACGGCAAGGAGACCGTTGCGCCGGCCCGCTTCCATGGAGCCACCGCCGCCGCCACCCAGGACGCCACCGCCCAGCACGGCGGCCTCGACCGTCTCCCCATTCAATCGCATTCTGCCCATCGCCACACCTCCATCGCTCGGAGAGGGCAGCAGAGGAGCCGGGTCGCGGGGACCCGGCTCCAGATGGCTGCCAACGAGACGCTAAAGTCGCCACTTGGCCTTGGCGACCGAGGAGCCAAAACCGTAGAGGGCATCGCCCGCGATACAGCCCGCCGCGAAGATGGTCATAGGCGTCTCGGCCTTCTGACCGTAAACCCTCAGGAGCACAGCTCGGATGACGATGCCCGCCAGCACGGCCCATCCAGCCAGTGGGTTCATGATCAGAAGCCCCGTGGCCAGCAGAATGCCCATCTGCCGGTCTGGCCCACCGATGGCCTGGATGATGGCGCCCGGTATCGCCCAGATGATCAGGTTCTGGAGCACGTTGGGCGCCACTCCAGCCTTGATGGTAGCCGCATAGACCCGGTCCACCGGTGGGAACAGGTCCTGGGAGAAGTACACATCGTGGAAGATGGTCACCATCACCCAGGCCACAGCCAGCCCGAGGAGTCCGGCAAGGATCTGCTGCCATCGGCCGGCCATCTCGAACTCGCGATTCCTCCCGCCCCCGCGCAGATAGTAGCCGGCCTTGAGATCGTAGCCGGCGTCGGCGAAAGCAGGGCCTCCGGAGGCCACGAAACCCACCAGAATCGCTAGGGAGGTCAGCGGAAAGCCCATCAGCATACCCAGAACGAGAAAGATCAAAGCCGTGGCGAAGGCCGGAAACCATCCCGCGTGCATGGCCGACAGGCCCACGATGAACTCCGCCGCAATGCATGCTATGGCCGCGAAGATGATCCACCAGATCAGCATCGGCACGGACATCTCGGCAGTTATGCCCGTTATTAGAGCGAGGATGGTGGCTGCCGCCACGTAGAGGACGAAGCCACGGATCAGGCCCATCGCTACGAAGCTCTCATCTCGAGTGTAGACTGGTTCTGCCGCTGCAGCTTGGGCCCCACCGGCGATCGGCTGGACATGCGCCTGCCTGCGGAAGAGGATGATAAGCACCTGCACCAGGGCAACCAGCCCCGCCCCGACCATCATGCCGTGCGGAATATACTGTGCGTTGATGTCGATACCGGTCAGAGGGATCGAGTAGCCTCGGATCAGCAGGCCGACCCCAAACATCGTTAGGGCGAAGATGTTTCCGATGAAGGCGACGCCGAAGGCGGACATGGAGATATTGAAGTAGGAACCGATTATCCCGACAACGGTTCCCACCACCAACAACCCAGCCCTTCTTCCACCCTCGTCCCCCGCGATGATGGCCTCGGCCGCGGCAACCCCCGGGGGCCAAGCGTTCCTACCCGGGAAGATCCGGCAGTCGAACAGCCAGTACAGCATGAACAGATCGATGAGCATGCCCATGGTGGCGCCTATGAGCACCGGGGTGACCAGGTCCGGTCGCCCCATCAGGACGGGGATCCCGATGGGGAGCAGCAGGCAGTTGGCAGCCCCAAAGGTGGCGCTGGATATGTTCGACTGAACAAGGTTCTGCCTGTGGACCGAGCGGAAACGCTGGAACACCCCCAACGGCACTCTGGACACCGCAATCGCCACGAGGACGCCGATGATCGCGGTGTTGGGTGTCACGCCCAGGGTGGTGAGGATCTGGAGCCCGATGATGGAGCCGATCATCGAGAGTATGATGTTCATTATCAGGACGCCCGGCTCCAGGGCTTTGGGGTGGTATTTCTCCTCCGCCTCGGGTTTGCCACCCGTGGCTTGAGCATCATAAGCGGCCACTAATCATACCTCCTATCTCCCGGGAGAGATGACCAGCGCGGGGCAGCAGATCGCTACTTACCCCGGTAAGATATCCCCTCCAGTCTGCTCTCTCAGCCGGCCTAGTCGGCACATGGATCCCAAGAGTCCGCTACCTTTCCACATCACCTCCTCTCTCCAACAACGGCATCCTGGTAAGCGCGTACCAGCACAGCAAGCCCGCCGCGTCCACCGGATCCACGGCAACAATACCCAGGTGTCGCGTCACCTGGGCCGCCATGCCTATGGTGGCGTAACCGGTGCAGGCCAGCGCCAGCGCCCTCGCCCCGGATCGCATCAGCCTCCGTGCCGCCTCCAGAGCCGCTTCCGTGCCTCTGGCAGTCATGAGGTCCAGGGTATTCGTTACCCCCTCCGGGCTGTCCTCCCCAACGAAAGCGTCGCCCAGGACTCTGCGAACAGGACCAGGGGCCCCCTCGGTGAGGTTCAGCACACCCACCCTGTCCGCCAGCCCGCGTGCCACGCAGGCCAGAGCCGAGCCGGCGCCGATCACCGGTATCTGCAGCTCGGCTCGAAGCTGCTCCACCGCGGGATCCGCCGCACAGCTGATCAGGATCGCGGATGCCCCCTCCGCCGCAAGTCCTCGCGCGGCATGGATGATTTTGGGAACGGCGAGACGCTCTGTCTCCTCATCATGGATCCCATGGGGTTGGTCGGGGATGCACACGCTCCGGGTGGGAAGGCCGAAGTGGCTTTCGATCTGCCGTCCATGGGCACGCAAAAGGTCGGGGTCCGTGGTCGTGAGGACACGCACAATGCCGACGAAGCTGCTCATCACGCAAGCCCTCCTCTTGCCAGGGCCAGCACTCTCCGCGGGGAGCCGTTTCGTTGCCATAGAAGCGTGCCGTGAGCCATCCATCAGCATCAAAGGCACGGGGGTCGCTTTTCAGTCTACTCTCGATCGGTAACTTGTCAATACCACAACGGGGTAATTCGCCGACGCATCGGCCCACGGTCGGGTTTGTCGCATTCTGTCCCGTCGGGTCTCCCCACAACCCGAGGGCCGTCAGCAACATATGCTCTGTGCTCCCGACCATGGGGTGAAGATGGCGCGTCAGCCTCGTAGAGTGGGCAGCTACGAGGGAGTCCTGGCCACCCTTCGCACCTTGCGGGGGGCCGCCAGCCACAGCGCCGTGATGCTCAGGACGGCGGAGGCAGCCCCGACGGCGAAGGCCGGCAGGTAGGAGCTAGTCGAGTCGAAGATGTAGCCGGCAACCCATGCGCCGAAGGCGCTCCCCAGCCCCTGACCGATGCATATGAGCCCGTAGATGGCGCCGAAGCTCCTCCCCTGGAAGATGTCGGCGGAGGCCGTGGATAGGAGTGGGGGTGTGGCCGCATAGCCCAGGGCAAAGACCAGTGTGTACAGCAGCACGAGCTCCAGCGAGGGCACCACCCTCGTCAGGACCAGCAGGCCTATGCTGAGTATCAGGACGCCGTTACCCAGGGTAAAACCCCTCTCCCTCCCGAGGCGGTCCCCGACCTCGCCCCACAGCACCTTGCCCAGCATGCTGAGCAGCCCCACAAACCCAACCACGGAGGCGGCCAGCATCTTGTCGTAGCCGCCGTCCACCAGGTAGGCCGCCTGGTGCACGAAGATCATTTGATGGGTTAGAACCGCGGTGCCCAGCGCTCCGAAGAGAAGCCAGAACCTGGAGGTCCGCAGGGCGTCGGGCACGGTCCACGGGTGGGAGGCCCAGCGCTGATCCACCACCTCCCGCACCGGCTTCGGCTTGCCGTGGACGGATGCACGCTCCCCCTGCCGCACACCGTCCACCCTCATCCCAACCTCCTCCGGCCTGCCCACCAGAAGCAGCGCCGCCTGCGGGGCGATCCCCAGCAGGGAGATTGCGGCCAGCACCAGGTAGGCCGATCTCCATCCGATCCCCGAGATGAGCTGCTGGCTGAGGGGAACGAACAGAACGATGCCGAGGCCTATCCCCGCCGACGCCACCCCTATGGCCTGGCCCTGCCTCGCGGAGAACCACCGGCTCACCACGGTCACCCCTGGAACCCAGCCGGCCAGGGCGAGGGAAAGTCCGCACACGATCCCGAAGTACAGGTAGAACTCCCAGAGCTGCGTCACCCGGCTGCAGGCGAAGAGCCCCATTGCCAGGAGGACTCCTCCCGCCGGGATCACCCGGGCGGGCCCCAGCCGATCGATGAGGCCGCCTCCGACCACACCGCCCAGCCCGATGACCGCCACAAAGACGGAGAACACTCCCGCTGTGGCGGCGCGGCTCCAGCCGAACTCCTCCAGGAGCGCGACGAAGAAAACGGAGAAGGAGTAGTAGACAGCATAGGTGATCGCCATCACCACGAAGATGGATCCGACCACCACCCACCCATAGTAGAAGGGCAGTCGAGCTCGCCAGCCGGGGCCCTGCCCCCGGGGTTTAGGCGCGGACATCGAGGAGCTGCCTTGCAACAGAGACCGTCACCACAGCATCGAGGTTGACCCAACTATACTCCCATGAGGGAGGAAGGACAACGGCGGAAGGCGACTTTGCAGGCCGTGGCGGCGCCGCTAAGATGGCTCAGCCATGTCCCGTGCCAACAGCCGTGCCCGTGAGGCCAGGAAGAGGGGGGAACCAGATGACGAGCCACATGGCGAGGGAGATCGCGGCCCAGCCGGAGGTGCTGCGCCACCTCTTGCACGAGGAGAGGGAGAATGTGGCGCGCATCGCGGCGCACATTCGGGAGGTCCAGCCCGCATTCGCCTTCATGGTCGCTCGCGGCAGCTCCGACAACGCCGCCCTGTACGGCAAGTATCTCTTCGGGGCCATAAATCGGATGGTGGTAGCCCTGGCGGCCCCATCGCTGTTCACCCTCTTCCAGGCACCCCCGCTCCTATCTCGGGCACTGGTGATCACCATCTCCCAGTCTGGCCGGTCGCCGGACCTTCTGGAGGTGACCAGGAACGCTCGGTCTCAGGGGGCCCTCACCATCGCGGTGACCAACCACCCCAACTCGCCTCTCGCTCAGCTGTGCAGTTGGGTGATCCCCCTTCATGCGGGGGTGGAGAGGAGCGTGGCGGCCACCAAGAGCTACACGGCACAGATGATGGCCCTGGCGATGCTCTCCGCCTGTCTGGCGGAGCGAGAGGACCTGCTACGGGAGTTGGAGCTACTGCCCGACCAGGTCGGGCTGGCCATGGGAGCCGAGGCCGAGGTGCGGGTTGCCGCTCAGCGGCTAGCGGATGCCACCCGCTGCGTCGTAATCGGCAGGGGGTTCGACTACGCAACAGCCCAGGAGATCGCGCTGAAGCTGAAGGAGCTGGCGTCGCTGCCCGCCGAGCCCTACTCGGCAGCGGACTTCATGCATGGTCCGCTTGCCATGGTGGAGCCAGGGTTCCCCGCGATCCTGATCGCGCCAGGGGGAAAGACCTTCGAGGAGATGGCCAGGCTGGGACGGCGGCTGAAGACTTTCGGTGTGGATCTGTTCGCGATCTCGAACCGCCGGTCGATGCTGGAGCAGGCCACCGTCCCCATCCCCTTGAGAGGGTCCGTGAGGGAGTGGCTGCTCCCCTTCATTACAGTGGTCCCCGGCCAGCAGATGGCCCTCCACCTGGCACTGGCCAAGGGGCTTGACCCGGATCGGCCCCGGCGGCTCAGCAAGGTGACAAGAACGAGGTAAGCAGCGCCGCGGCATCGTAGGAGGTGCCGCCCGGTGACAGGGATGCCACGCCAGGTCGGCCTATCGTCGGTGCACTGTACGGCCGCCCACGATGGTCTCCAGCACGTTCAGCCCATCATCGAAGAGGACCAGATCGGCGTCGAGTCCCGGCACAAGCCTGCCACGGCGCTTCGAAAGCCCCAGGATCCGGGCGGGCGTTTCCGAGGCTGCCCTCAGAACCCCGGCCAGATCCCCCGTCCACGCCGCCAGGTTGGCGATGGCACGGTCCATGGTGAGCAGGCTGCCCGCCAGTCGACCGTCCTCCATCCTAGCCGTCTCGACATCGACCCAGATCCTTTGCCCGGAAAGGCTGTACTCCCCCGGTGGAAGCCCTACGGCGGGAACGGCGTCGGTCACGGGAAAGAGGCCGTCCGGTCCGCGAGCCCGCCAGGCCAGCCGGACCATGGCCGGGTGGAGGTGGATCCCGTCGGCGATGAGCCCGGAGGGAGGGGACGCGGACTCCAGCAGGGCCCCGGCCAGGCCGGGTTCCCTGTGGTGCAGCGGGGGCATGGCGTTGAATAGGTGGGTCCCAGCCCCCAACCCCGCGGCGAAGGCGTCACGGGCCTCCTCGTATGTCGCCCCCGAGTGCCCCGCCGAGGGCACCACCCCCATCTCACGCAGGCGAGATATGGCCTCCAGGGCGCCATCCAACTCGGGAGCCAGGGTGACCATCCGGACCGGCTCCACGGCCAGCAACTCCACCTTCGTCCTGTCAGGGTGCATCAGCCACCCCGGGTTGTGGGCGCCACGGTGCCCCGGGCTCAGGAATGGGCCCTCCAGGTGGATGCCCAGGAAACGCGCTCCCGGGATGTTGTCCAGCTCCCGGAGCCGGGCCAGAACAGCGGGGTAGGACTCCGGGGCCGTGGTTACCACGGTGGCCAGGTAACCAGTGACCCCGTTCCGGGCCAGGAAGCTCGGGACCTCATCGAAGTCCGCCTCGGGATCGCTGAAATCGCCGCCGAGGGCGCCGTTGCACTGGAGGTCTATCCAGCCCGGTGAGACGATGGGAAGCCCCGGGTCCGCCATGGGCAGCCTCTCCACCGCCACTATGTGGACTCCCTCTATCTCCAGCCGGACCCCCTCGAAGGCGCCCGCGCCGAGGGGAAGCCGCCCTTCGATCCTCCTCACCGGTCCCGCCTCCTGCCCACGTTGGAGCCGCCGTCGCCCTCGAGACAGGCAGCCGGCGGACCATCACCGGCCGTCGCCCTCCCTCGGCTCCTCCTCCCCGAAGATCTCCTCGTAGCTGCGGATCGACCGGCCGCCCAGGGTGTGGAAGCGCTTGGAGGCCGCCCGGCCGGGCTGGTAGTAGGCCTCCTCCCTCCTGCGCGCCTCCTCCGCCTCGGGCGCGAAGTAGGCCACCCACTCCTTAGGGCCGTCGATGCTTTCACCCCCATGAGGGGTGAGCCTCGGGCGCACCTGGATCAGTGCAGGGGCGTTCAGCGCCGGGCCGGTCACCACCGCCTGCCCTCGGGAGAGGGCCGGCAGCTCCATCAGGATGTCCTTGGAGGCCGACTCCACGGCGGAGGCGATGGTGTTCTGGTCTATGGGGTTCACGATGCGCAGGATGAACTGTGTCATGCACTGGCTCAGCACATCCTGGTCCAGCTTCCCAGGCCGCTGGCTGATCAGGCCGACCCCGATGCCGAACTTCCGCCCCTCTGCCAGCACCGTCTTCAGCTGCCGAGCGGAGACCACCCGCTCGGTGCCCTCGCCGCCCGGTGCGAAGTGGTGAGCCTCCTCCAGCAGGACGAAGGCGGGATAGGGCAGGTAGCCATCATCCCCAGGCTCCACCTTCTGCCTCACCGTCGCCATGCGGGCGTCGTACAGCCGGCGCAGCAGCACGCTCACGATCACCTGCTGGTCGCGGGGCTCCGTCTCGTTGAGTTGGAGGACGGTGCACTGCCCCGGCCGGAACAGCTCATCCAGGGGGATCTCCTCATAGGGCTTGAAGAAGCTGGAATCGCTCAGCCGCTCCAACCGCCACAGGAGGGCCTGGACGCTGGATGCGAAGTCGGCGCCCCGCACCTCCTCCTCCTTCTCCCGGGAGAAGGCCTGTACGGCGTTCATCAGGTCCTCCACCGTCCAGTGATCCGTGTCGCCGTGCGTAGCCTGGGACTCCTGGCGCACGCGCCGGTAGGCGGCCGAGAGCAGGTAGTCCATTCGCTCCCCCATGTCCGACATAAGGTAGCGGAGGTCACCCAGGGTCAGGCTGCTGAACCTGAAGTACACCCTGTCGGGCGTGATCACCTTCACCGTCGGCCTGTAACCATCGGCTGCGAACTCGGCCAAGCCCTGCATGGCATCTAGGGTGCCGTACTCGCCGTGGGGGTCCACTATCAGCAGACAGGCTCGGTTGCCGGGCTTCATCAGCTCCTCGATGACGACGCCAGCCAGATAGCTCTTTCCGGCCCCCGTGGAGGCGATGATGGCCATGTGGGTGGAGACCAGCTCCCGGGCCGACAGCACCACGGGGACGCGATGGCCTGGCCGCGACAGCAGGTAGCCCACGTGGGCGGAGCCCGGCGAGCCCAGCGAACTGGGGTTCAGGACCCTCGTCAGAACCTCATCCGGCACCAGATACACGGGCCAGCCCTGGCGAGGTGGTATCCGCGGGTTCACGAAGCTCTTCAGCCGCTCGTCGAAGTAGCCCAGCAGGCTCACCGTCACCTCGAACAGCTCTGCCTCCGTGGAGTCGCAGCCGAGAAGCTCCGCCACCGCGTAGGGTGGGATCTGGGGATCGGCGGAGAACTCATCTGGGAAGAGCCGAGCGGGGCGGCGCTGCACCACCCTGCCAATCACATCTCGCCGCTCGCCATCCGCAACAGTCTGATAGTAGACGAACTCGCCCACCTTGACGGCATTGTCCCGGTCGGGCGTCAGAAAGGTGTACTCCTGAGGCTTCTCCCCGGGACCCTTGGCTGTCCCGATGGGCTGCTCCTTCGACATTCTACCCTCCATTCCGGGTCACCGTCCTACTTCCTAGCCAGTCGGCTGTTCCAGTCCAGGTTGGAGCGGAGGACAGACAGCGTGCCGGCGTCCCCCGGGAATGTCTCGATGAGCCGGGAGAGCAATCCGTTCAGCAGCTCGGGCATGGCCGGGTTGGCCATCGCCGCCAGACGCGGCAGGTAGGCCACCCTCGGCCCCCCGGCCGACTGGTGAAACCGCCTGAAAGCCTCCTCCTCCAGGGAAAAGACCTCGGCACCCACTCGCGAGGCCACCGGCGGCACCCCCTGGTGGTAGACGGCGCCCTCTCCCTGTCCGTGCCGCCACCCGACGACGGCGACACCGACGACTGTCGAGGTCTCGGGCACGTAGTCGGGAGCGAAGGCCGTGAGATGCGGCTCTCCTGAGAGCCGCGGCCCGAGGGTGCCGTAGCTGGGGTTCAGCAAGAGGGTATCGTAGATCACCCCGATGAGCTGGTCCTCGCCCTGGCCCACGGCGACGCGGACGAAGCTCCCGAAGGCATGGTCCTCCGGGCGCGGAGGATCGGGCACCTCGCCGGGAGCGAAGATCTGCACCACGTAGTCCACGTGGCTATTGGATTTGACGACTCTGCCAAGGAGCAATGTGGTTCACCCCCTCATCCCCCGCCCCTTCTCCTCCTACAGGGGGAGAAGGGGGGAAGGGAAGGATGCTCGGGGACACCCCGAACCCCGCCAGCGGGGCTCCACCCCGCTGGACACCCCGATCTGGACTTTGGGGCTCCATCCCGATGGACGCCCGCTGGACCAAGGCTTCACGCGATGGGAGGCGTGCCCCGACGCGCCGGTATCGCAGCGCCGGGAGGGGACTCGTCACCCACCAGCGGCGAATCGCGCCCGGCTGCGGCTCCAGATCGGGGAACCCGCCGACCTTCCAGCGCCAGGCCAGGACTCACTGCGCCAGCCCCCGTCCCCCCCATTTCCTGATCGGCGTTCGACGGCCGCAGAGGCGCATACTCTCTGCACCCATCACGGCGCGGAGGCCATCACACACGCCCGCGCCCGACCACGCTCGAAAACGCCCTCACCGGCAATTCGGGAAGCCATCACAGCGCGGAGGCCATCATACACGCCTGCGCCGCTTGCTGGCAGCCTTCGGTGCCAGGCGCAGCCGCATTCCATTCCGCTCGCAGAACTCCTGCACCTGAGCGTAGAACATCTCGCGGTCCGTGGCGGAGAGCACCGCCGCCGCGTCAACGGCTTCGAAACAGTAGGGATAGCCGGTGCCTGCCACCACCTCGCAGCGGACCACATCGGCCACGTACTCCACGAGCCCATCGCGGACCACCCACCGGGGGATGTCCACCCGCGCAGGAGGGCCATCACCGGTGGTCTGCAGGTAGAAGAAGGCCACCTCTCGCTGGAAGTCCTCCACACCCCCGCCCAGGTCCATGCGATAGTGGCGGAGGATGTGGTCGCGGGCGCAGACGAAGGCCCGCGTCCGATCGCCCCACTGCATCCTGCCTCGCAGCAGCTGCCCATCGTTGATCCGCTCAGGCTGAGGCAGCTGTCCCAGGTGGGAGAGGAGGGTGCAGAGGTCGCGAGCGTGGCTGGTGTCCACGAAACCCACCACCGGGACCTTGTGCTGGCTCGATGCCTGCAGCAGCCGCAGGATCGCCCCGATGTACCTGTCGCGGATCTGCTCTGGGAACGGGGCGGCGAAAGACGCCGCCAGAGTGCCGTCGAAGAAGGCCACAGGGGGCGGGTCCAACCGATCCCACCGGCGGATGTGCTCCACGAGAACGTTGGTCTCGGCCTCGAACCGGAGCAGGTTCACCTCCTGGGTGAGCTGGGCGCCCTCCTCGCCCTGCTCACGCTGCGGTCTGGGAGAGAGCAGCTCGAAGCGGGCGTCCTTGACATACCGTCTGGCATCGCCGCGATGGGGGTTCTCGAACCAGGCGACCTGGATTGCCGCCAGCCCAATGGAGTACTCCTTGGCCGGCGGGATCTGGCTGCCATCCACCGCCAGGGTGGTGATCCCCTGTATGCGGTCGAATGCCCAGACCCGCGCCTCCTGGTGGTTGCCCCAGCTATGACCGAATGGGAGGACCAAGGGGGCGCCGTGCTCCTCGCTGGGGACGGCACCTGGGTTCTCCTTCCCCTCCAACCGCTCCTGGATCTGGGCAGCCGTCATCTCGCCCAGCCTATCCAGCCAGCGGGAGTAGCTGGCGGCCTCCTGGGCGTGGCGCCTGTCCATCTCCTTGAAGTCCGCTAGCCTGGCCTCCAGCGCCCTCCGGACCTTGTCGGGATAGAGCATCTACTCCTCCACCACCGTCGCGCCGGCCCGCTTGGAGAGGCGAACCACGTGTCCAAACAGGGTGTCGAAGGAGTCGTCGTGCGAGATGACCACCAGCTGATCGAAAGAGCGCAGGTTCTGGATCTGGGAAGCCAGGTTGCTCCTCCGAACATCGTCCATGTGAGCCGTCGGCTCGTCCAGGAAGGCCATCCTCAGGTTGCTGAGGGTCTGCAGCAGGGCCAGCCGCACGGCGAGCGCCGCCCCCATCTGCTCGCCACCCGACAGCTGCTTGAACTCCCGTTCCTCGGACCGGATGCGGCAGCGGATCTCGTAGTCGGAGTCCCACTCCAGCGAGATCGTCGGCTGGCCCAGCAGCTCCCGAAAGATCCCAGTGGCCCTGGCCGAGATCCTGCGCAGCAGCGCTCGCGCTATCTCGGGCCCAGCCGCATCCAGCGTTCGCCGGACCGCCTCCACCGCATCCATCATCCTCCGGGCCTCGGCAGCCTCCGCCTGGGCCGACTCCATCTCCGTCTTTCTGACAAGCAGATCCTCCACCTCACGGAGAAGCCGCTCCTCCTCGCCCTCGCACAGCTCGAGCTCCCTGTCAGCGGCGGCCACCTCCGCCGCCACGGCATCCATCTCCCCACGAACCCGCAGCTGCTCAGCCTCGTCGTACCGGGCCCGCATCTCCTCCAGAGCCCTAGACAGCTCCGCCAGCCGCCTCTCCGATTCCTCCGACTCGGCCAGGGCCCTTTGGTGTGCCGCTCGCCTCTGCTCCAGCCGCCCGGCCTCGGACTGGTTCTCCAGATAGCAGCGGTAGGAGGGCTCGCTCTCGTCCCGCAGTCGGGACCACGTGGCCAGCTCCTCTTCCAATCCATCGTAGGGCTCCAGCTCGCGGCGGCACCGCTCCTCGGCGGTGCGGGCGGAGGCCGCCTCCCTCTGTGCCCGCTCCAGGGATCTCTCGACCTCCGGCCGTTCCCGATCGATCCGCTGCCTGAGGGCCAACGCCTCCCCTCGCGGGTCGCCGATCCCCTCCAAACCCCTGCGGGCCGCGACCAACCCGTCCTCTGCCCCTGACTCTCTCTCCAGAGTGGAACGAAGCTGCTCCACCATCTGCCGCTCCCGCTCCACCGCCCTGGCGGCCTGCTCAGCCTGGCCGCGCCATCCGGCCTCTCCGGCCACGATCTGTCTGGCAGCCTCGGCGCGCGCCAGCTCGGGCTCCAGATCCAGAAGCTCCTTCCGCTTCCTCTCCCGAACAGCCGGCAGATCCGAGAGACCCCCCACCGTCCGCGACAGGCTGTCGATCTCCGAGGCCAGCGTGGTGTTCTCCTGGTCCAGTTCGGCGATCCTGCGGTCCAGGTCGGGCAGCCGCACCAGCGCGGCCAGGGCCCTCCGCGATTCCTCCAGGGCGGCGTCAGCCTCCGCCAGCCGGCCCTCGGCAGCGGCGATCTCCCTCTCCAGGCTGGCTATGACCGCATCGAAATGGCCGTCCAGGGAGATACCGGGCCTCAGGTTGCGACAGGGTTCATGGAAGAAGGGACACAGCCCTCCCTCCACCTGTGACCGGGAACGCCGCGCCTCTCGAAGGCTAGCCCTCAGGCCCTCCACCGCGCCGTGGGCGGCATCCCGCTCCATCTGCCGGGCCGCGGCCATCTCAGCCAGACCCTCCAGCGCCCGAAGCTCGTCGGCCCCCCTCTTCAGCCTGTCCAGCTCCTCCAGCAGCGTTTGGCGGCGTCCCCTGGCCTCCTCGAGATCCTGCTCTGCCCTCTTCAGGAGCCAGGCCTGCTCTTCCAGTCTCGCCATCTCCTCTCTGAGGGCCTCCCCCTGCGACCGCAGGTCTGCCCACCGCGACGCCATCGGCCTGGCCTCTTCCACCGCCCTCAGACGCTCTTCAGCCTCCCGAAACCGGGTCCTGGCGTCCTCCAGCCGCGCCTCCGCCAACGGAAGCTGCCGCGCGGCCTCCTCGCGGGCCCGCAACCGCTCCTCCCAGCGTCGGACCTCCTCCTCCCAGCGCTCCTGCTCGGGGATCAGACCCTGCAGCTCCCTCAGGCGAACCTGATCCCTGTCCAGCGCCTTCAGCCGGTCCTGGGCAGCCCGCAGCTCCTGCTCCCACTTTAGGGCCGTCCGAGCGGCCATCTCGGCGCTCTGCCGCAGCCGGTCCCGCTCCTGCCGCCGTTGGTTCAGCAGCCGCAGACGATCCGAGGCCTCCTGGTAGGAGCTGTAGCCCGACCGGTTCTCCTCCAGCAGCCGCACCGCCACCTCGGCCCGGCGCAGCTCCGCCGCCCGTTCCTCCAGCCGGCGCTTCGCATCGGTGGCCCTGTGGGAGGCCAGCTCCACCTCCGACTGCCCTTCCTGCACCGCCTGGCGGAGCCCTTCCATCCTCTCCCACGCGGACCTCAGCTCGGCATGCCGCCGCCGGGCATCGGCGGCGGCCACCTTTAGGTCGGCCTTGCGGAGCTTCGTCTCGCGCAGCCTCTCCTCGACCTGGGGCAGCCGCCGGGCGTCGCCCTCCAGCAGCGCGGCCTTCCGATCGGCTTCCGCAGCCCGGTCTCGGAAGAGGTTGCTGACGGACCGGAGAGCCTGCGCAGCCGCCCCGTAGTCCTCGATCTGAAGCAGGCGATCGAACTTCTTGGCACGCGGCCCAGCACTCTCCAGGAATATGGCGGTGAGGGTACCCTGAGGCGGCCCCACGGTATCCTCGAACAGCTTTGCCAGGTCGGTGCTGGGGTCCAGCCGGAGGAAGTCCAGCACCCAGCTGCGGACGTCGCTCTCCCCCTCTGCCACTCGCTGTCCCAGCTCGTCATAGACGGCCTGGCCCGCGCCCGAGCCCAGCTTCCTCACCACATCGAAGCGGCACCCATCGTCGTCCTCCACTGTCACGGTGATGCTGCCGCTCTTCTCCCCCTCACGCAGGAAGGCATCCAGTCGGTAGGGCCTGTAGCCGAAAAGGGCGAACCCGATGGCCTCCAGGACCGTGCTCTTGCCGGCCCCGTTCTCGCCACATATGGCGTTGATGCCCAGCTCCAGGGGAATGGTGGTAGGCCCGGCGTAGCTCTTTACGTTATGGAGAACGACCCTGGCAATCCGCATTCAAGCACCTCAGCACGCGGTCATGGAGAACCCTGGGCACGAAGCGCGGGCAATCCGCCTTCGCGGCCCAGCGCGCCCGCCGGCGGCACGTCCACAGGGCGTCCCTGGAACCTCGCACGTGGTTGGCTCCACGTGCGAGCCCGGCCCTCCATGTGGCCGCGAGCCCCATCCCATTACCAACAGATCCCCTCGGTCCCGTCGTGACAACAGCAGGCCCAGGGCGTCCGCTAGGACAGCTCCGCCATCTGCCGGCGCACCATCTCCGCGATGCTCTCCGGGCTTTCCTTGGCAAGGGCAGCCTGCTTCAGCGACTGCGCCATCCTCGCCCATCCCGTCGCCCTGTGCACCTTCTGCTCGTCGTTGGCAAAGAGCTGGCGCAGCACATCCAGCTCCAGGACCGAGCGGTCCACCGGCTCCCCATCCTCGCTGGATCTGACCTGGAAGGCGGTCTCGTCCGTGTGGTCCCTGATCTGCACCACCAGGGGGCTCAGAGCCGAGACGACCTCCGCCTCCAGCGCCCCTAGGTCCAGATAGTGGCGGTCGAAGCGGAGCCTACCCGTGAGGGTGAGGTGAACCACGGGACTCTCGGCCGGCCTCACTTCGACCCATCGGGAGATCCCTCGACGCAGCAGAGCCAGGAGTTCCCCCGGCTCCCTGCAAGGCTCCACGTCCAGCCGCTGGCGGATGAAGGGGCGTCGCGGCGGCTGTACCAGCCTCACACGGTGAGGGGGTTGCAGCGTGTCGTCCACCTCCACGTGCAGGAACCCACGGTCCCAGTCCACCTCCGCCACGTTCCAGGTCTCCAGCGAGCCGGGATTGTGAACCCAGTCCTCCCTGACGAAGTGCTTGTGGATGTGCCCCAGGGCAACATAGTCCACGAGGTCGCGAAGGGGCGCCAGCTGCTCGTAGGCCAGCTCGGCCCGGAAGTGGGGAACGATGCCGTCCAGGCCCGCGTGGATCATCGCCACGGTGTAGGGCCGGTCGGCACCCTGCAGAGACTGGAGCTGGGTGGCAAGCTCTCGCACCGCTCGACCGGTGGAGGCCCCTAGGAAACGCATCCCCACGAGGCGAATGCCCTTGAGGTCGATGTATCCCCCGCTGCCCTCATCGGCGGACCAGGGGGTAAGCCGCAGCCCATCTGGGCCCACGGCGTCCAGATAGTGCAGAAACCCGTGGAGCCCCAGCGACTCCACCCACGCCCTTCCCTGACCGTATCTGGCGCGGTCGTGGTTACCGGCGATGTCGATGACCGGTATGCCCGCCTGCCTGAGGTCCTCCAACCCATAGATCGCCTGATCGAAGGTCACGGGGTCGAGGGTGGAGCGCTCGAAGAGATCACCAGCGATCAGGACGAAGTCCACCCTCCTGCGTATGGCGTACTCTACGGCGAAGTAGAAGGCGCGGGCGAAGTCATCCGCGCGCTCCTTGCGACCGTACTGATCGTTTCCCAGGTGCACGTCCCCGATATGCAGAAAGGATGCTCTCATCGCTGGCCCTGGATCCTCAGCTTTCAGCGCCGGGCTCTGGTCGACGGACGTCGGCGGCGCTCCCTTTTGTACAACATGGCCGCCGCTTCCGCAATAGCCACGGCCATTTACATCGCCGGTCGGGGTGGATATCATGGGCCGACCCCCTGGATCGAGAATCGAGAAACCGTTCCAGCCCTCAGATTTCAGCTCCTGAGTCCGGGAGGTGGAACCCACCATCAGGGCCTGGAACTCAAAACTCCTAGCAGCCGGAGGTCGCGGTGGCTCTGCTGTGGGCCGTGGCAGGGCTCCTGGTGGGCCCGTTCCTGAACCTGGCCATCTACCGGCTCCCTCGTCTGGAGAGGCTGGCCGCACCTCCCGTGTGCCCCCGTTGCCGGGCGGGGCGCCCCCTCTACTCCATCTCAGCCGTTGTCGTGTCCCTCCTGGGCGAGGGCGGCGCGTGTAGCGGGTGCGGTGCCCGACCTGGCCGGGCGGAGGTGGCGGTGGAGCTGGGAACCGGGCTGGTGTTCTGGCTGCTGTTCCTTCGGTTCGGGTTCGGACCTAGGCTCCTGCTCTACAGCCTCTACAGCTGCTTTCTCATAGTCGTGTTCATGATCGACTGGGAGCACCGGTTGATCCTGAACAAGGTGACATATCCCGGTATCCTGCTGGCCCTGGCCCTCACGCCTCTGGCCACCCCCGTCGGGTGGGGGATGGCAGCCGCCGGGGCCGCGGTGGCGGGGCTGCTGTTCGGGGGGCTCTACCTGCTAGGATACCTGCTCTTCCACCAGGAGGCCCTCGGCATGGGTGATGTCAAGCTGTCCGTGCTTCTGGGCGCCATGGCCGGCTTTCCAGCTGTCGTCTGGTGGCTTCTCCTGGGCAGCGTATTCGGCGCGGCAGGAGGCCTGGCCATGGCGGCCCTGCGCCGTGGCTCCCTTCGCGGCTTCATCCCCTACGGCTCCGCTATGTGCCTGGGCGCCCTGGTGGCCCTGCTGATAGATCCGTCGGTGCTGCTGTCGTGAGAATGGGGCTTGATAACGCGCAAAGGCGACGCTACCATGAACAATGTACACCTTCTGGACTCGGCGGGCGAGGAGCTGGTCGGATGGGCCGACCGCCCAGTTCTCCACTACACGCGATCAACCAACAGGGACGCGGTCTGCCTGGAGGCAGCGTGAGCGGCGAGGAGTTCCCAGTGCTTGCCAAGTGGGCGCTCGGCATCGTACCGGAGTGGGACCAGCTCCTGGTTACCAGCCTGGAGATGGCTGTCTCCTTGCTGAGGGCGCGCTGGTGTATCCTCTTCCTCTGGGATAGGGATCACAGCAGGCTCCTGCCGACGGGCCTCTGGGACGATTGCATCGGCCCCATGCCCGGTGCGAGAGAGCTACACCCTGACTCCCCGGAGTGGAGAGCGGTAGAAGGCGACAGGCCCATCACCTTCCTCCAAGAAGATCTGGACTGGCTAGGCATCTCCGGTGGCGGCCAGGCCGCCTATCCGTGCGCCTGCTGCCCCGTGGACGTGGAGGGCACCCGGTTCGGCCTCGTCGAGGCGATCCGAGAGCCTGGGATGGCCCCCTTCTCGGAGGTCGAGCTCCCGGAACTGCAGCTAGTGTCCCGCCATCTCGGACTGTGGCTCAGCAACGGCGCGGTTCTGCGCCATCTGCGGGAGCTGGCCATAACGGATGGACTCACCTCAGTCTACAACCATCGCTACTTCCAGGACCGTCTGGACGTGGAGTTCGAAAGGGCCGGCCGGTATAGTCGGCCCCTTTCCCTGATAATGATGGACCTGGACAACTTCAAGCTGTACAACGATGTGTACGGACACCAGGCCGGCGATGAGGCGTTGAAACTGGTTGCCAGGAGCATCCAGGAAGCCGTTCGGCGCATCGACGTGGTTGCCCGGTACGGTGGAGATGAGTTCGCTGTGATCCTCCCCGAGACAGGGAGCCTCCAGGCGATGGTGGTGGCGGATAGGATAGCGGAGGCCATTCACTGCCACGATCTCTCCCTCCCCAATGGGTGCGGGGCGGATCGACTCTCCATCTGCATGGGGATCTCTTCATTCCCCGAGCTCGCTCTTAGCCGTGGTCAGCTCCTGGCACAGGCCGACGAGGCCCTCTACAACGCCAAGCGGAGTGGAAGCAGGAAGACCCGGCTCTGGGACCCCCGCTGGAAGCTGGCGATCCCGGAGCCCCAGCTCGTGGAGGGCCTACTCTAGAGGAGGCAGAAGGTGGAACGGTACCTGTCCGCCCGCGTGAAATCCTTTCCCCCGTCCGGCATCCGCCGGATCTTCGAGCTGTCGCGGCAGCCCGGTGTCATCAGCCTGGCCATCGGGGAGCCAGACTTCGATACGCCGGAGCACATCAGGGCAGCAGCGAAGGAGGCGCTGGATCGGGGCGAGACCCACTACGGGCTCAACCTGGGCGAGGAGGATCTGCGGAGGGCTATCGCCGATCGAATGTCCGCAGCCAGCGGGTTGGAGGTGGACCCCGAGACGGAGGTGATCGTCACTATCGGGGGTGTGGAGGCCCTCTACCTGGCTATGCAGGCCATCCTCGATCCCGGGGATGAGGTCCTCATCCCTGACCCCGGCTTCATGGTGTACAGATCCCAGACGCTCCTCTGCGACGCCCGGCCAGTGGGCTATCCCCTCCGGTTCGAGAACCGCTTCTATCCGGACCCGGGGGAGGTGGAGTCACTGGTGACCCCGAGGACCCGGATCCTGGTGGTGAACTCGCCTGGGAACCCCACGGGCCAGCTCTTCACCAGGGAGATCATGGAGGGGCTGGCGGCGGTGGCCGAGCGGCACGACCTGCTGGTCATCTCCGATGAGGTGTACGACACTATCGTATACGACGGCCGGAGGCCGATCAGCTTCGCATCGCTGCCGGGCATGCGCGAGCGCACCATCACCATCAACTCCTTCTCCAAGGCATACGCCATGACCGGGTGGCGGCTGGGCTACGCCGTGGCGCATCCGTCGCTGATCCAGGCGATGATGAAGATACACCAGATCGTCGCGGCCTGCGCCCCCACCATGCTGCAGTCCGGCGCCATCCTCGCCCTTCGCTCCCAGCAGGGCTTCATCGCCGAGATGGTGCGAGAGTACCAGCAGCGACGCGATCTGATCACCGACCTCCTCAACCAGGTTCCGGGTTTCCGATGCCACAAGCCCGAGGGGGCCTTCTACGCCTTCCCGGACATCAGCGGCACCGGGATGTCCTCCATGGAGCTGTGCGAGTTCCTCTTGAGAACGGCGAGGGTTGGCTGCGTCCCGGGCAACACCTTTGGAGCGATGGGGGAGGGCTTCGTGCGGATCTCCTACGCCACCGCGCGGGACAAGCTGGAGGAGGCGGGCCGGCGCATGGCCGACGCCGTGAAGGGCTGATACCTGTGACCAGAACGGGCGGAGGGCCCACCAGGCCCGGCAGGAGCTATTGGTAGCGCCTAATCCCGCTCCACCGCCAGGCCGAAGTGCTCGCGGGCGTCGGCCACTATGAAGAGGGAACCCGTGACGCAGATTAGGTCCGCGGGGTCCGCCAGCGCCATCGCCAGCGCGAGGGCCGACTGCAGGTCCGGGGCCACCTCGACGTGGGGAGAGAACTCTCTCGCCGCCTCCATCAGCCTGGCCGGGTCGGCGGCGCGGGGATGGCGGGAGCGGGTGGCGATCACCGCCGATGCGGCCGGGCAGAGGGCGGCCGCGATCCCCCGCACGTCCTTGTCGGCGGAGGTCGCCAGCACCAGGATCAGCCGTCGGTAGGCGAAGCTCTCCCGCAGGGCCGCGGCCAGCTTCCCCGCGGAGTCGACGTTGTGGGCGCCATCGGCCACCACTAGCGGCTCTCGGCTGAGGATCTCCAGCCGGCCGGGCCACCTCACCTGGGCCAAGCCCCTCTCCACCGCCCCCTCATCCACAGGGAACCCCTTCCTCCCCAGCTCCTCCACCACAGCGATGGCCGTCGCCGCGTTGGAAAGCTGATGGGCTCCCAGCAGCGGCAGCTCAACCCGGTAGGCCCTGCCGGAGGGTCCCCTCAGAACCACCCTCGTCCGCTCCCGTCGGGGGTGCGCCCGGGCGCGCCCCTCCAGGGGCGCCACCGTGAGCTCCTCCCCACCGTCCACCAGGTGGAGGCTGGCCACCAGCAGCCGAGCCGAGCGCGCCACAGCCACCCCCCGGATCACATCCAAGGCTTCCGCGGTCTGGTCGGCGGCCACCACCAGCCCCCCTTCCTTGATGATCCCCGCCTTCTCGCGGGCGATCTCCGCGATGGTGTTTCCCAGGATCTGCACGTGGTCCAGACTGATGGGCGTGATCACCGAGATCAGGGGCTCCACTACATTGGTGGCGTCCAGGCGACCACCCAGCCCCACCTCCAGCACCACGAGGTCGAGGCTGCGGGAGGCGAAGTAGTGCATGGCGGCCGCGGTGGCGACCTCATAGGTGGTGGGGAAGCCGAGATCCGGCCTCCTTCCCATCAGCTCCTCCACCGCCGGCGCCACCGCCTCCACCACATCCGCCAACTCCTGGGGGCCGATGAGCCGGTCGTCCACCCGGATCCTCTCCCTGAAGGTGTGGAGATGAGGCTGGCTGTAGAAGCCCACATGCAGCCCCGCCGCCCGGAGTATGGAGGCCACCATGGCGCTGGTAGAGCCCTTACCTTTCGTCCCGGCCACGAGGATCGACGGGAAACGGCCCTGGGGGTCGCCCAGCAGGGCAAGCAGCTCCCTAGGCCGCCTCAGGTCGAAGCTCTCGGCTGCGCTGTAGCCGGTCTTCTTCTCGTAGTCGGTGAAGCTGTAGAGGTATCTCAGGGCTTCGCTGTATTTCATGCCTGCCAGTCCCGGACTATCGCGTCACGCCCGGACGATGGCGTCCGTCATGCGGCTGATCCGAACCATCTCCTTGACATCGTGCACCCGCACGATGTCGGCCCCGTTGCAGATGCTCACAGCCACCGTGGCCCCCGTGCCCTCAACCCTCTCCTCTACCGGCAGGCCGAGGGTCAGCCCGATCACCGACTTCCGAGAGGTCCCCATCAGGATCGGGCGCCCCAGCGACCTGACCTCTTTCAGCCGACGCATGACCACCAGGTTCTGGCTCGGAGTCTTGCCGAAGCCGATGCCCGGGTCCACGATGATGTTCTCCCACCGGACATTGCTCCGGAGCGCCAGCTCCACGCTCTCCCGCAGCTCCTGGACGATCTCCCCCATCATGTCGTCATATTCGACCCTCTGGAAGTGACCCCCCAGACTGGTCCGCGTGGCGTCGGCACGGCGGTTGTGCATGAGAACGATGGGGACGTTATAGGCCGCGGCAAGGCTTCCCAGCCCTTCCGTCCGACGCAGCCCCCACACGTCGTTGATCATGTGGGCGCCGGCCTCCAGAGCCTCCTGGATCACCAGCAGCCGGTACGAGTCCACGGAGATAGGAACCGGCATCTCCTTGACCAGCCTTCGCACCACCGGGATCACCCTCTCCAGCTCCTCCTGGACCGGCACCTCCTCATGCCCAGGGCGCGTGGACTCCCCTCCCACGTCCAGTATGTCCACCCCCGCCTGGACGAACCTCTCGGCCTGGGCCAGGGCCGCATCCACATTCTTCCCCAGGCCGTCTCCGGAGAAGGAATCCGGGGTCACGTTGATAATCCCCATCACGTAGGTCCGCTTGCCCCACTCCAGGGTAAGGTTTCCGCATCTCGTGGTTCCAAGCCGCTCGCCACCATACAGGAAAAGGGTGGACCGGATAGCCTCCGCCGCATCGCTGCCGGCCCCGCCCAGAGAGTCGAGACGAGAAGCGGCCTCCAGCAGGAGTGCCCTGGAGGCTGCCACCAGGATACGCAGGCCTCGAGGGCCGGGGTCCGATGGCTCTTTCTGGCCCTCTTCTGAGCCCTCGACGCCAGTTCCGCCACATGCCAGTACCAGCCCGGCAGGTGGCGAGATCGTCCCCCGCAGGGCCTCCGCGACCTCGGGTGTGGCGCCCTCCAGCTTGATGCCCTCGACCCCGTGGGCACCTGCCATGTCCATCAGGAGGGCGGGCGTCACTCCCATCCGCTGCGCCTCCTCCTCCACATCCGCCGCCGTCGGCAGGACAACAACCCTCGCTGCGATCCGCTCCATCCCATCCTCCGGGACCAACTGAAGTGGCAAGGCTGATAGTATACCGCACCAGCCTGCTGCCAGACCCTCGGGTACAGGAAGTGCATCGCCCTGGCCTGGGGACGGGAGGAAAGGCCCATGCAGGCCAGGATCCGATCCATTATGGGGCAGATCGCCAGGGCGGGGGCGCTCAGAACCGATATCCCCGCCAGGCTGGACCGCCTACCCTGGAGTCGCTGGCACAGGGTGGCGGCAATCGCCCTGGGTGCGGTGTGGGCCTTCAACGGCGCCGGGGTGGCGGTGGTCGCCGCCAGCGGGGCCGTGCTGCTGCAGCCGCGTGGGCTGGGGCTTTCGCTCCTCCAGGTAGGTTATGCTGCCACCATCTACCTTTTCGGGACCATCGTGGGCGCGGTGATCCTGGGGTACGAGGCCGACGGCTTCGGCCGCAGGCGCCTCATCCTGATCGGCGCAGGGATATACGCCGCTGGTACTCTCGCAACTGCCCTCTCATGGGGCTTCTGGAGCTTCGCCCTCTTCCGATTCCTTGCCGGGCTTGGGGTCGGGGGTCAGTACGTGGCCATCGCCTCGCTGGTGGGAGAGCTGGCGCCCGCCAGATGGCGCGGCTGGGCCTCCCTGTCCGTGGACGGTGGCTACTGGGCAGGGGCAGTGTTGGGCATCGGGGGCAGCATCGCCCTGCTGAACCCCTCCGTCCTGCCCGTGGACCTTGGCTGGCGGGTCTCCTTCGCGTTGGCGCTGCTCCCGGCCCTCGGCATCCTGCTTCTTCTCCGGCATGTGCCTGAGAGTCCCCGTTGGCTGATGATCCGGCGAGGGCCAGGGGTCGCCGGTGCCCTATTGGGGGGGATCGAGCAACGGATCAGGCAGGAGGAAGGGCTGCGCGAGCTGCCTAGGCCAGCGGGAACACTCGTCCTGCGTCTGGAAAGACAGCTGGAGCCCGCCGTGATACCGTACATCTTCCTGCGGCTCTACCCCAGGCGCTCGGCCGTCACCGTCTTCCTTGTGGCCGCCCAGGCCTTCGTCCTTAACGGGATCTTCTTCACCTATGCCCTTCTCCTGAGCCGGTTCTACGCAATCGACCCTGGGACCACCGGCTACTATCTGGTCGCCCTAGCAGCTGGAAGCCTGCTGGGGATCTGGCTGCTGGGAGGGCTCTCCGACAGCCTGGGCAGGCGGCCCATGATAGCGGGCAGCTACGCCTTGTCGGGGCTGCTGCTGGCATTGACGGGGTACTTCTTCTCGGTGGGGCTGCTAGATCCTCTCACCCAGAGCATTGCTTGGGCCGTGGTGCTCTTCTTCGCCGCCGCTGGCGCCGGCGGCGTCCGCCTCTCTGCCGCCGAGCTGTTCCCCCTGGAGCTGCGTGGCACATCGGTGGGCATCCTCTATGGCCTAGGGGTGGCGGTGGGAGGGTTGGTGGGGCCCGCACTCTTCGCAGGGCTGATCGACACGGGGAGCAGCACTCGGCTATTCTGGGAGGGGTATCTGGTTGGGGCTGTCCTACTGCTGGCGGCCGGGCTGATGGAGATTGCCTTCGGGGAGGAGGCCGCACGCCGCCCCCTGGAGAGCGTGGCGCGGCCGCTCATGGCGGAAGCGCCCAGGGAGCAGCCAGCAGCACCCAGACGGAAGAAGGGCCGACGAAGAGCCGCATAGCCGACGGACACGGAGTAGCTGGAGCACAGGATGGCCGCCGCTATCCCGCCGGGCGCAGGTCCCTGGCCCTGAAGAGCATCTCCCCGGCATGCAGCAGCAGCAGAATCCCCTCCTTCTCCCGCCCGGCCCACGACTGCGGATCTATCTTCCGGTAGTCCGCGTAACCCAGGTTGATGCGCCGGCACCGCTCCTCCGGGATCCCCGTCGCGAGGGTCACCTGGATTCGAGGGGTCTCGATCCCGGTCACGGCGTCGTATCTGCCGGCCCCCTTCACATGGGTGCTGTGAGCCTTGATGCTCCCTGGAACGTCCCTGAACCGATCCGGCTGCTTGAGGAAGTACTCCATCACATGGTAGCCCACCTGATCGATTAGCCGCCCGTGGGTGTAGGAGACCTCCGTGATGTGGGGCGCGTAGATGATCACCTCTCCACCGTCGGCAACCGCCGGCTCCACCTTGTACATGGCCTTGGCAGCGGTCCAGAGGTCGTCGTACATATCCGAGGGCATGGATAGCACCCTCTTGAAGGCGCGAGGGACGATCACCACATTCAGCCGCTCTGAAAGGTCCGCCGCTGCGCTCCAGGCATCTTCCAGGGGGCCGACGTATAGACCGTGGAGGGCGGCTCCCTTGACCACTAGGCAGATGCACAGGATCGGCATCGGTACGAGCTGCGCGGCGCGGTGCATCACCCTCCGGACAGCGGTGTCCTTTACCCCGATGGTCCTCATGTTGCCGACCATGGCACCGAGCCAGTGGGTGTTATCGATGATCTCAGGACCAGCGATCCCCGGGAAGAGGTACTTGGCTCCCCCCGAGAACCCCGCAACCTCGTGGGGGAAGACCGGGCCGCATATGATGAGATGATCGTAGTCGAAGATCATCCTGTTGAGCTGCACCGGGGTTTCGCGGTCTATCAGACCACCGGTGATCCCGGCCATCTCCTGCGCGGAGATCACCCCCACCGTCTCCAGCGCCTCCGGCAGATCCCATCGATGGTTGAAGATCTCCACCTTCGGGTAGCTCCTCGCCCGCTCCGTGGCGGAGACGCCCACCAGCCGATCGATGGCCTCCTCGGACATGGGAGGGTGCGTGCCCAGGGCGATCAGATAGTCCAGCTTGGCGACCCTGCCCCCCACCAGATCGTAGAGCTGATAGAAGAGCAGGGGGATGGGCGCGGTGCGGGTTCCGTCTGGAATGATGGTCAGGACCCGCTTCCCGTCCAGCGGCAGCGGGTCGAGGGCCTCGGCCAGCGCCCGCCGCACCTCATCCGATGTGAGAATTCCATCCGTGGACCCGTACCCTATCACCATGTCGACCTCCCCGGGCCCGGGCTCTACTCATCGGTGGCCCAACGGCCAAACCATAGCATGCCGGCTGGAAGCTGTCCACAGCGATCAAGGAGCAGCGATACCGTCGGCCCCTGAGGAGATGGAGTCTGTTCCCAGTCTGGAGCCGCTGCTCTCGGCTACTTCGCTGTCCGGGCATGGTTGGTCTCCGCTATCGGCAGGGCGAAGGAGAAGGTGCTGCCCTGGCCTGGCTGGCTCCGTACCCATATGCGGCCCCCGTGGGCCTCTACCAGGGTGCGGGTGATGTACAACCCCAATCCCAGCCCCTCGGCCTTTCGCCCTCCCCTTCCCCGATAGTAGCGGTCGAAGATGTGCGGCATGTCCTCCTGCGGGATGCCCGGTCCCCGATCCGAAACGGAGACCACCACCTCGCCATCGGACCGCTCGGCCGACACCTCCACCTCCGTGTCGGGTGGGGAGTACTTCAGGGCGTTGGACAGGAGGTTCACCAGTATCCTCTCCAGCCGGTCCGGGTCTGCGCGCACCGGGGGAAGGGCGTCGGGAATTGCCACCCTGATCCGTTCGGTGTCCAGGGCCTCCGCCATCCTCTGCTTGAGATCCGCTACGGCGGGGCCCAGCTCCACGGGAGCCAGGTGCAGTCGCATCTGGCCGGATTCCACCCTCGCCAAGTCCACCAGATCCTGGATCATGGAGTTCATGCGACGCGCGCTGGTGATGATGGCCTGGACGCTGCGATGCATCCCCTCGTCCGCCCCTTGGCGGTCCATCAGCCTAAGGAGCAGCTGGGCCTGCCCCTGCACGGCCGTGAGGGGGCCTCGCAGGTCATGGGACACCATCCGGACCAGGTCCTCTCGTTGCTGTTGGAGCCGATACAGCTCCGTTATGTCGGTGGCCACCATGACCACCCCCCGGAGCTCACCCTCCTCCGTGCGGATTGGGGCCCCGCCCAGCGCCATCCACACGGTCCTGTCGTCGGGGGTGTGGACCACCAGCACCTCCCCGCGCACCGTAGCTCCCCGCAGGATCCTCTGCAGAGGGGAATCTCCCATCCCGATCGGCCTCCCACCGGGCGTCTCCAGCCGCAATCGTGCGACCCTCTCCTCCAGGGGCAGATCCAGATCCTCGGGGCGCCACCCGAACATTCGGACAGCCGCATCGTTGATACGGACGATCCTTCCCGATGCATCGTAGAGGATGACGGCATCGGGAATGGAGGAGATAGCGGCGCCTAGCTCGGCCGCCCGCCTCTCCGCCTCCTCATGGAGGCGCGACAGCTCCACGGCAACGCCCGCCGAGGTGAGGATCTCCGCCAGGAGCTCGGCGTACTGCTCCATCCGCTCCGGGTGGAAGAAGTTCACCGCCTCCAGAACACCCATCAGCCGGCCTCGAGCTGCCACCGGCAGGGCCAGGTAGGAATGCAGTTCCACCCGGCTCGCCAGCTCCACCCTGGGCGTCCGCTTGTCTCTCGGGCGAGGGCGTAGTACAGGGCTTTGCCCGACAACCACCTCCCGAGGAAAGGAGGCCGCGGGACCCAGCCGGTACCGCTGGAGAGCCTCGCCCACGGCCAGGTCCCAGCACTGCCATCCCCTTTCGTCGGTGCTTATGGACAGACGGCACCGTCTGCAGCCCGTCAGCTCCGGCACGACCTCCAGCAGGAGCGCAGCCATCTCGTCCAGGCTGGCGGCGGATAGCAGCCTGCTCTGGGTGTCGGAGATGACGGTCTCCTCCGCAAGACTCTCCTCCAGACGGCGCACCCGATCCTCCAGAGAGCGGATACGCGCCTCTGCGTGGTCGAGCCCCCCTCCAATAGCCGATTCACCCGTCATCTTGGAGCTCCCCTCGGCCGTCGTACCGCCCCCACCGCCGCGCGGCTTCCACGATCCTGCCCAGAAGGTCGCTGCTCACGGAGAAAGGGATCTCCAGCTGGTGGCTCAGGATGAACCCCCCGCCAGGGGCCCCCCTCTCGAGAGCGCGCCTCACGGCTGCCTCGGCATCATCGGGGGTCCAGGAGAGCATGGCCAGGTCGTTCAATCCGCCCAGGACCGCGGCACGGCCCGCCACGGCCCGCTTCACTTCCAGCAGGTCGTCGCCCGGGTCGGTGGACACGGCCCTCACTCCTAGGCCGGGCAGCAGGTCGGCAACCCCCTGGATTGCACCGATGCCCCAGAGGATCACCGGACCCCGAACAGCACGGACGACCCTGCGAACCACCGGCAGCAACAGTCGCACCGCCTGGTCCCGGGCCACCAGAGTGGTCGACACCATCGGCTCCACCAGGGCTATGGCGTCCGCGCCCGCCGACAGCAGGGCGTTGGCCCACGCCACGGAGAAACGGCTGGTGATCTGCAGAAGTCGCCTCCGGCGGGAGGCACTCCCGAACAGCAGCAGCTCCATCCAGGCATCGATCCCCATCAGAAGTATGGGCAGGGAGCAGGGACCCAGCGCATGCCCCAGCACCAACCACCTACCCCTGGCCCTCCGGGCCAGAAGCTCCGTGCTCTGCAGCACGGCCTTCAGGTGGGGCGACGCCAGCGGATCCGGACCCTCCAGGGTGTCGATCTCCGCTGGCGAACGGATGACAGGTGGTCCCATACCTGGCGGGCCGTTCTCGCTGAAGGCCGCCTCGGCACCGAAAGCCTCGGCCTCTCGAACGACATAGTAGTAGGCGTCCACGTTGTCGTGGCCCACCCTTTCGGCGAACCGAATCTGCCCCTCGGCGACGTTCTCGGGGCGGCGGAAATACTCGGGAAGCGAGAGACCCACCTCCCGAGCCCCGTGGGTGGTGGAAACCAGGACCACCGGGACCCGGTCGGGGATCGCCATACGAAGAGCGGTCGAAAGCCGCTGAAATGAGGTCATCCCCTCTTCCGCCGCCATCACTCCTGCCTCTCCAGCAGCCACCTCGCCGTCACGATTGCCTCATAGGCGTTAGGGGCAGTAGCGTCCGCCCCCACCGTCTTCCACAGGTCGGGGTTGTAGCGGAACGGAGCGCCCCCCACCAGCAGCTTGATGCTCGTGGCGCCCAGCCTCTCCATCTCCGATCGCACTGCCGCGATACCGAGGGCCGCGTCCAGCATCAGGGCGGACACGGCTATGATCCGGGCCCCCTCCGCCATTGCTCGCTCGACCAGGGATTCCGGGGCGACACTCATCCCCAAGTCCACCACGGTGAAGCCGGCCGCCCTCAGGAAGGCCGCAACGATCCGCTTGCCCAGGCCGTGGTAGTCACCCCTCGCCGTGCCGATGACCACCTTCCCCTGTGGCTTGTCAGATGATCGGACCGAAGGTTCCAGGAACTGAAGGCAGTCCTCCACGATGAGGCCGACGGCGTACACCCGCGAGAGGCTCAAGTCCTCCTCTCGCCAGTCTCGCCCGATCTCCTCCACTGCCGGGGCCACCACCTCTCGCATCAGCGTGGAGCCGTCGATCTTACGATCCCTGGCCTCTCTGAGAATACGACGCGCCCCTCTGCGGTCGGATGCTCGCAGTGCATCCAGGAAGCGTTGGCGCAAGGCCGCTAACCACTCGGCAGGGCTTCCCGACATCATGTTGCCTGCGTTCCATGGGGTGAGAGCTCCGCCGTGGCGACATCCGACCGGGCGGAGAGGCTGGCGAGACTCGGCTCGGGCTGCTTCAAGAATCGTTCCAGGCAAGCCCGGCCGCAGGACTGGCGCCCGCTCCCTTACAGATCGATAATGGTGGGGCCTCAGCGAACGATACTTGCGAGACACAGAGGAGAGGGGCGAGTGCAGACCGACCTCCGGGGGCTGCAGACCGTCCACGGCTAACACGTTCGTCTGGAGGAGATCTAGCTGGCTGGAGGTGCAGAGTGTCCAGAGTGGTCCTTGTGCGCCATGGGCAGACAGAATGGAACCGGGTGGAGCGTTTCCGGGGGCTGGTAGACATCGACCTGAACGAGACAGGCGCATGGCAGGCAGAGCGGCTTGGCCAGGCCATCAAGGAGAGGTTCCAGGTGTCGGCCATCTACAGCAGCCCGCTAACAAGGGCGATGAGGACGGCGCAGGCCATCGGCAGGTTCGTCGGAGTGGATGTGGTCTCCTATCCGGCGCTGGTGGACTTCAGCTATGGGGCGTGGGAGGGCAGGAGCCCTGAGGAGGTGGAGGCCGCCTACCCGGACCTGTACCGCCTCTGGCTGACCCAGCCACACCGTGTGAAGATCCCGGGCGGCGAGAGCCTGCGAGGGCTGCGGCTGCGAGCCTCCGCCGCCCTCCTCGAGATAGCCAGGGACCATCCCAGGGGGACTGTCGTGCTGGTCTCCCACCGGGCGGTGTGCAAGGTGCTGGCATGCCACCTGCTTGGGCTTCCCACCTCCCAGATCTGGCGACTGGACATGGACAATGCCTCATTCAGTGTCTTCGAGGAGTGCGAGAACGGGTGGGTGACCCGCCTGCTGAACGAGACCTGCCACCTGCGGGGTGACCCCAGGTCGTGAGCGGCAGATGGAGAGAGCCAGGGGCGCAATGCTTGCATCCTCAACCATTTCCTGCTTTAATTGCCGCCAACCTTCTCGGAGTCTCACGCCTTTGGCCCATGTCTGAGGATCCCTGGCGTATCCACATCCTGCGAAGCCCGCGAAGGACCAGAACCGTGGGAGCCCGCCTGGTGGGCGACACGGTGGAGGTTCGCGTCCCAGACGGGCTGCCACCGGAGCGCGAGCGGGAGCTGGTGGAGAGGCTGGTGGCGAGGCTCAGGGCCAGGGCGTCCCGAGCGGAGGGGCGCAGCGACCAGGAGCTCGCCCGGCGGGCGGCTCTGCTCAACAACCGCTACTTCGGCGGGGAGTTGCGATTCTCTTCCGTCCGGTTCGTGACCAATCAGCACACCAGGTTCGGTAGTTGCACCCCCAACGCGGGCACCATCCGGCTGTCGGATCGCCTGAGAGGGGTGCCAGACTGGGTACTCGATTACGTCCTGGTGCACGAGCTGGCCCATCTCGTCGAGCCGAACCATTCGCCCCGCTTTTGGAAGCTGGTTCACCGCTATCCCAGGACGGAGCGGGCAATCGGCTATCTGATGGCCCTCGGTCTGCGAGGAGAGGACGAAGAAGGCGGCATGGTGCCTGCTGCAGTGGAAGGAGACGACTGATGGCATTGGAGATCGATAAGCGGAGCTCAAGCCAGGAGGAGCTGCTGGATAAGGCGGCGCGGCTGCTTCCCGGGGGAACGCTGGGGATGTTCGGGCTGCCCAGGGAGCTGGCCATCGTGCCGGCTCACGGGCGCGGCGCCAGGCTGTACGACGTCGATGGCAACGAGTACATCGACTTCCTACTGGGATCGGGCCCGCTGATCCTAGGCCACGCCCACCCGGCCGTGGTGGAGGCAGTCCAGCGGCAAGCGGCGAAGGCCAGCACCTTCTACTTCGTCAACGAGCCGGCCCTGGAGCTGGCGGACACCATCGTGTCCGCGGTCCCATGTGCCGAGAAGATAAGGTTCTGCAGCTCCGGCAACGAGGCCACCTTCTTCGCCATGAGGCTGGCCCGCGCCCACACGCGCCGGGAGAGGATCCTGAAGTTCGAGGGTGGCTTCCACGGTGTACACGACTACGCCATCCTGAGCGTCTGGCCCAACGAGCCCTACAGCCCCACGCCCAAGGTGGAGTCGGCGGGGATCCCGGCGGGCGCCTCCGACACGGTGATCATGGCCCCCTTCAACGACATCGAGACCACCGCGGCCCTGATAGAGAAGAATCACCCCGATCTCGCCGCGGTCATCGTGGAGCCATTCCAGCGCTCCTATCCCCCGCGACCGGGATTTTTACCATTCCTCAGGGAGATCACATCGCGCTACGGGATCGACCTGATCTTCGACGAGGTGGTCACCGGCTTCCGCTTCGCCTGGGGCGGCGCCCAGGAGTACTACGGGGTGATACCCGACCTGGCGTGCTTCGGCAAGATCATTGGCGGAGGCTATCCGCTGGCGGCGGTGTGCGGTCGCGCCGAGATTATGGAGTTGTGCGACAACAGCCGCAAGGGGCAGCCCGATTACACCTACATGACGGGCACCCTTAGCGGGAACCCGGTCAGCGCCACGGCGGGGCTCGCGACCCTGAAGGTGCTGAAGGAGCAGAACCTCTATCCCAGGATCCACCAGGCCACAGCCCGGCTGAAGTCCGGGCTCCAGAAGATGCTGGCCGACGCCGGGGTGGTGGCCCAGGTGACAGGGGAGGGCGGCGTGCTCCAGGTGGTGTTCACCGACCGCGAGATAGCGAACTGGCAGGACATCCGGTCGGGCGACCCCGTCAAGGCGGCGGTCTTCTACGGAACAGCTGCCCGGCATGGCCTCTTCCTCTCCGTGCCGGACAAGATCTACGTTTCGGCCGTGCACACCGACGAAGAGATCGACAGAGGGCTGGAGGCCTTCCGAGCGGGCGTTCAGGCGGTGCTCGATCTCCCTAGTCGCCCATCGGCCAGCTAGCCGCAGCAACTCGAGCTCCAGGGGGTGCTTCCACCCCCTGGAGACCGTCCCCATAGCCAAAATGGGCTATTGGATTGGCTGCCACAAGCGCCTCCACATGCGCTATACTCAGTCCGCACCCACCATCCACATCCTCACACCTTCCCCTTCTGGAGGTTCTACAGGATATGGTTCTGTCCATCAGGTTGCGGCTGATCGCCACGGTGGCGCTGCTGTCGCTGCTCACGCTTCTGGCGATGGCCGTGCGGCCGGCCGGGGCCGAGACGACGGATGCACCCGCGCGGGCGACGGACGGGGGGCGCCTCTCGCTGCCCGGCAAGGGGCCGTCGTTCCTTGTAGCCATCAACTACGAGGGGCCCGCGGACCGGGCGTGGCAGATGTGGGAGGATGGCCTCTTCGATCCCGCCCTCATCGAGTCCGACCTTCGCCGCGCCAGGGATGCTGGATTCTCCGCGGTCCGGGTGTTCGTGCAGACCCCCTTGGTCCAGGCCATCCAGGCCAATCGATGGGACAAGCTGGACACCTTCCTCTCCTTGGCCCAGAAGAACGGGCTCTCGGTCATCCTCGCCCTGTACGACTACCCCGAGCGGGACCTCTCCAAGGTGGCTGAGCTGGACGGGAAGATCGCCGCCCGCTACGCCGGGAACCCCACCATCCTAGCCTACGATCTCAAGAACGAGCCCCATTTCAGCGACCTGGGCTCGGCCGTCTACCCTGGCGGCGCCAGGTGTCCCATCCAGGCCGCCGGCTACGAAGCCACGCTGAAGAGCTACCAGGAGTTCGTCGCGGCCGCTGGTGCGTGGGTTACAGAGCGCGGTTACCTGGTGACCACCCTCGACTACATCGACTCCCCAGAGGGACGCAGATGGGATGGGCTCCTCAGCACCGTGAACGCCTCCCTGGCCATGTGGCTGCAGCCTCAGATAGACGCCATCCGGAAAGCCGACAACCGCCACCCCATCACCGTGGCCTACAGTGATCTGGCTCTGGCCAGGCTACCCGCCAACTCCACACTCGACTACATCACCGTGCACCGATACCCCAACCCCAGCGCCAAGGCGCTGGACGGGATGATACGCTCCCTCAACAGCCTGCGCTCCGCTTTTCCCGGCAAGCCCATCGTGCTGGGAGAGTTCGGCTTCTCCACCTCAGGCATGTCCCCGGAGGAGGCCGCCAACTACGAGATCGCCGCCTACCTCATGCTGGTCTCCGAGGGGCTGGCCGGCGGTGCCAAGTGGATGCTCAACGACTACCCCAGGGGCGCCAACCCCAAACAGAACGCCTACGGCGCCTTCCTGGCAGACGGGTCGGGCAAACCGGTGGTGTCGGCCCTCCGGGGGCTGGTGGACTATCTCAACCGCGGGCCCGCGCCCGGCGGCTACCTCTACCTGCTGGACAAGCCATCCCCTGGGTACCGCTGGGCCTACGAGGCGCCCGACGCCCTCATTATCAGCGCCACCGCCTACAAGGGATCCAGGATCAGCTTCTCCGCCGAGCGACTATCCCAGCTCTTCCTGAGCTGGACCGACCCCCGGTTGATGAGGATCTACGCCACCTCCCAAATGGAGGTGGATATGGACCCGGCCGCCCTGGTACGGGACCCAAGGATGGGAGCCGACTCCACCTTCGCCAGGGTGGACGGCGCCTCCAGGACGCCGGTGCCCCTTTCCCAGAGCGGCTCCCGGGTGCGGCTATCGCTGGAAGGGGGGAGGTGGTACGAGCTGTCGCTGCCCAGATCGCAGGATGCGACCAACACCCCCCGTCCTCAGGACTACGACATCCCCAACGGCCACTTCTTCACGCAGGCTAACGGCCGTCCACCAGGAACCAGCCCCGCGGGCTTTGCGGTGACCGACGACGGCGATGCTCGCTTCTGGAGCGAGTTCCAGCGGCTGGGCGGGGTACAGGCACTCGGCTATCCGGTGACGCAGCGCTTCGTGCTGGACGGCTTCGTCACCCAGGCGTTCCAGAAGGGAGTGCTCCAGTGGCGGCCGGAGGCGAAGCAGGCCTACCTGCTCAACACCTTCGACCTGATGCACGACCGCAAGCTGGACGACTGGCTGCTCACCTACCGCCAGACCCCCAAGCCCTTCGACACGACACCCGACACAGGCCTCCCCTGGGATAAGGTGGTGGCGCGCCACCTGGCCCTGCTGGACAAGAACGAGGCCATCAAGGAGCGGTTCCTCTCCAACCCGGACTGGCTCCAGCAGTACGGTCTGCCGGTCGCCTACGGCGACATGGGCAGCTCCTTCGTGATCCGCGCCCAGAGGGCGACCTTCCAGTACTGGAAGGAGGATGTGCCCTGGGCAAAGAAGGGAGATGTCACCGTGGCCAACGGCGGCGACCTGGCCAAGGAGGCATACGTCTGGCCGGTGGAGGCCTCCATCCCGCAGCCGCCGCCCTCCAGGTAAAGGGGGGGCGGTCGAGACCGCCCCCCGTCATCGCATAGGCCGGCGAGCACCCGGGCTACTCGACGATCTGGCACCCCTTCTCGGCGAGGGTCCGATTGACCCACTCGGGGATCAGTCTACCAGCCTGGATGCCCCGGACCGTCTTCTCCTCCTTCTCCATTATGGTGCGGGTTCGCTCGATCACCAGCTCCGCATCCGCCCTGGGCACCACCACCACGCCGTCGTCGTCCCCCACGATGATATCTCCGGGGTTGACCACGACTCCACCGCAGGAGATCGGAACGTTGATCTCGCCCGGCCCGTCCTTCATCGGGCTGTTGGGTGTGAGCCCGCGGGCGAACACGGGGAGTCCCACCTGGCGCAATCCAGCGATGTCCCGAACGAGGCCGTCGGTGACTACCCCTGCCAGCCCCCTGGCCTTGCCGATCATGCTGGTCAGGTCGCCCCAGGTGGCGTTGGTCTCGTACTGGTAATTGGCGATCACCAGGACGTCCCCGGGCTGGGCCAGCTCCAGCGCCTTGTAGATCAGCAGATTGTCGCAGGGCCGGCTCCGTACGGTGATGGCTGGGCCGGCCAACCTCCACCCCGGAACCACCGGCTTGATGGTGTAATGCATGGCACCGAACCGGCCCAGGGCATCGCAGACGTTGCAGGCCGCGAACTCCTTGAACGGTTCGACAAGGTGCCGTGGGGGCCGCTCGACCCTCGTGTGGACGATGAAACCGAGGTTCTTCTCCTGCGGTGCGGTCATCCTCTCCTCCTCTCCCTCGCTGGGCTGCGACTGCCTGTTTATCATCGCGACGGCGCCGCTGTCAAACGGCGGGCCCGTTTCCTGCTGAGTTGCCCAATAAGTCCTTAAGCAAACCCTTGAGGAGTACGCCATGTCGTCGTTCTATCAGATACGTGGATTCCTGGCCAGCAGCGCCGGAAGGTGGGTCCGCATCGGTGCAGGTTTGGCCATGGTGGCCGGCGGCGTTCGGCGGGGCGGCCCTGGCGGCGCGGTGCTGGCCTTAGTGGGACTGGTGCCCTTCATCTGCGGCGTCCTCGACTACTGCCTGATCAGCTACCTGGCCGGAGGCCCATTGCGAGGAGAGGAGATCCGGCGCGAGCCGGAAGGTGACCGCCAGCGACACTTGCCCGAATGAGCAGTGGGGCAGGGAGACCAAGGCTCGACCACGCTTCTCGATGGTGCTAGACTTCGCCCCGGCAAGACCATCATCGTCCCGTGGAGGTGGAGCGATGGCCGGGGGCACACTGAGCATGACCCATCGTGAGCGGGTGCTGGCAGCCCTGAGCCATAGGGAGCCGGACCGGGTTCCCATCGATTTCAGCGGCAGCCGCTGCAGCAGCATTCACGTGGAGGGCTACGAAAGGCTGAAGCGCCACCTGGGGATCGAGGCACCCAACATCATATCTGACAGGATGATGCAGCCGGTCCTGGTGGATGACCGGATCCTGGAACGGTTCGACGTGGACACCCGCGCCCTGATCCCGGGTGCACCGGACAGGGGCGGCGACGTGGAGCTGGACGAGATCACCTACAGGGATGAGTGGGGGGTGGTGCGCAGCAAGCCACCCGGCAGCTATTGGTACGACCTGAAGGGATCGCCCCTCGCCGGGGAGATCACGGTGCAGGACATCCTCCGACACCCCTGGCCCGACCCCGACGACCCCGGCAGGACGAGGGGGCTGCGAGATCGAGCGCTGGAGCTGAGGAGGAAGGGCGACTACGCCCTGGTGCTCAACCTGACCATCGGGGTGGTCCACATCAGCCAGTACCTGCGTGGCTTCCAGGACTGGTACATGGACATGGCCGCCGACCAGCGGCTGATAGGGGCCCTGATGGACGCCATAGTGGAGGTGACCATGGCCATGGCCCGAAACCTCATGGCGGAGGTGGGCGACCTGGTGGACATCGTCTTCACAGGTGACGACCTGGGGACCCAGGGTGGGCCACAGGTGTCCCCCGAAGCCTACCGTCGGGTGATCAAACCGCGCCACGCCCGCTTCTTCCGCCAGGCAAGGGAGATGTGCCCCCATGCCCGGATCGCCCTCCACACCTGCGGGTCCGTCTATCTGCTGCTGAACGACCTCGTCGACATCGGAGTCGAGGTGCTGAACCCGATCCAGGTTTCCGCACGAGACATGGATCCCGCCCGGCTGAAGGCGGAGTTCGGGGATCGGCTCTCCTTCTGGGGCGGGATCGACAGCCAGAGGGTGCTCCCGCGGGGGACGCCCGAGGATGTCAGGGCGGAGGTGGAGCGCCGCCTAGCCCAAATGGGTCAGGGGGGCGGCTACATGCTGGCGGCGGTCCACAACATCCAGCCCGACGTGCGGGTGGAGAATGTGATCGCCATGTACGACCACGCTCGGGAGGTGGGGAGCTACCCGTTGCGTATAGCGGTGTGAGGCAGTCGGAACGGCGGCGGTGCCCGGCCCTCGACACGACACCGAGGACTCCACTGCCGCCGCCGCTCGTGCCTACCTGCCCCGTGAGGCCGCCGTGGCTGCGGCCACGGCCAGGGCGTCGCACCGCTCGTTCTCGGGGTGGCCGCTGTGTCCACGGGTCCAGGTCCAGGTAACCGAGCGGCCTTGGCATAGCCGGTGGAGCTCCTCCCAGAGGACCCTGTTCTTCACCGGGGAGCCTTTGGTCGTCTTCCAGCCGTTGCGGAGCCACCCCCTGAGCCAGCCGGTCATCCCCTTGACCAGGTATTCGCTGTCGGTGACCACGGTGATCTCCATGGCGCCCAGGGAGATGGCCGCCTTGAGGCCCTCCACTGCGGCGGTCAGCTCCATCTCGTTGTTGGTGGTGTTCGGCTTGCCCGCGGATAGAGTGCTCTCGGGGTGGCCGGCTACCCGCACCACCACCCCATACCCACCTGGCCCGGGGTTCCTGAGACAGGCACCGTCGCAGAACACCGTGGCCATCCTGGAGACGGACTCGCCTCCATTGTCAGACCCGACTCCATCGCCCCCGTGACCCGCTACGTGCGCCATTCCCCCCTCCACGCCACCGCGCGCGAGGGACTCCACGCCTGGTTGACGCGAGGAGGGGCTCGGCGAACCCGCTACGACGCGCCTCTTCCTCGACGCAGAGCTTTCGGATCCATCGACCCGGCAGCCCGCCCATCCGAGCCACAGCCGAGCCTGCAGCTCCCCTTCTACCATCGCCAGCTGCTCTCGCAGCTCGTCTGGATAGGGCGTGCCCGTAGCCCTGCACGCCCCCGCATTCTCGCACAGCAGCCTGTAGCGGCCCAACAGATCCAAGGGTCTAGCCTCGGAGACATCACCCACGACGAATCTTCGCAACTACCATTCACTTTCGCGACCGCTTGCCGGCCACGCCCGGCCCGCGGCCGGGATCTCCCTTCCTCTGCCTATCTCATCGAAAAGCCCCTCGACGGGGCTTGTGCGGAATTATACCCCATGGCGCCTGGGCAACCGTCGCCTCTCCCCGTTGCCGTGCATCGGAAGAATCCGGAGGAGACCTCGGGTTCTCCGTGGCAGCTCTTCGAAACCCTCCTTGCAACCACCCACCTGTCCACTTATCATGGGGCTCAGCGGGCCCTAGTACAGCGACAAAATGAATTTGGTATGTAGGGCGGGGCCTTGTGCCCCGCCGCGGGGTCCACCCCGTGCGCCGGGCGGCGGGGGATAAACCCCCG
>Ga0315298_1000404_pt1 | contig 82976 bp, 70 predicted proteins | sample WHS_1_MG_FD_203077 | JGI IMG/M metagenome (GOLD analysis project Ga0315298, IMG submission 203077) | Extremophilic microbial mat communities from Washburn Hot Springs, YNP, Wyoming, USA - WHS_1_MG | ecosystem: Environmental > Aquatic > Thermal springs > Hot (42-90C) | place: USA: Wyoming... | reverse complement strand
CTTCGCGGTCATGTTCATGATCGTGCAGTTCGTAGCCCTATTCTGGTTCCTGGGCAGGGGCCGCACCTACTGGGTCAAGCCCGGCGAGACAGGCGTCGGCTTCGACGACTACAAGGGCAACCCCGAGGTCCTCGAGTCCGCCCGCAGGATCGTCACACTCCTCCGCGGCGTCAAAAGCTTCAAGGAGATGGGCGGCCAGGCCATCAGAGGACTCCTCCTCGTCGGACCACCAGGCACCGGCAAGAGCTACCTCGCTCAGGCCATCAGCACCGAGGCCGGCGTCCCCTTCGGCTACGCCTCCGCACCCTCCTTCCAGAATATGTTCATGGGCATCGGCAACCTCCGCATCATGATGCTCTACAGCAAGGCCCGCAAGCTCGCCAAAAAGTACGGCGCCTGCATCCTCTTCATCGACGAGATCGATGCCATCGGCGCCTCCAGGGCCAACCAGGGCCCCTCCACAGGCCTCGGCGGCATGCTCTTCGGCGGCAACACCGGCATGCTCAACGAGCTCCTCCTCCAGATGGACCCTCCCCCACAGGAGCTCTCCCGATGGGGCCGCTTCCTCCGCTCCATCGGCCTCCGCAGGAGCAAGGCCGATATGCCCCCCGTCCTCACCATCGCAGCCACCAACCTCGCAGAGGTCCTCGACCCCGCCCTCCTCCGCCCAGGCCGCTTCGACCGCAAGATCTCCGTCGATGTCCCCTCCGCAGAGGGCCGCCGCGAGATCCTCCAGTACTACCTCGCCAAGGTCAACCACGACCCCATGGACCTCGATAGGCTCGTATCAGACACCATCGGCTACACCCCCGTCGCCATCAAGTACGTCATCAACGAGGCCGCCGTCCTCGCCCACTTCGACGGCCGCTCCTCCATCTCCTACCGCGACTTCACACTCGCCAGGGAAACACACGAGTGGGGCCTCCGCCAGCCCATCAAGGGCATGTCCGCCGAGGAGCGCCGCCGCATCGCCTTCCACGAGGCCGGCCACTGCTTCGCTCAGCTCATGCTCCTCCCAAGACAGCGCATGACCAAGGTCACCATCATCCGCCACGGCCAGGCCCTCGGCCTCTCCGCCACCAAGCCCATCGAGGAGATGTACACCCACTCCCGCGAGGAGCTCCTCGCCGAAATCCAGGCCAGCCTCGCCTCCAGAGCCGCTGAGGAGATCTTCCTCGGTACCGCCCTCACGGGCGTCACCTCCGACCTCGAGCACGCCACCAGACTCGCCGCCGCCGCCATCGGCTGGTTCGGCATGAACGGCTCCCTCTACTCCGTCCGCGCCTTCGGCGACCCCTCCCCAGACCCCCTCATGCGCCGCGAGATCGATAAGCTCCTCAAAGAACAGTTCAAAAGGGTCAAGTCCCTCCTCGAAAACAATAAGCACGCCGTCAACGCCATCGCCCTCGCCCTCCTCCAGAAGGACGAGCTCGACGAGGAGGAGGTCAGGCGCATAGTCGAGGAGGCGAGCCGCCAGCCCAACGGGTAGGGGCGGCTCGGTCCAGCTGAAAGCGGCATACCGCTTTCAGCTGGACGACACCATTCCCCAAGCTGGCTTGCGAGAACAAACTGCTGGTATGCGACTTGCTTAACCCCCCGCCTTGGGAAGAAGAGTCCGCAAGGTTACGGCAGCCTTTCGATCCTCCCTTCGTGGCAGTGTCGCCCACTGTCGAGGTCTGTGCCCGGAAGTAGGTAGAACCATATATGCACAAGTGGAGAGGTTACGGGGGCGCTGCTTGCGTGCAGCGGACACCCCAGAGTCAACCATCAGGAGGATTTCGAATGGTACACCGCGCATTGAGCTTGGCCCTGGCGGGGGCTCTCGTCCTAGCCATGGCCGCCAGCGCCTTCGCCCAGGTGGCAGTCACGACCCCGTTCAACACCGCAGGTGTGTCGGCGAACGGCAGGGTCGACATCCTCGTGGGCTTCACCGAGTCGCAGGTGGTGCCACCGGTCGAGTCCGGAACCTTCCAGCCCCTGGTGAGGGCGATCGACATGACCGCGGCACCCATGGGGACAGCCCTGGTGCCCTACGTCCAGGATCTGGACTCCTATTTCGCCACCAGGTTTGGGTGGAGGCCATCGAAGCCCGTGACGGTGCTGCTCTACTCCAACAGCGCCAACCTTCAGAACGGCCTCCAGAGCCTGAGCGGAGGCTCCATCTCCGCCAATCAGCAGTCTCTGGCCATGAGCGAGCCTGCGGCACTGATCATGGTCACCGAGGGACAGAGCGGCATCGTACCGCCCAATAGCTGGGCCATCCTGGTCAACACAGATATCGACGCGGCGGCGCAGCAGTTCGCCAGCCTGGCGGGCCAGGTCAACACCATCGACGCCAGCCTCGTCCCAGGAGTGCTCTCTGGTGGCACCAGCAGTCCGGTTATCAACCCCAACAGCTTCGACACGGGAATCCTGTCCCAGGACCAGATCTTCAACAACGGCATGGCGATGATCCAGGAGTCGCTGGCCAGACAATATGCCAACGTGATGATGAACGACCTGGGTGGCAGCAATGTGCCCACCTGGTTCCGCCAGGGGATGGCCGACAGTCTGGCCTTCACCATCGTCCCCGGGATCCCGCTGGAAACGGGACTGGCGGTCGCGGTGGCCCGATCCCAGAGCAACACCGGGGCCCTGCCCACCCTGAGCCAGCTAAACTCTGGCGGGTTCCCAGCTCTGCTCAGCACTGGTGGAACAGCGGGCGCTATCGGGGAGGGGGTGTCCTTCCTCTCAACCCAGAGCCTGCTGAACTCGGTGAGCGGAGCTCAGATCGTGGATCTGCTGAAGGGCCTTGGCGCCGGGCAGAGCCTGGACGCGCAGCTCCAGTCGTCGACCGGCTTCAGCCTGACGTCTCTGAACAACCAGTATCAGTCGCTGATCCCGATCCCGTAGCGACGGCCGGCGAGGGCGCTGATAAGGCGCCCTCGCCAACCGGTGGCGCAGACCTTGACGCACGACCTGGGGGGCCGGAGCCGTTCCGGCCCCCCTCGACCGTTGGGAGGGCTCGAGGACGGCGACATCTTCGCCCTCATGCCCACACCCGTTCAATAGGCACGGACGGTTCTCGCGTCCACGGCGGCACCATCGAGGCTGGACGCCAACGCCTTGGGGAAGGAGATCGCCCCGGGATCCCCGTCGCTCACGTACCTCTCGTCGGGATGCTGCTGGTAGTAGGCCAGCCACCGATCCAGGTTGCGGCCGAACACCTGCACCCTCGGTAGAGCGTAGGGGTCGAATTCGACGGAATAGGGGCTGAGTGCCGGATCGGAGCCCACCAGAAGGATGGCGTCGTTCTGGTAACCCACTCCCTGATAGGACCCGCTGATGGCGAGGGTCCTGTTCGCAGGCCAGAGACCCAGCGGCAAGGCCAGCACGCGAACCCTGTAGCCGGGCACCGCCTGGTCGATCTCCTTCACCGCCAGTGCCAGCTGCCTCTGCACCTCCTGGTCGTCGATCTCGTCCAGCCGCTGGTGCCAATAGGTGTGGTTCCCGATCTCCAGGCCGTGCTCGGCCAGGTACCTGAGCTTCATCTGCTCGTACTGGGGCTGCCCGAAGAGCTTGTTGGGCTCCGCCGCCTCAGGCAGGACGTTGAATGTAGCCCTCACCTCGAAGTCGGGGTGGGAGGAGTGGAAGTCCTCCAGAATGCCCACGGCGCAGGCGGGGTCCACCATCACCTGCCCATCCCTGTCGATGAAGCGGAGCTGCCCCGGACTGGAGTCGTCGAAGGTGAGCACCACAGGGCTTGTCCCTGCCGGCAGATCGATCCTCTTGTCCAGAAGGTCGTTGAGGGAGATGGGCCGGAAGCCGGCATCGTAGAGCTGCTGCAGCGTCCGACGGAAATGGTCCGGGGTGATGCTCCACTGATCCTCCTCGCCGTCGACGATCTGATGGAACTCCAGGATAGGTATGCTGCCAAGCTCGTTGGGGCTGACCCCCTCGGACTCCAGCGCGGGAGTGGGTCCGGCCGCGGCCGAGGGCTCCACCGGGTTCTCCACGACCGCTGGTTCAGCGCTCATGGGAGAGGATCCGGTGCCACCCCACGAACAGGATCCGACGGTGATGGACAGGGCGGCGGCCAGAACCACCGCGCAAAGCTGTTGTAGAGCGGCACTGGGCTTCTCCCGGTGCCACACAGGCCTGATCAGCAGCTTCATATTGCCTCCTACTCGAGAGCGCGGGGCGAACCGCCGCTGCCGCAGAGCCGCAGCTCCATCCCCCGCGCACGTTCATCTGGTCGAGGCGACCCGCAAGAGCGGGAGCCATCGCCCCCCTCCCACTAGGGCGTGGGCCGAGGGGACCGGTAGGAAGGCAAAAGGGGGGCCAGACAGGCTACTCAGCGGCGGCTGCGGCTCGGTAGGGGAGGGTTTGGGACCGCTGTCAGGACCAGACGGGTTTCCCTCGATGCAATGGAGGTTCCCGTGCCTGCCGGCCCAGGGCCCTCCAACCAAACAGGCTCAGTAGGCGGGAGCGCTGGAGGATCTCTTCCATTGAGGCGCCGTCAGCGCCCCTGGGGACTACCTCGTCGGCGTCTGACGGCGTCCAGAAAGCGCTGGACCCGTCGCGATCTTCTCTTAACCTCATCCAGGCTCTCCCGACTCGGCGGGAGGGATCCGTAGCGGGCCTGAAGGTAGGTCGCCGTAATGGCGGTGAAATCGTCTTCCATCTCTGGCCATCGCGAGGAGAGAGCCTCGCGGTACTCCCAGGGTGTGGCCTCCGGCCGGCGGGAGAGACCGCTCCTCGCCGCCCGCCGCAGCAGAAGCCGGTAGAGGACACGGACAGCCATCGCCGGGTCAGAGGGATCGGGCGACGGCTCGCGCCGGTGGACCCTAGGCCGCAGCAGGCGCACTAGGGCACGAAGGAGGGCTAATGGGATCGCCCTCCATCCCCACGTCCCTCCCGCTCGCGATGGGCTCCAGCCGCCTGGGCCGGCCTCCAGCCGCCATCGCCGTGCCCACAGGTAGAAGGCGTACAGCAGGATGGAGATCCAGCTCAGGTCGAAGAGCCGGCGAGCCACCATCCTCAGCGACTCGGGTAGAGAGGGGTAGGAGGGAGGCTCGCCCACGGGAAGCGAGGCCGTTTCCGCCGGGGTTGGAAGGGGACGGATCGGGCCATCCACCCCCAGCAACCGCGCCAGAAGCCTCAAGAGCTCCTGAATGGTGGGGATGACGACGTCCAGGATCAGCCCTTGCAACCCTGCGGCCAGAGCGGTCAGAGCGGGGTAGAGGAGGACGGCGACGCCGGCCCCTGCAGACAGGAGCAGCAGTGCCAGGATCGGCCCCTTCCACCCCCAGCTCGCGTCCACCAGCCCCCACCCCCGTCGGCCGGTCGCCTCCAGCCTGGCCATGGAGAGAGCAACCAGGGAGGAGAGCAGGAAGGCAGCAGACCACCCCGCAGCCTCCTCGGCCAGCCGGAGCCCGCCGTTCACCGTCCAAGCCACCATCAAGAGAGCCACCGACCAGATGATGCGGGCTGCCAGAGAGCCGAAAGATCTTTCCTCAGTCGCCAGGTGCATCCCTCGCCACCAGAGGACGAAGAAGAGGAGCGCCAGCAAACCCAGGGGCTGGAGCCCATCTCCGCTGGGGTTACGGATCTCGTGGACGGCCCGCAGCAGCCACGAGAGGTCCGCCAGCGGCATCCCCCGGTAACGCTCCCACCAGGCAACCAGCAGGAGGAAGAGGATACCCATGGAGAGCTGCGCGGAGGGAACGGCCAGGGCGACCATCCCGTTCAGCACGCGCCGGAGATGGCCAGCAGAGGGGGTTCCGGCCGGGGGCTCGGCCGGCCCACGGGAGCACCCGAGGCGAGCACCTCTCCCCCGCGCCCACCGCCGCAGCAGGGCCGTCGTGGCTATGGCCGCGCCGTAGGGCAGCAGGACAGCAGCAGGACCGATGGGCTCGCGCTGGACCGCCGCAGCAGCCAGTAGGCAGATCTGGAAGACCCAGGCAGCCTCAGCCAGCCCCGAGAAAAGAAGAACCCCGAACGAGACCCACGCCACCTCCCTGGGGCGTGCGGGATACCCAGCCTCGGGACCTCCCTCCTTCCGGATCACCGCCGACGCCACTCTTCCCACCCCTTGGAGTCAGGCTTACCCATCCGCCTCGTCGAGACCACGTCCGTGGGCCTCAGCCGAAAGAGGGCGCTACCGGCCGGGACCCGTTCGGGCGCCGCCCCTCCGACCATGAGGACAACCGTCCGCCGGCCGCCCCGGGCCATCACCTCCACCGCGGCTGCCAGTCGCTCCGAGAGGCCACCCACCACCAGAATCACGCTGGCACCCCATGGCAGCCTCGGTGCCACCTTGGTGAGCAGCAGGTCGAGGGGGGCCGAGGCCGCAGGTTGCACCGCTGCCAGCAGCTCGAGGATTAGCACCAGCTGCTCCTGACCGGCCGCGGGGTGCAGCTCTGCGATCCCATCCATGCCTTCAACAGAACCGTTCAGGTAGAGCCCCACGGAGTGCCGCCAGCCGACGAGGCGATGAGCCAGAGTGGCGGCTACGCTCACAGCGTATTCGAAGTCGAGCTCCCGCTTTCCACCTTCGGCCGAGGAGGCAGGCCGACTCCCCTCGGCGGCATCTCCGCCGCTGTTCCACCGGCGTGCACCGCCGAGGGTGTCAACCCCAATGGTCTGCGAAGCGGGCCGCCTGCTTTCAGATACGACGCCGACGCTCTCTCCAAAGGTGTCCACCCCTAGGAAGATGGCCGCCTCGAGGGTCGTGGTCGGCTCGTGGAGCTTCACCTGGATCTGGTCCCTCCTGGCTGTGGCTTTCCAGTGGATCTGGTGGAATGGATCCCCTGGTCGATAATCCCTGGTGCCGGCCGGTCGGGTCGGGTCCTCGAAGATCCACCTTCTCGTCACCCTCTCCCCCATGGGGGATCCGGCGGGGAGTCCCAACCTCTCCAACGGGATGAGCGAGGGGTAGACCACCAACCTGACCGTCCCCTCGTCGCGTCGGGAGCGAGGGAAGAGCCCGAAGGGATCCCCGCTGGTGACAGTGGCCGGGCCCAGGTGGTAGATCCCGCGCCGGATGCACCTCAGGCGGAAGGACCATCGGGCCTCACCAAACCAGCCTAAGGAGCTCCCCAGCCGCAGGGACCCGTCCACGTTCGAGGCACCGCTTCCCTCATCGGGGAGGGAGGTTGCCTGGAGGGCGTGCGGCACCTTGTCGTCGACCTCCACCCACGGGAGGGGGAACGGCTTGCGGTTGGCTAGCCGGAGGGTCAGCAACAGCTCCTCACCAGGGAAGGCCCTAACCTCACTGATGCTTTTGTCGAGCTCCAGGGAGTGCAGGGAGATGCGGCTCCAGAGCCTAGCGGCCAGCAAGACGCTCAGGAGAGCAGCTGCCAGGGCAACCACTAGGGGCCGCTCCTCCAGTGCCCCGAGGACGACCAACGAGGCCAGGAGCGTTGGGCCAACACGGGCGAGGAAGCCATCAGCCATGAGTGCTCAGCTCGATTCTCTGCTTGGGTGGCAAGGGTACCCCTGCCCCTGGACGAAGTCAACGACGGCAGGCCACAGGGTGCACCGCATAATCATGGGCGGGGATAGCCATTCCTGGGAGCGCAGGCGTCTCGCCTGCCACGCGGCGGCCGGGACGGCCGCGCTCCCGGGCCAGCACCACCATCCTGTGACGGCCCTGTACCGTACGCCGGCACCTCGGGTTGTCCAGAGGAAAAACGGTATCGCCTTTCGGCCACATGTCGTAGAATATGCCCCGCGGCCGGCGATGGGCCCGTGTCGCGGTGGCTGGGCATCAGGTGCAGCGGGGAGGCCGACCCGCCGACAGCTTATCTACCGAGAAGGAGTTGTTCAATGGCCGAGCAATCCAAGGTGACCGTATCCCAGCTGGTGGAGATGAAGCGCCGCGGCGAGAAGATCGCCATGATCACCTGCTACGACTACCCCAACGCCCTACTGGTCGACCGATCCGGGATGGACATCGTCCTGGTGGGCGATTCACTGGGCATGACGGTCCTGGGCTACCCCAACACCCTCCCTGTGACCATGGACGAGATGATCGTCTTCGCCAAGGCGGTGACCAGGGCCTGCAAGAGGGCCTTCGTCATCGGGGATATGCCCTACATGAGCTACCAGCCCAGCGTCGAGCTAGCCGTCAAGAACGCCGGCCGCTTCATGAGCGAGGCGGGGTGCGACGGCGTGAAGCTGGAGGGCGGCAGGGCCATGGCCGACAGGGTGAAGGCGATCGTGGACGCCGGGATCCCGGTGATGGGCCACCTGGGGCTCACCCCTCAGAGCGCCTCGATGCAGGGCGGGTTCAAGGTCCAGGCTCGGACCGCCGATGCCGCCAAGCGGCTGCTGGAGGACGCCCTGGCGCTGGAGGAGGCGGGGGTGTACTCCATCCTGCTGGAGCTGGTGCCGGCGAAGGTGGCGGAGTACATCACGCAGCGGCTGAGCGTGCCGACGATCAGCATAGGGAGCGGGGCGGGGTGCGACGGCCACTGCATGATCTACCACGATGTGATCGGGATGTTCGAGGCGTTCCTTCCCAAGCATGTCAAGCAGTACTGCAACATCTCCCCCACCCTCCAGTCAGCCCTCACCCAGTTCGTGCAGGAGGTGAGGCAGAAGGTCTATCCGGAACCCGGCAAGCACGACTTCAAGATCAGCGATGAGTCGTTCCAGGAGTTCCTCAAGCAGGTGGGATAGGCACGAGCCAGCAGCGTGAAGGGCCAGGGGGAAAATGGCATCCCCCTGGCCCTTCAGACTCTCATGCGCTGGGACGCGCCCCCATGGGGGTTCCCGTTGCCCTTCATCTGAGCCGGAAGAAGCTCTTGATGCGCCACCAGGTGTATCGCCAGGAGAAGGGCCGGCGGATCCTGGCAGGCTGGTAGTCGATGACCCTGCCCCGCCAGCGCCTCTCTGGGACGCCGAAATCCCGGGATATCATGGGCAGCAGTATGGCCAGCAGAAGGCATCCGACACTGGCCAGCGCGGCCAGCGCCCCGAACGGCGGATATATCCTGTGAAGGAGAGCCCCCGCTAGGGCTAGGAGCACCCAGCCCACCAGAAGCGAGTTGGAGTCGTACTCGTAGAGCCGTCGCCTGAGATTCATGGTCCAGCCGTTCCAGGGTGGGGAGGATGGCTGCCGCGGCGGGACAGGCCTCTGGCTTCCCTCCGGGATGAAGTTATCCATCCTGTTCAGGATCTCGCGGATCTCCTCTTCGTATCGATCGTGCTTGTCGTTGGGCATCTTCTTCTATTACCGATCTGCGATGGGCCCCCAGACAACCGATATAAGTATAGCACCATGCAGCCGAGAAGATTCCACTGGATTTTCGGATCTCTTTCGAAGGCTTCTGCTCTACTGTCGGCTGCTTATCTCTTTAGCCAGCGCCAACAGATCGCGAGCCCTCTGAGCGATCGGGATGTCCACCATCTTCCCGTTCACCGCCACCGACGCCTCGCCTCGCGCCTCGGCCTCCTCGTATGCGGCCACGACCTGCCGCGCCCACTCCAACTCCTTGTCCGATGGCGTGAAGATCCGGTTCACCACATCGATCTGCCGGGGATGGATGACGAACTTGCCCCGGCAGCCCAGCTGCTTGGCCAACCTCGTGTTCTCCTCCAGCCCCTCATCGTCGCTGATATCGGAGAACACGCTGTCCACCGCCACCACATCGGTCAGCCTGGCGTAGAGTGCCACCTGCGTCAGAGGATACCGCCCCTCGGTCCCCTCCCGGGACCTCTCCACACCTAGGTCGGTGGCGAAATCCTCCGCACCAAAGGAGAGGCCGACCAGTCGCTCGTTGCAGCCGGCTATCTGGGGAAGGTTGATCACGCCCCGCACCGTCTCGATTATGGGCAGTATGCGGGTGCGCCCCTCGGGCAGCCCCTGCCGCCGCTCCCTCTCCAGAAGCATCAGATGGACTTCGTCCACACCTTCGGCATACTCCGTCTTGGGCAGCACGATGCCGAATAGGTTCTGGCTCACCACTGCATCCAGATCCTCCGGCAGCAGGTTCGTCGTGAGGGCGTTCACCCGCACGAACAGCTTGAACCGACCGTACTCCCCGCTGTCCAGCGCCTCCCGAACCATTCGGCGCGCAGTGGGTTTCTCCGCTGGCGGGACTGCATCCTCCAGATCGAAGATGAGGGCGTCGGCATCGACTCCCTTCGCCTTCTCCATCATCTTGGTTCGATTGCCCGGGACGAACAGCAGCGTTCTGAGAAGCTCCACGGCTGAGTCTCCAATTCTTGAGATCGGCTGCTAGTGCAGGATCCAGGCCGGCACCCTGTCCACGCCATCTACACAGGGAGAAGAGCTTCAGCCTTCCTCTCCAGATAGATGCCGTGGGGAGGCAGCTCCACCAGCTGGCCGTCCTGCACCACCACGTTCCCTCGCACCAGGGTCGTGACCGGCCACCCCTTGACCTTACGACCCTCGAAGGGGGTGAAGTCGGCCCTGGTGTGCAGCATTCCGGAGGTGATGATGACCTCCTTCTCGGGATCGAAGATCACCAGATCCGCGTCCGAGCCCACCTCAATAGCCCCCTTGCGAGGGTACAGCCCGAACAGCTTGGCCGGGTTCTCGCTCAGCAGGCGGGGCAGCGCAGTGACGGGCAGCCCGCGCTTCACCACAGCCTCCGTGTAGAACAGGGGCAGCAGCGTCTCGGTGCCGGGGATGCCGAAGGGCGCCTGGAAGATGTTGGCCCAGCCGGGCTCCTTCATCTCCCTCGAGTAGGCGGTGTGATCGCTGGCCACGGTGGCGATCACGTTTCTGCCGATACCGCTCCAGAGCGCATCGCAGTCCGCTTCGGTGCGCAGAGGTGGAGCGGTCTTGATCATGGGCCCCTGCCGCTCGTACTCCTCCTCCGTCATGAAGAGGTAGTGGGGGCACACCTCCGCCCAAACCTTCCGACCCGCCCGTCTGGCGCGAGCGACCGTCTCCACGGACTCGGCGGTGGTGATGTGGACCAGGTAGAGGGGGCACTGGGCCAGTGACGCCAACGTGATGGCCCGCCCGATCGCCTCCACCTCGGCCTCGGGCGGGCGCGAGCGGGGATAGTCCGTCGGGAGCGTGGCCCCGGCGGCCATCAGCTTCTCCTCCATGTGGTAGATGACACCGCCGTTCTCCGCGTGGACGGCGGCGACCCCGCCAAGCTCGGCGATCCTCTCCAGGGCGGCCATCAGGAAGTCGTCGCTCACCATCAGGCCTCGCCGCTTGTAGTCCATCATCAGCTTGAAGCTGGTCACCCCCATCTCCACGGCCGCGGCGATCTGGTCAAGAGACGAGGGTGAGTCCACCAGCCCCATGTGCAGACCGAAGTCCACGACGCTGGCTACCTCGCCGAAACGACGCCAGTGCTCGATGGACGCGGGGATGTCCTGGTCCTGGTCGGGCCAGATGTAGGAGAGCAGAGTCGTCACACCGCCGAAGGCGGCGGACTCGCTGATGGTGCGATAGCTGTCCAGGTACACATGGGTGTGAGTGTCCACGAGGCCCGGGAGCACATACTTCCCCGATGCGTCGATGGCTGTTGAGGCGGGGGGAAGCATCTCCTCGGAGGCGATGGCCACGATCCTGCCGTCGGCTATGGCGATGGCAGCTTCGGCCACCCCGGAGGGGCGCACTACCCTCCCCCCCCGCACGATCGTGTCCACGTGGTCAACAGACATGGGTGCTTCCTCCTATCGAACTGTTCAGGTGGGGAGTCGCCTGCAAACCCCAGGACAGCCGCCACGCTCCACGCCATACCAGGCGGCTCGCGAGGCGAAGGGAGGATCACGCGTCGCGAATGTAGCACAAGCAGCGCGAGAGGGTCAAACCGGAGGGCAGGACCCCAGGCGCCCAGCGAAAGCTGCTCTGAGCAGCGCCGCCGGGCTCCAGGGGTCGGGCTCGTCCGCCGACAGCCTCACGGCCGCGACAGCCCGGCCGCACCAGGTCACCACCAGCATCGACCCGCCCGCACGCCCAGCCCGCCTAGGGTAGACGAGCGTCGATTCGGAACGCCGGCAGGTCCCGGGCTCGGCTCCGAGCCTTCCCCCCTGTCCGCCCCGCGCATCGCAGTAGGGACACGCGCCGTGGCATTCCATTGCCATCCGGGCTGTCACCGCCACCTCCCACGCGGCTCCGCCGTCACCGGCGGCCGACCTCCCCGCCATCGCGGACCTCGAAGCGGGTGGAGGTCTATTGTAGCGCCTCCAGGATCTCCTTGCTCACGGATGCTGGCACCGGCTCGTAATGTCCGAACTCCATGGTGTAGCTCCCGCGCCCGCTAGTCATGGATCGAAGCTCCGTGGCGTATCCGAACATCTCCGCGAGCGGGACGATGGCTCTCACGCCTTGCAGCTCCCCGCGGGACTCGATCCCGAGGATCTGCGCCCTTCTGGCGCTCAGGTCGCCCATGACGTCGCCCAGGTTCGCCTCTGGGGTCACCACCTCCACCCTCATCATCGGCTCCAGGAGCCGAGGGGCCGCCTTGGCGACGGCGTTCTTGAACCCCATCGATCCCGCGATCTTGAAGGCCATCTCGGAGGAATCCACCTCGTGGTAGTCGCCGTCCTCCAGGCTGACGCGGATGTCCACGGTCGGGTAGCCGGCCAGCACCCCTTGCTCCATGGCCTCTCGGACGCCGGCCTCCACCGCCGGGATGTACTCCTTGGGGATCGCCCCGCCCACGATCTTGTTGACGAACTCGAAGCCCGCTCCCGGCGGCATCGGCTCCACCTCCAGCCAGACGTCGCCGAACTGGCCCCGACCCCCGGTCTGTCGAACGAAACGACCCTCGGCTCTGGCGTGGCGGGTGATGGTCTCGCGGTAGGCGACCTTGGGCGTACCCACACGCGCGTTGACCTTGAACTCCCTCAGCATCCGGTCCACTATCACCTCGAGGTGAAGCTCGCCCATGCCCCAGATGAGGGTCTGTCCCGTCTCCGGGTCGGTCCGAACCCTGAAGGTTGGATCCTCCTCCGCTAGGCGGCCGAGGGCGGCGCCCATCTTGTCCACGTCCGCCTTGCTGGCCGGCTCGATGGCCACGGATATGACAGGCTCTGGAAAACGGATCGCCTCTAGGATCACAGGCCGAGTCTCGTCGCAGAGGGTGTGTCCGGTGATGCTGTGCTTCAGCCCCACCACGGCGGCGATGTCGCCCGCGGAAACCTCCGTGACGTCCTCCCGGTGGTTGGCGTGCATCTTCAGCAGCCGGCCGATCCGCTCGCGCTGGCCCTTGCTGGGGTTGAAGACGTAGGACCCCGCCGCCAGCTTGCCCGAGTAGACCCTGAAGTAGGCCAGGCGCCCCAGGAAGGGGTCGGCAACGATCTTGAAGACCAGAGCGGAGAACGGCTCCGACTCGTCGGCCCGACGCACCTCGACCTCCCCTCTGGCGGGATCGACACCCGCCACAGGTGGTATGTCCAGGGGCGAAGGCAGGTAGTCCACGACCGCATCCAGAAGCTGGTGCACTCCCTTGTTCTTCAATGCGCTGCCGCAGAGAACCGGCACCAGCTTGCCCTCGATGGTGGCAGCGCGCAGAGCCTCCCTCAGCCGGTCGGTGGGGAGGTCCTCTCCCTCCAGGTAGAGCATCACCAGCTCGTCGGAGGTCTCGGCGATCCGCTCCACCAGCTCCTCCCTAAGAGCTCGGGCCTCCTCCTGCAGTTCAGGGGAGATGGGCCCTCTTCTGAACGGGGTGGAGGCATCCTCGCTGAAGATGATCTCCTCCATGTCCAGCAGGTCCACTACGCCACGGAAGCCCTCCTCGCGCCCCACTGGGATCTGAAGGAGCGCCGGACCGGCCCCCAGGCGGTCCTCGATCATGGCGACTGTCCTGTGGAGGTCGGCACCGCGTCGGTCCATCTTGTTGACGAAGCAGATCCTCGGCACGTGGTAGCGGTCCGCCTGCCGCCACACCGTCTCCGACTGCGGCTCCACACCCGCCACGGCGTCGAACACCACCACGCCCCCGTCCAGCACCCGCAGCGAGCGCTCCACCTCCACCGTGAAGTCCACGTGCCCGGGCGTGTCGATGATGTTGATCTGGTGTTCCCTCCAGAAAGCGGTGGTGGCGGCCGCCGTGATGGTGATCCCACGCTCCCGCTCCTGCTCCATCCAGTCCATCACCGCCGTGCCCTCGTGCACCTCGCCGATCTTGTAGGTCTTCCCCGTGTAGTACAGGATCCGCTCGGTGGTCGTGGTCTTCCCAGCGTCGATGTGGGCGATTATTCCGATGTTCCTCGTCTTCTCCAGTTCCTTCTTCTCGCTCAACAGCGAAGTCTCCAGTCTCTCTCTCGATGCTCGGTCCTCTTCAGGTTGCCGGACAACAAAAAGGGGCTCGGATCCAGACGATCCGGCCCGTCGTTCACCCGCGGGCGGCCACAAGCTCCGCCCCGCGGCTGGCCATCAGCAAGGCCCACGCACCCTCCAGGCGGCCCACCCGGCTCCCTCCTCACCGTGCCCACGGTCCGGCCCGCTTCAGGCCCGGTGGGGAAAGGCTGCCGACGGAACAGCCAGGGAGGAAGCGGAATTGCTTATCCAAGTATAGCACAACATGGGCCAGCGTGGTTGTTGGTTGGGTCTTCTACAGCGGGGCTCCCACGACCAGGCGCGCCTCCATTGACACTCCCTGCCAACCTGGCACAATGGGAGCATGGACGGGAAGGTGCGACTCAGGGCAGTACTCACGGTTTCGGCGGAAGGGAAGGGAGCGATCCTGCGAGCCTCGGCGTCACGTCCCGACCTCCTGGTGGCGGATCTCGCCGTGCTCGCGCGGGAGAAGAAGGCCCACGGCCGAGAGCTTGTGGAATCCCTGGCCAGGGAAGGCCTCCCCGGCGCTGTCTCGCTCGCCGCTGGACTCGACGACCTGGACAGCCTCGATGCGACCCTGGACCTGAAGGCGGTGGTGAGACCAGGAGTATCGTACATCCTGGTTCCCAGGGTCGATCTGCCGGAGGAGGTGCACCAGCTGGACGGTGCGGTGGAGGACCTGGAGGGCCACTTCGGGCTCGAGGTTGGTCGGATCCGCCTTCTTCTGGCGCTGGGCGAGGGGGCGGCCTCACGGTTGGGCGAGATCGCAGGGGCGAGCCGAAGGCTCGCGGCGCTGCTGCCGGCGTGCAAGCCGATCGCGTCCCCCGCAGCTCGGCGGCTCCGGGCGCGACTGCCGGAGGAGGCGGCCGCGGTGGGGGTTGCGTCCATCGACGCCCCGCATCCAAACCCTCTCGATCCCCGGGGGCTTCTGGAGGAGGCTCGAGAGGCCCTGGATCTGGGATACTCGGGGAAGCTGGCCACACACCCCCGCCAGGTCGCCACGATCCAGGAGCTGTTCTCCGGGTGGACCTAAACCGCGGCGCCTCCCTCTCCGCCCCGTCAGGCGGCCTTCTCCTCCCGCTTCTCCCTTTCCTCCCGCCGCTCGGCGGGAGCGCCGAACTCCTTTAGCCGCTCGGCGAACTCACGGAGCCTGGCGTCCACCAGGTGATGGACCGTACCCTCTGGGTAGCTCCCGTCGGCCCGCTGCTCCCCCGCGGGGGTCCCCGTGAGCAGCTCGATCCCCTCGTCCACGGTGCGCACGGACCACAGGTGGAACCTGCCATCTCGGACGGCCTGCACCACCTCGTCCTTCAGCATGAGGTTCTTTACATTGGCCTCCGGGATGATCACGCCCTGCTCCCCCGTCAGCCCCTTTGCCTTGCACACCTCGAAGAAGCCCTCCACCTTTCGCGTCACACCCCCCACCGCCTGGATCTGCCCCACCTGGTTCACGGACCCCGTCACCGCTACCCCCTGCTTCAAGGGCAGGCCAGAGAGAGCCGACAGCAGGACGTACAGCTCAGCGGAGGAAGCGCTGTCCCCCTCCACCTCATCGTAGGTCTGCTCGAAGGTCAGGGTGGCCGACAGAGCGAGCGGGTAGCGCTGCGCATACTTTCCGGAGAGGTAGCCGGAAAGGATCAGTACCCCCTTGGAATGGATCGGACCCGAGAGCTTGATCTCCCGCTCGATGGCGATGACCCCCTCGCCGCCCAGGGAGACTCGGGCGGTGATGCGAGAGGGTCGACCGAAGGAGTAGTCTCCCAGATCGACGACGGATAGCCCGTTCACCTGGGCCGGCCTGCTGCCCTCGGTGTCGATGATGATGGTCCCTTCCTCGATGTACTCGCGGATCCGCTCCTCGATCAGGTTGGAGCGGTACTCCCGGTGGGCCACGGCCTGGTCGACGTCCGCCGCCGTCACCAGGTCGTGCCCGTTCCTGCCCGCCCAGTGGCTGGCCTCCACCACCATGTCCGCCACATCGGCGAGCCTGGTGGAGAGCTTCCCCTGGTCCTCCACCAGCCGCGACCCGTACTCGACCATCCGGGCGACACCCGTCCGGTCGAAGTGCCGCAGCCCCCGCTCCCGGACCTGCCGGCTTATGAAGCCAGCGTACATCTGCACATGCTGGTCTGAACGATCCATGTCGGGGCCGAAGTCGGCCTTCACCTTGAACAGCTTACGGAAGTCCTCGTCCAGGTGGTAAAGGAGGTAGTAGATGAAGGGGTCGCCTACCATCACCACCTTTAGGTTGAGCGGGATCGGCTCCGGACGAAGGGTGGCAGCGGGAATAGGGGTATACTGCTCACCTATGTTCTCGATCCTGGACTCCCGGGTCTGGAGAGCGCGCTTCAGAGCGTCCCAGGCGAAGGGACTGGTGAGAACCGAAAGGGCATCCAGCACCAGATATCCGCCGTTGGCCCTGTGAACTGCCCCCGGCTTGATCTGCCGGAAGTCGGTGGTCATGGCGCCGAAGCGGGCCTGGTACTCCAGCCGGCCCATCAGGTTGTAGTAGGTGGGGTAGTGCTCCTGGACAACCGGGGCCCCCTTCGTCCCGCTGTTGTCCACGAAGACATTCACCTTGTAGCGTGCCAGGTGCTCTTCTCGAGAGCTGCCCTGAAGCTCCGCAAGGGCAGCAGGCAATCCCTCCGGCTGCTGGGGCCCCGCGCGGAAGTCCTCCAGGTGCTCTGGTATATCCTCCTGGACTCGCCTGAGGTAGTCGAGAACCTCGGGGTGCTCTCGATAGCGGTCCCTAAGATCGTCGAAGAGATGGCCGACGGCAAAGAGGGCGACCTCTCGCTCCAGCTCCCTCAGCTTCTCGGTTGCCTCTTTCTCCTGCTGACGTCCCTCGTGGAGGGCCTGCTCCAGCCGCTGCCGGAGCTCCTCTCCCCTCCGCTCCAGCTCTTGCTTGACCTCCTCCGGAAGCCTCTCGTACTCCTCCGTGGACAGCGGGTGGTCGTCAACCAGCGGCACCGTCAGTATCCCCGCAGGGGTGAGCTCGATAGCGAAACCCTGGGCCTTGGCGCTCTCCTGGATCTGGCTGTATAGTGCCTGCTGGCGCTGGTGGAGCTGGGTCAGGATGTCATTCCGTCGACGCTCGTAGTCCTCGCTCTCGAACGCCCTGGGGATCTCTCGGCGAGCGGCCTCCACCAGCTCGTCCATTCGCTTGGCGAGGTCGCCGCCCTGTCCGGCAGGCAGTCTGATCGCCTGAGGGCGGTACGGGTCTTCGAAGTTGTGCACGTACACCCAATCGTCCGGAACGGGCTGGGCGCGGGCCGCCTGCTCCACGTAGGTGCAGGCGGTAGCGGTGCGACCCGAGCCCGATGGGCCCGCGACGAAGATGTTGAACCCGCCCGAACCGATCTCCACGCCGAACTCGATGGAGCTGATCGCCCTCTCCTGACCGACCGTGCCCAGGAGGGGCTCCACCTCCTTCGTGGACTCGAACGGCAGAGAGGCCGGATCACAGCTTCGCCTCAGCCGCTCGACCGGGACCGACAGCCTCTCCTCCAATGCAACCAGCCTCATCCTCTCCCGGGCTCGGGACCCCTTGCCCTCCATGATGATCCCTCCTTGATCCGCTGCCCCTCCCTTGGTAGGAGAGCGTCAGCGGGCAAGAGGCGTGCCCGACGAAGTGGATCGAGGCTGAGTCTCGGCGCCAGCTGCTGGCTGCTGGCCACCTCCACGGCCCTGTCTGTAGCTCGGGGGGCCGAAACGGAGATTGCGGATGGCACGGCTCTTGCGTGGAAAAACTCGTGTCCGCGAGCCTTCGGTCTCCAGCCAGCTTAGGTCAGACAGGGGAGGGGTAGTTGTAACCCCGACGGCTGAGGCGATCCGCCGACGGCCGACTGCCATGTTCACAGGAGATGGAAAGGAGGTACTGAGGTATGGGTGACCCTGAGAGGGTCCTGACCCCCGCTGGTTACGCACGACTGATGTCGGAGCTGGACTACCTCCGTACCGTTCGCCGCCACGAGGTGTCGGAGCGGCTCCGAGCAGCTCGTGAGGTTGGCGTCTGGGACAGCCCGGAGTACCTGGCGGCCCGAGAGGAGCAGGCCTTCGTGGAGGGGCGGATCGCCACCCTCGAGAAGCTGCTGGCCCAGGCCGAAGTTGTGGAGGTGACCCCTTCCGCCGCCTGGCCTTCGGTGGAGGTCGGCTCCACCGTGGTCCTCCGGGACGAAAGCGGCGAGGAGGAGAGATACTCGGTGGTGGGGGCGATGGAGGCCGAGCCCGGCAAGGGGAGGATCTCCAATCAGTCACCGGTGGGGAGGGCACTGCTCGGAAGACACCCCGGGGAGACAGTGGACGTGGAGACGCCCATGGGCACCCGTCGTCTGACCATCGTGGAGATCCAGTAGGTCCTGCCAGGCTGAGGCGCGGGAACGTCCGACTGGAGAAAGGCGGAAAGCTCATGGCCTGTAGCACCAAGGGCGGCCCCGGATCTTCGGCGCACGCCTCTCGGATAGTCTTCTTCGAGGTGGAGGATTGGGAGGCCGAGAGGCTGTCCAAGGGGATCGACGGGATGGCGGTCCGGCACTTCCGAGGCCCCCTGGAGAAGTCGCTGCTTCCCGAGGTCGCCGACTGCGAGATACTCTCGGTGTTCATCCGATCGCAGGTGGACCGCGAGGTGGTCGATGCGCTGCCGAAGCTGCGCCTCATCGCCACTCGGTCCACGGGGTTCGACCACATCGATCTGGAGGCGTGCAACCAGCGTGGGATCCTCGTCTGCAATGTCCCGTACTATGGCGAGACCACGGTTGCCGAGCACGCCTTCGGGTTGATCCTCTCGCTGTCCCGAAAGATCCACAAGGCCTATCTTCGCACCCTCCAGGGTGACTTCTCTCTGAAAGGGCTCCGAGGCTTCGACCTTCACGGAAAGACCCTTGGCGTGGTAGGGGCCGGGCGAATAGGTCTCCACGCCATCAGGATCGCCAAGGGTTTCGGCATGCGAGTTCTCGCCTTCGACGTGCGGCAGGATCGACTCATCGCCGAGGTGCTGGGGTTCGATTACGTGCCCCTGGAGGATCTGCTCCGCCAGTCCGACATCATTAGCCTCCACGCGCCGCTCAACCCCAGCACCTACCACATGATCGACCGCGAGAAGCTGAGGTTGGTCAAGCGGGGAGCCTTGCTGATCAACACCGCCCGCGGCGCTCTAGTGGACACCGACGCCCTCATCTGGGCACTGGATGAGGGGATCCTGGCCGGGGCGGGATTGGATGTCATCGAGGGCGAGGAGCTGGTGGAGGAGGAGAAGCAGCTTCTCCGCGCCCCTCAGGCCGAAGAGAAGCTGCGAATGCTGCTGCGCCAGCATGTGCTGCTGCGCCGCGAGGACGTGGTGGTAACGCCCCACATAGCCTTCAACAGCTGGGAGGCAGTGGAGCGGATCCTGGAGACCTCTCTCGGCAACATCCGAGCCTTCCTGAGTGGGAGCCCGCAGAACGTGGTGAACCCTCAGGCGGCCCCGCGTGGGACCGACAGGGCAGCCTGACCCCACCGGGCGCGGGTGCATGGGGCGGTGGCAGCAGGGGGAGCGGGCGCCGGGTGCGCAGGGGAGAGCCCGGCACCCGCTATCGGCAGCAGGTCACAGCCCCAGGTAGGCCTTCTTCAGATGGGGGTCCGCCAGGAGCTCGGAGCCCCGCCCCTCCAGCACGATCCTCCCGTTCTCCAGGACGTAGCCACGGTGGGCCAGCCGCAGCGAGTGCTGTACGTTCTGCTCCACCAGGAGCACCGTCATCCCCCTGCTGTTGACGTCCTGCACGGTCTGCAGGATCTGCTTCACCATGAGGGGAGCGAGACCCAGGGAGGGCTCGTCCAGCATCAGCAGCCTGGGCAGAGCCATCAGCCCCCTTCCGATCGCTAGCATCTGCTGCTCGCCCCCCGAGAGGGATCCAGCCAGCTGGTCGCGCCGCTCCTTCAAGATCGGCAGAAGGGCAAAGACCATCTCAAGGGTGTCACCGCGCCGCTTGCGAGCCTCCCGGCTGTAGGCTCCCAGCTCCAGGTTCTCCAGCACCGTCATGTAGGGGAACAGTCTCCTCCCCTCCGGCACCTGAACCAGGCCCAGCCCCACTATCTCGTGAGGGCTCAGACGGTCGATCCGCTTCCCGTCGAAGGATATGGAGCCGGCGTGCGGCCGCACGATCCCCGATATGGCGTTTATGGTGGTCGTCTTCCCCGCCGCATTGGCACCCACCAGGGCCACGATCTCCCCCTCCTCCACGGTCAGGGACATCCCATGCAGCACCTGGACGTCGCCGTAGGCGACGTCTATTCCCTCTACCCTAAGCAAGCAGGTACTCCTCTCCCAGATAGGCGTCGATCACCCTCTTGTCCCTGGCCACCTCCTTTGGAGAGCCCTCCGAGATCTTCTCGCCGTGGTGGAGCACCAGGATCCGATCGGACACGGTCATGATGGCCGCCATGATGTGCTCGATCACCAAGAGGGTCACACCGCTAGCGCGGATCCGCTGGAGGATCTCCAGCATCTGAGCCAGCTCCGTGGGGTTCAGTCCGGCCATCACCTCGTCCAGCAGCAACATGCGCGGCCTGGTCGCCAGAGCCCTGGCCACCTCCAGCCGCTTCCTGTCGGCGATGGTGAGGCTTCTGGCCACCTTGTCCTGCCGATCCTTCAGCCCCACCAGATCCATCACCGCCAGGGCATGCTCCCGCGCCTTGCTGGGGTTGGCTGTCTGCATGAAGGCACCCACCATGACGTTCTGCAGCACGGTAAGGTTCCCGAAGGGCTTCACCACCTGGAAGGTGCGGACCAGCCCTCTGCGGCTCACATCGTAGGCCTTCAGATGGCTCACCACCTCGCCCGCAAAGGTCACCGTCCCCTGATCCGGGCGGAAGAAGCCGGACACCACGTTGAAGAGGGTGGTCTTCCCCGCGCCGTTGGGGCCGATGAGCCCCACGATCTCCCCCTCTCGGACCTCGAAGCTGACCCCCTTCAGGGCATAGAGACCCCCGAAGTGCTTGGTCACGCCCTCAACCTTGAGGATCATGGGGCCTCCTTTCCCAGCGGGAGGGTCCGAGTGGACCCACCCCGGAAGACCCGCTTCCTCCACTGTGCGATGGATGGCACGATCCCCTGGGGGAGCAGGATCACCACCACGATCAGGACCGTCCCGTAGACCACCAGGTGCAGCCCCTGCAGCTCGCCGCCCAGACGGGCACGCAACAGCTCCTGCAGCGGGGTGACCAGGAAGGCTCCAGCTACGGGCCCCCAGACCGTCCCCACCCCACCGATGATGGACATCATGGCCAGCAGCACCGAGAAGTCCAGCGAGAAGGTGGCGAAAGGCTCGATGTAGGCTATGTACTGGGCGTAGAAGCTGCCGGCCAGGGACGTCAGAAAGGCGCTGATCACCACCGCCATGAGCTTGTACCGGGCGGTGTTTATGCCCAGCGCTTGGGCCGCATCCTCGTTCTCCCGCAGCGCCGCCAGGTAGTACCCGAGCCGGGATCGCTCCACCCACATGCTGACTAGGATCACCATCAGCATGAAGGCCAGCGCCACGTAGGCGTAGTCAGCCGGCTCCCGGAACACGAAGTTCTGGAAGGAGGGTCTGAAGGGCACGCTGATCCCGATGGATCCCCTGGTGATATCCCTGAAGCTGGTGGCCAGGATCCTGAGCACCTGGGCGAAGGCTATGGTTACCAGGGTGAAGAAGGGCCCCCGCAGCCGAAAGCTGGGGTAGCCGATGCCCGCACCCACCGCCGTGGCGATCAGCGCGCCTATCAGCATCCCGATCCATGGGGAGACCCCCCAGTCCACGAAGAGGAGGGTGGAGGTGTAGGCTCCGATCCCGAAGAAGGCCGCGTGACCCAGCGACAGCTGCCCGGCGAAGCCGCCCACGATGTTCCAGGCGGAGCTGGCGGCAGCGTAGAAGAGCATCATTATCAGGACGTGAAGGTAGAACTTGTCCTTGACGGACACGGCCATCAGGATGGGGATGACGGTGAGGGCCAGCAGCACGTAGAAGTCGACTCCAGGTCGCCACCCGGCGACCCCAACGGAGCCCACCTTGCTGCCAGTTCGAGCGGTACTGCTCATTTCAGCCCCACCTCCTCGGCACCCACGACCCCAAAGAGGCCAGTAGGGCGGATCAAGAGCACCAGGATGAAGACGATGAAGTAGATGGCCTCCTTCAGCGCCGGCACGTAGAAGCCGCTGAAGGCCTCCACCAGCCCGATGATGAGCCCACCCAGCAGGGCTCCGGTCATGTTGCCCATCCCACCCAACACCACCACCACGAAGGCCGTGAGCACGAAGTAGCTGCCGACGGTGGGGAATGTGGGGTAGATGGGCATGAGAAGCGCCCCCGCGATGCCGACCAGGGCCGTCCCGATGCCGAAGGTTACCATGTAGATGCGCTGGGTGTTGATCCCCATCAGGAGAGCCGCGGTCCTATCCTGGGTCACGCAACGGATGGCCTTCCCAAGATAGGTCCGCTTCAGGAAGAGGAAGATGGCGCCGGTGATGGCCAGAGCCACGGCGAAGGCCACCAGTCGCGAGACCCCCACCAGCAGCGGGCCCACCGAGATCACCGCCTTGGAGTAGAAGGTGTCCACCGATCGGTAGTCGGCCTTCCACACCAGGAGGGCGGCGTTCTGGAGAACGACGGAGAGACCGACCGTTGCGAAGATCTGCATGGAGGATGGGGCGTTCAGGATGGGACGCACCACCAGGAGCTGGGCTACCAGCCCCAGCAGGAAGAGCAGACCGGCCACCAGCACAATAGAGAGGTAGGGGTCCAACCCGTACAGATGGAAGAGCCAGAAGGTGGCGTACATGGCGATCATCAGGAACTCGCCGTGGGCGAAGTTCACGATCCTGAGGACGCCGAAGATCAATGTAAGACCGATGCTGATCAAAGCGTAGACCCCGCCCAGGAGGATGCCGGAGACGGCCACCTGGGCTAGAACGGCAATCATAGCTGCTCCTATCAATGCCTTGCCCCCGGCCCCCTTCCCGAATTGGGAAGGGGGCGCTCATTCCACCCTATTCTGGGGAGGAGTGGGGGAGACTGCTTCCGTTTGCCCGCTACTTGGCCCAGGAAGGCTTCCACGGCAGCGCCAGGTCGCTTACCGCCGCCTCCTTGGGGTAGACCGCCATCTGTCGGCCCTTCTGCCACTGCATGACGATGGGCGCGGCGCGCAGGTTCTGGCCCGCGTCCTTCTCGCCGGGTCCTGCGAACTTGACCCCCCAGCCGGTGATGGTGCCGCCGACGGGGATGTCCTCTGCCAGGGCCGCCTTGCGAACGGCCTCGGGGTCGGTGGAGCCGGCCTTGGCGATCACGTCCCAGAGCACCAGGGCACCCATGTAGTTGGCCAGGGAGTGGCCCGACCGCGGGGGCTCCTTGAAGGTATCCTGGTAGAACTTCTGGTACTCCTTGATCCCCTTGGCGAAGTTCTCGTTCACGTCGTACTGCGGGAAGTCGATGTTCAGGACGCCGTTGGCATCGTCGCCCAGCGACTTGGCGAAATCGGTGAGGGAGTAGCCAGCCCCGGTGCCGATGACCGCCTTCGCGCTGAAGCCCAGCTCGCGCGCCTGCTTCCAGAAGAGGAGCAGGTCCTGGATGTAGGAGGTGGCCACCAGCACGTCGGGCTGCAACGACTTGAGCTTCAGGATGAGCGAGGAGAGGTCGGTGGCCTGGCTGTTGTAGGGCTCTCGGCTGAGGAAGTTGAGTCCGATCTCCTTGGCCCGCTTCTCCGCGGCCGTCCCGACGGTGGTGCCATAGAGGGCATCCTCGTGAACGACGGCGAACCGAAGCTTGGAGGGGTCGATCCCCAGCTTGGGAGCGATGGCTTCCTTGGTGAAGTCGGCGGCCACGATCCCGTCCGAGGAGCCGTTGGCGCAGGTGCGGAAGAGGTACTGGAAGCCGCGCTGGGTGATGGGATCGGAGATGGCGCCCATCTCCCAGTAGATGGTCTTGTTGCGCTCCGCCACCTCGGTGGCAGCCTGGGAGAGGGTGCTGGAGTAAGTGCCGACGATTATCGGCAGCTTCTCCGAGGAGATCATCCGGTTGGCCTCGGAGACGGCCGCGTTGGCATCGGGGGCGTCGCCCTTCACCCACTCGATCTGCTTGCCGAGGAGACCGCCCTTGCTGTTCTGCTGGAGTCGAGCCAGCTCCGCCCCTCTCCAGGACTCCTCACCCAGAAGTGCGAGGCTGCCGGTGAAGGGGAAGATGGCGCCGATCTTCAGCGTCCCGCCTCCCGATGGGGCGGCCGCGGCGGGTGCGGTGGTGGGAGCCGACGCGGGAGCACCGGCGGGCTTGGTGGGCTGGGCGGCCGGGGCGCCGCCGGGTGCGCAGGCCGCTGCGGCGACGCCGATGGCGGCGAGGCCGAGTCCCTTGAGGAGCTGGCGTCGGGTCAGGGGTCTGCCGAGGGGTTCCGGGGTCGCGGTCGGTTCGAAGCTGTCCACAATACCCTCCTTATGATGACCGGGCGAAGTATCCATGCCAACAGGGCGCGGGTAGTTGCGGGCATCGTCGCGCGGCGAGACCGACGGCGGTCATGCGGCTCTGGCACCGATGGCGGAGCCGATGCAGTGAGGATGGCTGCTGTATACCAGAGGGTACACCCTCAGTCAATAGCCCCAGCTCATCTTTAACAAAGTAGATGCCGTCTAACATTGACACCGCGGTTCCGCAAACCGTATAATTCCGGTATCAATGACTGACGGCAAGGGGTTTTGCGCTGAATGAAACGAACGTATCAGCCGAAGCGAGTGCCGCGCAAGCGGGAGCATGGCTTCCTCAAGCGGATGTCCACCAAGGACGGTCGGAGAGTCCTCAAGGCGAGGAGGCTCCACGGGCGCAAGAGGCTGACCGTCGTCTAGATACCCGGACGGTGACCGCGCGGCGCGCGGCTGCCATGCAGAGAAGGTACCGTCTGAAGAAGAGCGCAGAATTCCAGCGGGTGCGGGCCCTCAAGCGATCGTGGGCGCACCCGCTGATGGTGTTATACGTGGCGCCTAACGACCTGGAGATCGTCAGGGTCGGGATCTCCACCAGCAAGAGGATCGGAAAGGCCGTTGTCCGCAACCGGGCCAAGCGGCTGATCCGGGAGGCCGTTCGCCTCCTCCTCCCCCGGTTGGCGCCGGGGCACGATCTGGTGTTTGTGGCTCGCCCGGCCATCGCCGAGGCCGACTTTGAGGAGGTTGGCAGGGCGGTGGAGGTTCTTTTGCGGCGGGCAAGGATGCTCTCCCAGCCGTCGCAGGCGCCCAGGGAGCGAGGGTTGGGCAAGAGAGATGAGATGGATAAGGCAGATCCCCAAGTGGATCGCCCTCTTCTTGATTAGGGTGTATCAGCTGACGCTGTCGCGCATGTTTCCGACGGCTTGTCGCTTCGAGCCCACATGCTCCCACTACGGCTACGAGGCTATCGCCCGGTACGGTCTTATGAAGGGGGGGCTGATGGCGGCCAGGAGGATCTCCCGCTGCCACCCCTTCAATCCGGGAGGCTACGACCCGGTCCCCTAGCACCGGTGGTCGAGTTGGGGGCCGGGCGCCAGCTCCCCCGCCCGAGTCGTGCGGCCGTCCACCCTGGCGAGCGGCCGTGTGGTAGCGAACTCTTTAGGAGGAACTTGCTTGACCGAGGTCTGGAACTCTCTAATAGTCTATCCGCTGGTGGGAGTGCTGGTCGCCCTTCACGGCTTCCTGGGGAGCTACGGCCTCGCCATCATCGTTCTCACCCTGGCCATCAAGTTCATCACCTTCCCTTTGAACTTGATGCAGATCCGCTCCTCCAAGGCCATGCGGGACGTCCAGCCGCTGATGGATGAGGCGAAGCGGCGGTACGGGAAGGACAAGGAGCGGCTCACCCAGGAGACGATGCGGATCTACAAGGAGCATGGCATCAATCCGGCGGCCGGCTGCCTTCCCATGCTGATCCAGATGCCGGTGTGGTTCGGCCTGTACTGGGCCCTCATCCATCTGGCCCAGACGGAGCCCGCCTTCAACCAGGGCTTCCTGTGGCTGCCCAGCCTGGCCCACCCTGACCCATACTACATTCTGGTGATCCTTACGGTGGTGACCCAGTTCATCGTCCAGAAGATGATGACGATGCCAACCAACGACCCGCAGCAGCAGACCATGAACCGGGTCATGCTGTTCATGCCGCTCACCTTCGGCTTCGTGGCGACGAGCGTGCCGTCCGGGTTGGCCCTGTACTGGGTTACGACCAACCTATTCACCTTCTTCCAGCAGGGTTTGACCACAGGCTGGGGAGGTATCCTGCCCGGCTCCACGCCCGCGCTGGCCCCGGCTCGCACCGCTCCCGCGGCTGCGGACCCGGCTCCCGCGGATCCGCCCACCGACCCCCAGCCGAAGAACTCCAAGATCGCCAGGCAGCGCAGGGCCGCCGGCGCCAAGCCTCCCAGGGAGGAGAAGAGAGCGAATGGAAAGCGTTGATGTGAGCGCTCGAACCGTCGAGGAGGCGATTCAGCAGGCGCTCAGCAAGCTGGGCAAGAGCCGTGACGAGGTGGAGATAACGGTTCTCAGCGAAGGACACAAGGGGCTCCTGGGCTTCGTCCGGGGCGAAAGCGCCCGGGTCAGGGTGACGGTGCTCCAGGAGCCCGCCACCAGCGTCACCAGGGCATCCGCCCCTGAGGCGCCCGCCGGGAAGATGGTCGCCGCCAAGCCTGGCGTTGCGATGGCGGTTGCCGAGGAGATGCTGGCGCAGCTTCTGGAGAAGATGGGCATCGACGCCGAGGTGGACTGCCGGGGCGGAACGGGAGACGAGGAGTCGCCCATCCTCCTCGAGGTCACCGGGGACGACCTTGGTATCCTGATCGGCCGCCGTGGAGAAACCCTCTCCTCCCTGCAGTTTCTTCTCAACCTGATGGTCGGCAAGCAGCTCAGCTCATGGATACGCATCGTGGTGGACGTGGAGGGCTACAGGGCACGTCGAGAGGAGGCCCTTCGCAGCCTCGCGGCTCGCGTGGCGGAGAGGGTCCGAAGGACCGGGCAGACCATCGCCCTGGACCCGATGCCAGCGAACGAGCGCCGCATAGTACACCTGGCCCTCCAGGGGAATCCCTACGTCACCACTGAGAGCAGCGGGTACGGCGAGGACCGAAGGGTCAACATCATCCCGCGGGCGGCGATCCGGTCCGGGCGGAACCCGGGCCTCTAGCAGCCACCTTTGCCAGCGGTGATCGACTACCTGGCAATTGGCCATTTGGTGGTGGATCGCCTTTCCGCCGGCCCCACGCCCGGCGGGAGCGTGGCGTACGCTTGCGCGACGGCAGTCAGGCTGGGACTCACGGCAGCGATCGTCACCGTCGCGGGCGAGGAGCTGGCCTGGGAGCGGCTCCTGCCAGGGGTGCGGTTGGCCCGCATCCCCACAAGGGTTAGCACCAGCTTCGAGAACCTGTATGTGGGAGGGCGCCGCCGCCAGCGGGTCCTGGCCACGGCGGGGCCGATCCCGGTGGAGGCGGTACCCCACGACTGGGTGGCTGCCCCCATAGTGCACCTGGCTCCTGTGGCCTGGGAGATAGATGGAGGGCTTCCTGCCCTCTTCAAGCGTTCCCTGATCGGGCTCACGCCCCAGGGGCTGCTGAGACAGTGGGGTCCCGACGGGACCGTCCGACAGGGGAGGTGGGCAGGCGACGACCGCCTCCTCAGCGCCGATGTGGCGATCTTCAGCGACGACGACGTGGCGGGCGACCCGGATTTCCTCCCACGCTGTCTCGGTGCGGTGCCCATCACGCTGCTAACCAGCGGCGCGGGCGGGGCGACCCTCTTCCAGCGAGGCACCGGCCCAGTCCACTTCCCAGCCTTCCCTGTCCAGCGAGAGGTGGACCCGACCGGGGCGGGAGATGTCTTTGCGGCCGCCTTCCTGATCGAGTACAACCGCACGCGGGATCCCCATCGGGCCGCCGCCTTCGCCTGCTGTGCGGCCTCCTTCGTCGTGGAGGCTCAGGGGCTCGAGGGCGTGCCCGATCGGGAGATGGTGGAGAGCAGGCTGGAGGAGTACGGGCGGCTCCTCGGGCGCGGTCATCGCGACACCACGTCCGGGTGACGACAACCGCCTGATCTCCGCGCCCGGCCAGCGGCAACAGTGCGAGGACTAGGCAGTTGATCATCGCTATCGCCAACCAGAAGGGCGGCGTGGGGAAGACCACCACCGCCGTCAACCTGGGCGCCTACCTTTCCCAGGGGCGCAGAGTACTCCTGGTGGACACGGACCCCCAGGCCAACGCCACCACGGCGCTGGGCTTCGACCAGCAGGAGGCCTCCTGCTCCATCTACGAGATCCTCGTCGGAGGGGAGCCCCTCAGGCAGGCCATCAAGGCCACGCGCCATCCCAACCTGGACCTTGTCCCTTCGGCGCGTCGGCTGGCGGGGGCTGAGGTCGAGATGGTCAACCTGATCGCCCGCGAGGTCCGACTGCGGAAGGTCCTTCAGCAGGTGACCGGAGACTACCCGGTGATCATAATCGATTGCCCTCCATCCCTGGGGCTCCTCACCGTGAACGCACTCACCGCCGCCGATTCCGTTCTGATCCCGGTCCAGTGCGAGTACCTGGCGCTGGAGGGATTGGCGCAGCTCATGCACACCATCGACCTGGTCCGCGACAGCCTCAACCCGAAGCTGCGGGTTCTGGGCGTGCTGCTCACCATGTACGACGGGCGCACGAACCTGAGCAGCCAGGTCGTGCAGGATGTGGTCCGGCACTTCCCGGACCTGGTCTTCGATACGGTGGTCCCGCGCAACATCCGACTGACGGAAGCTCCCAGCTACGGCAAGACGATCCTGGAATACGACCCGGTCTCCAAGGGAGGGCTGGCCTACGCCGCTCTTGCCCTAGAGGTAGCGGCGCGGATTGGAGAGTAGAAGCCATGGGAGCTCCGGCGAGCCCGCGACCCGAGCCGCGGCTAGCTCCTGGCTCTGGGCCGTGCGTTAGCAGGTAGCGAGGTGACGATGCCCAAGGAACGTGGACTCGGCAAGGGACTTGGAGCCCTGATCCCCTCCTCCGACGGGAGCGGCGGACTGCTGGATCTGGAGCTGGACCGGATAAGCCCCAATCCGAGGCAGCCTCGCGCCTCCATCGAGGAGGGGGCCCTGGCCGAGCTGGCCGATTCCATTCGCCGACACGGGGTCCTCGAGCCCATCATCGTTACCAGGTCGGGGAATGGCTACACCCTGGTGGCGGGGGAACGGCGGTGGCGTGCGGCCCGGCTGGCGGGACTGCGCAAGATACCCGCGGTGGTCAAGGACGCCTCTCCCCAGGAGCTGCTGGAGCTAGCCCTGGTGGAGAACATCCAGCGGCAGGATCTCAGCCCACTGGAGGAGGCGGCGGCCTATCGCCAGCTTCTGGAGGAGCACGGGCTCACCCAGGAGGAGGTCGCCCGGCGTGTGGGGAAGAGTCGTAGCGCTGTGGCCAACAGCCTTCGGCTGCTCAACCTTCCGCCGGAGGCGAAGGTGGCGCTGGAGGAGGGACGGATCACCGAGGGGCACGCGCGAACCCTCCTCTCCCTTTCGACCACGGGGGAGCAGCTGGCGCTGCTGGCCTCGCTCCTTGCCTCGGGGGCTACGGTCCGAGAGGCGGAGGAGGCCGCTCGCCGAAGGTCGAGCACCCGCAAGCCGCGGGGGTCCGCTCATTCCGCCGAGCTGTCCGAGATCGAGAGCCGGCTGCGGGAGCTGCTGGGGACGAGAGTCGAGCTGCACCACGGGCGAAAGGGCGGTAGACTGGTGATCCACTTCTACTCCGACGAGGAGCTGGAGGGCATCCTGCGGCACATCTCTGCCGACTGAAGCCCGGCCATCGCTTCCCCACGGGCGAACGACAGCCCTTCGAATCCCCACGAATCGCCGAGAAATCGGATCCTCCTGCTCCAAAACATCCGATTCTACGCCCGTATCCCTCTTCAGCCATGAGTGGATCTGCCGATATTGCATGTATCTACGCCGTTTGCGGCGCGAGACGAGTGCAGGAGCACGGAGGATAAGAGGATGAAGGGGGGAAAGTCGTCGGGCGGAGCTGTCTCCGAGCTGTTTGGATTCCACCACTGGGGCATGAGGCAGAAGGTGCTGGCCATTGTGCTGATGGTGGCGCTGCTGTCGGTCGCCGCCTTGACTGCATTCAGCTTCGTGGGCACCAGCAACAGGATGGTTCAGACGACCGGAGAGAACCTGCAGAGGTACGGACAGGAAGCAGGGTTGCGAGCGGCGGAAGTGGTGAGGGGTAGCGTCAACGCCCTGGAGGCTCTGGCGCTGTCCCCGTCCATCGTGAGCAGCGTGGAGGCCGCCAACCGAAGATACGAGGGGCGGAGCCAGGCGCAGATCAACGCGGAGATCGCCGAGCTGGATAAGGCCTGGATCGACAAGGATCCAAAGGTGGAGTCGCTGGTGGGAGGCATACAGAACAACGAGGTGTCCGCCCACCTGAAGGCGTTCCAGAGGGCGTTCCCGGAGCAGGACGAGGTCTTCCTGACGGACATTCAGGGTCTCAATGTCGCCATGACCGATCGCACCAGCGACTACCTTCAGGCCGACGAGGGCTGGTGGAAGAGCGCCTTCAATGGAGGCCAGGGCGCCCTGTACATCAGCGAGGCCACCTATGATGAGTCCACCAAGAGCTGGGCGCTCAACGTCGGGGTGCCAGTCAGGGATCTCGCCGGGAAAAAGACCATCGGCGTGCTGAGGGGAACCGTTGACATCTCCCTGGTCTTCGAAGGGCTCTCGAAGATCGCCATCGGGAAGACGGGACACGCGCTGCTGGTGGACAAGAGTGGAAAGCTGCTCTACTCGCCGGACCCCAACCAGCGGATGAAGCCGGCCCCAGAGAATCTTGTCGCCCTAGTGAAGGAGGGTAAGGAGTCCTGGCGCAGCGACAGGGGGCACGATGGAAAACCCGTCGTTCTCGCCGCCAGCCCTCTTCAGGGCGATCTGGGCAAGGCCCTGGGCTGGACGGTCATTCTGGAGCAGGACCAGGATGAGATCGACGCGGCCGTTCGTGACTCGATGGCACAGGGGCTGGTGGCAGCTTTGGTCGTCACGCTGCTGCTGGTCGGCCTCGGCCTGTGGTTCGCCGGAAGCATCGCCACCCCCTTGGGGATCGTCACCCGACAGGCTCAACGGATGGCGAGGGGAGAGCTGGACAACGATGCAGCAGGCAGCCATCTGGTCGCACGTCGAGACGAGATAGGGAACCTGGCCAGGGCGTTCGCCGAGCTCCAAGAATACCTGCAGGAGGTCGCGGGAATGGCCCAGCGCATGGCGGAGGGAGACCTCTCCATGGAGGTTCGCCCCCGGGGCGCAACCGACGCGCTGGGAACGGCGGTCTCGGGCATGCTCGTCAGCCTTCGTGGGCTGGTTGGCCAGGTTGCCGAGCATGCAGCCCAGGTTCACGACGCCAGTAGCCAGCTCTCTTCGGCGTCGAACCAGGCTGGAGCAGCCACAGACCAGATAGCGACCACCATCCAGCAGGTAGCCAGGGGCAACCAGGATCAGTCGGCTGCGGTACAAGAGACATCGGCCTCCGTGGATCAGCTCTCTCGAGCCATAGACCAGATCGCAAGAGGGGCTCAGGAGCAGGCCCGCTCCATCGAGAGGACAGCGCAGTCGCTGGCACAGCTCAACAACCTGATAGCCCAGGCCGCGGCTGCCTCCAGAGAGCTCTCGTCCGCTGGCCAGCAGGTTGCTGGCGCGGCTGCCTCCGGGGCCGAGACTGTTCGACTCTCAAGCGAGGGCATGGAGGCCATCCGGAACACGACCAGACTCGCGGCAGGCAAGGTGAAGGAGCTGGGCAGCTATTCAGAGCAGATAGGCTCCATAGTGGAGGCCATCGACGACATCGCCGAGCAGACGAACCTGCTTGCCCTCAACGCGGCCATAGAGGCGGCCAGGGCCGGCGAGCACGGCCGGGGCTTCGCCGTGGTGGCCGACGAGGTGAGGAAGCTGGCCGAGAGGTCCAGCAAGGAGACCAAGCAGATCGCGGAACTGATAGCCCAGGTGCAGAAGGGCACCGAGGAGGCGGTATCGGCTATGGACCAGGGAGCGCGTGAGGTGGAACGCGGCACTGGACTGGCCGAGCAGGCCGCCGGGGCGCTGAAGAACATCCTGGCCTCCGTGAAGGTGACTAACGAGCAAGTGGCGAGGATAGCCTCATCGCTCGCTCAGATGGAGGCCGCTTCGCAGGAGGTGGTTCGCATGATGGACTCGGTCTCGGCCGTGGTGGAGGAGTCCACAGCGGCGACTCAAGAGATGGCAGGCTCCAGCAGGCAGGTTTCGGCGGCCATGGAGAAGGTCGCCGCTGTGAGCGAAGAGACAAGCGCCGCAGCAGAGGAGGTGAGTGCGGCCACCGAGGAGATGAGTGCCCAGATACAGGAGATGGTGGCGCAGGCGCAGCTTCTTGCCCGGATGTCCGAGGAGCTTCAGGACACGACGGCGCGGTTCCGTGTGAGCGAGGGCGCTGAGGTCGTCATGCGCAGACGACGCGACGATTGGCGGGCTCCCGACGCGGGCCTCGGGGTTGGCTCACGACGGGCATAGCAGTCAACAGATCCCGGGACAGGGGATGTGACGCTCGCAGCGCCTCCCCTGTCCCGTTCATGATCTCACTCCGGGACCTTCACCAGCAGCAGCGGCTGCTGGGCTCGCGCCAGGATCCTCGAGCCGACGCTGGCCGACCAGAAGGCGTCCAGTCCGGCCTTCCCGTGGGTGGACATGACAATCAAGTCGGCGCGCATGGCCCGGGCAGCCTCCGCCACGGCGGCGGCAGGGTCCCCCCGCCGAACCTCGGTGGAGACCGAGAGGCCCAGGCCCCGCAGCCGGCTGGCCGTCCCCTCCAGGTGGCGTCTCGCCTCCTCCACCTCCATATCAAGAGCCATGGCCGTCGCCGTGGGGGTCAGCATCGCCGCCGCCCCCTGATTCCTGGGCATGGTGGCCAGGGTCGGGACCACCATCAGCAGCGCCACGGTCGCCTCCAGGGGGACAGCCACCCCCTCCACCATGGGCAGGACTGCGCCGTCATGTTCCGCCCTCCCGTCCAGAGGCACCAGAAGGCTCTTCCCCTCGAATGCCCGCTCCTCGACGCTGGGCGTCGGCTTCACCAGCAGCACCGGCAGATCGCCTCTCCTCAGCACCTGCTGGGCGATGCTACCCACCAGAAGGTCCCTCATGCCACCCCACCCGTGGGTCGCCAGCAGGATCAGGTCCGCCCCGAACTCCTCCGCGTGTCCGATTACGCTGCCGACCACATCGCTCTCCTCGTTGGGGTGCACGTGGATCTCCACCTCGATACCATCGCATCGGCACCGCTCGGCCACCTTAGTCAGGTAGGCCTCGGCATCCCCCGCATCCGACAGGTGGCGCTGACCATGGACGCTCTCCGGCGCCCCCCTCTCGAGGACATGAAGGAGGGACACGGTGGCATGAAAGCGATCCCCCAAGCGATGGGCCACCGGCAACACCGCCTCCGCCAGGCGTGACCCATCCAAGGGCACCAGCAGCTTGCGTATCTCCTTCATCAGCCACCACCTCCAAACAGGGTCTGGTAGAGCAGGAACAGGTTCAGCGCCACGATAAGCCCCGCCGTCATCGAGGCCGCCACTGTGGTCGCCCTCCGGTTGACCAGCGGCCCCATGAGCTCGCTGTTCCTGGTGAACATCACCAGAGGGATGAGCGCAAAGGGGATCCCGAAGCTTAGCACTACCTGGCTGATCACCAGGGTACGCGTTGGATCCAGGCCGATGGCCACCACGATCAGCGCCGGAAGCATGGTGACCAGCCTCCGCAGCCAAAGGGGGATGGTCCTGTGAAGGAACCCCTGCATGATCACCTGCCCGCTCATGGTTCCCACCGTGGTCGAGGAGAGGCCCGAGGCGAGAAGCGACACGGCGAAAATGAGGCTGGAGGCCCCACCCAGGAGCGGTGCCAGGGTCCTGTGCGCCTCCTGGATGGAGGCGATCTGCGTGAGCCCTCGAGCGTGGAAGGTGGTGGCCGCCATGATCAGCATGGCGGCGTTCACCAGTCCAGCGATCCCCATGGCCAGGACGATGTCCATGACCTCAAAGCGGAAGAGCCGCCTCATCTTCTCCGCATCCCTTGCCACAATCCTGTCCTGCATGAGGGCCGAATGGAGGAAGATCACATGGGGCATGACCGTCGCGCCGAGGATCCCGGTCGCCAGCAGGACGCTCTCGGTCCCCTCGAACCGCGGTCTCACAATGGCAAGCCCCACCTGCGCCCAGTCCGGCGGGGCCAGGACGGTCTCCAGCAGGTAGGAGAGCGCGATTACCCCAACCAGGGAGGTGATGACCGCCTCCAAGGGCCGAAAACCGTACCGCTGAAGCCCCAAAATCAGGAATGTGACGACCCCGGTCACAACACCCGCGGCCAGCAGCGGAATGCCGAGAAGTAGATAGAAGCCGAGAGCCGCCCCCAGAAACTCCGCCAGGTCGGTGGCCATGGCTACCACCTCGCCCAGCAACCACATCCCCCAAACCACCGGCTGCGGATATCGCTCCCGCATCACCTCGGCCAGGTTCCGGCCGGTAGCTATACCCAGCTTGGCCGAGAGCGACTGGATCAGCATGGCCATGACGTTGCTGGCCATGACCACCCACACCAGCATGTAGCCAAACTGGGCACCACCCTGGATGTTGGTCGCGAAGTTCCCCGGGTCTATGTACGCGACGGTTGCCACGAAAGCGGGGCCCATGAAGGGAAGCACCCGCGCCACCCCGCGGCGCCGTCCCGTTCCCTCCAGCACCTCGGCTGCAGCCCGGACGGTTCCCCGGTCGGCAGCCCTCACATCCGCTCCCGCGACGGGATTCCCGTTCTCCATCTCTCGCTCCACCAACACCGCCCTCCCGAAGAGAAGATCCCTAACCGGAGGATCAATGATCCATCGGCAGCCATATGCCAGTTCCGGGCCAGGCGGGCCGGTCACCGGGTTCAGGAGGAATGATATCGCACCAGGGAGTCCCACTCAAAATCGGGATGCGTCGGCTCGTCACCATCCGCTGCAGAGCGGAAGGCGGAATCCGCCACCCAGTGGTCCAGTGCCCACGGGGCACGGGGCCGTTGGGCGCACTCCGGAGCAAGTCTCGCGGTAGCACGCCACCGACAGATCCTCCCCCGGCGTAGGGAGGATCTGTCGGTGGCCAGGGGGTTCAGGGTGCGCCTGGTCTGGACCCCCACTTCTCTTTTCCTCTGGCAGGACCCATCGGAGAGATCAACCGCGTGCGGATCGACCCACCAAGCGTCCCGCGACAGACGCTACCAGCCCGGCGAGGGCCACAACGAGGCCAAGAGCCCCTATGTCGTCTGCTGGCTCACCGGCCGACGGCAATGCCCTGACCGCGGCGATCTCCGGAGCTGGGGTTGGCGCCGCCGCCAGGATCTCCGGGGTCTCAGTAGGGATCTCCGTTGGAGGCACCGCGGTCTCCGTGGGGGTCGGCGCCGGCGGCGTTGCCGTGGGCGGGACCGGGGTCTCGGTGGGAGCGGCGGGTGCTACCCCCGCGACCTGCGGGGCCGCCGTCGGGACCGGTGTGTTGGTGGGACCTGGACCACCGCCACCGCCCTCGCCGCCTCCCCCACCACCGCCAGACGTCGGGGTAGCGGTTGGAGCAGGTGTCGGGGTTTCGGTGGGTGTGGGCGTGGGCGGCGTCCCCGTCGGTGTGGCCGTGGGAGTCTCCGTTACTTCAGAGGTCGACGTCGGTGTAGGCGAGCTGGTTGCAGTTGCAGTGAGAGTGGCTGTCGGCGTGCTGGTCGGGGTTGTCGTGGCAGTGGCAGTGGCCGTAGCCGTGCTCGTGGCGGTCGAGGTGGATGTGGCGGTGGGACTCGCTGTAGGTGTCCTGGTCGATGGGGGGATGACGGTCGGCGTCTTGGTTCCGCAGCACTCACCGCAGCCACACTCGCAGCCACACGCCTCCGGACTGGCAGCCTGGCCAGGGGGCCCTGCATCCGCGGACGAAGCCAGCAGTCCAAGGCAGGTGGCCAGCACCGCCAGAGCCACCGGCAAGCTCATCGAGGCGGAATTCATCCTTTGCTCTCCCTTCTAAGAACAGCAAGGTGTGTGCAGCTACACTCAGTAGATCCATTCTGGGCTTATCCAATACATATTGGATGTTGCAGGATTAGTACCAGCTTTTCTGCTCATGATGCCGGCAGCGCTGGCTAGGCGTCAGCCAGCTCCAGGAGGAAGCAGGGTGCCGATCAGAAGAAGACCGAGAATGACCTGGACCACGGCGAGGATCCTGTTCATCCCTCTGCCGCTGCCCAGCAGGGAGGGGCGACCGGAGGCTCGAAGAAGGCCGTCGGCTATGGCTGTGGCCGCGGCGGCCCACCAGACGGTGCCCTGTAAGATGGAGCCCACCCCAGGAAGCCCCCCGTTCTGCAAAAGGCCGGCCCCAGCCGTGAGTAGAAGCATCGCTCCCGCCACGATCAACCAGTTTCTGACAATCCAGTCCATCTCCACTCCAGTGCAGACGCGCGCATCCCCTGCCGCGGCTGGCAAGGGAGCCAAATTACCTATCGGAATGCAGTCCAGATGCCAGGCGCCACCTCTTTCTCGACGACACGGCTTCCCGCGCGGGGGTCGAGAGCATTCGCTCGCGTCGGCACCACAACGAGCTCCGCCGGATGCGCTTGCCGCGGCGTCGCTGCTGCGGTATCGTACGCGCCATGCCGCGCTGGGACGCGGCCACTCCAAACAATCGGAGAGGATCATGGACCTCCTGAACGCGATCATCCTGGGCGTCGTGCAGGGGCTCGGCGAGCCGCTTCCTATCAGCAGCTCGGGCCACCTGATACTCGTGCCCTGGCTGCTGGGCTGGCCGGAGCACAGTCTCACATTCGATGTAGCCCTCCATGGGGGCACCGCCCTCGCCATCATCGTCTACTTCTGGCAGGACTGGACCCAGCTGGCTGTGGCCTTCCTGAGCAGCATCAGGGACCGGAGCATCCGCGGCGACTTCCACAGGAGGATGGCCTGGTACATAGTGGCCGCCTCCATTCCCGGGGCGGCGGGGGGGGTGATACTGGAGCAGAAGATCGAGGAGGCCCTGCGAGCACCCTGGCTAGTGGCAATCCTCTTGATGCTGATGGGATTGGCCATGCTGTGGGCCGACCACCACTCGACCCACCGGCGGTCCCTCTCCGGCATGACCCTGCGGGATGCCGTGATCATCGGCCTGGCACAGGCCCTTGCCCTGGCACCGGGGACCTCCCGTTCGGGAGTCACCATCACAGCGGCCCTGTTGCTGCAGATGAACCGTTCCGACGCGGCGCGCTTCTCCTTCCTGCTCTCAGGGCCCATCGTCGCCGGGGCCTTCCTCTACAAGATGGCCGGGCTCGTCCACCAGGGGTTCCCAGCCGAAGAACAGATTCCCTTCGTCGCCGGCATCGTGGTGGCGGCCGTCGTTGGCTACATCGCCATCCGCTTCCTGCTGGGCTATCTGCAGAAGCGCAGCCTCAACATCTTCGTGGGCTATCGCCTGGCGATGGGGATGCTCGTGCTGGGAATGGTCGTCGTGCGAGGCGTAGTCTGATGCGCGGCGGAGCGGCTACGGCCTATACAGCCCTCTGTCGATGATGTACTGCTCCACCGCGTCTGGCACCAGATACCTGATCGGCGCCCCACTAGCCACCATCCGACGGAGGTCGCTGGAGGAGAGGGCGATGCCGGGCATGTTCACCATATCCACCCTCTCGGAGATCCCGGGCACCTGCTCCTCCATGCGCGCCAGATCGGGTTCCGGGTATGGGGGGCGGTTCACCACAGCCAGTCGGCACTGGGCAATCAGCCCCACCGGATCCTTCCATCCGGCGAGGTCGCCCAGGCTGTCCATTCCCACGATGAAGTGCAACTCCGTGGACTCGCCCAACTCCATTCGAAGTACACGCAGGGTGTCCACAGTGTAGGACCTGCCGGGCCGATTCACGTCAACCAGGGAGAGCTCGAAGAGAGGGTTCCCGGCGATGGCCAGCTCCACCATCCGCACCCGATCAACAGCCCCGGCGGCGGCACCGCCTGCCTTGTGGGGCGGTGTCCCAGCAGGGACGAAGAGCACCCTGTCCAGCGCTAGCGCCCACGCCACCTGCTCCGCTGCCACCAGATGCCCCAGGTGTATCGGATCGAAGGTGCCGCCCAGAACACCTATCCTCACCGCTTCTCTCCATCGAACCGAAACTCCGCGTCTCCCACCCTCACCAGGTCGCCCTCCGCAGCCCCGGCCCTCTCCAGCATCTTCATCACCCCGAGGTGCGCCAGTCTTCTCTTCAACACCGAGATCCCCTCGGGCGTCCCCACATTGATGAGGGCTGCAGCCCTCTCGGCCGGCCTACCCCTGACCCTGAAGACGCCTTCCCTCTCCCTCTCGACTGCGACCGCCTCCTCCGGCTCCTCGGCCAGCCTGTAGACTCGCACTCGCTCCCCCTCAGCCTGAACCGCCTCCGGCCGACGGAGCGTCCTCGCCACCAGCTCCAGCAGCTCCATGACCCCTTCGCCCGTAGCCGCGGAGATGGCCACCACCTCGAGACCCATTCGCCGAAGCGTCTCGCCCACCACTGGCCACGCGGCCCTTGACTCCGGAAGGTCGATCTTGTTGAAGGCCACAACCTGAGGCTTTTCCCTCAGCTCGGGGTCGTACTGGTCCAGTTCGGCGTTCACCACCTGCATGTCTTTCAACGGGTCGGCGGATGACCCATCCAGAATATGGACCAGTAGCCTAGTCCTCCGCACATGCCGCAGGAACTCCAAGCCGAGACCGGCTCCACGGTGCGCACCCTCTATCAGGCCAGGGATGTCCGCCACTACGAAGCTGGTGTCGGCCATCGCCACAACGCCAAGCTTCGGGACCAGCGTCGTGAAAGGATAGTCTGCTATCTTCGGCTTCGCCGCCGTTATCCTCGCCAAGAGCGTGGATTTCCCGGCGTTCGGCAGGCCTACCAGCCCCACATCGGCCAGCAGACGCAGCTCCAGCCTAAGCAATCTTCTCTCCCCTGGCTCGCCCTTCTGGGCGATCCGCGGCGCCTGGGTCACCGCCGTCGCGAAGTGCACGTTCCCCAGGCCTCCCCTTCCGCCGCGAGCCACCAGAGCCCGCTGGCCCGGGCGGGCCAGGTCAGCGACCACCCTTCCATCCTCCCCGTACGCAATGGTTCCAACAGGGACCGGGATGACCAGGTCCTCACCCTTTGCCCCATGCCGCCGTCCACCAGAACCGTTGCCACCACGCTCGGCACTGAACCTCTGGCGGTAGCGAAACCCGTACAGGGTGTTGAGATCCTCGGTGGCCTCCAGGAATACGCTGCCCCCCCTACCCCCATCTCCGCCATCAGGTCCACCGCGTGGCACGTACTTCTCCCTCCGGAAGCTGACGGCACCATCCCCACCATCCCCTGCCACAACCTCTATGGTTGCCTCGTCTATGAACACGGAACGGCTCCTCCACCACCCCCCGATCGGGGCAATAGCCGTGCCCACTATACGGGGTAAGCGAGGCGATCTTCAACACTCCATTACCAGATGGTGGATTCATTAGTAGCCACCAGTAGGGGCTGTGGAAATGGGGATTTCGTGCGTGGGACGCGGTCGGATCGCCCTGGAAAGTGGGTGCATAGTGCGTGGGAACCTGGGTTGGTGACAGCACAGCTGCATGTTGGCGGCGCCGGTGAAGGGAGTGCAAGTGTGGAGAAGACGGAGACTTTTCCACATTCCCCCTTGGATTTCCACACCCGAGGCGGGGGTTTTCCACAATCATGGGGATATTCCTAGGGGAAACCCCTAGGCAGTTTGACACGTTACCGGCCTGCGGATACACTCCTTTGCGGTCGATTCTTCTTGGAGGTGGTGGGCCACGGCAGCCTCGTCGAACTCCAGAGGACCTCAGGCTGTGATGACACGCACCATCCCGTCGCTCCCGCTTCAGTGGAAGCTGACGGCGCTGGTGCTGGCGGTGCTACTGTTCTCCTGGCTGGTCGGTGGCTACTTCATCGCCCACGCCCTCATGAGGCAGATGGATGACCAGGCGGGCGACAGGGTGCTGGGGGTGGCTCGACTGCTGGCCGCCCGGCCGGAGGTGCGCTCCGCCTTCCGTTTGGAGCATCCGGAGGAGGTGCTCCAACCCCTGGTGCAGCAATGGATGGAGCAGACCGGCCTGGACCTTATAGTCATCTTCAACATGGACACCGTCCGGTACGCTCACCCGAACCCAGAGCTGGTGGGGCAGCATTTCACAGGGGGCGATGAGGGTCCGGCACTGCAAGGACAGGAGTATGTCTCGCACGCAACCGGCATCTCCGGGCCCTCCCTTCGGGCTTTCGCCCCGATACGCGACGAGTCGGGGAGACAGATCGGGGTGGTGGTAGCCGGGCTCTGGATGGCGAGTCTGACCGAAGATGTGAGACAGGCGCTGGTGGAGCTGGGGATCCTTTCGCTATTTGGTCTGGCGGTGGGGGCCATAGGCGCCGGTGCGGTCGCGTACAACATCAAGACCAGCATCTTTGGGCTGGAGCCCTCGCAGATAGCTACCATGCTGGAGGAACGGATGGCGATCCTCCAGAGTATCAGGGAGGGGGTTGTGGCTGTTGATGGGAAGAGCCGCATCACCCTTCTGAACACCGAGGCCGAGCGTCTCACAGGGCTGGGGCAGGAGGTTATAGGGACAAGGATCACGGAGGTCCTCCCCAACTCCAGGCTCCCGGACGTGGTGGCGACGGGGCGACCCGAGTTCGACCAGGAGCAGCTTCTACGGGGCCGCATGATACTCACGAACCGTGTTCCCATCGTCGTTGGGGGGAAGGTGGTAGGAGGTGTCGCCACCTTCCGGGACATGAGCGAGATGAGGGAGCTGGCGGCGGAGCTGACCGGGGTTCGGCAGCTGGCGGAGGCTCTGCGCGCCCAGGCTCACGAGTTCATGAACCGGCTCCACACCATCTCGGGCCTCCTGGAGCTGGGGCGGTACGGCGACGCCATCTCCTACATCGCCAGCGCCACGCGCACCCATGAGGAGATGGTGGGATTCGTGACCAGGCGGATCAGGGAGCCGGCGCTGGCGGGCCTGCTGCTGGGCAAGATGAGCGCGGCCAACGAGCGCGGGATAGTGCTGAACCTGGACCCGGACAGTGACGTGCCCGTCCATCAGGACCGCGAGAATAGGGTCGACCTGGTCACCATCGTCGGGAACCTGCTGGAGAACGCCTTCGATGCCGTTGCACCCCTCCCCCAGGAGAGGCGAAACGTGTGGGTCTCGTTGTACGCCGACGACCGCGAGCTTCTGATCGAGGTGGAGGACACGGGCATAGGGATCGATGAGGCGGACCGCCCTCACCTCTTCGAGAGGGGGTTCACGACGAAGCCGGGGAGCAAGGGGATAGGGCTGGCGCTGGTGATGTTCGAGGTGTCGAGGGGCGGTGGGACCATCGAGGTCGACAGCAAACCCGGCGTTGGGAGCCGTTTCACGGTGCACCTGCCCAGGCAGGGGGTATGGACGGAGAAGCCGTCCGGCGGGAACGTGTCGCCCAGCGGGAGGCCGGCCGTCGAGGTGGCAGGGGATGGGGGAAAGGGACTTCCGTCCGTTGTGGTGCTGACGGAGACGCAGGAGACCCCGACGGGTTGACGGGGAGAGGTTGGGATGCGCACGTTGCGGGTTCTGATCGTCGAGGACGATGCCGGGGTCTGCGAGGTGAACAGGGAGTTCACCGAGCGTGTGGAGGGGTTCCAGGTGGTAGGCGTGGCGCGTTCGGCGGCGACGGCGCTGGAGGCGGTCAAGAGGCTGAAGCCGGATCTGGTCCTCCTGGATATCTACATGCCGGACGGGGACGGGATTGGGATCCTGAAAGAGATCCGGCGGCTGGACACCGACGTGGACGTGATCCCGGTCACGGCCGCGCGATCCGCATCGGTAGTGAAGGGTCTGCTGCGGAACGGTGCGCTCGGCTACATCGTGAAACCCTTCAAGTTCGAGCGTTTCGCGGCGGCCCTGCAGGCGTACCGCCGATGGAGGATATCGCTGGACGGGGATGCCACCCTGGGCCAGGCCGAGGTGGACCGTCTTCGGAGGCTGCTGGTCACCACCCAGGAGGACGATCTTCCCAAGGGGCTGGACCATCTTACCCTGAAGGCAGTGACGGATCTCCTGGAGCGGCGCCGACAGTTCCTCACGGCGGAGGAGGTGGCCGAGGAGGTCGGGGCCTCCAGGGTCACGGCGCGAAGGTACCTCGAATACCTAGCCGAGGTCGGTCAAGCCGAGGTGAAGCTGACCTACGGCGCTGTGGGGAGGCCTGTCCGTAGATACAGGCTGGTCGATCTGGAGTTAGAACGGGGCTCGCGTGCCCGGGCGACCGAGACCAGCGAGCCCCTATCCTCATAGACCCGCGGATCACATCCCAGGGGCGAAGCCGTGGGACCAGGCGAATCCGCCCTTACGCGTTAGCAGGGTGCCAACCAGCGACGGATCCTCCCTTCTGCGCGCGATGAGCCCACGCCAGACACCGGCCATCCGCACGTCGCCGATGGCTACTCCCCCCACCAGACGATCGCCCAGCAGCACCAGCTTGCGGTAGTCGCCGGTAGCAGGATTGGTGTAGCGCTCTACCCTGAAGTAGTCCTCCTCCGGCTGGGTTATCCCGACCGCCGCCATGGAGAAGCCCAGGAAAGTGAAGGTGTTGAGACTGACCGCGCCGGTGAAGGGCTTCCGACTGCCGGCCATGTTGTAGGCGGCGATCCGACCCTGCTCTGAGGCGTTTCCCCAGGTGGGGTTGGGCATCCTGCGACCGCGGGCAGCATCCCAGCCCTCGGCCACGTCGCCTGCCGCGAAGATGTCCGGGACGCTGGTCTGCATGAACTCGTCGACCAGTATCCCCCGGCCGCAGGCGACCCCGGCCGATCTAGCCAGGTCCAGGTTCGGTCGGACCCCCGTGGCCACCACGACGACGTCGCATTTCAGCTCGCTGCCGTCGGTGAGCGCCACGCCTTCAACGCGGCCGTCGCCCCCGATCCTGGCGACGCCGGTCCGCGTCATGACCCTGACACCCTTCCTCTCCAGCGCCTTCTGCACCACCGAGGCGTCCTCGGCGGCCAGAACCTGGGGCAGGACCCTATCCAGCAGCTCCACGACGGTCACCGATACCCCTCTCATCAGGAAGGCCTCCGCGGCCTTCAGACCCACCAGGCCGGCCCCGATGACCACCGCTGTCTGTCCCGGACTGATCCACTCTTGCAGGCGGACCGCATCGTCGTGGGTCCAGAGGGTGAAGACCCCGGGCAGGCCTATCCCATCTATGGGTGGGAGGAAGGGGGCCGCCCCCGTGGCGATCAGCAGGCGGTCGTAGTCGGTTCGCACATCGCCGGAGAGCAGCAGCTCCTTGGCCTTGACGTCGATGCGGAGCGCCCGCTTGCCGACCAGGAGCTGGATCCCATCCCCGCGAAACCCATCGGCGTCGGCCAGCAGCATGTTCTGGTAGGGCACCTTACCCCCGACGAAGTAGGAGGTAAGAACCTTGGAATAGAAGGGCTGGGTCTCCTCGGCCACCACCACCACATCGTCCTGAGGGGCGATCCGCCTCAGGTTTCGAGCGGCGCTGACCCCGGCCGGCCCGTTGCCCACTATGACATGCTTCATATTTCCACCCCTTGGTATGGTGGTCGGGGGCCGTGGATCGGCGGATCCCGATCCGCGGCTCCCCTCCCTCTAGTAGATCGGGTAGTCCGCCGTCCAAAGGGGGGCGTTCTTCTCCAGCAGCTCGACGGCCCTGCTGATGTTGAAGTTGCCGCAAGAGCAGCACTTTCCCATGACGACGGCTGCCTCCCTGGGTGTGGCGCGCCCCTTCCGCGCGTCGATGATCATCTTCTTCACCAGTTCGGAGGCCACCATGGCGTGTCCGCACATGGTGGTGAACTCCAGCACCTCCCACTCCGGCAGCAGCTTGGTCTTGCCGTGCGTTCCCAGGGAGTACTCCCTGGTGTGGACCTTCGGGAGCCCGGCCTTCTCGACGATGTCGTTGACCTCGTCGATGAGGCCGGAGATGACGACCGAGATCCCCAGGTCGCGCTCCTTCAGCTCCCGGATGGTGTCGATCACATTCTGCTTGTTGTCGAAGGTGAACTCGATGATGGTGCTGCTGGAAACCTTCTGCGCTATCTCCTCCGGGTCCACGTAGAGGAGGTTGCCGGTCTTCATATCGCCCCCGTTGACGGGCTTGTGCTTGGCACAGATGCGAACGAACTCGGCGCCCAGCGGGGCGAACACATCGTCGTTGTACCCTTTGGCCGTGCAGGCCAGCACGAGAAAGTCCTTCTTGAGGCTCTCGACATCACCCCGGCGATGCAGACTGTGTGTCATCTCAGGCTACCTCCTCCTGGAAGCGGGGCCGGCCCATGCCGAGGTTGTTCTTGCTGACCGGCAGCATCTCATAGCCGGCGCTCTTGATCTTGTCTACCACAGTGGTCGTCCCATCCGGCAGAAGGCGCGCGGCGATCTCGAAGGTGTAGACCGTGTTGATCTGGCCGTCCACCTCCTCCCGAAGGATTCTGAAGAGCTCGGGGAGCTGCTCCTCGGCCATCTCGAACTCGACGATGGCCGAGAGGGAGACCTCGTTCACCACCTCGGGGTCGAGGATACCCGCCTTCTTGTCCACCATGAAGTGGGTGATGGGGTTGCCGGCGCAGAACTCGATCCCCAGCTTCGCGACCGCTTTGCAGACCTTCTCCACCTCGGTCCACCGGGTGCTGACCCCGGGCCGGCCCACCTCGATGCCAACCCCGACCCTGCCGATGCGCACCCTACCGGTCACCTCGTTGGTCTTGATCTCCTCCGTACCGCGCCCCGGTATCCCGGTCCCCTTGAACTCCACCAGCGGGTTGGAAAGGATGCTCCGCACCTGGCGCGGCCACTCCAGGACGTCCTGGTGGATGGCGTCCACCGGACAGACCCCGGCGCGCTCGCATACCCCGCATTCCGCACATCTATCCCGATCGATCACGACTACGGTCCTGCCCGTGGTCGCGGCGCGTCCGAAGGATCGCGCCTGGACGGGGCAGAAGGGGATGCAGCGACCGCAGCCGATGCACTTGGTCTCGTCAACTAGCATTTCGGCTACCTCCAGAGTAGCTATCGGCTGTCTGCGTTGGCCATCGGGACCGCCTCCCGCTCCTCCGTGGCCGCGGAGCTCAACCCGCCCCGGCCAACGGATTCACGGCTCCTCTCGCCTCTATGGCCCGCATCAGCCCCACGGTGTCTGCGGCTGAGGCCATCACCCCAGCCCCGAAGACTCACGACCCGCGGCTGAGGACCTTCGCCACGAACGCCTCCGGATCCCCTATCTGGCCGGGGCCCACCAGCGATCCTCCCCTGCCCTCCAGGATGCCGTTCAGCGTCTGAACGCTCTCCAAACCGCCATCCAGCGGCAGGACTGGACCGACGTAGGTGGGCACGCCGTGCACGGCGATCGCCAGGGCGACGCTCCAACCGGCGGGCCTGGAGACCTCCGGCATGGCCGCGGCCAAGGGCAGGCCCATCTTCCCGGCTATCAACTGGGCCAGCTCGAGGGCTGCGGGCGCCTGCCAGCAGCTTCCCGCGCCCAGGACTGCCGGGGTGTGGATGCCCGTTGCCTGCGACAGCGCGGAGACGAAGGCCCGCACCCCTTTGCCGGCAAGGCGGTCGACCCTGTCGGGGTCCATGTAGCCGGCCTTGGCGAGAGCGGCGGCGGCGCAGCCAGTAGCTATCACCAGGATGTCGTTCTTCAGGAGCTCCTCGGTTTGCCGGACCACGGCGGCATCCTGGGTCTCGATGGTGTTGTTGCACCCACCCACCAGGGCTACACCCTTCAAACCGGACCCGGCCAGCGACGACCATTGGGCTGAAGAGAGCGAGGCGAAGGTGGCGGGGCTGAAGCCGAGAACCGCCGTAGCTGGCTGGAACTTGGCGGCCAGGTTCCGGCCGGCGTTCCGTCTGAAGTGGGTGTCGGCCTCGTCCAAGAGTCGGGAGATGTCGAGATCGGCTACCGGCATGACCGGCACCCCCTGCTTGGCTGCCAGGGAGATGAGCCCGGGGGCAACGCAGGCGTTGCCTGCCACGATCCCGTCCACGGCGGTGGTCACCAGCAGGGCCTCCTGGGAGTTGTAGCTGCCCGCAACCGGCACCCCTGCGACCTCGCCGCCGGCGGCCGCGACAACGTTCACTCCGGGCCTGCTCATCAGCTCGTCTGCAATCTCCTTAGCCTTGGCCGCCGGCATGGCGCCAAGGAGGAGGATGTTGATCTTGTCGGCCTTCAGGGTTCCGGCCCCGGCCTCGACGGTTCGAACGGAACCATTGGCCTCATAAGCAGAGAGGGCTTCGAACCCAGCCGCTGCCACATCCACCGCCTTCTCGAGAAGTCCAGCTGCGGGAAGGGTTCCCTCATTGGCGGCCGATATGGCCTCGAGGATGGCTGGTGCGGCCTTCGCCTCTGAGCCCGCGACGGAGGCGCTAGCCACCGCTCCGTCGGCGACCAGGCGGAGGAAGCTGGCGGCCACTATACCCTCGCGATCGCGTCCGCACGTTGTGCCGTTGGACTGGTCGAAGGGGTTGATGCGGCATGGTCCCTGTGTGCACACCTTGCAGTCCAGCCCCATCTGGCCGAACCGGCACACGGGCACCTGCTCCTCATAGCGATCGAAAGGAAGGGAAATCCCGGCGGCGGCCGCCTGACCGAGGGCGTGCTCCGTAGCCTTGTCCAGGGTCTTCTTTCGGATCCGCAACATCTCTTATTGACCTCCTCGTCGCGAGTAGCCGAGTCTCAGGTAGACAGGGGAGTCCTTGCTGCCATCCGCCAGGAGGGTCTGCACGATCCCGCCGGACCTCCTCTTGGATAGCTGGCGCATCCCCTCGACGTCCACCAGGGCCAGCGCCCCGGTGGGGCAGGCCTCCACGCAGAAGGGTTGCTCCATGCCGAAGCAGGCATCGCACTTGATAGCTACCTTCCCCGCACTGTTAGGCTTGACGGCCCCGAACGGGCAGACGCCGACGCACATCCAGCAGCCTATGCAGCGGTTGTCGTCGAAGAGTACCCTGTTGTCGTCGGCGGAGCGGTAGAGGGCGCCCGTCGGGCAGGTGTCCAGACAGAGGGCCTCCTCGCAGTGCCGGCACTGCACCGGCAGTGAGAGCGACTCGTTCCCCTGCACGGACACCCTGGGGGTGGGCCGCATGGGCTCCTTGAAAGCGCCGGCCACCGTCTTCGTGACCGAATCGCGGTTGATGCCGCAGGCCACCTCGCAGGATCGGCACGCCATGCAGCGGCTCGGATCGACCATGATCTCTGGCAATGCAGAGCCTCCTTTCTTGGACGATCACCTACTCCGTTGCCCTCCCCCGCCACGACCGTCGAGGATGCAGGGAGCGCGACTGGACAGGCTCCATCCTCCACGAAACGCGGCCGGACAGGAGAGCGACGGCTGACCAGAAACCACCGGGGGGAGAACCGATATCGGGACCGGGGCATCCCTCCGAGAACCGGCCACCCAGGCGCACAGACAACCCCCGGCATTGCTGCCAACGGGGACCTGCGCGCTTACGAGCGTGGCCGCTCTCTGCTGTCAGGATGGTCCCTCTAACTAGAGGAAGAGTCTATGTGCCTTGGAGTGGACCGGTTTCCGCCGGCGCGGGGGGAACCCGAGTGGCCGACATCGACCAACCCACGCCGACATTATACGCCTTTGCGTGGCGGAGTCCACCATCCGTGACCCGGGTTGTTAGTAAAGTTCATAAAGGTCACAAGAACGGGTTGCGGGCTCGTGCCCGCCCGGGGCCGGTGCAGATTAGGGGAGCCACTCGGCAGACGCTCCTTGGCCGAGCACTACGAGGGCGAGTAGATGGCCTCGCGGAGGGCGTTCAGCTCCTTCACCAGGGAGCCGCCGTTGCTCAGCTCGTTGCTGATCTTTTCCACGCTGTGCAGGACGGTGGTGTGGTCACGACCACCCAGCAGGTTCCCGATCTCCACCAGCGGCAGCTCCGTCTCCTCCCGCAGCAGGTACATGGCCATCTGGCGAGGGAGCATCACCCTCTTGTCCCTCTGCTTGCCTCGCATCTCCTCCTCCGAGACGTGGAAGTGCCGGGCCACGGCCTTCACGATGGTCTCCGGCTTCACGAAACGGCGGGAGATGTTGTACATCACGTCGTTGAGGGCGGCGGAAGCCATCTGGACGGTTATCGGCTCGCCGGTGACCGCCGCGGTCGCCACAATCCGGTTCAGGGAGCCCTCCAGCTCGCGGATATTGCTCTGCATCTTCCGGGCGATCGCCTCCAACACCTCATCTGGTACCTGCACACCCAGGCACTGGCACTTGGAACGGAGGATGGCGATGCGGGTCTCCAGGTCCGGGGGCTGGATGTCGGCAATGAGGCCCCACTCGAAGCGGGAGCGGAGCCGGTCCTCCAGGGTGGAGATGGCCTTGGGCGGGCGATCGCTGGAGATGACGATCTGCCCGTTGGCCTCGTGGATGGCGTTGAAGGTGTGGAAGAACTCCTCCTGGGTGCCCACCTTGCCGGCGATGAACTGGATGTCGTCGATGAGGAGGATCTGGACCCTCCGGTACTTGTTGCGGAACTCCTCGGTCCGGTGCTCTCGGATGGAGTCGATCATCTCGTTGGTGAAGGTCTCCGAGCTCACGTAGAGCACCCTCAGTCCGCGGCGGAGGGTCTCGTGGCCGATGGCGTGCATCAGGTGGGTCTTGCCCAGACCAACCCCACCGTAGAGGAAGAGCGGGTTGTAGGCCCGGCCGGGATCGTCGGCCACCGCCTGGCAGGCGGCGTGAGCAAGCTGGTTGCTCTTCCCCACGACGAAGGTGTCGAAGGTGTAGCGCGGGTTCAGGGCGGGATCGGGCACACCCACGGGGATAGAGACCTCCGCCCTGTGGGCTCCATTCCTCTTGCTGCGACCGTCCACCTCCAGAGGGGTGTCCCCCTTGGCCGACCTGCGCCTACCCCTTTGCTTCTGCTGGACCACGAAGCGGATCTCCACCTCGCGTCCGGTAATGTTGGACAGCACCTTCCTGATCATGGGGGAGAGTCGCTGCTCCAGCGTGTCGGCCGCGAACGGGCTCCCCACCCCGATGACGAAGAGGCCGTCCTCCTCGGACACCAGAAAGGTGTCCTTGAGCCAGGTGTCGAAGTTGGCCTTGGTCATCTGAAGTTGAAGCTCGCCGAGAGCGGCTTCCCACACCTGGGCGGGCACCATTGGTTCCTCCGTACGGCGCAGACGGGAGTTCTGAGGCGGGTAGATGGTAGCAGATGGCGGGCGGGTCGCAGAACGAGGCTACCTTGCTCAAAAGGGCGGGATTGTGCAGTCTTGTCGCCCCGCCGACTTGACGGTTGCAGAGCCTCCCTGCTCAGGGACGTCGCCCCGGGGATCTCTGGAACCGGGGATAGTTGGTGGCCCCGTCAGCCCAGCAGCCGCCTGTAGATCTCCTCTATCAGCTTGCCGCCTCGGACCCATGAGAAGGCCGCCACCGCCCTGGCACGGAGCTGCTCCCCTAGTGCCTGGGCGGCGCCATCGTTGTAGAGCACCGCCTCCAGCTCCCCCGCTAGGGAGTGGGGGTCGCCGGTACGGGCGTAGATCCCCAGGTCCCCCAGGATCTCGCGGCTGACCGGCGTGTCGTAGGTGACAGTGGGCAGGCCCATCGCCATGTAGTTCAGCAGCTTCCCGTTGCCCTCGGTCTCCGACATCTTCGGGGATACCGCCACGTCTCCCAGGGCCAGGTGGATAGGGGCCTCCTCGTAGGGTATCCTGCCCGGGAAGCTGACGCGGTTGGAGATCCCCAGCTTGTCGGCCATGTTTCGGTACTTCTCCAGGCCCGGGTATCCCATGATGAGGAAGTGCACGTCCAGGTGGCGCTGGGCCAGCTCCCTGGCGGCCAGGAGCAGGTGGCTGATCCCCTGGTACTCCTGGAGGAGCCCCAGGTACACCACCACCTTGTGTCCCGCCGGCACGCCCAACCGGGCGCGCAGCACCGCCAGCCTCTCCGACTGGCCTGGGGTGGCCAAGAGGACCGATCGCGGGGCGAACATGTCGGTGTTGACGCAGTCGGCCACGGTGAAGATCTTGCGGGAGGGGCACCCGAACCTCTTCACTAGGAGGCTGGCGCTGTTGGCGGTGCTGGTAATGATGGCGTCCGCCATGTGGTTGATGGCCCCCTCCAGCAGCCTCCAGGGGTGGTAGAGGGGGCTGCGGCGTGATAGGAAACCGTGGTCCAGCATCTCCCCGGTCAGGCTCCCCTGGAAGTCGAACACCAGGGGGATCCTCCTGGCGCGGCTGACCGGATAGCCCACCAGGGCGCCGTCGTGGAGGTGGGCATGCACGATATTGGGTCGCACCTCGGCGGCCACCATGGCCGACTTCATGCAAAGTAGGGGGTCTAGGTACAGCTTGCGCCGGGCCGGCCCCACCTTCACGCTGGGGATCCAAGGACCCGCGGCCGCGCGCCTTATCTCGATGCCCGGTACATCCCTGCCGGATGGGTAGGTGCAGAGGACTGGGCGGTGCCCCAGGGACTGCAGGACCCGGGCCTCCTCCAGAATCCTCACGTGACAGCCGTAGTCGGCAAAGAAGAAGGTGGGGGCGATGGTCAGGACCGAGAGCCGGTTCGACCGCCGCGGTGCCTGAATGGGGAGTGCTTCGCCCGGGGCGCCGAGATCGGGCTCGCGCGGGAGCCCGGGAGCTCGGCCGTTAGAGGGGCCGGGTCTCCCCTCGGATCCCGTCTTCAACTGCTTCCCTCGTCTCCATCGACCTGGACAAGGTTAGCCGCAACCGGATCAGCTCGCGGAATGCCCGCAGGATGACGGAGGGCTTGGCGCCGGTGGCCTTGCCGGCCGTGCGTGGGTAGTGGGTCGCCCGCAGCTCCCTGATCCGATAGCCCTTGCGCCGGGCCTTGATCAGGAACTCGGCGCTGAAGGTGGCGCCTGTCGCCTCCACCTGGATGGATTCCCAGACGGAGCGACGGAACAGCTTGAAGGCACAATCCACATCCCTTGCGACGTAGCCGAAGAGCAACCGGACCAGAAGGTTCCAACCCCAGGCGTTCAGCCTCCTCATGAAGGGGTCCATACGCGGCTGCCTGTAGCCGATGACCAGGTCCGCCTCCTCCACATAGGGAAGGAACTTGGCCACCTCCCGCGGGTCGAACTGCTTGTCCCCGTCGGTCATAAAGACGAGCTCCTTGGTGGCGGCGCGGAAGCCGGTGGCCAGAGCAGCGCCGTACCCGCGGTTGACGGGGTGGCTCACGCACCGGATCCTGGGGTTCTCGGCCGAGAGGGCCTCGACTATCTGCCGTGTGGCGTCCCGGCTACCGTCGTTGACCACTACCACCTCGTAGTCGTCTGTCAGCTCGGCCAGGGTGGAAGCCATCGCCGTAGCGGTGGCCGCGATGATCTTCTCTTCGTTGTAGGCGGGGAGTACAGCCGAGATGCTGGGCATACCGCGCGTCCTCGATCCGTCAGAATTGCCGACCGGAGGAGCGGATCCAGGGCGCTGTCCCGCCCCAGGGTGTCCTCAGCCTTTCGCACGTCCGCGCGGGGCGCGCCGGCGAGCGGCACCGGGATTCTACACGATGGCTGGTGGAGTCGCAACCCGAACGCGCACTAAACAACATGACACCCGGTGCCGATTGTAAAGTGGGGGACCTGGGAAAACGCGCAGGAGGGCAGATAATGGGCAGGCTGAGAGAGCTGCTGCAGCTACGGTGGCTCAGCCGGGTGCGTTTGGGCCTGTACTATCGACAGATCGCCTGGATATCGGTCGCGGTGGCCATTCCGCTGATGCTGGTGGCCCTCTTCTGTCTAGAGAGCCTCCAGGTCGATGTGGGGTTCCGTACTCGGCTCGTGGTGGTTGGGGGGATCGGATTGGCGCTCTCCATGGCTATGGGCTGGATGAATGCCTGGTACCTTTCGCGACCGGTGGAGGCCATGACCAGGCTGGCCAAGGCGATAGCGCAGGGCGATGTGGAGCAGCGGGTCGAGCTGGACGAGGAGCGCGGCGACGAGCTGGGCGACATGGCCAGGGCGTTCCGTGGCATGGTGGGGTATGTGGAGGAGATGGCCGCTGCGGCGCAGCGGATCGCCGCTGGCGACCTGAGCCAGGATGTCCTGCCCAGGTCGGACAGGGACATACTGGGCAGGGCCTTCCAGGGGATGGTGCGGGACCTCCGTGCCGTCATCGGGGAGGTGTCGGCCGGCGCCGAGCAGCTCTCCGAGGCCAGCCAGGGCGTATCTTGGGTGGCCGGCCGCATCGGCGATGGCACCGAGCAGGTGACCCGCGCCATGCAGCAGGTCTCCAAGGGCAATCAGGACCAGGCGCGGGGCGTGAGCGACACGGCCGAGTTCTTCTCTCGGCTGGTCAAGGCGATCGAGAGGGCCGGGGAGGACGCCCGGGAGCAGGCGGCGGGGCTGAGACAGATCTCCGACGCCATGGCCCAGATCGTGGCCTCTGTGCGGCTGGTGGAGGAGCGGATGGCATCCCTGGGCCAGGCGGGTGAGCGGGCCGAGCGCGCGGCCCGGAACGGCGCCGACACGGTGGGGCGCACGGTGGAGGGGATGCACGCCATAACCGCCGCGGTGGAGGCGTCGGCTGCCCGCATCGAGGATCTGGGGCGACGATCCGAGCAGATCGGCCAGATCGTGGAGGCCATCGACGAGATCGCCGAGCAGACGAACCTGCTGGCCCTCAACGCGGCCATCGAGGCGGCCAGGGCCGGCGAGCACGGGCGGGGCTTCGCCGTGGTGGCGGACGAGGTGAGGAAGCTGGCGGAGCGCAGCTCCAAGGCCACCAAGGAGATAGCCCAGCTGATCGCAACGGTCCAGAAGGACACCGCTGAGGCGGTCTCCGCCATGACCAGGGGCGCGGCCGAGGTGGAGCGTGGCAGGAGCGTCGCCGATGAGGCGGGCAAGGCGCTGAAGGAGATCTCGGAGGCAGTCGTCCAGTCCAACGCCCAGATGAGCCAGATCGCCGCGGCGGCTCGACAGATGGCTTCCGACAGTCAAAGCGCCTCCAGGGCGGTGGAGGACGTGTCCCAGGTGGTGGAGCGAAGCACCGCCAACTTCCAGGTGGTGGAGCGGCAGACGGGTGAGGCCAGTCGCTCCCTGGAAACCATCGCGGCGGTGGCCCAGGAGAACTCGGCCGCTGCCGAGGAGGTCACCGCGTCGGCGGAGGACATGGGCGCCCAGGTCCAGTCGCTGGTCTCCTCCGCCCAGGAGCTGGCGGCAACGGCGGCTCGGCTCAGGGAGATCATCGGGCGCTTCCATCTCCACGATGGTGCGGAGGCGTATAGGGGGGAGAAGGGTTCAGGCTGGAGGCGAGGAGCGGCCGAGGGATCGCCCTGGCCTGCGGCGGAGGTGAGGGGTGACCTCGGGAGGGGTGTCGCTACCATGCCCCGCGTGGTTCCACTGCCCTCCCGTGGCCGCGCACAGGAGTGAGTGGGAGTCCCGAGGCGAGAGGGGCGGGCTGCAGCTCGCCCCTCTCGCCGTCTCGTGAGGGGGTTCGGCCTGCCTCGCGGGCGTGGCGTTGGTGGGCTATCATAGTATCGTGTCATTGGTGAGAGCAGGTCGCGGCGCATGGCGTGGCTGGAGGTGTCCCAGGGAGTCTGGATCCCCGCCCCCATGTCACGATGAGTCAGGACACGACTTGGAGGGTGGTCGATGAGTGGGAGGGTTGTGGACCGGGCCGAGCTGCTAGCGGAACTGGAGGCGGCGAGGGCGGCCGGGAGGAGGGTGGTCCTGACTAACGGCTGCTTCGATCTGCTGCACGCCGGCCACGTGCGCTACCTACGCGATGCGGCGGCGCTGGGTGACCTGCTGGTGGTAGGACTCAACGGCGACGCCTCGGTCAGGGCGCTGAAGGGGCCCGGGCGGCCCATCCTGCCGGAGGCCGAGCGGGCGGAGCTGCTGGCGGCGCTGGAGATGGTGGACTACGTGGTGCTGTTCGACGAGGAGACAGCGGAGCTCCTGGTCTCTCAGGTACGGCCGGATGTCTACGTGAAGGGGGGCGACTACTCTGCCGAGTCGCTGCCAGAGGCGGGGATCGTGCAGGGCTACGGCGGCCGGGTGGAGCTGGTGCGCTATCACGATGGCCTCTCTACCTCCGGGATCGTGCAAAAGATCCTGGATGCCTACTGTCCAGGCGACCGGGGTTAGCCCCCGGGAGCGCGGGAGCGCCGTGAGCGGAGAACTCCCTGGCACGGACATTGCCCCCCAACCCTTCCCCCTCGTGGGGCCATGTAAACCACGGAAGGTGCCGCACTACCATGGTGCAGTATCTGGTCACCTACAGCATCATGACGGGACGCGAGTCCGATCACGATCTCTGGCTGCGCGATGTGGGCATCCCATTCTTCCAGAGGCAGCCGGGGTTCCAGGAGATCAAGAGCTACTCGACGCTGGTGGGCAGCGGGCCAGACTGGGTGCTGGAGATCAACTTCGATTCGCCCGAGAACCTGATGAGGGCGCTCGACTCCGAGGAGGCCAAGAGGCTGCTGGAGGATTTCGAGCACATGGTCACCAACCTCTCCACCAAGATCCTCACGCCGGTGGAGCTGCCCATGCTGCAGAAGGCCTAGTGGGCGACCCAGCATGGATGTCGGGTGCGCCGCGCGCCGCGTGGGGCGATGGGGCCGTCCGTCTTATCGGCCCCATCGCCCAGGCCGTTCAGTGGACCGGGAGCAGCTCCCGGGCCACGTTGCCCAGTAGAAAGACGAGATTCGCCGGCCGCTCCGCCAGCCGCCGCATGAAGTAGGGGTACCACTGCTCGCCGTAGGGGACGTAGAGCCGCAGCCTGTACCCATCGCTGATCAACCGCTCCTGGAGGTCCCGCCTGACGCCGTACAGCATTTGGAACTCGAACCCCTCGCGGGATATCCCATGGGCGGCGGCGAAATCGATGGTGTGCTGGATCATCCTCTCGTCGTGGGTGGCGATGGCGTGGAACCGGCCGCTGCACAGCAGCAGCTCCGTCAGTAGCCGAAAGGCCCTGTCCACGTCCCGCTTGTCCGGGAAGGCGACCTCGGGTGGCTCCTGGTACGCCCCCTTGACGAGCCTGATGGTTCCGCCGATGGATAGGATCTCCTCCGCGTCCCTCCGAGTTCGGTAGAGGTAGGACTGGAGGGCGATCCCCACGTTGGGGTACCGCCCTCGCAACGTCCGGTAGATCCGGATCGTGCGGTCGATGGTGGGCGAGTCCTCGATGTCCACCCAGACGAAGTTTCCGTAGCGGGCGGCCTTGTCAGCTATCCGCTCGATGTTGGAAAGGCACAGCTCCTCCTCGATGGCCAGGCCCATCTGGGTCGGCTTCAGCGATACCTGGGAGTCCGCGCCGGAGGCAGCGATGCCGTCCAGCATCTCCAAGTACGCTCGGACTGCCGCCTCGGCCTGGAGACGGTCGGTGACGCTCTCGCCCAGGTAGTCCATCTCCACCGAAATGCCGTGGCTGTTCAGCTCCTTGGTGGCCGCCACCGCCTCCTCCAGGGTGTTGCCAGCCACGAAGCGGGAAGAGATCCCCCTGGCCAGCCTGCTTCGAGTGGCGACGTGCCTTACACCGCCGTTGTTCGAAAGAGAAAGGAAAACCGATCTCCACATCGAGAGGCCCTCCCCTACAGCCCCAGCTCCGCCAGCTTCTGTGGGGTTGGGTGACCCTCCCGGTCCCAACCGCGCAGGGCGTAGTAGTCGTCCAGCAGCCGGTCGATCTGCTCCAAGGTGATCAGCCGGCCCTGGGTCGGCCCATCGGGCACAGGCTCCTGGTAGAAGCGGGCCGGGGGCATGTCGTCTTTCCGGCCGAACCCGGGCCGGTGCTTCATCCAGAAGAGCCTGGTGAGGTTCCACACCCGCTCCGACACCCTGAACAGCTCATCCCAACCGTACTTCAGGCCCGCAACTGCCTCGAGCACCCTGGGGTACCACTCCTTGTCGAAATCGATCTCGACCCACAGCAATCGGCATACCCCCAGCACGTCGAAGGCCGGGCGGATGTGCTGCAGCTCGATCACCTTCTGGGCCTTCCCCTCGATCACATCTCTACCTAGGGAGATGTCGGTGGTGATGGCCCAAGCACGGTTGTGGTGAGAGCCCACATCGCAGGTGATGTAGGCCAGCATGTTGGCAGGCGCGCCCCGGGACTCGTAGCCGCTCCACTCTAGCCCCTTCACCTGGATTGCGAACCGCTCCGACCCGCCGCCGAACCGCTGCGATGCCCTCCACACGCCGTCGGCCAGGGTATCCCCGATCCCCTCGCGGAAGGCGATCTTGCGGGCGAGAGCCGCGAAGGCCTCGATGCTGCCGAAGTTGGCCTTGACCCCATCCGTTTCCTTCTCGGTGATGATCCCCCTCTCGAAGCACTCCATGGCGAACCCGATGACGGCCCCTGCTGAGATGGTGTCGAGGCCGTAGCGGTCGCAGAGGGCGTTGGCGTAGGCCACGTCCCGCATGTCGGTGAGGGCGCAGTTGCCGCCGATGAGGGCGGTGGTCTCGTACTCGGGCCCCTCCACGTAGGCGTCGTACCTCTCGGTCTTCGTCCTGGAGTACTTGCCGCAGGCCATGGGACAAGAGAAGCAGGCCTTGTCATTGACGACGATGTCGCGTCGCATCACCTCGCCGGAGAGGCTCTCGTTCCCTTCCAGGTAGCCGGACTGGAAGTTTCGGGTGGGGAAGGCACCGATGGAGTTCGCCCAGGTAGGGACCTGGCCGGTGCCGTACCGCTGCCACTCCACCAGGTTGGGGGCGGCGAAGCTGTCCCGGAACATGGCCTTCCCGATCTCCACCATCTTCTCCAGGTCGGCCACGGGGATGCTCTTGGTGCCCCTGACGGCGATGGCCTTGATCCCCTTGGACCCCAGCACCGCCCCGATGCCGGTGCGTCCTGCCTGCCGCCCAAAGTCGTGGCTCACACAGGCGAACACCACCTCGTTCTCCCCAGCCGGGCCGATGGTGGCGATCTGGAACTCGTCGCCCAACTCGTCCTTCAGCGCGCGCTCGGTCTCCAGGGCGTCCTTGCCCCAGAGGGAGGAGGCGTCGCGGATCTCCACACGATCGTTCATGATGTAAAGGTAGGAAGGTCCGGGCGCGACCCCCTCGAGGATGATGGCATCGTAGCCAGCGTACTTCAGCTCGGAGGCCAGGTGGCCGCCCATGTTGCTGTCGCCCCAGCCGTTGGTGGCGGGGCTCTTGGCGGCGAAGGTGATCTTGCCGGCAGCCGGGACGAAGGTGCCGGAGAGGGGGCCCGATGCGACCACCACCTTGTTCTCCGGCCCCAGCGGGTCGGCCCCCGCTGGGACCTCGTCGTACAGGATCCGGGCGGCGAACCCGCGGGCGCCCAGGTAGTCCCGCACCATCTCCGGCTTCAACGGCTCGGTGGAGATGCGGCCGGAGGACAGGTCCACCCTCAGGATCTTGCCAGCGTAGCCGGGCAGAGCTGTGACGGCGGAGGCGCTGGGCCGCGGCCGCGTCGCAGCAGTCGACCCCCGGCCACCCTCCATGGCCAGCACCTTCTTCGGGCAGTAGGTTACGCACTCGCCGCAGGAGGTGCACTTGATGGGGGACTCCATGGATCCATGGGTGAACATGACCCCCAGGGGACAGGCCGCCACGCAGGCGTTGCAGCCGGTGCAGAGGCTCTCGTCGATGAGGTAGACGCCGTCGTCGGTCCTGTAGATGGCCTCGGTGGGGCAGACCCGCGCGCACTCCCCGCATTGGTCGCAGATCCGGAGCTCGTAATGGCCGGGCGCGGGGAAGAGACCTTTCACCCGCAGGGCGGCCTTCGCGGGGTTGTTCTCGTGTTGATTGTGCAGGGCGCAGACCAGTTCGCACGTCCTGCAGCCCGTGCACTCCTCGGGCTTGAGCGCCAGCAGCCGCATCTCGGTCCTCCGTTCGAAGTGGGTCCCGCATCAGCGCGGGCGTGGCGATGGACCACTCCGGGCAGCTCTGCTGCCCGGGCGGCGCTAACATAGCAACGCCTACATCTGGTGTCAATAGAAATGCGGAAGATGTTGACAGAGCGCCAGTTAGGACGTAATATCTCGGCATGCTGACATGTCAGATCCATCTATCTGCATGCCAGACTCCTCTTTGAGTCCGGGGGTTCACCTTGGTTCTGACGGCACCGCCCGGTTCGGATCATCACGGTCGCGTCGAGAGCGCCAAGCAGCGGGCGTATCGCCTGCTGAAGGCCGACATCGTGCGCGGGGTGTTCGACATGGGGGAGCGGCTGAACGAGAGCCGCCTCTCCGCCCGCTACGGTGTGGGGAAGACCCCGATCCGAGAGGCGCTAGGGGTGCTTCAGCAGGAGGGCCTGGTGGAGGCCGTGCCCAGGGTGGGCTACCTGACCTCGCAGGTTACCATCCAGGACGTGGAGGACATCTTCGATCTGCGGAAGATAGTGGAGGCGGCTGCGGCGGAAAAGGCGGCCACCGCCATCACCGAGGAGACCCTTCAGTACCTGGAGCAGTTCCACTGGGACTACGACGCCGGTAATCGGGAGAGCTACCTGAAGTTCCTGGAGGAGAACCTCGACTTCCACTGCACCATAGCGAGGGCGTCGGGCAACAAGATGCTGGTGGACATCGTGGCCCGACTGCTGGAGCAGATGCAGCGCCTCGTCATCCTCCGGCTGGACATCAGCGGCAGTCTGGATGACCTGGTGGACGAGCACCGTCGGCTGCTGGTGGCGTTGCGCCAGCGGGACCCGGCCAAGGCTCGGGCCCACATGATCGCGGACATAACCAGTACCCACCAGACGGCGCTCGAAGCTCTGAGGCGGCTGATGGCTAAGAGGCACCTGTAGCCGCCGCGGGTGGCGGCTGGAGAAGGGCGCAACGGAGCGCTCGCTCGATCTGGGATCTGCCGGATCATCACGGCGGCTCGCGGCCGAGACCACGGAAGCGGGCCGCCCTCCCCTTCGGGGACCAGCCCCTTGGGCCCCGAGTGGGGTCGTGATCGAAAGGAGCGCACCGGGTGAAGGCCTATCGCGCGGCGCGAGTCATCGACGGGCTTTCCGAGGACCCCTTGCAAAATGGTGCCGTCCTGGTCGAGGCGGGGCGTATCGTCTCCGTGGAGCCCGCCGGGTCGCTGCCCCCCGGGGTCGAGGTGATCGACCTGGTGGACGCCACCATTCTCCCCGGCCTGATCGACTGCCACGTTCACCTTGTTTGGAGCGCCGGAGCGGCGCCACACGAACTGGTGGACCGCGAATCCCGCTACCTGACCGTCCTCCGCTGCGCCGCCAATGCCCTGGCCAATCTGCGGGCTGGGGTTACCACCGTCCGCGACCTGCATTCCACGGATGGGATGGCGATAGACGTCGGTGCCTCCATCGAGAAGGGTGTCCTGCCCGGGCCCAGGGTGGTCTCGTGCGGCCGAGCCATCGCCATGACGGGTGGGCACGGCGTGGAAGCCGGGGTTAGGGAGGCCGACGGGGCGGACGCCGTGCGCCACGCTGCCCGGGACGAGATCAAGGCGGGGGCTCGATTGATAAAGCTGATGGCCTCGGGCGGGGTGTACGGCCAGGGCGAGGAGATAGGGTCGCCCCAGCTAACGGTGGAGGAGATGCGGGCCGGGGTGGAGGAGGCTCACAAGGCTAGCAGGAAGGTGGCAGCCCACGCCTACTCGCCCGCCGCCATCTCGAACGCCCTCGACGCCGGGGTCGACTCAGTGGAGCATGCCAGCCTTCTGGACCGAGGCACCGCCGAGAGGATGAGAGGCGCCGGCTGCTACATGGTGCCGACCCTGTCGACCTATCGAGCCATGTACGAGGCTGGAGAGAGGCTAGGCCTGGCAGAACACCTACGCAGGAAGACCGCGGAGGTTCTGGAGGCCAGCCGGTCTGCCTTCCGGCTGGCCATGGAGGTGGGGGTGCCCTTGGCTGCCGGCACCGATTGCGGGTCGCCAGGCCACCCTCACGGCTCCCTGAGGGAGGAGCTTCGTCTGATGGTCGAGTACGGGGCGCGCCCGATGGAGGCCATCCGTTTCGCCACCTCGGCTGCAGCAGGGCTGCTAGGGATCGCCTCGGAGGTGGGCACCCTGGAGCCGGGCAAGAGGGCGGACCTGGTGGCCGTGGGTGGGGATTCCCTGCGCGACATGGCGGTCCTACGAGATGTGCGGCTGGTGCTGCGTGATGGAGTCCCCATGGCCGTCTGGTGATTAGGCTGCCGCGCTGCGGTCGACCCGAGCGCCCGGCGCCGCGCCGGGCGCTCGGGCAACCTCGTGGGGGAGGTGGTTCGAATGAAGCGAGGGGCGGAGGTAGTGGTGATTGGCGCCGGTGTCAACGGCTGCTCCATCGCCTACCATCTGGCCAGGAAGGGCCACCGCGATGTGGTGATAGTGGAGAAGGACCAGGTATGCAGCGAGGCCAGCTGCCGCTGTCCGGGCGGGTTTCGACACCAGTGGGCCACGGAGCCCGACATCCGCCTGATGACGGCCAGCATCAGGATGTTCACTCAGTTGCAGGAGGAGCTGGACCCGCCCTGGGACCTCGAGGTTCGGCAGATCGGGTACATGTTCCTCATCTACAGCGAGGACGAGCTGGAGCAGTACAGGGCCAACGTGAGGCTCCAGACCAGCCTCGGGATCCCGGTTCGGCTCCTCAGCCCTGACGAAGCCAAAGGGATCGTGCCCATGCTCAACACCCAGGATCTGCTGGGAGCTGCCTACTGTCCGTGGGACGGAAGGGCGAACCCCTGGCTCGTCACCCACGCTTATGCCCTGGCGGCGCGGCGACTCGGCGTGGAGATCTACACCGGCACGACCGTCACGGGATTGGTCACCAGCGACAGCCGGGTCACCGGCGTGGTCACGGACAAGGGGGTGATCGAGGCCTCGAAGGTGGTTAGTGTGGTGGGGGTGCACTCTCCTGAGATCGCCCGAATGGTGGGCATAGAGGATCTTCCGATCCGCCCTTCTCTGCGTGAGGTGCTGGTCACGGAAAGGGTGATGAGGGACCCCTCCCCGGCCCTGATGTCCCCGCTGGTGGGGTACTTTCAGACCTCCAACGGGGATGTGATGCCTGGGCTCCGGCCCCCCGATGTCCAAACCATGGAGACGCGAGGGACCAGGGCTTTCCATGGGAGGACCGCCAGGGCATGGATCAACGTGGCCCCCCTGCTAGGTCGGATCAAGGTGGTGAGGAGCTGGGCGGGATTGTATGACATGACCCCGGACGCGCATCCCATCATGGGTCCCGTACCTGGGGTCGAGGGGCTGTACATGGCGGCGGGGTTCAGCGGCCATGGCTTCATGATGGCCCCCATCACGGGCAAGGTGATGGCGGAGATGGTGTTGGGCGAAGCTACCTCCATCGACGTGGCGGCCTTCTCGGCGGAGCGGTTCCGAGGAGAGGGCCACGTCGTCGAGAAGATGGTCTACTAGGGGCTGGAGGTGCTGCGATGGGGGTGGGAGGAAGGATACTGCGGGGCGTCGAGCGAGGGGCGGCCTTCGAGATCGAGGTGGACGGCAGACCGGTGATCGCCCACGAGGGCGAGACCATCGCCGCCGCGCTGATCGCGTCCGGTGTACGCGCCTTCAGGCACACCAACGTTCAGGGTGCCCCCAGGGGTCTCTTCTGCGGGATGGGGGTCTGCTTCGACTGCGTCATGACGGTGAACGGCGTTCCCAACGTTCGAACCTGCGTCACGCCGGCGGAACCGGGGATGAAGGTGGAGACGCAGCGGGAAGCCGACTGGTAGGAGGGAGAGGATGCTGGAAACGGATGTGGCCGTGGTGGGAGCCGGGCCGGCCGGCCTCTCCGCCGCCCTCCATGCCTCTCAGGCCGGGGCAAGGGTGATCGTGGTGGACGAGTACACGCGCCCCGGGGGCCAGTACTTCAAGCAGCCGCCCGCGGCCTTTAGGGTGCTCGACCACTCGGCCATGGGTCGGGACCACCAGTTGGGTTTCGACCTGATGAGGCGGCTGGAGCGGGGTCAGATAGAGCTTCTCAACGATACGCTGGTCTGGGGCGCCTTCGAGCCGGGAACCCTGGAGATCTACCGGCGCGGGGAGTGCCAGCAGGTACGGGGGTCCCGCATCGTTGTCGCCACGGGGGCCTACGACCGTCCCATGGCATTTCCCGGCTGGACCCTCCCGGGGGTCATGACAGCAGGGGCAGCGCAAAGCCTGCTGAAGAGCCAGTGGGTGCTGCCTGGAAGCCGCGTGCTGATGGTAGGGACCGGTCCCTTCCAGCTGCCGGTGGCGGCCCAGCTGGTGAAGGCTGGTGCCACGGTGGTCGGCGTTCTTGAGGCCGGCAAGGTGAGCGGGTGGCTGAGGCAGGTGCCGGCCGTGTGGAGCCACCTGGACAAGATCGCCGAGGCCAAGGACTACCTGGGCACCCTGCTGAGGGCCCGGGTCCCCATGATGTACGGCTGGACTATCCTGGAGGCCCGCGGCAGCGGACAGGTGGAGGAGGCGGTGATCACCCAGGTGGACGACCAGTGGAGACCCGTGTCCGGGACCGAAAGGACGCTGCAGGTGGACACCATCTGCTTGGGGTTCGGGTTTCTCCCCTCGCTGCAGCTTCCCAGGCTGTTGGGCTGCAGCAGCAGGTGGGATCCGCACCTGGCCTCCTGGGTGACGGGGCACGACCAGGACCAGAGGAGCTCGGTGCCAGAGGTGTTCGTGGCAGGGGAGACCACCGGCATCGGCGGGCACGACGTGGCCCTGGTGGAAGGGGCGATCGCAGGGGTGAGGGCAGCGGCGGACCTGGGGCTGCTCTCAGCCGAGGAGGCTGGCAAGAGGCTGGCCGGGCTGAGGCCCGACCTGGCTCGCCATCAGGGGTTCGCCGACTTCCTGAACCGGACCTTCGCCATCCGGCCGGGGATCTACGACCTGATCCGAGAGGACACACTGGTCTGCCGGTGCGAGGAGGTGACGGCCGGCGCGGTGGCATCGGCGGCGCGGCAGTGGGAAGGCAACCTTAAGGCGATCAAACGGGTAACCCGGGCCGGATGCGGCCAGTGCCAGGGGAGGATCTGCGGCCAGCTGGTGGCGCAGGTGGCCGCGCGAGCGACGGGAAAGTCGGTGGAGGAGCTCGGGGTTGACACCCCAAGGCCGCCCATCAAGCCGATCCCCATGGACGCCCTGGCCACTTTGGCGTAGGGGCGCCGAGCCCGCCGCGCGCGTGAGCCCTGGCGAGGAGGATCCACTAGTGACAAAGAGGGGACAAGGAAACGATACTGCGAGGGTGTAGGGGGACACCTCGTCGTCGCGGACAGAGGGGTTAGGTGGCCGCCCACGGCGTGGTGGTGTAGGCCGGGTGTACCGGAAAGGGGGTGAAAGCCCAGAGGAGCCGTGTTTCTGTCGCTGGGGCGCCGCCCCGTTCCCCGTGGCCGGCGCCGAGCTTCGCGTGCACCCGTCGTTCATCGACCTGAGGACCGAGCCATCAAGACAGAGGAGGGTTACACAGATGCCCAGCAAGAGGATCCTGCCCACCATCGTGGCAGGTGCAGCGGCAGCCCTGTTCATCATCTCCGCCTGCGCGCCAGCGGCGGCACCGTCCCCCACTCAGGCCCCCGCCAAGCCCGCGGCCACCACGGCGCCCGCGGCACCGGCGGCGACTACGGCCCCGGCGGCCGCCCCTACCCAGGCGGCCCAGCCAGCCGCTGGTGGCACCATCAAGATTGGTTGGGGCGGCCCCCTCACCGGCGACCAGGCCTTCTTCGGCAAGACGTGGCTGAACGGCGCCCAGCTGGCCGTCAACGAGGTCAACGCTGCCGGCGGGCTCCTCGGCAAGAAGCTGGAGATCGTCGCCCTGGACGACCAGGCCGACCCCAAGCAGGGGACCGTCGTGGCCCAGAGGCTCGCCGACGACTCCTCCATCGTGGCCGTGATCGCCCACTTCAACAGCGGCGTGACCATTCCGGCCGAGCCGATCTACAACAAGGCTAGGCTGGCCCAGGTTACCAACTCCACCAACCCCAAGATCACCCAGCTGGGCTTCGACACCATCTTCCGACCTATTGCCAACGACAACATGCAGGGCGGGCTCCCGGCTGAGTACGCCATCCAGCAGCTCAAGGCCAAGACGGCGGCAGTCGTCCACGACAAGCAGGCCTTCGGTCAGGGCGTCTCCGACGTGTTCGCCGCCAGGTTCAAGGAGCTGGGCGGAACAGTCACCAGCGTCAACGGCATCACCCACGGCGACACCGACTTCTCAGCGGTGGTCACCAAGATCAAGAACGAGAACCCAGACGTGATCCAATTCGGTGGGACCCATGTGGACGGGGGCCTCCTGCTGAAGCAGATCCGGGCTCAGGGAATGAAGCAGCCCATGTTCTCCGACGACGGCTGCTACACCCCCGAGTTCATCCAGGTGGCCGGAAAGGAAGCCTCCGAGGGCTTCATGACCACCTTCCAGGTGCCGCCCTACAACTCGAGCCCGGCTGCCAAGGCCTTCGCCGAGAACTACAAGAAGGCCTTCAATGAAGACCCCGGACCCTACTCCGGCAACGGCTACATCGAGGCGCAGGTGATCATCCAGGCGATCAAGGCCGCCAACTCGGCCGACCGCGAGGCCATCATTAAGGCGATGCGGAACGTCAGCCTGAACACCATGTATGGCCCCATCGAGTTCGACTCCACCGGCGAGGTGAAGAAGCCGGCCGTGTTCCTGTTCCAGGTCCAGAACGGCGACTTCAAGCTGATCTGGCCCAAGTAAGTCTAGGTGGCGTGGGTCGGGGATCCGGGGTCGGAGCCTCGCGTGGCTGGCCCGGACCCCCGATCCTAATGATGGGAGGCCTGGTGGAAACGATCCTTCAACAGCTGATCAACGGGTTGACCGTGGGATCCATGTACGCCCTCATCGCCCTGGGCTACACCATGGTCTACGGCGTGCTGCTCCTGCTGAACTTCGCCCACGGTGACCTCTTCATGGTGGGGTCCTACATCGCCATCACCCTGCTGGTCGGCCTCGGGATCGGCGGTGGACTGGGACTGGCGGCGATGGTGGGCCTGTTCATCACCATCCTTCTGGTGGCCGGGTTCCTGGTGGCCGGTCTGGGGGTGATCATCGAGAAGACCGCCTACAAACCTCTAAGGAACTCCACCCGACTGGCGCCCATGCTGAGCGCCCTGGGCGTCTCCCTGGTTCTGGAGAACAGCGCCATGCTGCTGGCTGGCCGGGCCCCACGGGTGTTTCCCGCGGGCGTCTTCCCTCAGCACAGCTACACACTGCTGGGGGCAACCTTCACCAACTATCAGGTGATCATCCTGGTGGTATCGGCGCTGCTCATGGTCGGGCTCTACTGGCTGGTCAACCGCACCATCTTCGGATTGCAGATCCGCGCGGTGGCCGAGAACCGATCCACGGCCAGCCTGATGGGTGTCAACGTTGACAATACTATCTCCATGGTGTTCGTCATCGGACCGGCCCTAGGAGCGGCGGCGGGCTTCATGTTCAGCATGTACTATGGCGTTGCCTTCTTCACCATGGGCTTCACAGCCGGCCTCAAGGCCTTCACTGCGGCCGTCCTGGGCGGGATCGGGAACATCCCAGGTGCCATGGTCGGGGGGATACTGCTGGGTCTGCTGGAGACCTTCGGGGCGGGACTGCTGCCGGTGGTTTCCGGCGGGCTGCTGGGACCGGAATACAAGGACATCTTCGCCTTCGTGGTCTTGATACTGGTGCTCATATTCCGACCTATGGGCCTGCTGGGCGAGCGCATACCAATGGAGTCGATGACGTGGAAGAGAAGCTTCTGACCAGCAAGAGGGGAGCATCGCCTTCCGAGCTGCTCGGGAGATGGGGCCCGTTGCTCCTCCTGGCACTACTGGCGCTGGCGCCCTTGCGGCTGGCCAGCGAGACGGCCCTCATGCGGGTGGTAGATCTCATCGCTATCTACTCCCTGCTGGCCCTGGGGTTGAACGTGGTGACCGGGTTTACCGGCCTGCTGGTGCTGGGCTATGCGGCTTTCTACGCGGTGGGAGCCTACCTGTACGCCTTCTTCGCTTCCGCCCAGTTCAACATCCACGGCCCCTTCTTGCTACTGCTGGTCGTGGGCGGGGTGGCCGCCGCCCTCTTCGGCGTTCTCCTCGGCATCCCGGTACTCCGCCTGAGGGGAGACTACCTGGCCATCGTGACCCTGGGCTTCGGGGAGATCGTGCGCATCGTCCTCAACAACCTGAACCAGCTGACCAACGGCCCCCAGGGTATCAGCCTCATCGATACCCCGGACATCTTTGGCTACAAGCTGTCCACGCCGGTACACATCTACTACCTGCTCCTCGTGCTGCTGGCCGTCAGCGTCCTCTTCTTGCGACGGTTGGAGAGGTCGCGGATAGGCCGGGCGTGGGCGGCGATACGGGAAGATGAGGGGGCTGCGCGCGCCATGGGGGTGGACACCACCCGACTCAAGCTTATGGCTTTCGCCATAGGGGCCTCATTCGCGGGGCTGGCCGGGGTGGTGTTCGCCGGCCTGCAGGGCTTCGTCAGCCCGGAGAGCTTCACCTTCTGGGAATCGATCCTGATGCTCAGTATGGTGGTGGTGGGTGGGATCGGCAGCATCCCGGGGGTGATCGTGGGAGCCGTGGCCCTCATCGGCATACCAGAGGTGCTGCGCCAGTACTCGGATTACCGCATGCTGGCCTTCGGCGTCGTGATGGTGCTGATGATGATCCTGCGACCCGAGGGGATCTGGCCCAGCAGCATGATCCGGGCGGAGCTGCACGCGGGCCGCGATGAGGGCGATTCCGGCGAACTCACCGTGGCCGAGCCGGTAGCTCCCCCTGCTGGAGGTAGCCGCTGATGGGAGCGATCCTGGAGATCCGCGAGCTATCCAAACATTTCGGCGAGCTGAAGGCCGTCGACAGGATCTCCATGTCCGTGGAGCAGGGCCAGATTGCCGCCATCATCGGACCCAATGGGGCTGGCAAGACCACCCTCTTCAACCTGATAACCAACAGCTACCGGGCAACCAGCGGAGAGGTGCTGCTGATGGGCGTCCCCACATTGAAGCTCCCGGAGTTCAAGCTGACGGAGATGGGGGTGGCCCGGACGTACCAGAACATCCGGCTTTTCGACAACATGTCGGTTCTGGATAACGTCAAAGTGGGGATGCACTGCCGGACGAGAAGCGGTGTATGGGGCGCCGCGCTGGGGCTGCCGGGGACCAGAGCCGAGGAGCGGGCGGCCGAGGCGAGGGCCATGGAGCTGATGGAGTTCGTGGGTATCGCCAGGTGGGCCCGCGAGATGGCGAAGAACCTCCCGTACGGGGGCCAGCGCAGGCTGGAGATCGCCAGGGCCCTGGCCACTGAGCCCAAGCTCCTGCTCCTGGACGAGCCAGCCGCGGGGATGAACCCCCAGGAGAGCGAGGATCTGATGGAGCTGATCCGGAAGATCCAGGCCACAGGCGTCACGGTGCTACTGATCGAGCACCACATGAAGGTGGTCATGGGGATTTCAGAGAGGATTGTGGTCTTGAACTACGGCGCGAAGATCGCCGAGGGCACCCCGTCGGAGATCCAGAACAATCCTCTGGTCATCGAGGCCTATCTAGGGACGAAGAGGGAGATCGGCTTTGCTCGTAGTCGAAGACATCGCAACGAAATACGGACAGATAGCCGCGCTTAAGGGGATCTCCTTCCGGGTCGAGCAGGGGGAGGTCGTCGCGCTGATCGGGGCCAACGGGGCGGGGAAGAGCACGACCCTACGTACCCTATCGGGGCTGCTACGCCCGTGGAAGGGGCGCATCATCTTCGAGGGCAAGGAGATACAGGGCGCGCGCCCCTGGGACATCGCCAGGATGGGGATAGCCCAATGCCCGGAGGGCCGCCAGATCTTCACCCGCATGACGGTGGAGGAGAACCTCAGGATCGGCCACTACCCCCAGAGGGGCAAGACGCGGTTCGAGGAGGAGGTGGAGCGGGTCACCGCCCTCTTCCCTCGCCTGAAGGAGCGGTGGAAGCAGGTGGGGCAGACCCTCTCCGGTGGGGAGCAGCAGATGCTCGCCATTGCGCGCGTCATGATGAGCCGGCCCCGACTCCTGCTGCTGGACGAGCCGAGCCTGGGCCTCGCCCCCATCATCGTGGAGAGGATCTTCGAGACCATCGACGAGATCAACGCCCAGGGCACAACCATCCTATTGGTTGAGCAGAACGCGCAGCTCGCCCTGGCCATGGCAGATCGGGCCTACGTGCTGGAGACAGGAAGGATCGTGCTGGAGGGCACCGGAGAGGAGCTGCTGGAGAACCCCGCCGTTCGGAAAGCCTACCTGGGCATCTCGTGAGGCCCCATCCTCTCGCGTAGGCTCCCTCCCTCTGTTCCCCCTCCCCTCAAGGGGATGGGGCGGGCGTGCTGCCTGCGCGCCATCGAGGAGTGGGCAGACCCAGCCAGGTGGATGAGGGATGCGATGGCCCTCTCTCCCTTCGCCATAGGGGTCCGGGCGAGGGCTGAACGCACGCTCGCGCGGGGCTGGCCGGTAGGTGATGTCAGGCCAGCCCTCACCCACCGGCCTCGCGCGAGCGGTCCGCCTGGGTGGTCTCCCTTCCCCCTCGAGAGGGCTTGAATGCACCGGAGCGCATGGAGAGATAGAATAGACCCGTCCCCGCACTTCATGCGTCCCGCAAGGTGTTCCTAGTCCGGAAGGTGAAGATGCCGCTGAAGCTGAGCGCTATCGATGAGGAGTTGCTGGCGGGCCACCGAGGAGAGGCCGTTCGAATGGCCATGTCCATCGTGGTGCAGATGGCCGAGATAGAGGGAGCCGAGACCCTCTTGGATGTGACCCGGGCCCACATAGACGGTGCGCTCTACATGGGGGAGTCCAGCCTCGACTTCGCCGAGGCCTTCGCCGATCTGGGCGCTCGGGTGGCAGTACCCACCACGATGAACATCGGCCCCATGGATGAGCAGGGCTGGCGCGATTTTCCGGTGCCGGAGTCCTTTGCGGAGAAGGGGGCCAGGATCATGGCAGCCTACCTTCGAATGGGCTGCCAGGCCACCTGGAGCTGTGCCCCCTACCAGGTGGGCGCTCGACCCGCCCTGGGGGAGCAGATCGCCTGGGCCGAGTCCAATGCCATCGTCTTCGCCAATTCGGTGCTGGGAGCGCGGACCAACCGTTACGGCGATTACATCGACCTCTGCGCGGCACTGACCGGAAGAGTCCCACTGTCTGGACTCCACATCACGGAGAACCGCCGGGGACAGGTCCTCTTCCGCCTCACCTCGCTGCCCCCTTCCTTGATGGCCGAGGAGATCTTCTTCCCGGTGCTGGGGTACTACCTGGGCGAGAGGGCAGGGTGGCGGATCCCGGTGGTGGAGGGGCTGCCGCTGGACACCACCGAGGACCAGCTGAAGGCCATGGGCGCCGCCGCGGCGTCGTCGGGGCGGGTCGCCCTCTTCCACGCGGTGGGCGTCACCCCGGAGGCACCCACCCTGGAGGCAGCCTTCCAGGGCAGGGAGCCGGAGGCGGTGGTGGAGGTCAGCTATGAGGAGCTTAGGGCTGTCTGGAAGGGGCTCTCCACGGCCCCGGGGGAGCAGTTGGACGCGGTGGCCCTCGGCTGTCCCCACTTCTCCCTGGAGGAGTTCGCCCGGCTGGCCCGCCTGGTGGAGGGCAGGCAACGGCACCCGGGGGTGGAGGTGGTGGTCACCACCTCCCGCCAAGTGCGGGAGCTGGCGAGAGGGTCGCCCTTCTGGCCCTGGCTGGAGCGGTTCGGCGTCCGGGTGGTGGTGGATAGCTGCATCCTCCATATGCCCGTGCTGAGCTCGAACGCTCGGGTGGTGATGACTAACTCCGGCAAGTACGCCCACTACATCCCGGGGCTTCTGGGGCGGGATGTAATCTTTGGCAGCCTCGAGGAGTGCGTGGAGTCGGCGGTGCGAGGGCGGGTCGTGAGGCACGGGCAGCTCTGGCCCGGCCGAGCGGAGGAGAGGGCGGACGTAGGGAATGACAGTGCCCCGTGGAGGGCCCCCGGACGTGAGGAGCCTCCAGTTCCTCCCGGGCTGGACAGCCAGCCCTCGGTGCCGAGGACCCTGGACCGCCCGTTGATGCTGAGGGGACGGGCGTTGGTAGCCGGATCGGCCAGCGGGGTCGCTCTGGTGGGCCGGCAGCCGCTCAGCTTCTGGGGAGGGCTGGATGCGGCCACTGGGGAGGTGATCGACCGGCGCCACGATCTATCCGGGCAGATCGTGGCGGGGAGGGTGCTGGCGATCCCCTACTCCCGCGGCTCCAGCACCACCAGCACGGTCCTGCTGGAGGCCATCAGGGCCGGGACTGCGCCGTCGGCCATCGTCGCCGCGGCATCCGACCCGATGCTGGCCCTCGGGTCCATAGTGGCGGGCGAGCTTTATCACCGCCGGGTGCCGGTGGTGGCCCTGGAGGAGGGCGAGTTCGGGCTCTTGCGCACAGGGGACATGTTGGCCATCCATCCCGACGGGACAGTGGAGGTACGCGCTGCTATCCCCTGACTGTCCCGGTGTGCATTTCGATGGCTGGTTGCCCCTACCGCCCGGCGAGAGGTGAGCTCGCACGATCATGAGAGGCCGGCAGACCGAGAACGGGATTCCCAGCCGCGCTGCAGGGCGTAGGGATGTGCCGAGAATGCGTTGCTCGAGGGAGTGTCGTCTATGAGAGAGGAGCCGCACCGCGTGGCAGGCGTCCGGCGGGGCATCCCGCTGGAGCTCTCGGTCGATGGCGAGGTGATCCAGGCGTACGAGGGGGAAACCATCGCAGCCGCCCTCACGGCGACCGGCCGAAAGGTCCTTCGCCATGCCCCACGAACCGGGGCAACCCGAGGCGTGTTCTGCGGGATAGGCGCCTGCTTCGAGTGTCTGGTGACCGTGGAGGGGATGGGCCAGGTGCGAAGCTGCATGGTGGCGGTGCGGCCCGGAATGAGGGTCAGCCTCGGGGGCCAGACAGGGCCCGAGGAGGGCCGCCCATGAGGGAGACCGATGTGGCGGTGGTGGGCGGCGGCCCGGCTGGCATCGCCGCCGCGCTGGCAGCGAGCCGTGCCGGGGCTCGGGTGACGCTGGTCGACGAGTACTCGAGACCGGGCGGTCAGATATACCGGCAGCTGCCGACGGCCTTTCAGCTGGATCGCCCCGGCATCGTGGACAGGGATCACCCGCGAGCTCGTCGTCTCCTCCAGCGGCTGGCAGGGTCTCCCGTGGTGCTGCTGGCCGAAACCCTGGTCTGGGGGGTCGAGGATGGCACGACCCTGCTCCTCTACCGGGAGGGTGGGGAAGCCGAGGCGCTGAGGGCCAGGGCCATAGTGGTGGCCACGGGCGCCTACGATCGCCCCGTCGCCTTCCCCGGCTGGACCCTGCCCGGGGTGATGACCGCCGGCGGAGCCCAGGCCATGCTGAAGGGCCAGAGGGTTCTCCCGGGCCGGCGAGTGCTGGTGGCCGGAGCCGGCCCCCTGCTTCTACCGCTGGCCGCCGCGCTGGTTGAGGCGGGGGCCGAGGTGGTGGCGGTGGCGGAGGCGACCACCCGCCTTCAGTGGGGCCTTCAGGCCCACCGCATGTGGGGCCACTGGGAGAGGGTCAGGGACGCCTTCATCTACGAGCGGGCCCTGCTGGCGGCGCGCGTTCCCCGATACTTCGGACATGTCATCGTTCGAGCCGAGGGGAGCGAAGCGGTGGAGCGCGCCACCATCGCGGAGGTGGATGGTGAGTGGCGACCCAAACCGGGGACAGAGGTGAGCTTCGATGTGGACCTCCTCTGCGTCGGCTACGGGTTCCTGTCCTCCATGGAGCTTCCCAGGCTGCTGGGGTGCAGGCTGAGCTTCCATCCTGCCCAGCACCAATACCTACCGGTCCACGACTCCACCATGGAGACCACCGTGCCGGGCGTCTTCGTCGCCGGGGAGACGGCGGGGATAGGGGGAGCGGAGAAGGCGTTGGCCGAGGGGGAGATGGCGGGGCTTGCGGCGGCCGTCCGGGCGGGGCTCAGCCCGGGGCCCGATTGGGAGGGGGAGGTGAGGGCTGCCAGGTCGCGGCGGCGGCATCAGCTATCATTCGCCCGCTTGCTGGACGAGCTCTTCTCTCCACGCCCAGGGCTCTACCAGCTGGCCGACGACGCGACCCCCCTCTGTCGATGCGAGGAGGTGACGGTGGGGGAGATCCGGCAGGCCATTCGCGAGGGTGCCGCCAGCACCGCCGCCCTGAAAGGGTGGACCCGGGTGGGGATGGGGCCCTGCCAGGGCAGGATCTGCGGAAACCTGATCGGGCACCTGGTGGCTCGCGAGACGGGCAGGTCGCTGAAGGATGTGCTGGACCTCAACCCTCGCCCGCCCATCAAGCCGTTGCCCTTGGAAGCCCTGGCGAGACTGGAGGGGGCGCCGAGTCCCGAGCGCTGAATGAAGGTCCGCAGGGGCTCAAGCCTCCCCAGTGTCGATTGGATGTCCGCTATGCACGGGACCCGGGCACGCAATGCGGGCAAGCGGCGTTCCGGCGTGGCGGGCGATAAGATGCCACCACCATCTTCTCGGGGGCGTCCCCAACCACCGCCTTTCTTTTCGCCCGCTCCAGCGGGGAAGGGATGAGGGAGACAGGCAGGAGGAGCTCGATGAAGATATCGAACATGATCACCGCGGTGGACGTCCACGCGGCCGGCGAGCCAGGGAGGGTCATCGTGGGCGGCGTGCTGGACGTACCGGGCAAGACCATGTACGAGAAGATGGTGTACCTGCGCACCCATCACGACGACCTGCGGAAGCGGATGCTGCGGGAGCCTAGGGGCTACCCTGCCCTCTGCTGCAACCTGGTGCTGCCCCCGACCCACCCGGAAGCGGATGCCGGCTTCGTCATCATGGAGCAGGTGGAATACCCCCCCATGTCGGGCAGCAACACCATATGCACCGCGACGGCTCTGCTGGAGACGGGGATGATACCGATGAAGGAGCCCGTCACCGAGTTCACCCTGGAGGCTCCGGCGGGGCTCGTCAGGATCAGGGCCGAGTGCCGGCATGGCAAGGTGAAAAGTGTCACCTTCCGAAACGTCCCCGCCTTCGCCGTGTACCTGGATGCCAAGGTGGAGGTGCCGAAGCTGGGCACCGTGACCGTGGATGTGGCGTACGGGGGCATGTTCTACGTGATCGCCGATGCGGCGTCGGTGGGGCTCCGGCTTACGCCCGACGAGGGCAAGGAGATCGTGAGGCTGGGCGAGATGATCAAGGCTGCCGCCCGGGAGCAGCTTCCCGTGGTGCATCCGGAGAACCCGGACATCGCGGGGGTGACCATCGCCCAGTTCTCGGCGCCGGCCACCAGCCCTGGGGCTTCCATGAAGAACACGGTGGTGGTCTCCAGCGGGGAGCTGGACTGGAGCCGGCCCGATTCCTGGACTGGCATCCTGGATCGGTCCCCCTGCGGGACGGGGACGTGTGCCAAGATGGCGACCCTGCACGCCAGGGGCAAGCTGGGGCTCGGCCAGGATTTCGTCCACGAGGGGATCCTGGGCACCACCTTCACCGGTCGACTGCTTGAGGAGACGCGAGTGGGCCCGTACCCAGCGGTGGTTCCGACCATCACGGGCCAGGCGTGGATCTACGCCATCACCCAGTACGTGCTGGATCCGGGGGACCCGTTCCCGGCCGGCTTCACCGTGGGGGATATCTGGGGCGCCAACGTCGGAGGGTGAGCCGGGCGGGCTAGAACCCGAGTTTTCCGTGGCGCGAGGTCGGAAATACCCCTGGAGGCGCACTCCGTTGACAACGGGTGGCGCTCAGCCTAAACTGGCCTCATGGTGGTAGATTGTCGACAATCTACCACGTGGACCCGCCGGATGCCGTCCCGACGGCCGGCGTCCAGTTGCCTGAAGAGGAGGTCTTCCATGGCTCGCCCGCTCCGTGGCATCCTTTCCGCTCTGGCCACACCCTTCACCCCCGATGGCAGCAGGATCGATGAGGCTGCCCTGAGAGAGCTGGTCGACGGCACCATCGAGGCTGGGGTCCATGGCCTCATTCCCTGCGGCAGCACCGGCGAGTTCCCGGTGCTCACCCGCGAGGAGCGCATGCGCATCGCCGAGGTGGTGATGGATCAGGCCGCGGGCAGGGTTCCGGTGGTCCCCCACACCGGGTCCTGCAGCACCGCCGAGGCGATACTGCTCTCCCAGCACGCCGAGAGCATAGGGGCCGACGCGGTCATGGTGGTGCAGCCCTATTACGAGCCCACCAGCCTGGACGAGCTCTTCGGATACTTCAAGGATATCTCCGATGCCATCCACATCCCCATGATGGTGTACAACAACCCCGTGGGCACCGGCATGAACCCGCCTACCGACTTCATGATCCGCCTCGCGAGGGAGATCGAGAACGTTCGCTACATCAAGGACTCCAGCGGCAACCTCTCCCAGGTCTCCGAACTCCTCTATCGGTACGGCGACGAGGTCACCATCTTCAACGGCTGGGACACCATCGCCTTCCCGGTGCTGGCCCTGGGTAGCAAGGGCGCCGTTTGGGGCGCCGCCAACGTGATGCCAAGGCAGTGTGCCCAGCTCTTCGACCTGATCGACGCTGGAAAGCTCCAGGAGGCCCGGGACCTCTGGGCGAGGATGTGGCCCGTCAATCACTTCCTGGTGACCGAGGGTTACACGGCCAGTGTGAAGGCTGGCGCAAACCTGATCGGCTTCCACGTGGGGAACCCCCGGCCCCCCTATCGTCCCCTGCCGCGCGAGAAGGTGGAGGTGCTGCGAGGACTGCTGGCGGAGGCGGGGGCGATCTAGAGAGACGAGAGGCGGACAGAAGAGCAGGGTGGACGGGATGGAGAGGTAGCAGTATGAGCTGCTCCGTCGGGCATCCAGACGTCGTCGTGGTTGGCGGGGGGATCGTGGGCGCGGCCTGCGGGTACTATCTTGCCAGGGAGGGGCTGTCGGTCCAGCTCCTGGAGCGATCCTTCCCCGCCTCCGGCACCTCCGGGGCTTGCGAGGGGAACCTGCTGCTGTGGGATAAGGAGCCGACCCGGGAGCTGCCCCTGGGACAGCGCAGCTTGGAGCTGTTGAGGGAGCTGGTCCAGGAGCTGGAGATCGATTTCGAGTACCAGCCCAAGGGCAGCTTGATGGTGGCGGAAGGGGAGGATGCCCTGGAGGCCGTGGATCGCAAGGTGAGGGAGCTGGCCGCAGCGGGGGTAGAGGGCCGACGGCTGGACGCCCGCGAGCTTCGAGCGGAGGAGCCTGCCCTGGCCGAGGACATTCCGGGGGGTGCTCTCTTCCCCGGCGATGGGCAGGTGGAGCCCCGATACGCCACGGTGGCCCTCATCGAGGGTGGCAGGCGCCACGGCCTGGTGCCGCGGCTGGGCACCACGGTGCGGCGGCTCGCCCTGGATGGGGCTGGCAGGGTCCAGGCTGTCGAGACCGACCGCGGCAGGATCGAGACCCGGCACGTGGTGCTGGCAGCCGGGGTGTGGACCCGCGATCTGGCGGCCACGGCCGGCCTGGAGGTGGAGGTGTATCCCCGCAAGGGGCAGATCGTGGTGGTGGAGAGGGCTCCCGCCCTGTTCCACAGGAAGCTGATGGAGGCCGCCTACACATCGGCGGTGGAGAGCAGCTCTGCCGCCCTGCAGGTGGCCATGGTGGCCGAGTCCACCAGGAGCGGCACCCTGCTGCTGGGGAGCAGCCGGCAGCTGGTGGGCTACGATAGGACTGCCGATCCCCGCGTCTCGGCGGCCATCGCCGCTCGTGCCATACGCTTCTTCCCATCGCTGGCCGGCCTTCGCTCCATCCGGACCTACGCTGGGCTGCGTCCCTTCAGCCCGGACCATCTGCCGCTGATCGGAGCCATTCCTGGTACGGAGGGGCTCTACGTCGCCACCGGCCACGAGGGGGCGGGGATCGGCTTGGCGCCGGCTACCGGGCGGCTGATCGCCCAGTGGGTGACGGGGCAGCCGCTGGACTTCCCGGCCGATTGGTTCAGTCCCGGCAGGTTCGGGAAACAGCCAGGGGCGACGCCGGAGAAGAAACCGCGCGCCAGGCGCCGCGCCACGAATAGGGACTAGGGAGGCAAGGATTGCGTTTCAAGCGTGTCTTTTCGGCTGTGGATGCCCACACGGTGGGCGAGCCGGCCAGGATAATCGTCGGGGGCATTCCATTCATCCCCGGCAGCACCATGTTCGAGAAGAAGCGTTACATAGAGGAGGAGGCCTACGACATCCTCCAGCTGCTGATGTACGAGCCCAGGGGACACAGCGCCATGTCTGGGGCCATCATCACCCAGCCGACGACACCGGGGGCGGACATAGGGCTCGTCTTCATCGAGGTGAGCGGCTGCCTGCCCATGTGCGGCCACGACACCATAGGCGCCTGCACGGTGCTGCTGGAGACCGGGATCCTGCCGGCCCGGGAGCCCTTTACCGACCTGGTGGTGGACACGCCGGCGGGGGTCGTGCGGGCGAGGGTGGAGGTGGGTGAGAGCGGGGTTCGCGGCGTGACCATCGAGAACGTCCCCTCCTTCTTGGCCTTGACGGATGTGGAGGTGGAGGTTCCAGAGGTTGGCCGGATCGTGGCGGATATCGCCTACGGCGGCAACTTCTACGCCATCCTGCCGGCTGAGATGGTGGGCATACCCGTGGAGCCGCAGAGGGCCAGCGCCTTCACCCGGATCGGACCCAAGATCAGGGCGGCTCTCAACGAGGCCGTCCGCGTGGTGCACCCGGAGAACCCGGGCATCGAGGGCATCTCGCACGTTATGTTCACCGCCCCGCCGACCAACCCGCAGGCGGCCGGCAAGAACACCGTCATCTACGGTCCTGCCGGGCTGGACCGATCGCCCTGCGGAACCGGGACATCCGCCCGCATGGCGCAGCTGCATGCCCGTGGGTTGCTCCCCCTGAACCAGGAGTATGTTCACGAGAGCATCATCGGCAGCCTGTTCAAGGGAAAGCTGGTGGCCGAGACCAGGGTGGGCGATTACCCGGCCGTCGTGCCCACCATCGAGGGCCGAGCCTTCATCAGCGGCTTCAATACCCTGGTCCTGGATCCCGAGGACCCGTTCCCGCGTGGCTTCCTGCTGGGCTGATGCGAAGCCGCGGCGCGTGAGACCACGGGCGCGTCCAGTCCGGGCGCCGTGAGCACGGCCCACCCTGCGGCAGCGTCGGGACGCTGGGATGGGGCGGCCTGGGCTGGAGACCGAGAGTAGGAGGAGACCAGATGCCTTTCGGGTACAACGGGAGAATACTGAAGGTCGACCTGACCCGCGGCAGATGGGAGGTGGAGGAGCCTGGCGAGTCCTTCTACCGCACCTATCTGGGAGGGAGCGGCGCTGGGCTCCACTACATCCTCAAAGAGATGCCGCCCGGGGCCGACCCGTTGGGTCCGGAGAACGTGCTGACCTTCGCCGTAGGGGTGGTCACGGGTGCTCCCTTCTCCGGCCAGTCCAGGATAGTCGCCAACGCCAGGTCTCCCCTCACCGGGGCCATCGGCGACTCCCAGGCCGGCGGGTTCTTCCCTGCCGAGGTGAAGGCCGCTGGCTACGACGCCATCATCCTAAGAGGGCAGGCTCCTTCCCCGGTCTACCTCTGGATCCGCGACGGGGTGGTGGAGATCCGCGATGCCTCCCACCTGTGGGGCAAGGAGACCGGGGAGACGGAGGACATCCTCCGTGGCGAGCTGGGTGACGACCATGTGCAGATCACCGAAATCGGCCCGGCGGGAGAGCAGCTGGTGAGGGTCGCCTCCATCATGAATATGGCCAACCGCGCCCATGGCAGGAACGGCCTCGGCGCGGTGATGGGCTCCAAGAGGCTGAAGGCCATAGCGGTGCGGGGCACCAGGCGGCCAGAGATGGCGGACCCCAAAGGGGTGCAGGAGCTCGCCCGGTGGGGAGCCAGGAACGTTCCTGTCAATCCTGCCATGCAGGACCTCCGGGTCAATGGGACCGACGGGTGCCTGGCGTACCAGCAGGCGACGGGAGGCCTGCCCACCCGCAACTGGAGCAGCGGGGTATTCGAGTCCTTCGAGAGTCTGGCCGGAGACACGATGACTAACACCATCCTCAAGGGGCGGGACACCTGCTTCGCCTGCGCCACGCGTTGCAAGCGAGTGGTGGAGGTGAGGGAGGGGCCCTTCCGGGTGGACCCCCGCTACGGCGGGCCCGAGTACGAGACCGTCGCATGCTTCGGCTCCTACTGCGGCGTCGGGGACCTGGCCGCGGTGGCCAAGGCCAACGAGCTGTGCAACAGGTACGGCCTGGACACCATCGGTACGGGTGCCACCATCGCCTGGGCCATGGACTGTTTCGAGAAGGGGCTGATCGGCTTGCCGGATACCGATGGCCTGGAGCTGCGCTTCGGGAACGCCGATGCCATGGTCGAGATGGTGGAACGGATCGCCTTCCGACGGGGAATAGGAGCGGTGTTGGCAGAGGGATCGGCGCGGGCTGCGCGGATCCTGGGACGCGGCACCGAGGCCCTGGTAGTGGCGGTGAAGGGGGCCGAGCTGCCGGCCCACATGCCTGAGGTGAAGCGCTCCCTGGCGCTGATCTACGCCGTCAACCCCTTCGGCGCGGATCACCAGTCCCACGAGCACGATCCCTCCTACTCCCCGGAGGCCTCGGACCTGGAGAAGGAGCGGCTGGCCTCCATGGGATTCAGGGACCCACAGGATCCCCGGGTGCTGAACGAGGAGAAGGTCCTCTATGCTTGGGCCACCCAGAGGATGTTCAGCATTACCGACACCCTCTGCCTGTGCCAGTTCGATTGGGGGCCGGCCTGGGAGCTTTACGGGCCGGAGCATTTCGCGAAGGCCGTGCGGGCGGTGACCGGCTGGGACGTGACGCTGGACGATCTCCTGAGGGCGGCCGAGAGAAGGATAAACCTCATGCGGGTCTTCAATGCTCGGGAGGGCTTCACCCGTGAGGACGACCTCCTGCCCCCCAAGGTGCACCAGCCGAAGGTGGGAGGGGCCAGCGACGGTGTGGCTGTCTCCGTGGAGGAGCTGGAGAGGGCCAAAGACCTCTACTACAGGATGGCCGGCTGGGACGTGGCTACCGGCAACCCCACCCGAGAGAAGCTGGAGGAGCTGGGTCTGGGATGGGTCATGGGGACTGGTGGGGGCTCGAGGGATCCAGCGGAGCACCGGGGAGCTTGACGCGTCCCGGGTGCCGGTTGCCCGCGCGGCGCCGGTCTGCCGGTCGGAGATGGTTGGCCATGGAGATCAAGCTTTCGCTGCACGGCGCGCTGAGCCGCTACCGACCGCCCGAAGTCGCCGGGTACAGTGCCTTCCTGCTCGAGGTGCCCGACGGGGCTACCGTCGCCGCCGTGGTGGAACGTCTGGGGATCCCGCGATCGTGGCTTCGGGCAGTCTTCGTGAACGACCAGGCCTGCCCAATCGATTGGAAGCTGGGCCATGGAGACCGAGTGAGCCTCTTCCCGCCAGCCGGCGGAGGGGCGTAGGTCGCCCTCCATCCCTGGTAGGAAGAGAGGGATGGCTGGCCGGCCCCGCCTGATCGGGGGATGAGGCATCCCCCGTCACGGCCGAAGATCGTAGATCCGCACCCGGGGGTCATCGTACACGAGCCGTGCCGACGGCACTCGGGCGGGTGCCTCGTCATCCGCCGCCGTGATCACGTACCGGATGCCGTAATCCGAGGCGAGCCGGGCGTAGTCCCCCCGCTCCTTGAACAGGTAGATCCCGTGGTCCCTGTCCGCCACGCTCTTGGGGAGCCGTGCGATATAGCCCAGGGCCAGCGGCTTCTGATGGACCGTCTGGTAGTAGAGCATCTGCCCGACCCCGGAGACGGTGTCGAGAACCCCGTCGGCACCGGGCAATCCCGCGAGCGCCTCGATGTATGGTGGAACCGTCGCCTCCGTTGTGGGCATTGGGGCCGGAAGGTATTCCGTGCCGATCCCGACCAGCAGGAGCAACGCCACCAGCCTGCCCCTCACCGGCCGCGACAGCAGCAGCTTGAAACCCATGGATGAGATCACTGCGGCGCTCAGCACCACCATGACGGCCATCCGGACGGGAACCCCTGATATGTCCATGGCTGGCACCAGCCTCTCCAGCCAGCTGTAGGGCAAGATCGGCGTGGTGATCTCCCTGCCCCAGACGTGCAGCACCGGACCCAGGGCGAAGAGGGTGAACAGCAGGAGCACGAACCACCAGAAGAGCAGGCTGGAGCGTCCCAGCTCGCGGCGGCGCATGAGGGTGTAGACCATCAGACCGGTCACCAGCAGCCCGACGTGTACGCTGCTCTCGTGGATGCTGCCCGGCAGGCTGGACCAGTAGAGCCGGGTCAGGGAGGCGAAGCGCCAGTGCCCGCCAGGGATGATCAGCGCTGGCAGGTCCAGGGAGAGCTCCGCCGCCGGGTGGCCGCCAACCAGAGGGTCGGAGGCGTTCAGTCGCAGCAGGGACCACACCCAGGGGCCCGTGGAGCCCAGTGAGATGGCCACGAGGGCGGCGAAGGGGGCTCGGTAGGGTCTGGCCGCGAAGAAGAGGGGCTTCCGCGTGCGGATCGCCTCCCAGGCGAAGAGGAGCGCCGCCGCCACCAAGCTGTAGAAGAAGTAGTAGTAGTCGCACATGAGCACCGCCAGCAGCGCCAAGCCGGTCCCGATGCCAAGGTGGACGCTGGGCCTTTCCAGGATGAGGAAGCACCCCAGCAGAAAGAGGGGGATCCACTCCAGGGAGACCAGCTGGAGGTGGCCCTGGGCGTGGGCGAAGTGGTAGTTGGAGAAGGTGAAGATGGCACCGCCGACCAGAGCCGCGGGATAGGAGCGGGTCAGGTGGCGGCAGAGCAGGAAGGCGGTCACCCCGCCAGCGACGAAGGAGAAGACCACGATGGCGTTGAAGGTCTGAACGAGAGTCAGGAAGCGCAGGAGGGGGATGGCCAGGAGGCCGTTGAAGGGGTTGAGCGTGTGTCCCAGCAGGGAGGTGCCGTAGGGGAAGTGGAGGTAGCCTGTGTGCAGGGGCGACTGGTGGAGCTCGGTGACCGCCTTGTTTACCCACCAGAGGTTCCAAACGTTCTGCAGCCCATCGCCAGTGTCGGCGAAGAAGTGGGTGGAGAAGCGCTCCAGAAGGGGGTAGGTGAGCGCGGCGAAGAGGGCGAGGTAGACGGAGGCGGGTACGAGGAGCAACCGGATCAGAGTCCGGAGGTATTGGGTCGGGCCGCCGATGGACATGGCTCTGCTCCCTGAATCCACTTCCATGTCATTATCTGGTGTGCTCGGCTGGGCCTGCTCCTCGAGCAGCCCGCCCCTATCGCTGCGGCTGGGGCGGGTGCACCATCCGCTCGGCGGCGGCCACGATGTGGTCTGACAGGTGAGCCTTAAGGGCCTCCAGGTCGCGCGATTCCAGGATGCGAAGGGTCTCCTCGTGCAGCTCGGCCACCTCCCGCAAGTCGCCGAAGGTTCGCAGGTTCACCCTAAGGTAGAGCCGCAGCTGGCCCTCCATGATGCTCCAGAACTGGAGGAGCAGGGCGTTTCCGGCGAGCTCGTAGAAGCTCCGGTGGAAGGCCATGTGATGCTCCACCAGCATGGCCTCGTTCCCCTCCTCCGCCGCGGTGCGCATCTCCGTGATGAGGCTCCGAAGCCTGGGCAGCCCCTCGGACAGCAGCCTCGGCAGGGCCTGCTCTGCGGCGAACCGCTCCAGGACTGTGCGAAGGGTGGCGATCTGGAGCATGGTCTCGGGGCTCACCCGGGTCACGTAGCTCCCCCTGTAGGGGATGCTGACCACCAGCCCCTCCTCCTCCAGCTTCCGCAAGGCCTCCCGGACGGGTGCGCGGCTGACGCCCATCTCGTCGGCGATCCGGGCCTCCACCAGTGGGGAGCCGGCCGGGAGCACGCCCTGGAGGATGGCCGAGCGGATCGACTCTGCCACGTCGAAGCGAAGCGTCCGTGGTGCCAGTCTGCGGAAACGGCCGTTCTGCTCCAAGGCAGCTCCTCCATGTACCCCGGCCCACGAGGGTCGATGGGATGGGACATTGTAGACAATCGACCGCGGGCAGGTCTAGTACATGGAGACGCCGCCGTCCACGAAGAGGTGTATCCCCGTCACCAGGCGGGACTCCTCGCTGGCCAGGTAGACGGCGGCCCCGACCAGGTCCTCGGGCCTTCCGATGGCCTTCATGGGTATGGAGGCCAGGCGAGCGCTGCGGAACTCCTCTCGAGCGATGTCCGCCCTGTTCAGATCGGTCTCTATCAGGCCCGGGCAGAGAGCGTTGACCCGTATCCCGTGGGGCGCCAGCTCCAGGGCCATCTGGCGGGTGAGCTGCGACACACCACCCTTGGACGTGTTGTAGTGGGCCAGGTCCGGCGATGGAACCCGCTCCCCCACCGAGGATATGTTGATGATGGTGCCACCTCCGCGCCCCACCATCTCGCGGGCTACAGCCTGACCAACCAGGAAGTAGCCCTTCAGATTGACGCTCATGATCCAGTCCCACTCCTCCTCGCTGATCTCCAGGAAGGGGGTGCGCCTGAGGACGCCGGCGTTGTTCACCAGGATGTCGATCCGCCGGAACTCCTCCATCACCCGGCCCACCATGGCTCGCACCTGCCCAGCGTTTGAGGTATCGGCCTGGATGGCCATGGCCCTGCGCCCCATCGCCCGGATCTCCTCGACCGCTGAAAGGGCCTCAGCCTCGTGGCTGCGGTAGTTGATGGCCAGATCAGCCCCCTCTCTGGCGAAGCCGAGGGCTATGGCCCGCCCGTTTCCCCTGCTGCCGCCCGTGACCAGCGCGACCTTTCCAGCCAGCCTCATCTGCACCTCCAGGAGCCGTGATCCCATCCGCAGTCGCTCCCATTCTCGCCCATGGGAGAGCCAAGTTCAAGGCGGCGCGAGGGCTGTTACTGCTCAGCGATTATGACCGCTAATTGCTCAGGGAAAATGTCCGTTTGGAGTCGGGGGCGCCGCCCCCG
>Ga0315298_1000403_pt1 | contig 83093 bp, 73 predicted proteins | sample WHS_1_MG_FD_203077 | JGI IMG/M metagenome (GOLD analysis project Ga0315298, IMG submission 203077) | Extremophilic microbial mat communities from Washburn Hot Springs, YNP, Wyoming, USA - WHS_1_MG | ecosystem: Environmental > Aquatic > Thermal springs > Hot (42-90C) | place: USA: Wyoming... | reverse complement strand
AACCTGCCCGGAGGGAAGGGATGAAAATTTTACGTGTGCCTTGAGCGCGCAAATCAATTATTATCGCTACTTTGTCTGGTGAGCGAAGTTAACCATGGTTCCTAAAAAATTCGGGATCGCTTCAATTCGGAGCGCTCTTTCGGTTGCAGGACGCGAACCTTCGAGATAGTCAAGTATAAGCAAAATGAGCGGGGCATGCAAAGATTCTGTCACAAGACAGACCGTGACGGACGAGGATGCGGGGCAGCGCATCGACAATTATTTGTTCAGGTGCCTGAAGGGCGTCCCCAAAAGCCATATCTACCGTATCCTGAGGAGCGGTGAAGTCAGGGTGAACAGCAAGCGGGTGGAGGCGACCTACCGGCTGGAAGCGGGCGACATGCTGCGCATCCCTCCGGTGAGGGTTTCGGAGAAGCAGGAACGCCGCCTTCCGGCATTCGACATGCCCATCCTTTACGAGGACGATTTCCTGATCGCCCTCGACAAACCTGAAGGGGTGGCCGTGCACGGCGGCAGCGGCGTGAGTTTCGGCGTGATCGAGCAGCTGCGATCCAGCCGTCCCCAGGCCAAATTCCTGGAACTCGTGCATCGTCTCGACCGCGATACTTCGGGCGTGCTGCTTCTGGCGAAAAAGCGCTCGGCATTGCTTGATCTGCACCGCCAGATCAGGGAGGGGAAGGTGCAGAAATATTATTTTGCCGTCGTCGCTGGCAAGTGGCAAAATCGGAAGCAGGATGTGAGATTGCCGCTTCACAAGTATGTTGCCGAATCGGGAGAACGGCGGGTGAGCGTGAGCGAGGAGGGCATGCCATCAAGAACGGTGTTTTCCCTGGTGGAGCAGGGCGAGCGCGGGAGCCTCGTCGAAGCCGACCTGAAAACCGGCAGGACCCATCAGATCAGGGTGCATCTCGCCCACATGGGCTTTCCCATCATCGGGGACGAGAAATACGGGGATTTCGCGCTCAACAAGGCACTCGCCAAAGCCGGCTTCAAAAGAATGTACCTGCACGCGGCGAGAATGATGTTCACCCATCCGGAGGGAAAATCGATGACGATCGAGTCCCCCCTTCCGGAAGCATTCAATGACTTAATTAAACACATGAAATAAATGACGCAATATTATGATTTAATAGTATTCGACTGGGACGGAACCCTGATGGATTCGGCGGACGTCATCGTGCGCTCGATCAGGCGGGCGAGCGTCGACGCAGGATTTCCCGCGCCCGCGCCCGAAGCTGCGCGCCATATCATCGGCCTGGGGCTGATGGAGGCCATGGCGCATCTTTTCCCTGAAGCCGATCCCGAGTCCTGCCGGAGGCTCTCGGACCATTACCGGCATCATTACCTGAAAGCCTCAGACGAAGGGATATTCCTTTTCGAGGGTGCGGAAGATGCGGTAGCCACCCTGAGCGATGCGGGTTGCCTGCTTGCGGTTGCCACGGGAAAGAGCAGACGGGGGCTGGAATCCGCCTTCGATGCTTCAGGACTGCGGGATTATTTCCATGCCAGCCGCTGCGCCGACGAATCCTTTTCCAAGCCGCATCCCGCCATGCTGTTCGAGCTGATGGACGAACTCGGCGTGGATGCAGGTAAAACCCTGATGATCGGGGACACCACGCACGACCTGCAGATGGCTGCCAATGCAGGCGTGGCGAGCCTCGCCCTGTGCCATGGCGCCCATTCCAGGGAGGCTCTGGAAGCGAGCGGGCCGCTCGCCTGTCTGAACGATTTCACTGAATTGAAGTCATGGTTAAGTAGCCATGTCTTGAGGAGAGAGTCACATGTCTGAAAACTGGGAACGGGAAACACTGGAAAAGCTCGCCTTTTCCACGCTGCAGGAGAACCGAAGGGCGAGGCAATGGAGCATTTTTTTCAAGTCGCTGACATTCGCCTTCCTTTTCGGTCTGCTTTATCTGGCATTCAGGGAAAACAGCGAAATCGGAACCAAGTTTTCCGGCAAGCATACTGCGCTGATCGAACTCAAGGGCCCGATTGCAGCCGATACTCCGGCAAGCGCCGAGGAAATCGATTCAAGCCTGGAGGATGCCTTCAAGGACAAGGATACCCAGGGCGTGATCCTGCAGATCGACAGTCCCGGAGGAAGCCCGGTTCAGGCCGGGCAGATCAACGACGAGATCGTGAGGCTCAGGAAACAGTACCCGAAAATCCCGCTTTATGCGGTGGTGGGGGATATGTGCGCATCCGGGGCCTATTATGTCGCGGTGGCGGCAGACAAGATCTATGTCGACAAGGCCAGTCTCGTCGGATCGATAGGGGTGCTGATGGATGGCTTCGGATTCACCGGAACGATGCAGAAGCTCGGCGTCGAGCGCAGGCTCTTGACCGCCGGGGAAAACAAGGGATTTCTCGATCCCTTCTCGCCGATGAGCGACAAGCAGAAGGGCTATGCCTTGCAGATGCTTGAGGAAATCCACCAGCAGTTCATCCAGGCGGTGAGAACGGGAAGGGGCAATCGCCTGAAGGAAACTCCGGACATGTTCAGCGGCCTGGTTTGGACCGGGCAGAAAAGCCTGGAACTGGGGCTTGCGGATGCTTACGGGACTACCGATTATGTCGCGAAAGAAGTCATCGGGGCGGAACAGATCGTGGATTACTCGCCCAGGGAAAACATCGCAATGCGTTTTGCCAAGAAGTTCGGCGTGAGTATGGGGAGTACCCTGCTGCAGCCGATGGGGTTGCGATAGGAGCGTCCTTAGACACCGCGATAGAAATAGCGCCCGGTCGCGAGGAAGGCTGCGAAAACGGCCGCGGCGAACACCAGACTGCTGACGGCGAGCTGCATTCCTCCTGAAACAATATGCCCGGAAGTGCATCCGCCTGCCATGCGCGCACCGAATAGGAGCAGGAAGCCCCCGACAAACGCCCAGGAAAAACGCTTGCCCCGTCCGGGGCCGCGATAGCGTTCCCATAATTTAGGTACGCTGGTGATGCGGAAGGTGCGCTGGAGGAGCGAGAACACGAGTCCGGCCAAAAAAGCGCCGACCAGAAACCGCAATTCCCATGCGCCCGGTTCCGCAATTTTGTGCCAATAGGATTCCGCTCCCAATCCGGTGAGCGCCATGGCCACAAAAGGAAAGGAAGTGGATGCGCCCATGGGGTGGCCCGCGACAAAGGGCAGGTCGAGCAGCGCATTGAGCAAGGCCATGCCGATGGCCGCGTGCAGCCATCGCCAGCCGTCAGCTTGCAGTTTGTGCAAAAAGAGAGCGATGCCCATGAACAGAAGGGCTGCCATGGCGGTTACCGCCCAAAACAGGGCATTGCCGGGCAACAGCGTGCGGACGGACAGTGAGCCCAGGTCCGGGCCGAGAAGGGGGCTCAGGGAGGGATAAATCACGGCAAACAGCAGCGACCCGCATAAACCGCCGACAATGCCGACCAAGGCATCCAGATTGCCCTGGCCCAGGGAAATGGCGACGGTGCCCGGGCAGTAGCCGAGAATGGCCATGCCCATGCCGAACAGCAATCCCCCCGCCACAATGCCGATTAAAATGAAAGGCTTGACATGGTAGTCGGCCCATCCGAAATAAATTTCCGCCTGCAGCAGGAGCATGCCCAGGCCGACGGTAAAGGCGATCGTCTTGGCGACAGTGAAGTCCTGCAGCACCGCCATGCCGGCTATGGTGTCGAACCGGTTCAGGCGCGCGTATTGCAAAATCGCGCCGAATATAAATCCCCAAATGATCGTTTCCATATTCTGCAGTATACGTCAGTTAACCTTGATCAAAAATACCGTGGGGCGCTTGCCGATTTCAGGTTTCGCCTTTTTCCAGCTTGCCACCGTTTTCGTCACGATGGATTCGGTGTCTAGCGTGATGTCGGTTGCGAGGCAGAGCAGGGTGCCCTCCCTGCAATACTGCAGCAGGGCATCGAAAAGCTTTCCGTTGCGGTAGGGCGTTTCGATGAAAATTTCGGTTTCGTCCCTTGCCCCGGATTCCGATTCCAGAAGCCTGATTTTCTTCCCGAGTTCCTCTTTTTCCACGGGCAGGTAGCCGTGAAATGCGAAGCGCTGCCCGCCCAGGCCCGATGCCATCAATGCCAGCAGAATGGATGATGGGCCGACCAGCGGCACCACCCTGATTCCCTTTTTATGGGCGAGTCTGACAAGATCCGCCCCGGGGTCCGCCACGGCTGGGCATCCCGCCTCGGAGATCAGACCGGCATCCCTGCCATCGAGAAGGGGTTCGAGCAGGGCTTCAAGCGCTGCCTTTTCGGTATGCTCGTCGAGAATGCGCAGGTCGAGTTCCTGCAGCGGGGTTTTCGTGCCGGAAAGCTTCAGGAACTGGCGCGCGGTCTTGGGATGCTCGACGATGAAGAGCGAAAGATCGGCAAGGCGCTCCCGCACATTCTGCGGCAGGATGGCCGTGATTTCTCCTTCCCCGAGGGGAGAGGGAATGAGATAGAGAGTGCCTGTCATGCGTTTCCCATGGAAAACGAAAGATAGTGCAAAAGCGCCGACATGGCAACGGTCTCTTGAATTCGGAGCTTTCTTCCCCTAGAAATGAATCATGGAGCCAGGGAGAACATCATGCAAAGGCCGCTGCAAATCACCACGAGAGACATTCCCGAATCCGAGGCGATCGACGCCCATATCCGCGAGAAAGTCGGGAAGCTCGAACAATTCTATCCGCACCTTGTGGGATGCCATGTCGTCGTCGAAATGCCGCACAAGCACAAGCACCAGGGAAAGCTGTTCAACGTCAGGGTGGAAATCAAGGTGCCCGGAAGCGAGATCGTCGTCAACCGGGACCTGGCCGAGGATGTCTATGTCGCCCTGAGGGATGCATTCGACGCGGCAAAACGTGGCCTCGAAGACTACGGCAGAAAGCAGAGGGGGGATGTCAAGTTTCACGAGCCGCTGTCGCTGGGGATCGTGGTCAGGCTTTTCGACGAGGGATACGGGTTTATCGAAACCGAAGAGGGCGATGAAGTCTATTTCCACCGCGAAAATGTCGCAAGCCCCAGCTTCGAAAGCCTGGCCGCAGGCGACAGGGTGCAGTTCATCGTCGAGGCTGCGGGAGAAGGCATGCAGGCAAAGCGCGTGAGCAGGCGCTGAAGATTCAGCCCTTGATGCAGATCTTCGGGGAAAGATGGGCGACGCGGCGGGCGAGATTGGCGCATTCGGTATCTTCGGCGACCCTGTCCACGTCCTTGTAGGCGCCGGGCGCTTCTTCGGCCGCACCACGCATCGATCGGGTTCTGATCAATATTCCGCGACTGGCCAGCATGTCGATTAATTCTCGTCCGTTCCAGCGCTTCGATGCCTGGGTGCGGCTCATCGCCCGTCCCGCGCCGTGGCTCGCCGAGGCAAAGGCGGGGTTTCCGGCATTTCCGGCGAAGATGTAGGACCCCGTTCCCATGCTCCCGCCTATGATGACGGGCTGCCCGACCGCCCTGTATCTTTCCGGGAGGTCGGGATGATGCGGGGGAAATGCGCGCGTCGCTCCCTTCCTGTGGATGTGCAGGATTCTTTCCCGGCCTTCCACCCGGTGTTTTTCGATTTTGCAGGTATTGTGGCTGACATCGAAAAGCGTCTCCAGAACCGAACCCGGGAGTATCCTCGAGAAGGTTTGACGGGTCAGGTGGGCGAGGATCTGGCGATTGGCGAGTGCGACATTGATCGCGGCATGCATCGCCCCGAGGTATTGCCGTCCCTCGGGGGAATTGATCGGCGCGCAGGCGAGTTCCCTGTCGGGAAGGGTTATTCCGAGGCGCCCCGCTGCCTTTGCGAGAAGAACGAGGTAGTCGGTGCCGATCTGGTGTCCGAGTCCGCGCGAACCGCAATGGATGGAAACCAGCAGCTTCCCGATTCCCAGACCGTAGGCTTTTGCAGCTTCCGCATCGAAGATCCTGTCGACGACCTGGATTTCGAGGTAATGGTTGCCCGAGCCCAGCGTGCCCATTTCCCCGAGCTGGCGCTGTTTTGCATGCATCGAAACGCTCCCTGGAACTGCCCCTGCGATCTTGCCGCGCTCTTCGATATATTCGAGATCCTGCGCAGTTCCGTAGCCCGATTCCACCGCCCATTTCGCCCCTCCCAGCATCACTTCATCGAGTTCCGAAACAGAAAGCCTGATGCTCCCCTCCTCTCCGACGCCGGCGGGAATGTTGCGGTAGAGCGCATCTGCCAGATTCTTCATCACGGGCTCGATGTCTTTCAGGTCAAGATTGGTCCTCATGCAGCGTATGCCGCAGGAAATGTCGAAGCCGACTCCCCCTGCGGAAATTATCCCGCCTTCCCCGGCATCGAAAGCCGCGACTCCGCCTATCGGAAAGCCGTAGCCCCAGTGCGCATCCGGCATGGTCATCGCCTGCCCGACGAGACCGGGGAGGCCGGCCACATTCGCGATCTACTCCAGCACCTTTTCGTCCATTTCGGCGATCAAGGGGGCGCTGCCAAACAGTCTGGCGCCGCGGGCTTCCCAGGAACAGGGGGTGATCATTTTCAGTTTCTTGATATCCATGATTCTATACGTCCACGATACAGCGTGCCTCCCATTTTTCCCCGTCTTTTTTCACCGAGAGCCCGGTCAGGGTGGCGCCCTTGACTTCGACCCCTCTCGTCATGGCGTCATTCCAGGGTTCTCCTTCGGCCTCTCCCTCCCAGAGATTGCCCTGTCTTTTCAGGCTGAATACGGAAAAGGCGAGCTTTTCGCTTTGCGCTTCAAAGACGAGCCTGTTGAGCCAGGTAACGAGCGCATACTCGATGTCTTCTTCGGAGAAGGCGACAGAAACCTTCCTTGTCGGCCTGACCTCCGAGAGGTCGGACTGGATCGAAAAGAGCGCCCGTGCTGCGGACACGAAGGCTTCCTCGATCGTTTTGCCGAAGCCCGCTATGCCGATGTCGGCATCGTGTTCGAAATAACCGAATTCCCCCATATCAGTCAGGCTCCCGCTCGCTTGAACAGCAGTGCGGTTTTTCGATCAGCACCTGCCCTGTCACCGGATTCGGCCTGAACGCGGTGCATCCTTTCAGACCCAGCTCGAAGGCGCGATCGTAGAGGGAAGCGAAGGAAGCGAAATCGAAGCATTCCGGAACGTTCACGGTTTTCGATATCGCATTGTCGACGTGCTGCTGCAGGGTTGCCTGCATGAGCAGCTGTTCTTCGGGAGAAACAGCGTCTGCGGTGACGAATGCCGAAGGAAGCGGCGCATTCTCGCCCGTTTTCTCCCTGAAAAGCCTGAAGGCGTAATCCGAAACCCGGACGGCGTCGAGCCTGCCGTCCGCCTGCCTGATGTTGCGCTCGTATTCCAAAGCGTAAATCGGCTCGAGCCCGCTCGATATGTTGTCCGCCAGCAGGCTGATGGTTCCTGTCGGCGCGATGGCGGTGAGGTGGCTGTTCCTGATGCCGTATTTGGCGATGTCTCGCCTGATTTCATCGGGGAGCGATCCGACGAATTCGCTTTTCAGGTATTCCGGCTTGAAGAGGGGGAAGGGATCCCTTTCTCTCGCCAGCTCGATCGAGGCGATATACGCGGCCTCCTTGATTGCCTTCATGATGGTTTCTGCGGTTTTTCTGGCTTCTACGCTGCCGTAATGGATGTTCAGCATGACAAGCGCATCCGCGAGCCCGGTGATTCCCAGCCCCAGTCTCCTGGAAGATTTTGCGATCCTGCGCTGCTTCGGCAGGGGAAAGCGGGAAAGATCGTAGACGTTGTCCAGCATCCTCACCGCGATTCCCGCCGTTCGGGCGATGCCGGCGAGGTCGATCGATGCCTTTTCGGTGAAGGGGGACTCGATGAAACGGGTCAGGTTGATCGATCCGAGGTCGCATGCGCCGTAGGGGGGGAGCGGGATCTCGCCGCAGGGATTGGTCGCGCTGATGGTTTCGCAATAGGCGAGATTGTCCGCGCTTCTCACGCGGTCGATGAAAATGATGCCGGGTTCTGCAGAGTCGTAGGCGGCGCGCATGATGCGCTCCCACAGCGCGGCTGCCTTCACGTGCCTGACCGGTTTCCCGCCGAAGACGAGCGGCCATTCCCTGTCGGTCCTGACTGCCTGCACGAAGTCGTCGGTTGCGAGCACGGAGAGGTTGAAATGGCGCAGCGAACTGCTGTCCCGCTTGGCTTCGACGAAATCCAGGATATCGGGATGGTCGCAGCGCAATGTCGCCATCATCGCGCCGCGCCTCGCGCCGGTCGAGAGTATCGTGCCGCACATGCTGTCCCAGATTTTCATGAAGGAGACGGGGCCCGATGCGATCATGCCCACGCTTTTTGCAGGCATTCCGCAAGGCCTCAGGGTGGAGAAATCGTATCCCACGCCGCCTCCCTGCTGCATCGTGATCGCTCCTTCCTTGAGCGAATCGAAAATGCCGGAAAGCGAATCTTCGATGGTGCCCATCACGAAGCAGTTGAACAGCGTGACGCGATGATGCGTGCCTGCTCCGGCCTGTATCCTTCCCCCCGGGAGAAAAGCGTAATTCTCCAGCACGGAATAAAACTCGGATTCCCGGTTGCCGTCCTTTTCACGGCCCGCCAGGGTGCGCGCGATGCGCCGCCAGGTATCCTCGATGGCAAGGTCGCGGTTCACGTCCCCCTCGCGCCAGCGGTATTTGGCGTTCCAGATCCTCTCCGAGATGGTTCCGGTCATGGGTTTTGATGTGACATAATGAGTCATGGTTACCGTCACGTCCCCCGGCGACAGCGCCGATTTCTCTAGCTTGATCGAGTCCCTTTCGCCGAACTACACGCCGCAGGAAATCGAATCCGTTCGCCTGGCCATGGAGCATGCCGCAAGGCAGAACATGCGCCTTCCCGGCGGGGAGCCCATGCTCGAACATGTGATCCAGTCTGCTTCAATCCTAGCAGGGATGCATCTCGATTGCGAGGCGGTCGAGGCCTGCCTGCTGCTTTTCTGCGGCGAAATCGGGGAGGCTTTCGGGGAAGGGGTGGGAAGCCTGATCGAAGGCGTGAAACGCTTTTCCTCGTTCGACCTCGACGAGACCGAAAAGGGGGAACTCGAAGGCCTGCGCAAGATGCTGCTCGCAATCGTTCAGGACATCAGGGTGGTTCTGATCAAGCTTGCCGATCAGCTGCAGAGCCTGCGCTATCTCGCAGGAAGCGGCGACGCGGAGGCAAAGTTGAAGGCTGCAGTCAAAACGCGAGATATTTATGCGCCGCTCGCCAACCGCCTCGGCATCTGGCAGATCAAGTGGGAGATGGAGGACCTGTCGTTTCGCATCCTGGAGCCTGAAACCTACAAAAAGATAGCGCGGCTGCTCGACGAGAAGCGCGTCGACCGGGAAAGATTCATCGAGACTGCCATAACCGAACTGAGAGGGGAGCTGGAATCGGCCGGAATCCGCGGGGAGATCTCCGGCCGCCCCAAGCACATCTACAGCATCTACAAGAAAATGCAGCGAAAGAACCTGGGGTTCGAGAGCATTTACGATGTCAGGGCGATCCGGGTGCTGGTGGATGACGTTAAGGACTGCTACGGCGTCCTCGGCATCGCTCATGACCTGTGGATCCCGATTCCCGGGGAATTCGACGACTACATCGCCAAACCCAAGGAGAACGGCTACAGCTCCTTGCATACCGGGGTGATCGGACCTGAAGGCAAGGCGCTCGAAGTGCAGATCAGGACGCGCGAGATGCATCATGCGTCGGAGATGGGGGTCGCTGCCCACTGGCGCTACAAGGAAGGAGGGAGGCGGGATTTCCGCTTCGAGGAGAAGCTCCTCTGGCTCAGAAAACTCATGGGCTGGCGCGACGAGCTGGGCGAATCGGCGAATCTCGCCCAGGAAATCAGGGAAGGGCTTTATCAGGAGGCCGTCTACGTCATGACGCCGCAGGGAAAGGTCATCGACCTGCCCAGGGATGCGACTCCGCTGGATTTCGCCTACCACGTGCATACCGACCTCGGCCATCGCTGCCGCGGGGCGAAAGTGGACGGGGCGATCGTGCCGCTCAATACTCCCCTGAAAACGGGGCAGCGCGTCGAGATCATCGCGGCAAAGCAGGGCGGACCGAGCCTCGACTGGCTCAATCCCGAGCAGGGTTTCGCGAAAAGCTCGAGAGCCCGCGCCAAGATCAGGCAATGGTTCAACAGCCGCAATTTCGAGGCGAGCGTGGCGCAGGGGCGCCTGCAGCTCGAAAGGGAACTGAAGCGCGCCGGAAAGAGCGGCTTTTCCCTGGAGAAGGTCGCAGATCATTTCAGCTTTGCGAAGCTTGACGATTTTCTGGTCGAGGTCGGCAGGGGAAACATCACGCGCCGCCAGATCCAGTCTTTTTTGCGGGAAGAAACGGCCGAACCGCAGACTCTGCCGGTGGCGAAAATCAGGCCGACCCAACGCTCCGGAGAAGTGCTGATTGTCGGAGTGGACAAGCTCCTGACCCTGCTCGCAAAATGCTGCAAGCCGGTTCCTCCGGACGAGATAATCGGGTTCGTCACGAGAGGGCGAGGGGTCATGATACACAGGAAGAGCTGCACCAATGTCGCGCATCTCGATCCGGACAGGCTGCTGGAAGCCCAATGGGGGCCGATGGGCGGGAAGTTTCCCGCTGACATCGTCATCGAGGCATCCGACAGACAGGGACTGCTCCGGGACATATCCGACATTCTCGCAAGAGAAAGGATCAACGTTACCGCGACCAGGACGTCGAGCCGGGTGGACAGGGCGAGCATGCGTTTCACGATAGCGGTTTCCGACCTTGCCGAGTTGCGCAAGGTGCTGGGAATGATCATGGAAGTGTCCGGGGTCGTGCAGGCGTCGAGGCGATAGGATAAGATTGGAGATATCGTATCGAGGTGCGTGATGGATCCGAATACCGTATATATCAGGACAGCGAAGGGCGAGGCCGAACTCGGGAACGAGCAGCTCTCCCTGGAATTGCACGACATACTTTCCCGGGTGGACGGCAAGACCGGCGTCGGGCAAATGATGCAGGACGCGGCTTTCTGGTCGGAGCAGACTTTCGAGCAGGCCCTGAACGAGCTTCTGGAAGGCGGATATGTTCGGATGTCTTCCGAGACTGCTGCCGAAGAGGAGAGGGCCGCGCCTCTTGATGCCGCACCGAAGGAGCAGGAGCTTCCAGTCGAAGCGGCGCGCAGCGCCGGCAAGAGCAAATTCGCCGAATCGAAGCGAACCCTGATCGCCAGCGTGCTTTTCCTCGACATCGTCGAATACACGAAACATCCGGTTGCCGATCAGTTCAGGATGAAGGAGGATTTCAACCGGCTGGTCTATCAACTTGTCCAGAAAATTCCCGAGGACGACCGCATTATCATCGACACCGGCGACGGCGCGGCGCTGGGTTTCCTCGCAGACCCGGAAGAAGTGCTGTTCATTGCCGTCAAGCTGCGCGACACGCTGGAAGCGAACGACCATCAGGATTATCCGGACCTTTATGTCAGGATGGGGATCAATCTCGGTCCGATCAAGCTCGTTGCGGACATGAACGGCAGGGAAAACCTGATCGGGGATGGCGTCAATGATGCCAGCCGAATCATGGGGTTTGCAAAAGGCGACCAGATCCTGATTTCGCGCTCTTTTCACGACGTGGTGAGCCGCCTTTCGAGCGAGCATTCCGGTCTCTTCAAATACCAGGGCGTTCACCGGGACAAGCACAGGCGCGAGCACGAAATCTACGAGGTGGGGGGAGGGGCACGGGCGGCCAAAGAAGAGACAGCAGAAGAAAAAACGGAGGAAGCCATCCGGGTCGAAAGGCTTGCGAAGATGAAGGCCAAGCTCGAGGCTGCGGCGAAAGCGGAAGCCGAGGCGAAAGCCGCCAGAGCAGCCAGGGAAGCGCTTGAGGCAGAATCGCGCAAGCCTGTGCAGGCGCAGGCAGAGGCAAAGGCAAGGGTGGAAAAGCCGAGAAGTGCGCCCCGGAAAAAAGGCAGGGGCATCGGGCGGGTTGCGATCGCGCTTGCCCTGATCATCGCTGCAACAGCAGGAATCCTGCCTTTCGTCCCCCTTGAATTTCTCGCAAAGGATGCCGAAAGGACGATCGCAGACAAAACAGGGGAAGCGGTGACGGTCGGATCCGCTTCCCTTGTGCTGCTTCCCACGCCGAGAATAGTGCTGAAGGCGGTTTCGATCGGACAGGATCTCAAGATTGCGAAACTGACCGAAATGCTTTTCGGACCCAAACCCGTCCGGATCGACGGCGCGACAGCCGATCAGGATGTTCTTTCTGGAATTTCAAACTGGAAGGCGCCGGCACAGAAAGTTGAACTGGAACAGGTGTTCCTGTCCCTGAACGGAAAGCAGCTTCCCGCCTTCGGCGGCGAAGTCGATTTTGCCGAAGACGGGGCATTCAGACATGCCAGCATCAATAGCGCAGGCATGAAAGCCGAAATTGCGCCGGGGGAGTCCGGCGTCAATATCGAACTCGATGCAAAAAACTGGAAGCTGCCCTTGGGGCCAGAATGCCCATGGACTGAAATACACGCCAGGGGAATTGCGAGTGGGAATGAAGTGAGGATCGCTTCGATCGAAGCCAGCGGCTACGGCGGAGACTGGTCCGGATCCGGCAAGATTTCCTGGGGGGATGGCTGGCGCGGAACCGGCACTCTCAAGGGGAAGCAATTCGATATCGAGCAGCTTTTACCCTGTTTTTCCAAAGGCGCGAAGCTGAAGGGTACGCTCGAATTCGATGCGGCAGTGGCTTCAGGTGCGGCGAACTTCAACGGGCTCTTCGATTCTCCCGGGATCGAGGCCGCCTTCATGATCAGGAGTGGCGTTATCGGCAATGTCGACATCGCCCAGGCGATACAAACGCCTTCTCCCGGCGGATCAAGTGGCGGGGAGACCAAATTCGATGTGCTTTCCGGAAATCTTTCCGCATCGGGCGGGGGTTACCGCTACAGCCAGTTGAAAATGACTTCCGGGATCATGAAAGCGTCAGGCGAATTTGCTGTGAGGGAAGGGAAGCTCTCCGGTAATATGGCGGTGTTCCTCAACCAGATGCACTTACCTTTGCGGCTTGACGGCAGTCTTGTTGAGCCCGTCCTTCGCTGACTTTTCGAGGAAGGCCGTTATTTCCTGGTGGATTGCGCGCTCTCCCGGATCGTACAGGAAGTTGTTCGGGTCGAATGCGCGAGAGAGCATGCCGAGCGCAATGAAATAGACGATTCCGATGGCGACCCCCACCCAGTAGCCCAGGAACAGGTCGATAATTGCTGCAATCGTGCCGCAAAGATGCAGGGCGACGGCGGCGCGTCCGAAATCCCGGGCTGCGAGCGGCATGGAGTAATAATGCCCGTACTTCTCGAGCATGGCGTTGGCTGCTTCCGAGAGCTTTTTCGAGCGCAAATCCTTCTTCTTCGCCTTGAGTCCGGAAAGCGGGATGAGCAGCAGCATCGCGCAAAGGATCAGGGTGGCCCAACTCCAGGTTTTCGATATGAAGATTGCGCCGAGGGCGATCGAGCCGGCTAAAAGTGCGATGGCAAAAAACATTCGGGAACTATGCCAGAGGCTTAAAAAGACGTCAAATTCGATTGAATTATGCATGGGCTTCGGGTAATATGCCGGTCTTTAGGCGCGTAGCTCAGCTGGTTAGAGCACCACCTTGACATGGTGGGGGTCGTTGGTTCGAGTCCAATCGCGCCTACCAGAATTCCCGTGCGGCTCAATGCCGCACTTTTCTTTTGCGAAAGGCTTATGCCGGTCATTCGATTGCCAGACGGATCCGAGAGACAGTTCGACCGCCCCGTGACGGTGGGGGAAGTCGCGTCTTCCATCGGCTCCGGGCTTTTTCGCGCTGCGATTGCCGGCAAGGTGAACGGAGTCCTTGTGGATACCTCCCACAGGATGGATGCCGATGCCGATCTTGCCATCATCACGGAGAAGGATCCCGAGGGACTGGAAATCATTCGCCATTCCTCGGCACATCTGCTCGCGCATGCCGTGAAGGAGCTTTTCCCGGAAGCGCAGGTGACGATAGGGCCGGTGATCGACAACGGCTTCTATTACGATTTCTCCTTCAAGCGCCCCTTTACGCCGGAAGATCTCGCTGCGATAGAAAAGCGCATGCTGGAGATATCGAAGCGCGACCTTCCGGTATCCCGCAGCGTCAGGTCGAGAAGCGATGCGATAACTTATTTCAAGAGCATCGGCGAGCATTACAAGGCCGAAATCATCGAATCGATTCCCTCCAGCGAGGATCTTTCCCTCTACACGGAAGGAGATTTCACCGATCTCTGCCGCGGTCCCCATGTGCCTTCCACGGGCAAGCTGAAAGTGTTCAAGCTGATGAAGGTGGCGGGCGCCTACTGGCGGGGCGATTCGAAAAACGAGATGCTGCAGCGCATTTACGGCACGGCCTGGACGAAAAAGGAAGACCAGGAAGCCTATTTGGCGCGCCTCGAGGAAGCGGAGAAACGGGACCACAGGCGGATCGGCAAACTGCTCGATCTTTTCCATACCCAGGAAGAAGCGCCGGGGATGGTGTTCTGGCATCCGAAGGGGTGGACGCTCTACCAGATCGTGGAGCAGTACATGCGCCGGGTTTTTGCCAACAACGGCTATCAGGAAATACGCACGCCCCAGCTCGTCGACAGGAGCCTGTGGGAGCGCTCCGGGCACTGGGACAAGTTCCAGGAAATGATGTTCACCACCAGTTCCGAATCGCGCGATTATGCGGTGAAGCCGATGAACTGCCCCTGCCACATCCAGGTGTTCAATCAGGGGCTTAAAAGCTATCGGGATCTGCCCTTCAGGCTCGCCGAATTCGGCTCCTGCCACAGAAACGAGCCTTCCGGTACGCTCTCCGGCATCATGAGGGTGAGGAATTTCACCCAGGACGACGCGCATATTTTCTGCACCGAAGACCAGATCCAGAGCGAAGTGTCGGATTTCATCGACCTGCTGCTGAAAGTTTATGCCGATTTCGGCTTCGACGACGTGCTGGTCAAGCTTTCCACCCGCCCGCAAAACCGGGTCGGCTCGGACGAGGACTGGGACAAGGCCGAAAGCGCGCTCTCGACCGCGCTCGATGCGAGAGGCATGGACTGGGAACTGCAGCCGGGGGAAGGCGCCTTCTATGGCCCCAAGATCGAATTTTCCCTGCGCGACTGTCTCGAGCGGGTATGGCAGTGCGGCACCATACAGGTCGACTTTTCCATGCCGGGGCGCCTGGGTGCGACCTATGTCGCGGAAGACAATACCAGGCAGATTCCGGTGATGCTGCATCGGGCGATCCTTGGGTCGCTCGAGCGCTTCATCGGCATCCTGATCGAGCACCATGCCGGTGCCTTCCCGTTGTGGCTTGCCCCGCTCCAAGCGGTGGTGATGAACATATCGGATGCGCAGGCCGTATATGCCGAAAAAATAGCGCAAACCCTGTGCCAAAAAGGATACAGGGTTCAAACGGACTTGAGAAATGAGAAGATAACCTATAAAATTCGCGAGCATAGCTTGCAGAGGCTGCCCTACCAGATCATTGTTGGTGACAAGGAAGTCGCAGCCGGTAAGATCGCCGTGCGCACCCGCACAGGCGAGGACCTCGGGCAGATGTCGCTGGATGCCTTCATCGACCGCCTTTCCGGGGAAATCGTGCAGCCGGGTGGGACGGCTTAATTTTTTAGAATTGGAGAGACACTATCGCTCAGGATAAAGAGCCGAGGATCAACGGCGAAATTACGGCGCCGCAAATCCGGCTGATTGGTATGGATGGGGAGCAGTTGGGCATCGTGAGCCTTTCTTCGGCGAATGCGATGGCTGAGGAAGCCGAAATCGATCTGGTCGAGATTGCGCCGAACGCAGCACCGCCGGTATGCCGCCTGATGGATTACGGCAAATACAAGTATCAGGAAAGCAAGAAAAGGCACGAAGCCAAGCTGCACCAGAAGCAGATTCAGGTCAAGGAAGTGAAATTCAGGCCGAGCACGGACGAGGGAGATTACCAGATCAAGCTCAGGAATCTGATCCGCTTCCTCGAAGAAGGCGACAAAACCAAGATCACGCTCCGTTTCAGGGGGCGCGAAATGGCGCACCAGGAATTCGGGGTGAGGCTGCTGCAGAGGCTGCAGACCGACCTCGAGCCCTACGGCACCGTCGAGCAGTTTCCTAAAATGGAAGGCAGGCAGATGGTGATGGTGCTCTCGCCGAAGAAGAAGTAGCAGGGCCGCATCACGCGGCAAAACAAGGCGTGTTCGGGTTATCAAGTATTCCGGGGCCGGAATCACCCGACGCGGTTTCAAAATAGAAAGGAAGTACCATGCCGAAAATGAAATCCAAAAGCGGCGCTGCAAAGCGCTTCAAAGCATTGGGAGGCGGCGGTTTCAAGCGTTCCCAGGCTTTTCTGCGTCATATCCTGACCAAGAAGACCACCAAGCGCAAGCGCCATCTGCGCGGCACCTCCACGGTGCATGCTTCCGACAGGCGCTCCATCCGCAGCATGCTGCCTTACGCTTAAAGGAGATATGACATGTCCAGAGTAAAACGTGGGGTAACGGCGCGCGCGCGCCACAAGAAGGTTCTGGCTCTCGCCAAGGGTTTCCGCGGCCGCCGCGGCAACGTATACCGCATCGCCAAGGAAGCGGTGATGAAGGCCGGGCAGTATGCCTATCGCGACCGCAGGCAGAGGAAGCGTCAGTTTCGCGCCCTTTGGATCGCCCGCATCAACGCTGCTGCTCGCGAGTGCGGTTTGACCTACAGCACGTTCATGCACGGTTTGAAGAAGGCCGAGATCGAAGTCGACCGCAAGGTTCTGGCCGACATCGCCGTATTCGACAAGGCTGCTTTCGCGAGCATTGTCGAGAAGGCCAAAGCCAGCCTCGCCTGATTTCCAGGGAACGAAAAAGGAGGCTTCGGCCTCCTTTTTTTACTATGCAAAATCTCGATACTCTCCTAGAACAAGCACTGAGCGACCTGAGCCGGACAACCGACCCGGTCGAACTCGAACAGGCCAAGGCACGCTATCTCGGCAAGGGCGGCGCCATCACCGAATTGCTCAAGGGGCTCGGCAAGCTCGATCCGGATGCCAGGCGTGAGGCAGGCGCTGCGATCAACAGGGCCAAGGACGCTGTGGAATCCAGGCTCGCCGAGCGTCGCGAGGCGATCCAGGCTGCGATTCTGGAAAAGCAGCTCGCAGAGGAAGCGCTCGACGTCACCCTTCCCGGACGGGGGCAGGAAACCGGTGGAATTCATCCCGTGACGAGAACGCTGGAGCGGGTTCAAACGATTTTCCATTCGATCGGTTTCTCTTCCGTGTCGGGTCCTGAAATCGAGACGGATTTTTTCAACTTCACGGCGCTCAATATTCCGGAAGATCATCCTGCGCGTGCGATGCACGACACTTTTTACGTCGATGCGGAACACCTGCTGCGCACGCATACTTCCCCGATACAGATCCATTACATGATGGAAAACGCGCCGCCGGTGAAGATCATCGCGCCCGGGCGAGTGTACAGGGTCGATTCCGATGCGACGCATTCTCCCATGTTCCACCAGATCGAGGGGCTTTGGGTGGACGAGGAAGTCAATTTCACCCATCTGAAAGGGGTCGTCTCGGATTTCCTGCAGCGCTTTTTCGAGCGCGAGCAACTGAAAGTGCGCTTTCGTCCCTCCTTCTTTCCCTTCACCGAGCCTTCCGCTGAAATCGACATGGGCTGCGTTTTCTGCGACGGGGACGGGTGCAGGGTTTGCAGCCATACCGGATGGCTGGAAGTCGGGGGCTGCGGCATGGTGCATCCCAATGTATTGAAACATGTGGGATGGGACAGCGAAAAATACCTGGGCTTTGCGTTCGGCATGGGCCTCGACAGGCTCGCCATGCTGAAGTACGGGGTCAACGACTTGCGCCTCTTCTTCTCGAACGATCTCAGGTTTTTGAAACAATTCAACTGACATGAAACTATCCGAAAACTGGCTGCGCACGTTCGCCGATCCCGACATTTCCAGGGATGAACTCGCCCACCGGCTGACGATGTGCGGCATCGAAGTCGAGGCTATCGAGCCTGTCGCGCCATCTTTCGACAGGGTGGTGGTGGCGAAGGTGCTCTCCGTAACGAAGCATCCGGATGCGGACAGGCTCAATGTATGCGGGGTCGACGCCGGCCTTCCCGAACCGCTTCAGATCGTGTGCGGCGCGCCCAACGTATTCGCGGGCGCAATCGTGCCCTGTGCTCTGGAAGGCGCGATGCTTCCCGCAATCCATATCAGGGCTGCCAAGGTAAGGGGAGTCATGTCCTACGGCATGCTCTGCTCGGGCAAGGAACTCGGCATCGAGTCCGACATCGACGGCCTTTTGATTTTGCCGCAGGATGCGCCTGTAGGTGCAGATTTCAGGAAGTATCTGGATCTCGAAGACCATGTTTTCGACCTCAAACTCACCCCCAACCGGGCCGATTGCCTGAGCATCCTGGGCGTTGCGCGCGAAATTTCGGCCATGACCGGGACGCCTGTCGTTCGCCCGCAAATATCCCCTGTCGAAGCGGATTGCACTGATGCGCTTGAAATCGTGGTTGAATCGCCGGAGTCCTGTCCGCTTTATCTGGGCAGGGTGGTGAAGGGTGTCGATCTTTCCATCCCGACTCCGCAATGGATGCAAAGGCGGCTGGCAAGATGCGGCATCAGGCCCCGCAACATCGCGGTCGATGTGACCAATTACGTGATGCTGGAGCTGGGCCAGCCCATGCACGCCTACGATCTTGCGAAAATCGGCGGCAAGATTGTCGTCAGGTTCGCGAAGGAAGATGAAGGCATCCGTCTCCTGAACGGGGAAGACATGGCGCTGTCCCGCAAACAGCTTCTGATAGCCGACCGGAACGGGCCGATTGCGCTTGCCGGAATCATGGGCGGGGAGGGGAGTTCGGTAACGGACGCCACCTGCGACATTTTCCTGGAAGCTGCGTTTTTCGACCCGTCGACGATGGCCAAAGCACGGGTTCCGAATCTTTCGACGGATGCCTCCTACCGTTTCGAGCGGGGAGTGGATTTCGGCATGACAAAGAGCGCCATGGACTATGCAACCCGCCTGATCCTGTCGGTTTGCGGCGGATGCGCGGGGCCTGTTGGGGAGTTCAGGGCGGCGCTTCCTGCGCGGGACCCGATTGCCCTCAGGCTTTCGCGGGCGAAGCGCATTTTGGGAATCGATTTTTCGCCGGATACGGTGTCTTTCCTGCTGAAAAAGCTGGGGTTCGAGTTTTCGCTCAGGGAAGATGTTTTTTCCGTCGTTCCCCCATCCTGCCGCTTCGACCTCAAAATAGAGGAAGATCTCGTCGAGGAGATCGCCAGGATTTACGGCTACGACAATATGGCAGGCGTGTGCCCGGCCTCCACCATGAGCATGCTTGCCGCAAGGGAGTCCTCGCGCGAGGTTGCCGAACTGAGGAAGCTGATGGTTGCGAAAGGTTATTTCGAGGCAATCAGCTATGCCTTCGTCGATGCCGCCTGGGAGGCGGATTTCTGCTCGAATCTCGATCCCATCCTGCTCAAGAACCCGATCGCCAGCCAGATGGGTGCGATGCGCAGCAGCCTGATCGGCGGCCTGGTGGATGCGCTTGCTTTCAACCTGAACCGAAAACAGTCCAGGGTCAGGATGTTCGAGACGGGGGCCTGCTTTTTCAAACGGGATGCCGCTTACGAGCAAAGGGAAATGCTCGCCGGGCTCTGCTACGGTTCGGCCCTGCCCGAGCAGTGGGGCGAGGCTGCGCGCAATGTCGATTTTTTCGACATCAAGTCGGATGTCGAAGCGCTATTTTCGCCGTTTGCTCCCGCCTTCGAGCCTTTTGTCCACCCTGCATTGCATCCCGGAAGATCGGCCAGCGTGATTTTCGAAGGAAAAAGAGTCGGGGTGATCGGCGAGCTTCACCCGAAATGGGCGCAGAAATACGATTTGCCGAAAGCGCCGGTGCTCTTCGAGATCGAACTCGAAGCCCTGTTGAAGCGGGAAGCCCCGGCTTTTTCCGAGATATCGAAATTCCCGCCGGTGAAGCGCGACATCGCCATCGTGGTCGACGAGAAAATCAGTTCCCGTGCCATACTGGAAGTCTGCCGCAGCACGCTGGAATCGGCGAAAGTGGAGCTGTTCGATCTGTATCGCGGACAGGGGGTCGAAGCGGGCAAGAAAAGCCTTGCATTTAGCATTACGATACAAGATACTCAAAAAACGCTGCTGGATGCCGAAGTTGATGTTATGATATCGCAACTCATTGAGGCATTAGAAAAAAGATTTGATTCCAAGTTACGCATTTAGGGAGGTCGCATGACATTGACCAAGGCAGAGTTGGCCGATCTGTTGTTCGAGAAGGTCGGGCTCAACAAAAGGGAAGCGAAGGATCTGGTCGAATCCTTTTTCGAGGAAGTCAGGCTCGCGCTCGAAAACGGCGAGGAAGTGAAGCTTTCGGGTTTCGGCAACTTTCAGTTGCGCGACAAGCCGCAACGCCCAGGGCGGAACCCGAAAACCGGAGAGGAAATACCGATCACCGCACGTCGCGTCGTTACTTTCCATGCGAGCCAGAAACTGAAGGCGCTTGTGGACCAGAGCGACAATGGAAACGCAGGATAATTCTTCGCTTCCGCCGATTCCCGCGAAGCGCTATTTCACGATTGGTGAAGTCGGGGAGCTGTGCCGGGTCAAGCCGCATGTGCTGAGATACTGGGAGCAGGAATTCTCCCAGCTCAAACCCCTGAAGCGCCGCGGCAACAGGCGCTACTATCAGCATCACGAGGTGCTGCTTATCCGCCGCATCCGGGATCTTCTCTATGAACAGGGATTCACCATCAACGGCGCGAGACAGCGCCTTGAAACCGAGGCCATCGCACATCGGCAGCATGCCGACGCGGCAGGCCCGGAAAGTATGGACGGTATGGATTTCAGACAGGAAGTGAAAAAAATCCTTGAAATCCTGCAGCGCTGAGCGCCTTTCTTTGGTATAATTTTGCGTTTTCGGGGCGTAGCGCAGCCTGGTAGCGTACTTGCATGGGGTGCAAGTGGTCGGAGGTTCAAATCCTCTCGCCCCGACCAATACAGAACAATGGGTTAGGTGATTTTTGCCTGGCCCATTTTTCATGTCTGTTCTGGTGGCTTCTGAAAACTGCCCAACAGATTGAAATGATGGGATGCGTTTCTCAAGTCAGTGTTTGAATGATTACGGAATTTCACCTACCTGCCGCAGATGGTAGTTTCGGATTTCCGAATTGGCACGGCACTGATTCTATCGTCGTCGGGTCGGTTATAAGAAACATTCCTGCATGATCCTGATATACCGGTGCTGTCAACTTGCGCTGAAAATAGCGGCAGGCGAATTTTCAACATTTCAGGCGGCACGTAGAGTTTTACACGCCCCGCCATCTCGATTTGCCATTACGACTGTAACGCGATATGTTAAAATCCCGAATAAATCATAACGTTACTCACGGGATACATTGACTTATGTGCGGTATCGTCGCAGCAGCAGCCAATTTCAACATCGTTCCAGTCCTTGTAGAAGGGCTCAACAAGCTTGAATACCGTGGGTACGACTCTGCCGGCCTTGCCGTCATCGCCGGATCCGGCATAGAGAGAGTGCGCTCTCTCGGACGGGTTGCCGAACTTGGTATTGCCGCTCAGAACATATCCTCGAAAACCGGCATAGCACACACTCGCTGGGCAACTCATGGCGTTCCCAGTGAACGCAATGCCCACCCGCATATATCCGGAACGATCGCCATCGTTCACAATGGCATTATCGAAAACTACGAAAGCCTGCGTAGCGAACTTTCAGCACAAGGCTTCGTGTTCACTTCGGATACTGACAGTGAAAGCATCGCCCACCTGATCGAATCCACGATGAGAACCGAGCCCGATCTATTCAAGGCAGTTCGGCTGGCATGTTGCCGCCTTGAAGGGGCCTACGCCATCGCAGTCATCGATTCCAGGCAGCCCGGCAAGGTCATCGTCGCACGCGAAGGATCGCCTTTCCTGCTTGGCGTGAGCGAAACAGGCAACTATGGCGCATCCGATGCTTCTGCCCTGCTGCAAGTCACCCGCAACATCATCTATCTCGAAAACGGCGACACCGCCGAACTGACTTCCAGCGGCGTACGCATCGTAGCGAGAGACGGCCGTGCCGTCGAGCGCCCTGTCACCGTCTCGCAGCTTAGTGCAGACATGGTCGAGATGGGTAATTACCAGCACTACATGCAAAAGGAAATTTTCGAGCAACCCGAAGCGCTGGCCAATACGCTGGAGGTGGCGGGCGGCGGCAAGAACGTCCAGGTCGGGATATTCGGTGCAGAAGCAGCCGCCCTGCTTGCCGACATCGACTCTGTTCTGATCCTTGCCTGCGGCACCAGCAGCCATTCCGGCTATACCGCCCGTTACTGGCTCGAAGCGATAGCCGGCATTCCCTGCACTGTGGAAATTGCCAGCGAATACCGCTACCGCACGCCGGTTCCCAACCCCAAACAATTGGTCGTCGCCATATCCCAGTCGGGTGAAACTGCCGACACGCTGGCCGCACTGCGTTATGCCAAGTCGCTAGGGCAACCCAGAACGCTTGCCCTGTGCAATGTCCCGGAATCCGCCATAGTCAGGGAATGCGTCTTGCGCTTTCTCACCCGTGCCGGTCCGGAAATCGGAGTGGCATCGACCAAGGCATTCACTACGCAACTGTCAGCACTGTTCCTGCTCACGCTCGCCCTTGCCAAGATCAGACAGCGCCTGAATCCAGAGCAGGAGCACGCCTATCTGGAACAGCTTCGCCATTTGCCTGTCGCAGTCAACAAGGTATTGAATCTCGAACCGGATATACGGGTTTGGGCCCAGCGTTTTGCCGACAAGCAGCACGCACTCTTCCTCGGACGCGGCCTGCATTACCCGATAGCCATGGAGGGCGCGCTCAAGCTCAAGGAAATTTCCTACATTCATGCCGAAGCTTATCCTGCCGGCGAGTTGAAGCATGGTCCCCTGGCGCTTGTGGACAAAGACATGCCAGTGATTTCCGTCGCACCCAACGACTCCCTGCTCGAAAAGCTGAAATCCAATCTGAAGGAAATACAGGCGCGAGGCGGCGAATTGTATGTATTCGCTGATGCCGATTCCCAGATACCCGAATCCGAAGGCATACATATCTTGCGGCTGCCCGAGCATTACGGAATGCTCTCCCCCATTCTGCACGTGATTCCGCTGCAGTTGCTCGCCTACCATACGGCACTGGTAAAGGGCACCGACGTGGACAAGCCACGCAATCTGGCGAAATCCGTGACTGTGGAGTGAACGGAGGAACTTTGTTTCGCATCGATTGACGAATGGGCATCAACCACTAGGGAAGCCCTGAACAAGTCGCACATGAGCCGTGTTGCCGGGAAATCGAGATGATCGCACGAAGCACGACGCAGGTTGTAGCCGGGTCTACAATGCCCAGGAGGGCGACAAAGCGAGCGCTCGATCTTCACGCAACCCTTTCGGGACGGGGCTTTGCGGGCGATCCTCCTTGTCTCGCTCGATTTGCGAAGGGAATGACCATTCGCTGCGTCTCGCTGCGCGAGTCTCATCCCGCAAAGCCGACCGTCACGGCCACACGGGACTTGTTCAGGGCTTCCCTTAGGTCACTATTGCCGAAAATTTGACGGAATGCGGACATGATGGGTTTGTGGGATCTGTATTTCATCGCCAAGCTGTATTTGTATTTCGGCCATTTCATGGGTTTCCATGTTTGGCCGAACCTGGCGTTCGCCCTGTTCCTGGTCGCGCCTGTCCCGGAGCGTTTTGCGCGTCTGAAATTCGCCAGGCAGATCATTGCCTTCCCTGTCGGCATAGCCCTGTTTTACTACGACACGTGGCTTCCCCCCGTAAGACGGGTTATCCAGCAAACCCCCGAACTCAAGGGATTTACCCTGCCTTACCTGATGGAGCTGTCAGGGCGTTTCTTCAACCCATGGGTGGTTGCAGGGCTGGTACTGGCCATGGTGATCTATTTTTTAGCCAGGAAAAAGTTGCGCATTTCTTCCTTCATTTTCCTTGCCATGCTGGCGCCGCTGCTTTCCATCGGGCATGCCGGGCTCTCTTCAGGCACCAATGGCATGGATTCTGCGAATGCTGCTGGCGATCCGGGTTCAGATGCGAACCTGACCACCCAGCTCGATGCCTTTTTTCGCAACGAGGCCGGGCGCACCGTATCGTTTACGCCACCTGCGAAGACGGATGCGCCTTTCGACATCATTTTCGTGCAAATCTGTTCGCTGTCCTGGGACGATATCGACTTTACCAAAGAGCGTGACAATCCGCTCTTCAAGCACTTCAACATCGTGTTCAGCGACTTCAATTCGGCTGCTTCCTACAGCGGTCCGGCAGCCATACGCCTGCTTCGCGGCAGTTGCGGTCAGCCCAGTCACAAGGCGCTGTACGATCCCCCTTCATCCGAGTGTCTGACTTTCGACAATCTGCAGAAAATCGGTTTCGAACCGGAGATTGCATTGAACCACGACGGACATTACGGCGGTTTTCTGGACGAGGACATACGCGTGCGCGGCGGATTGAAGGCAACGCCGTTCGATACCCAAAACCTTCCCACCTATTTGCAGGCCTTCGACGGAACTCCGATCCATGACGATTATGCGGTTTTGACGGCATGGTGGGAAAAGCGCGTGCAATCGCAGGCCGAGCGTGTGGCCCTGTACTACAACACCATCAGCCTGCACGACGGAGACCAGTACCAGGGGCGGCGCAGCAACAGCATGGAAATCTATCCGGCTAGGCTGACGCAGTTGTTTGCCGATCTCGACAATTTCTTCAAGACATTGCAGGCTTCAGGGCGAAAAGCAGTGGTGGTGGTTCTCGGAGAGCACGGCGCCTCGGTACGCGGCGACAGGATGCAGATCGCTGGCCTGCGCGAAATCCCCACCCCGCGCATCACCAAGGTTCCGGTAGGGATCAAGCTGATCGGGTTTTCCGACAGCCATGCAGATCCTGTGATGGTTTCCGATCCGACCAGCTATCTCGCCATATCGAAACTGCTCTCAGAATTCATTGCCGTTTCTCCGTTCGGTGCAAACAAGTTGAGCCTTGAAGATTATGTGCGCGATCTGCCTTCCACGGAATTCGTGTCGCAGAATGAAGACATCGTGGTAATGAAGAGCGGCAAGCAATACTTCATCCATTCCAAGGATGCCGACTGGGTTCCATACGATCCATCGAACTGACAAGTCGAATTTGAAAGGAAATGCAATATATGGTAGCTTAAGGGGGTATTAATTATAGGGGAATCAGGATGGACTCCCAGGTTTTTTTCGAAGATTCCCTCACGCTGGAAAAATTGCGGAACGCCGAACATGACATTGTGGGGAAGATGGTTGCTCCCATATCGGAGCCTCTTCTGGGCGAAATCATTTCCGATGAAGGCATCCTCATAAAAGCGTTGGACAGGCGATTCAATCAACCCATTTCCCTCCTGGGCGAACAGCTTGTTTTGCAAGGGCTAATCACCCATGAGCAGCTTGAAAAGGCGATACGGATTCAGTCTTCCTCGCACGGGATGCGCATCGGTGAAATCCTGGTCGAGGCCGGAGCAGTGGATGGCGAAGCCATCGACGCTGTGCTTGCTACCAAGCTTGGCGTGCCGAAAGTCGATCTGCGCAGGCTGCAAATCGCCCCCGAGGCGCTGAAGCTGGTCCCGAATCTGGTGGCACGGCGACTCGTTCTGATGCCCTGTTTCCTGCATCGCGGCCATGTGGTCGTCGCAATGAAGAACCCGCTGGATCATGAAAGCGTTCATCAACTGAGGTTCACCACAAACAGGCACATTCTTCCCGTGAGTGCGGACAGGGAAGATATCGAATGGGCCATCGACCGCTACTACAGGGAACTGCGTCTGCAGGAAGTCTAGTACTGTGTGTAGGGCTTGACCGGCTCGGGCGGATAGTTGACGGGCCCCGTTTCAGGATCGAACATGTAGCGCAGATAAGCGGTATAGTAGTTGGGCGAGTAGTAGGCGGTCCGGTCGCTCTCCAGTCTGGCTCCCACATAGAGGTGTTGGGTTGCCCGGTATTCCACCGCGCCGATGATGGAATAGTACATGCCGTGGCTGTCGCCACCGTATCCGGCAGTGTAGGAAGTCGGGTTCCCAGCCAGCGCTTGCAAGGCCGGGTCGGTCGGATAATACGGCATGTCCTGCCTTTGATAACTTGTCGATACCGAAACCGATCCCTGTACCAGATAGGACAGGCGATTTTTCCGACCCGTCCAGCGCAGCGGCAGCGAAAGTGCATGGTATTGCTGGGGACTGTAATATCCGCCCTGCCCGAATGTGAAGTTGCTCAAATCGTCGCGGTAGTGCCAATCTGAAACTGCAAGCCCTGCATTGAGCTGCATGTCGCTGCTTTGAATGAAGCTCCAGTCGAATCCCAAGCGTACCGTGCGCTCCGTGTTGCTCATCACGTTCACACCGGTGAGCCAGTGGTAATCCATATCCACAGTTCCCGTCAGGCGGCCTTTGCTGCGGCTGATGTGCATGCTGGCGCCGGTGCTGCGCACCCCTCCCCAGACTTCTCCGGTAACCGGGTCGTGCATGCCGGCATAGGAGAGCAGGGTGCTGTCTACAGGGCGGCGGGATACGTCGAAAGAGAATCCGGTGGTTTCAGTGTAATGCGCGTACCTGAAGCCGCCGACCATGTAGGAGACCGGGAAACCTTGCGGTGTTGTGCCGATGTCGAAGCGCATGTCGCCCTTGATGTAACCGACCCCCAAAGCCGTGCCCTGCGCTGAAGATTCGGCGTAGGGCGTGCTGGCGAGGATGGCGGCCAATGTCTGTTGCTGTGTCGAATAGCTCTGGCCTGCAGTCTTGCTGTAGATCTTGCCGAACTGGTTGAGGGAATAGGCGCCGGTGCCGGCGAGCGAAAGCGTGCCTGCATCGATGCTAACCTGATCCAGTTGCACGAAAACCTGCTCGCCGCCATAGCCGGTGGGAACATGTATCTCGACTACATTCTCCGAGGCTTTCATGTTGGCAACGCCGGGTGAGCCATCCCGCTTGCTGAGGTAATTCTGGCCGGTCGTCACGTAGGCTTTGGCGCGATGCTGCATCAGGTCGGCAATTTCATTATTAGCGCCGGATTGTTTGAAATCCGCCAGCGCTACCTCGTAATTGCCTTCGGCTCTCGCGATGCGGCCTTCCATGACCAGAATGCGCGGATCGAATGGCGCAGCCCTTTTCGACCGGTCGACGATCGCGCGTGCATCGGTCAGGTCTTTCGCGCCGATGTACCAGTCGGCGACTTCCAATCGTTTTTCAAGATCCTCCGGGGCGGTGTTTTCCAGCATCTTCGCCATCTCGGCTTTTGCTGCGGCGGGATTCCCGGAAGCAAGCATTTTGTCCGCACGGCGCTTCGCCAGAAGCATTTCGAGTTTCCACAGTTCTTCCTTGTCCTTGGGCGGCAGTTGTCCGGAAGCTTCGAGTTTTTCCAGGAAGGAGGCGAGTTCGTCATCCTTCCTTGCCCGGTTCAACAGCCAGGCGTAGGTCATGGAAGCGCTGGGCAGCATTTGAAAGGGGCGCATCAACGCCAGGCCGCGATCCGGATGTTTCAAATCGAACCAGGCGTTGGCGACAATATCGGAAAGTGCGGCATTGCCTCTTGCCGCAGTTTCTGCGGAAGCCATTGCCGCCTCCATTTCAACTTTATGCCCGTTCTGAAGGAAGGTTTTGGCCCTGCCGATTTGTACCTGGACTGCCATTTCCTTCGCAAGCTTTTGCATTGCCTGCGAGCGCTTGGATTCCGGAATCCTGTCCAGCAACAGTATGGCATTCTCGGCTTCGTCCTGCAGGGACAGATACAGGGCATTGGTATAGAGAACTCCGGGGTCGGCGGGAGCGAGGGCAAGTCCGTCGTGCATCAAAGCGCGTCCCCGCTCCCTGTCCCCTTGCTTGGCGTACAGACGGGCAAGATCGAAGCGCACCCAGACATTTTTTGGGTCGAGGACCAGGGCATGCTCCAGGGTTGCGATCGCATCCTGCGGATGCCCGGCCTTGACCTCTTCGTCGGCCTGGTCGCGTAGCTTCCAGGGCAGGGATGAGGGACCGCTCTGCTTACCCTGCGCCCCGGCGAGCGCATTATTCTTGAGGTTCTTTTCCTGGGTCGCCGCTTCCGTTATCAGCCGCTGCATCGCTGGGGTCAACTGGGCTTGCGGGATTTTTCTCAGCATTTGAAGAGCGCTGCCAGGCTCGTCCAGCAGGCTCAGGAAAAGGGCATTGGCGTAAAGCAGGTCCGGGTCGTTGGGCGAAATGGAAAGCCCTGCGAGCATCATGGCGCGCCCGCCTTTCTGATCGCCCTGCTTGTAATAGAGTCGGGCGAGATCGAAGCGCACCCAGGGATTCTTGGGGTCGAGCGCCAATGCCTGTCTTAGCGTGGCAATTGCGGCGAGGGGATGCCCTGCTGCAAGCTGCGCGTTTGCCTTGTCGCGCAGCTTCCAGGGGAGTCTTGCGGCCTCGATGCGCTGTGCTGTGGCAAGATCGTCGCTGATGGCTGCATTGCCGGGATCGGCCGCAAGATAATCCTTGTACAGTGGGATGCTGTCTGCATTCTGGTCGATTGAGTCCAGCGCCTGCTGCCATTGTTTCAGGGCCACCTGTCTCAGGTCGGGGCGCTTCGCCATTTCCGCGAACAGTTTGAGTCCTTCCCTGCGCGTTGCGGTTCGGCGCGCAAGCTGCTTGGCAAGCGCCATCCGGTAGTTGATGTTGTCGGGGTCCACCCTGACCAGCCGTTCCAGGCCGAGCTTCGCCTCCAGCCAGCCCTTTTCCGAATTGCCGACAACGTCGTAATATTCGAGCGCGAGTTCCCCTCCGACAGGCGGCCCCTTGGGGAAGAGCGCACGCATCTGTGCGGCCGCCTCTTCGTTTCTGCCGGCACGCACCAGCAGGTGGATCATCGAAAGCTGTCTGCGCATGTCGGAGACCACATCGGCATGGGCAGGGACGGATGCAAGCGCCAGAACGACAGCAAGCAGACGGAAAAGCGGCCGTGTAGGCATGATCTTATTCGCGCTTCGCGCCTTCGGCAACCTTGATGCGCTTTTTGCGATAGCGCTTCAGCAGCCAGTAGCCGATCAGGCCCAGCAGGAGAATGGCCAGTGCGACGAGAACGTAGAAAACGTATTTGTAGGAGTAAAGGAAAGCATCCAGGTATGAAATATCGCCCTTGTTCCCCGTGGAATAGGTCTTTCCGACCTTCATCGAAGTGGCTTCGTATTTCGGAACGTCCGGAGAAATGTCCTTTGCGTCATCGGCAGGCGAATTCGCAGCGTATTTCAGCGCATCGAGCTGAACGAGGGTCACGTCCCCGAAAATGCTCGACTGGATGTTGGGTTCCAGCAGCGCGTCTCCTAGCTTTCGCAAGTCGTCTTCGGTCTGCGCCGTGGCAACGATGATGGAGCGCCCCTTGACAGAGGGGGATTCGAATTCCATCAGCAAGCCGTTGTCCGCGCCGAGACCCGCCTGCTGTTTGCTCAGCGCAACGGCGGTCTCGCTGTCCCAGCCGCGTGAAACCGGATAGGGAACGTTGGCGACACCGTTAGGCTGCAGTGGGGCATGCGCCAGGATGGATTTCGGCAGGACTCCGGCTTCGCCCACCACCAGCATTTCGCCGTCGTATTTGCCGGGGTCACTGAAGACCACGCGGGTTCCGAACAACGGAAAGCCGTTTTTCTGGGTGATCATGCCGATCAGGTTGAGTGCCGTATCGATCGATGCGCCGTCCGGTTTCGGCAGGTAAATCAGGGTCTGGTAACCGTCAGGCCATCGCGAAAAGGGAAAGCCGTTGAGCGTGAAAAGCTCCAGCTTGGGCATGTCGACGAAATGGGGCATGGGTGGAAAATACATCGTCGAGTTGCCGAAGATCGACACGTAAGGTCCATTGGAATTATACAGTTCGCACAGCTTGTGCTCGACATTCAGGTAGGGCTCGAAAGAAATGACGTTGGAGCCGGGCTTGAACAGATAGGTCGGAATGTCGAGCTTGTAGTCCTTGATAAACCCCCCGTCAGCGTTGTTAAGATGGATGTCGTGCACTCGTACGCCGTTGACTGCAATGCTGAGGGCAGAATCCTGGAGCAGGCCCGAAGCATAGGAAAAATTCAGCACCAGTTTCGCAGATTGGTTCTGCTTGATCAGGAAGTCCGACGGCAGCCGGAAATTGAGTTGGGATGCGCCTTCTCCAGTACGGTCGGCGCTGACCACGTTGCCGGCCAAACCCTGGAAAGTGATGGAGGGCACGCCCAGCGTCTTGAATTTGTAGATCTTGTCCGGAACGAGTTCGTCCCGTCCGCTGCCCATGGAAATGTCCGGCATGGAAAATGCATAGGCGTGCATCTGATCGGTGCCGGGATAGGGCATTGACATGTTGGCGAAAGTTTCTGCTGCGATTTTGACCGCAGCAGGCTGATCCCCAGTGATCACGATCAGCGCATGCAGGCCGTCGTTGCCGCCGTCGCTTTTGGGCAGGTAAAGAATCTTGATCAGACCGCCCTTTGGGGCATCCAGCAAAATGCCGTATTTGAGCAGCACATCGCCGACAAAGGATGCTTTTCCGATCAGGATGTTGTCTACACCCGGCTTGATGTCCGGCGAATGCGAGAAATTCACCTTGCGATAATCGAAGCGCCTGGCAATGCCGGATGCGGCGATGCCGGCGATTGTCACCCCCTCGGGAGTGGAAGCGTCGGTTACCAGATTGAGCGACGCGGAGGGGAATTGCCTCGGATCGAAGATTAGGCCGGCCGCCTGACCCAGCTTGAGGGGAATGGGTTTAAGTTCGTAATCGAGTTGTAGCGTGGAATTCGTCAGGCTGACATCGGTCCACAGGTCCGGCGAGCAAACCTGCTCGCATCCATCCTTCAAATAGTGTTGGGCGACTTGGAATGAAAGCGTGTTGTAGCCGGTTTTGAGATACTTGACGGGGATTTCGATGAGGCTGCCCAATTCCGGTCCCTGGTGGTCGAGCTTCAGCTGGGTGACCAGGTTGCCATTGACTTTCACCACCATCTGCGAAATGTCGCTGAGCATATTGTTGGATACCGTGTAGCGCAGGTCGAGGGTCAGTTTGTGCAGTTTCCATCGCTCCGGGATGGGGATGGAGATCTCTCTGGAGCCGTTGATGCAGCGTATGTCCATCGAGGACATGGCGGTGAATTTTTGCAGCGGCAGCTTGATGATTTCGGCGCCTGCAGTCTGTTGCAGCAGGAGGAGCGCGAGCAGCGCGAACATTTTGAAGATTCTGGACATTATGGTGATTTTACCCTGCCCGATGCTGGCAACACAATGTATGTCATGAAGGTTCTCATGAGCCCGATTTTTTATAGGCACGGACAAAGCTGGCTTGTGCCCGTCTGAAAGGATTGCGCCTTTCGATGAACGCACGGATCAGCCTGAGTCTGCCCCGTTTCCTTCCCGGCATTCTGCGGTTATGGGCGGAAGTTCCATGGATGGAAATCAGGCGCAGCAACGCTTCATATTGCTGCTCCCGGGCAAGTTTGTCCTGGTTCAGGAAGGCGAGCGATAACGCCAGACTGACGACCTTTATGGCGGGGGAGAGGGTTTTCATCAGGGCGCCGTCCTTATCCAGGAGCCCGCTGCGCTTCATCCATGCGTCCAGTTTTTCCTTGAGGGGCCCCGCATCCTGATTCAGGAAGATGAATGCCAGCACCATGCCGACGGCTTTTGCCGCAACGGCAAGGCGATACGCAATGGCATCCCCGCCCTGTTCGATCAGGTCGAGGGCCTGGTTGGAAACGTAATGCAGCATCTGCACGTTATTTCCATAAACGTATCTGACGATTTTCGAATAGGAGGCGGTATCCACGATGAATTCGGTGCCGAAAAGCATCTTGTCTCCGCGCTGGATGGTGCGCTGAATCACGCAGGGAAAGCGGTACTGAATGCCGTCCTTGGTCGTCCAGATGGTGGCGTGCTCCCGCGCCCTGATCTTGAATGGGAGGTCGGCGAGAAAACCCATTCCGGTCAGCGAGACATCCATGAGTTGGCCCACCACGGTGGAATTGATGCGCGGAAAATATATCGTGGCGTCGCCGCTCGCCTCGATCCGCTGAAGCTTGCGCGCCTTCTTGTGGTCCAGCAGCTGGATCATGGCGGCGAGCGCCAGGTACAGGAAGTACACGCACCAGCTTGCGGCGGCGAGTGTTTTTTCCCACAGGAAGGGCGTGAGCAGCAATGTTTTTGCCATGTTCCAGAGCTTGACGAGCGTCGCCTTGAGAAGCGGATAAGCGCTTCCGACGAAACCCTGGACGCCTGTTTTCAGAAAATACCAGAGCATTTTGGAGGTCCCCCGTGCAGCGGATTTTTTGTCCCAGTCGTCCTGCCAGCGCTGGCTGTCCCCGAAAACATAGCTGACGATGTCGGCATAGCTGACCATGCTGGGGATGAATTCGCTGCCGCAGAAATACCTGCCGTTGCGCTTGAAAACCCGCTGCAATTTGGCTTCGAAATGGTAAGTTGTCCCGTGGCTGTCCTGGACCTCGAGCATGACATGATCCTGTTCGCGAGGCATGAAGGATACATCCAGTTCGAAACCGATGCCGGATATGGAAACGTCGCGTACCATGCCTTCATGGGAACTGCCCATGCGCGGAAAATGCGCGGTGATCCTGCCGCTGGTGTTGATGCGGTGAAATTTTCTCACCTGCTTGCGCTCCCAGAATGCGCCCAGGGAAACCACGGACAGATACAGGTTGTAAACGCACCATACGGCGGTCACCGCGATCACATCGCGCAGGATGGGGGTGGAAATGAATTTGACGATGGCGAGAATGACCGCAGTGATATTGATGGCAATGACCAGGAAAAATGGGGCGGCAAGCGGGCTGAGGTAGTTCTTGTCGTTGGTGAAGCCCTTGGGCGTCACCGTAAACGAGGGCTTCCAGGGGTTGACCATGACCGAAAGGACGGCCGGGATCAAAAACAATGACTGGACGCTTTCGTAGATTTCGGAGAAAAACGGCTGTCGCGATCCGGCATAGAAATAATCCATCACCATATGGGTGCTCACCAGATAGGGCAGGGTGAAAACCAGAATCTGCAGCCATGAAGCGTGGTAGATGTTCAGTCCGAGGATCAGGTACATCGACGGCGCGATGAAATAGATGAAGCGCGACAGGCCGAAAAACCAGAAAAAGCTGGAATTGAAATAGGCGATTTTCTGCGGAATGGACAATCCCTTGGTTTTCAGCGGATTGTTGAGCAGGAGCAGTTGCACCATCCCCTGCGCCCAGCGGGAGCGCTGAATCACGTAGTCGTCATAGGATTCCGGAGATAGCCCGCACACCATGGGCCGGTTGATGTAGATGCTGTTGTAGCCGCGGCTGTGCAACTGGAAGGCGGTTTCCGCATCTTCGGTGATGGTGGTGCCGCAGATTCCCCCCACTTCCATGAGATATTTGCGGCGCAGCAATGCGGCAGAACCGCAGAAATAGCTGGCATTCCAGAAATTCAGGGCGGGATGAATCTTGCGATAGAACATGTCGTTCTCGCCGGAAGGCGTGGCCACGCCTTCCAGATTCTTTTCCACGGGCGTCGGATTGATGAAAAAGTGCGGAGTTTGCACCAGAAACAGTTTGGGATCGGTCATGAAATGGCCGACGGTTCTTTGCAGGAAGTCGCTGGTCGGCACATGGTCGCAATCCAGAACCAGCACCAGATCGCCCTGGGTATATTGCAGCGCATGGTTGATGTTTCCCGCCTTGGCCTGCTGGTTGGTTTCGCGGGTGATGTAGTCGATGCCGAGTTCCATGGCCATCTGTCTGAGGCGATAATGACGCTCCCAGGCCGACATGCCGTTTTCCGGGTGGGCACGTTTGGCATGCGTGCTGCCGTCGTCGATGATGTAGACTTTGAGACGGCTTTTCGGGTAATCCAGGTTGGCGGCAGCCGTTGCCGTGATGCGCACGATCTCGTCCGACTCGTTGTAGGTGGGGATCAGTATGTCCACGGTGGGCAACTTGTCAGGATCCGGCGGTAGCGGCACCGATCGGCTTACCAGCGGCCAGACATTGACGAACATGCCCATGAAATAAATGGCCAGCCCGTAAACTTCGGCCACATAAACCAGGGTCATGCCGATAAAATCGAGCGGCCCGGTATACAGCAGGGTATCGAAGGTGCGCCACATCATGTAGCGCAATGCCAGATAAACGCCCAGCACCAGAAAGATCAGGCGATAGGGCTGCTGCTGCGTTTTTTTGGTCTTGTACATCACGATCATGATGGCAAGACAGCCCCAGCCGAGATCGATTTGCTGGAGGGGCGGGAAGTAGGCGGCAGTGAAGTGAAGGGAGTAGGACAGGGCGCCGATCAGCAGGATGCCTGCTGCGACCATTTGGGTGGCCCTGTCTTTTCTTTTGATAACCGGTATCCGGTATTTCATGCCGATCTAGCGCTGAGCCTCCCCGGCTCCTCCGGCTGGATTGACAGAGTCGCTGACCGAACGCTTGCTTTCGGACGATTGGGACGATCCCATGAATTTCATGCCGAGCGTCAGCAGCAACACGACCGCGACCACGGCAACTGCCCCCCAAACCGCTTTCATGCCGGACGAGCGAACCGGGACGGCCGCCTCCTGCCTGGGCAATACCTCCTGACCCTGCTTGTCGAGCTCGATCTCCTTAGGATTCCAGAACGCCTTGTAGGCATTGAACAGGTCCTTCTTGCCCTTGAGGCTGACCTGCTTGATGAAGCGGCAGTAAATTTCGGACTTGTCCGACAATGCGTTATAGGTCTCTTCGGAGATGAGTATCATGCCGGGATCGGCGGAAGACTCGAAGCGGGAGGCGGTGTTGACGACGTCGCCGAAAATGTCCTTGGCCTCGACCATGCATTTTCCGGTATGCATCCCGATGCGCATCAGCACCGGCGTCTTGAATTTCTTCGACATGTTGAGTTCGTCCATGCCGCGCTGGATACGAACTGCGGCACGAAGCGCATCCAGCGCATGCTCGAAATAGGACAGCGTGCCATCGCCGATGGATTTGACGAAGGTGCCCTTGTTCTCGTGAATCGCAGGCAGGAGGATGTCGTTCTGGTACTTGATCAGCATGCGGCTGACCAGATCGCCTTCGTTCTCGGCAATGGCAGTGGAGCCCTTGAGATCGGTGAAGACGACGGTGATGGTTCTGGTGAATTTGTCGTTGATGGACGATTCCAGCCTCGCCCGCTCTTCGAGTATCTTTTCAAGGTCGTCCTGGGGAGGGGCTTCAGCCCCTTTGTCCGTGTCCGAGGTTTCGTCCATTGCAACTCCGTATCTTGAATTGGGCTAAGCACACAGCCTTGTTTGCGGCTGATTTGGCCAAAGTCTTAATGATAGTTGAATAACAGTAGGCTGGCAAAGGGAAATTTTTGGATATTGCCATCGGAATTTGTCCGATTTTACGCTTGTCGCCCGCCGGAATTGGGTGTCACGCCGGGGTGCAGTATAATCAGCCTGAAAACCCTGGAAGGAATGAATGCCATGACGCACACAATCCGCCTCTTTTCAGAGGAATGCAGGTCAGATTGGGAAATCGCTTCCATACGCAGGTACTCGAAAATGGTAATCTGCGGACTCCTGGGCACGGTGCTGATCGCTTTCAGCATGGCGGCCTCCGCGTCGCAGGCCGACTGGGGAAAATTCAAGCAGCGTTTTGTCGCGCCGGAAGGCCGCGTGATCGATGCCGCTCAGGACAATATCAGCCACTCGGAAGGGCAGGGCTACGGGATGCTGCTTGCCGTGTATTTCGACGACAAGGCCTCGTTCGACCGGATCTGGCAGTGGACGAAAAAGAATCTGCAGGTGCGCGACGATCACCTGCTCGCCTGGCGCTGGGATCCCCGGGGCGGAGTGACTGACAAGAACAACGCGAGCGACGGTGACCTCCTTGTGGCCTGGTCTTTGCTGCGCGCTTTCAACAAGTGGCATGACCCGCAATATCGGCTTGCCAGCCAGGGTATTGCGCTGGACATTCGCACCAAAATGCTCAAACAATCCCCCCAGGGCCTGGTAATGCTGCCGGGTTCCCAGGGCTACGATCATCCGGAAGGCATCACGGTCAACCTTTCCTACTGGGTTTTCCCGGCCCTGGATGAAATCGGACAGGTCGACCCTTCCCCGCAATGGGCGGAACTTGCCAAAACCGGCATGACCATCCTCGGCTATGCCCGCTTCGGCAGATGGGGCTTGCCCCCCGACTGGCTCGTTCTTACCAAGATCGTGGCCCCATCCCCGCGCTTTCCCACCCGCTTTGGCTACAATGCCGTGCGCATTCCGCTGTATTTGTTGTGGAGCCGCCGCGAATCGCCTGCATTGCTCAAACCCTACCAGGATTTCTGGAGCTACTTTCAGGGCGCGAAATTCCTGCCCTCGTGGACCAACCTCGAGGAAAACAGCGTGGATACCTACGACACCTCGGCGGGCATACACAAGCTGGCGCAATGGGTGATCGGCTATCCCCGTCTGCCCGATTCCCGAAAATATCCGCTCGACGAGAACCAGGGATACTATTCTTCGGTGCTCTTGCTGTTGTCGGATATGGCCATCAAGGAGCGCGGCTCGAAGTGAGTTCCTTCAGCCCAGCAGCATGATCTGGAGGTCCATCACGTTGGTTCCGGTCGGCCCGGTCCTGAAATGGCTTTTGCCTTCCGAGAGAAGATCGAACCGGCTGAAAAAAGCGTAGGAATCGTTGGAGTCGAGATATCTTTCGGGATTCATATCGAGTTTTCGCGCAAGCGGGATGGTGTTTCCGTCCACCATCGCCCCGGCGGCATCAAGTGGACCGTCTCCGCCGTCGGTTCCTGCAGAGAGCATCGCGATGCCTTCAAGCCCTTCCGTTTCGAGGGCGAAAGCCAAAGCCAGCTCCTGGTTTCTTCCCCCCGTGCCGCTGCCGCGAACGGTGACCGTGGTCTCTCCACCGCAGAGAAGGCACATCTTCGAGCCGGGTTCATGCCTTGCCATTTTCGAACGAACGATTTCAGAAAAAAAGCGGGCGGCATCGCGAGCTTCCCCCTGCAGATTGTCGCAGACGATTTCCGTATCGAAGCCGAGCTGCATGGATCTTTCCTTCGCAGCAGAGAGCGCAAGACCGATATCTGCGATGATCACGTTGCGGGTCAGGTCGAGACAGGGGCCGTACTTCAATGTCTCCTCGATCTTGCCCTGCATGCCCAGTTCGAGATGATCCATCACGCGCGATGGCATGTTCAGGGCGTATTTCTGAACGACATGCCAGGCGTCGAGAAAGGTCGTCTCGTCCCTGGCGGTGGGGCCGGATGCGATCACATCGAGCCTGTTTCCCACGACATCGGATACGATCAGGCTCAGGACTTGCGCAGGATAGGCTTCCTGCGCGAGTCTTCCGCCTTTCACGCAAGAGAGGTGCTTGCGCACTGCATTCAGCTCGTCTATGGATGCGCCGCATTGCAGCAGCAGGGAAGTGGCCTGTCGCTTGTCTTCGAGGGTCACGCCTTGTGCCGGGGCACTTAAGAGCGCTGATGCCCCGCCCGAGAAGAGGCAAATCAGCAGCGTCTTTGCATCTGCGGCACGGGCCATTTCCAGGATGCGCCTCGCCCCATTTTCTCCGGCCTCGTTCGGAATCGGGTGGGATGCCTCGATCTGTTCGATGAAGCCGAGCTTCTCCCTATGCCCTTCCTTCACAAGAATCAGTCCGGAAGCAATTCTTGATCCCAGAATTTTCTCCAGGGCGAGGGCCATGCGTGAGCTTGCCTTGCCCGCACCGACCACAACGATGCGCTCGAACGCATCGAGATCGTAGATCCTCCCCTGTACAGACATGCGCTTGCCGTCGGTTTTTACCGAGCGCAGCAAGGCTTCGCAAGGATCGGCCGCCTCGATGGCGGCATCGAAAATGCCGGTCAACGCTTTTTCAGAGTCGGGCGACATCGCATGGACTATTGATCCAGAAAAGGATAGTCGGTATAACCTTTTTCCTCGCCAGCATAGAGCTTTTCGTAATCCGGCGCATTGAGTTGGGCGCCTTTCCGGAAGCGTTCGACAAGGTCGGGATTGGCCAGCAACAGCCTGCCGAATGCAATGGCATCCGCTGCACCTGTTTCGACTGCGCGAGTCGCAGTTTCGAAATCATAGCCATTGTTGCGGATCAGCTTGCCCTGATAGATCGAACGCAGGCGGTCATAGTCGAAGGGTGTCCAGGCTTCTTTGGGCGCGCCGCCCGTTCCCTGCAACAGGTCGAGAAAGGCAAGCTCGAATCGGTTGAGCTCTCCAACCACGTACTCGAAGGTGTCCTGCGGATTGTCGTCCGAAATATCGTTGAAAGGCGTCACCGGGGAGAGGCGAACCCCGACTTTTCCGTGGCCAATTTTCGAACAGACCGCTTCCAGCACTTCAAACAGCAATCTGGCGCGGTTTTCCCTGGAGCCGCCGTAGGCATCATGGCGCCTGTTCGTCGACGAGCGCAGGAACTGGTCGAGCAGATAGCCGTTCCCGGCATGGATCTCTACGCCGTCGAAGCCCGCTTCCATGGCGTTTTCAGCCGCCCTGACGTAGCTTGAGACGAGTCCCGGAATTTCGGAAAGATCGAGCGCGCGGGGCGTGACATAGTCCTTCATCCCGGTATAGGTGATCGCCTGCCCCTGGGGCTTCAGCGCGGAAGGGGCGACCGGCAGACTGCCTCCCGGCTGAAGGTCGGGATGGGAAATGCGACCGACATGCCAGAGCTGGATCGCGATCTTCCCGCCCGCTTCATGCACCGCCCGGGTAACTTTTTGCCATCCCCTGATTTGCTCGGACGTATGGATGCCGGGCGTTCTGGGATAGCCGTGGCCCTCCGGGCAGATCGGGGAAGCCTCGGTCAGAATCAGTCCGGCGGATGCGCGCTGGCGGTAGTATTCGGCGACAAGCTCGGTCGGCACATTGCCTGTCCCGGCGCGGTTCCGGGTCAGGGAGGACATCACGATGCGGTTGGAAAGTGCGATTTCGCCGAGATTCAGGGGAGAGAAGAGATCGGTCATGTGGGCTCCGTAGGGTTTTGGTTGCTTTAGATTTACCACAGCAATAGATGCGATACAAGCTGCTTGTCCCCAGGAAATATAGATCCTAAACTTGGACTATGTCCCAGCATTTGAATTTGTCCAGGGCGGCGCGGCTCATCGGCATGTCGCGTGCCGCGCTGCAGCAGGCTGTCAAGGAGGGAAAACTCGAATCCTTCGACGGCATGGTTTCGACCGAGGACCTGCTTGCGGCCTTTCCCGGCGCCAGCTTTGGCGAGGACCCCGTTTTCGAGCGCATTGCGAAAATCAGGGAGGAGGCTTTCGGCAAGCGCGTCCGGGAGCGCATTCTGCCGGACAGGGATGTCCTTGCTGCGAGGCTCTTTGAACAGAGCATCGAGCTTGCCGACTATAGGCGCCATCTCGAGCGCTATCATGCCATTGTGGTGAATGCGCTTGCGAAGCTGAATGATCTTTCAGGATCTCGCTCCGGGATCGATGATCTGGCAAAATGGCTGAATCATGAACTCGAAGAAGCCCTGGTGACCGAAGCCCCCGACCAACTGGATGCGATGGAAGGCTATTTGCGCATCGTCTCCGCCCATGTGCTGCTTCAGCCCAGCAGCCGCGAATTCTTCGTGGAAGGCAAGGATACCTTGCTGGAAGCTGCGCTGCGCGCGGGGCTCGCCCTCAACTACGGCTGCAGCGGCGGCAACTGCGGTTTGTGCAAGGCGAGGGTGGTCTCGGGGCAGACAAGGCAGGTGCGCCATCACGATTATTGCTTTTCCGAAGCGGAAAAAAGCATGGGCTATATTCTCGCCTGTTCCCATACCGCAGTGACCGACGTCGTGATAGAGGCGCTGGAAGCAGGTCGCCCGGAAGACATCCCCCGGCAGGCAATAGAGGCGAGGGTGAGGGCGGTCGAGCCGCTCGGAAAAATCCTGAAGCTTTCCCTTCAGACGCCCAGATCGAGCCGGCTGCGCTTTATCGCGGGACAATGCGTGGCCCTTGACGGGATAGAGTACCCCATCGCGAGCTGTCCCTGCGACGATCGTAATCTCGAATTCCACATTCCCGTGGAGGATGCACCTGCCGGGCTGAAGAAGGGGGATACGGTCAGCGTGCAAGGCCCTTTCGGGGGATTCGTGCTGCGCGAGGACACCGGCAGGCAGCCCTTTTTCATCGCCTCAGGCACCGGATTCGCGCCGGTCAAGAGTCTCATCGAACATGCCATGGCGCTCGATGTTTTTTCCTCGATCGGGCTTTTGAGGATTGCGCCGGATTTCTACCTTTCCAACCTCTGCCGCTCCTGGGAAGCTGCGCTCGACAATTTCAGCTACGTCGAGATGACGGATCTGGCGCTTCTTCCGGATCTTCTGGACCGGGATGTTTACGTCGCAGGCCCATCCGATTTCGTTGCGAAAACGAGGCGGAAGCTTTTGGGCGAAGGGCTGCCGGAAACCCGGATTTTCAGCCCATGAGGTGCCGTACCTGATCGCGCTCCCAGAGGAGTTCCTGGTAGGATTTGTCCATCCGCTCCCGCATGAACGGGGTGATTTCGAGATTTTCCACGATGGCGTATTTCCCTTTCGCGCACTGCACGGGAAAGCCGTAAATCACACCCGCCGGGATGCCGTAGCTGCCATCCGATAAAATGCCCATGCTCACCCAGTCGTTTTCGGGGGTGCCGAGCATCCAGTCCCTGACATGGCAAATCGCAGCGTTCGCAGCACTTGCCACCGAGCTCGCCCCGCGCGCTTCCAGGATTTCAGTTCCCCTGTTCTGGACCCCGGGAATGAATGCCTGCTCGATCCATTCCGGATCGTGGATGAACTGATTCGCATTGATGCCGTCGACAGTCGCATGGTAGAGGTCGGGAAACTGCGCGGAAGAATGGTTTCCCCAGGCGATCGCCCTTCGCACGCGGGTGACGGGCCTTCCGGCATGGTCGGCTATTCTGGAAAGCGCCCGGTTGTGATCGAGGCGCATCATCGAGGTGTAGTTTTTCGGGTCAAGCCGTTTGGCATGGCTTGCCGCGATGAGGGCATTGGTGTTGGCGGGGTTGCCCACCACCAGTACCCTGGCATGGGGAGATGCCGCCTTGTCCAGCGCGATGCCCTGGCTTTTGAAGATTTCGCCGTTCACCGTCAGGAGGTCGCTGCGCTCCATTCCCTTTGTCCTGGGACGGGACCCCACCATGATCACGATGTCGGCGCCCGCGAAAGCCTCTTCCGGAATGTCCGTACAATGGATTCCGGCAAGAAGCGGGAAAGCGCAGTCGTCGAGTTCCATTTGAACCCCTTGCAGCGCCTGAAGGGACTGGGGGATTTCCAGGAGCTGGAGGATGATGGGCTGCCTGAATCCCAGCATGTCCCCGGATGCGATGCGGAAAAGCAGGTTGTAGCCGATGTGGCCTGCTGCTCCCGTGACGGCGATTCTGATAGGCTGCCTCATCGATTTCCCTCCTTGCAATGCCTGATGTAAAATACTACACGCTTCAAGACGCTTCTGGAATCGCTTGGGAACCCTTGAACAAGTCGCACATGAGCCGTGTTGCCGGGAAACCGAGATGATCGCCAGACGCGCGACGCAGGTTGTAGCCGGGTCTACGATGCCAAGGAGCGCGCCAAAGCGAGCGCTCGATTTGGCCGTACCTCGAAACGCAGCAAAGCTGCGTTTTCACGCAACCCTTGAGGGACGGGGTTTTTCGGACGATCCTCTTTGCAAAGGAAATGACCATTCGCTGCGCCTTGCTTCGTGAGTCTCATCCCGAAAAACTGACCGTCACGGCCACGTGGGACTTGTTCAGGGGTTCCCCGTGAAAGGAAGGAAATGAAGCATCGCCCCAGATATCTCGACATCAGAAGGATCAGGCTGCCACTGCCCGGATTCGTCTCCATCCTGCACAGGGCAAGCGGCTTCCTGCTTTTCTTGGCCATTCCCGTTATGCTGTTTTGTCTGCAGGAAAGCCTGAGTTCCGGACAGGGTTTCGCAAACCTCCAGAATCTGCTTTCCACCTTTCCGGTCAAGGCGATCCTGATTTTTCTGCTATGGGCTTTCCTGCATCATTTCTGCGCCGGGATACGCTTGCTGCTGCTCGACATGGGCATCGGCCTTTCGCTGCAATCGGCGCGGGCGAGCAGCAGGGCGGTGATGCTGGCGGGGCTTTTTTTCACGATTTTCATGGGAGCCTGGCTATGGTGAAAAGGACCGTGGTGGGGGCGCATTACGGCATCATGGGCTGGCTCGTCCAGCGAATTTCGGCTGCGATCATGGCCCTGTTCATTCTTCTTTTTCTGATGGTGCTGCTCGATCATCGCCCGCTTTCATTTGACATCTGGAAGACGCTTTTCTCGCAACTCTGGCTCAGGATAGGCATGCAGCTCTTTGTGCTCGGCCTCTTCCTGCATGCCTGGGTGGGAATGCGGGATATTTTGATGGATTATATCCATTCCACGGGAGTCCGGCTGTTCCTGCAGGTGCTTGTCCTGGTTTCCCTCTTGATCTATGCGATCTGGAGTGTCCGGATCCTTTGGGGGAGTTGATGGAAAAGCGCAAATTCGACGTGGCGATCATCGGAGCGGGAGGGGCCGGCATGCGCGCCGCCCTCCAGCTCTCCACTGCGGGATACAAGGTTGCGGTATTGAGCAAGGTGTTCCCGACCCGCTCCCACACCGTTGCCGCCCAGGGCGGAATCACCGCGGCTCTCGGCAATGTGACCGAGGACAACTGGCTCTGGCACATGTACGATACGGTCAAGGGTTCGGACTATCTGGGCGACCAGGACGCCATCGAATACATGTGCAGGATGGGGCCCCAGGTCGTCTACGAAATGGAGCATTTCGGCCTTCCCTTTTCCAGGCTCGAAAACGGGAAGATCTACCAGAGGCCGTTCGGCGGTCAGTCCCGCAATTTCGGCGGGGACCAGGCGACGAGAACCTGCGCAGCAGCGGACAGGACCGGTCATGCGATGCTGCACACGCTCTACCAGCGCAACATCCAGGCCAAAACCCATTTCTTCGTCGAGTTTCTGGCCATCGATCTCGTCAGGGATGCCGAGGGCAGGGTACTGGGCGTCGTTGCCCTGGATATGGAACAGGGAGAGTCGCTCCTGGTCGAAGCGAGAGCGACGCTGCTTGCGACGGGAGGGGCGGGGCGGATTTTCCAGGCGAGCACCAATGCCTTCATCAATACCGGAGACGGCCTCGGCATGGCCTCCCGCGCAGGCATTCCGCTTGAAGACATGGAATTCTGGCAGTTCCATCCCACCGGCGTCATGGGTGCCGGAGTGTTGATTTCCGAAGGCGTGCGCGGGGAGGGGGGCTATCTCGTCAATGCGGCGGGCGAGCGCTTCATGGAACGCTATGCCCCGCACGCCAGGGATCTAGCAGGGCGGGACGTGGTGGCAAGAGCCATTGCGATAGAAATACACGAAGGCAGGGGGTGCGGTCCGCGCAAGGATCACGTGCTCCTGAAGCTCGATCATATCGGGAGGGAGGAGATCCTGGACAAGCTCCCCGGAATACGCGAAATCGCGCTCAAGTTCGCCCATGTCGATCCGCTGGAAGCCCCCATTCCCGTGGTGCCAACTGCACATTATATGATGGGCGGCATCCCGACCCACTACAGGGGGCAGGTTGTGGTTCCTGCCAGAACAGGCCCCGAAGAAGCCGTTCCCGGTCTTTATGCGATAGGCGAATGTGCCTGCGTTTCGGTTCACGGGGCGAACCGACTGGGCGGCAATTCCCTGCTCGATCTGCTCGTTTTCGGACAGGCCGCAGCCGAGCATATCGTGGAATTTTTGAAGGAGAATCCGACCGCCCCGCCGATTCCGAAGGAAGGACCGGACCTTGCGCTCGCGAGGCTTGCCCGCTGGGAAAGAAGGGAGGGATCGGAGCGGGTTGCGGACATCTACCGGGACATGCAGGGCATCATGCAATCCCATTGCGGCGTCTTCAGGCGAGCCGAAGTGCTGAAAGAGGGCATCGCAAAACTCGATGAGGCAAGGCAAAGGCTGGAGCGCGCTGCAATTGGCGACCACAGCAAGGTTTTCAACACCGCCAGGGTGGAAGCGCTGGAACTCGAAAACCTGATGGAAGTCGCCTTTGCCACGATCCGGTCGGCTGCCGCCAGAACGGAGAGCCGGGGGGCGCATGCCAGGGACGACTATCCCGAGCGGGACGACAGGAACTGGCTCAAGCATACCCTGGCCCATGGCGACGGCACGATCGACTACAAGCCGGTCAGGTTGAAACCCCTGACCGTACCGTCCTTTCCGCCCAAAACCCGCACCTATTGAGGCTGCCATGCGCTTTTCCATATACCGCTTCGACCCCGATACCGATGCCTCGCCCTATATGAAGGATTACGAGCTGGCGCTCGAAGCAGGGGACATGATGCTGCTCGATGCCCTCATCCTGATCAAGGCGCAGGACGATTCGCTTTCCCTGCGCAAATCCTGCAGGGAGGGGGTGTGCGGGTCGGATGCGATGAACATCAACGGCAGGAACGGACTTGCCTGCATCACGCCCCTGTCCAGCCTGAAAGAGCCGATAGAATTGCGTCCGCTGCCGGGCCTGCCCGTCATCAGGGATCTTGTCGTCGACATGGAGCCCTTTTTCAAGCAATACCGCTCGATCAAGCCCTACCTCATCAACAACGATCCCCCGCCCGAGACGGAACGTTTGCAGTCTCCGCAGGAGCGGGCGGAACTGGACGGCCTATACGAATGCATCCTCTGCGCATGCTGCACCACTTCCTGCCCTTCGTTTTGGTGGAATCCGGAAAAATTCGTGGGGCCTGCCGGTTTGCTGCAGGCATGGCGCTTCATTGCCGATACGCGAGATCAGGCGACTTCAGAGCGGCTCGACGACCTGGAAGATCCCTACCGTCTGTTCCGCTGCCACGGCATCATGAATTGCGTGGATGCCTGCCCAAAAGGATTGAATCCCACCGAGGCAATAGGAAAAATCAAGGGCATGATGGTCAGAAGAACGGTATGAGCGCGATACGCTGGCGTTCCCGGCGCGGGATGCTGGAACTCGATATTGTGCTTGCGAAATTCCTCGACAGGCATGAAACAGGGCTGAGCGAGGATGAGGCGAAAGCCTATCTCGCTCTGCTCGAATACCCGGATGCGGAACTCTGGGATATCATAATGGGGAAAGGAGAGCCGGAAGAGGTCGAAAAAACGCTTCTGGAACTCATCAGAATGAATTGATGCAACGGAAGAATCATGGAAAAAAAACGTATCGCAACCCTGTCTTTCAACGACGGAACGCCCCAGATCGAATTGCCGATCATGCCGGGTACGCTCGGTCCGGATGTGATTGACATCAGGAATCTCGCGAAAACTGGGATGTTCACCTACGACCCCGGCTTCCTTTCCACTGCGAGCTGCAGTTCCAGCATCACCTACATCGATGGCGATGCCGGTCACCTCTATTACAGAGGGTATCCGATCGAGCAGCTTGCCGAAAAATCGAGCTATCTCGAAGTCTGCTATCTCCTGCTCAACGGAGAACTGCCCAGCGAGGCCGAAAACGAGAAGTTCGAGCGCGAGATCAAGCGCCGGACCATGGTTCACGACCAGTTGATGAGTTTCTACAAGGGATTCAGGCGCGATGCCCATCCCATGGCGGTGATGGTGGGGGTGGTTGGGGCGCTTTCCGCTTTCTACCACGATTCGCTCGACATCAGTAATCCCGAGCACAGGAAAGTTTCGGCATTGCGGCTGATCGCCAAGGTGCCGACCATCGCGGCGATGTGCTACAAGTACAACATCGGTCATCCCTTCATGTATCCGAACAACAAGCTCGGTTATGTGGAGAATTTCCTCTACATGATGTTCGCCACCCCCTGCGAGGAATATGTGGCCAATCCCAGAATTGTGAAGGCCCTGGAGCGCATCTTCATCCTGCATGCGGACCACGAGCAGAATGCTTCGACTTCGACGGTGAGGCTGGCAGGCTCGTCCGGGGCGAACCCCTTCGCCTGCACTTCAGCCGGAATCGCAGCGCTATGGGGGCCTGCGCACGGCGGGGCCAACGAAGCGGTGCTCAAGATGCTGGATGAGATCGGGGATATTTCGCAGATTCCGAAATTCGTCGCGCGCGCCAAGGACAAGAAGGACAGCTTCAGGCTGATGGGCTTCGGCCACAGGGTTTACAAGAACATGGATCCTCGCGCCAGGGTGATGAGGGAGACTTGCTACGAAGTGCTTGCCGAGCTCGGGCTGCAGAACGACAGGCTGTTCGAAATGGCCATGGAGCTCGAAAGGGTCGCGCTCCAGGACGAGTATTTCATCGAGCGCAAACTCTATCCCAATGTCGACTTTTATTCCGGAATCGTATTGAAGGCGCTCAATGTGCCGCTCAACATGTTCACCGTGATATTCGCGATTGCGAGGACGATAGGCTGGATATCGCAGTGGAACGAAATGATCTCGGATACCGAGCGCAAGATAGGCAGGCCGAGGCAGCTGTATCGCGGGCCTGTGAAGCGGGACTACAGGCCGGCCCGGGAGCGCGAGTAATCCTATGGGGGATTCTTGGCTGAATGGTGCGAATGCGGCTTATGTCGATGCGCTTTTCGGCGATTACCTCGACAACCCGGATTCGGTTCCGCAAGACTGGCGCAGCCGTTTCGCCCGGTTGCCCCAGCCGGAAATGGCGGCGCCATCGGATCGCAGACAGATTTCGGTGCTGCAGCTCATCAATGCCTACCGCTTCCTGGGGCTGCGCCAGGCCGAACTTGACCCCCTGAAGCATATCGAAAAACCGGCGACACCAGAACTCGATCCGGCTCATTACGGCCTTGTTGACGCCGACATGGATGTCGTTTTCGACACAGGCTCTTTCGTGGGACCGGAAAAGGCGACGTTGCGGGATATTCTGGATGCGCTGAAGGAAACCTATTGCGGGCCGCTCGGCGTCGAATACATGTATATCAGCGAAAACGTCCAGAAGCGCTGGATACAGGCGAGGCTGGAAGGCAGGCGTTCCCGGCCGGACTTTCCCCCTGAATACCGCAAGCGTATTTTGCAGAGACTGACCGAAGCCGAGACGCTGGAGCGCTATCTGCATGTCCGCTATGTCGGGCAGAAGCGTTTTTCGCTGGAAGGCGGAGACAGCCTGATTCCCCTTCTCGACAACCTGTTGCAGCGGGCGGGATCGAATGGCGTGTACGAAGTCGTGATCGGCATGGCCCACAGGGGAAGGCTGAACGTGCTGGTCAACACCATGGGAAAAATGCCAACGGAGCTTTTCTCCGAGTTCGAGGGGAAGGAAGCGGCTGAGCTGAGCTCGGGGGATGTCAAATATCACCAGGGGTTCTCCTCAGATATCATGACAGAAGGCGGGCCCATGCACGTGACGCTTGCCTTCAACCCTTCGCATCTCGAAATCGTCAATCCCGTGGTGGAAGGCTCGGTGCGCGCGAGGCAACATCGGCGCAGGGATTTCGAGGGAAAACAGGTGCTGCCCATCCTGATCCATGGGGATGCCGCATTCTCCGGTCAGGGCGTGGTCATGGAAACGCTCAACCTATCCAATACGCGCGGCTATGGCACGGGCGGCACGGTTCACATCATCATCAACAACCAGATCGGCTTCACCACATCTGATCCCAGGGACACCCGCTCCACCATCTACTGCAGCGATGTGGGAAAAATGGTGGAAGCGCCGATCTTCCACGTCAACGCGGACGACCCGGAAGCGCTTTTGATGGCAACCGAGATCGCATTCGACTTCAGGAATGAATTTCAGAAGGACGTGATCATCGACATGGTCTGCTTCAGACGTCACGGACACAACGAGCAGGACGAACCGCTCGTGACGCAGCCGCTCATGTACAAGATCGTCAATGTCCATCCCGGTACGCGCCAACTCTATGCACTAAAACTCGAAAAAGCCGGCATCATCGAAAAGGGAGAGGCCGACAAAATGGCCGAGGATTTCAGGGCGGCCATGGACAGGGGAGAGCACCCCAATCCCGATTTCCTGAGAGGGGTGAAAAACCCCCATTCCTCGGACTGGTCCAGATTCCGTGGCACCAAATGGAACGAGAACGACGACACTTCGATCGGGATTGACGACCTGAAGCGGCTCTCCGCGAAATTGACCGATATTCCGGATAATTTCAGGCTTCATCCCCGGGTTGAAAAAATCATTTCCGACAGGCGTGAAATGGGACAGGGGAAAATTCCGCTCGACTGGGGAATGGCGGAGAATCTCGCTTATGCGACGCTTCTGGAAGCTGGATTCCCGGTCAGGATTTCCGGTCAGGACGTGGGACGGGGCACCTTCTTCCACAGACATGCCGTGCTGCATGATCAGAACAGGGAGAAGTGGGATGAGGGAATCTATATCCCGCTTCAGCATATTGCAGCAGGGCAGCCTGATTTCGCCGCGATAGATTCGGTTCTTTCGGAAGAAGCGGTGCTCGGTTTCGAATATGGCTATGCGACTGCAGAGCCGAATGAGCTGGTGATTTGGGAAGCGCAGTTCGGCGATTTCGCCAACGGTGCACAGGTCGTGATTGATCAGTTCATCACTTCGGGAGAAGCAAAATGGGGCAGGCTGTGCGGCCTTGTCATGATGCTGCCGCACGGCCACGAAGGTCAGGGTCCCGAGCATTCCTCCGGACGCCTCGAGCGCTACCTGCAGCTATGCGCGGATTACAACATCCAGGTCTGCGTGCCTTCGACGCCTGCCCAGATGTTCCATCTTTTGCGCAGGCAGATGCTTCGCCCCTACCGCAGGCCGCTTGTTCTGTTCACGCCGAAGAGCCTGCTGAGGCACAAGGATTCGGTGTCCCGGCTCGATGAGCTTGCGGAAGGGAAATTCCAGCCCGTGACCGGAGAAATCGACCCGGGAATCGAATCGGAAAAAGTCAGGCGCGTCATATGCTGCGCGGGAAAGGTGTATTTCGATCTCGTCAATGCAAGACGGGAAAAGCAAATAACCGATATCGCCATCGTGAGGATCAACCAACTCTATCCCTTTCCTCATGACGACTTCAAGGCGATGCTCGTACGTTACGGCAATGCACGGGAAGTCCTGTGGTGCCAGGAAGAGCCAAAAAACCAGGGGGCATGGCGCCATCTCGAACATTATTTGTTGAGGCATCTGTCGCCAGAGCAGAAGCTTCTTTCCTCGATGCGCCCCTCTTCCGCTTCCCCGGCTGCGGGCTATTATGCAAAATATCTGGCAAGGCAGAAGGAACTGGTCGACGCCGCCTTTGCCTGAATCATTCGGAGAGATCATGCTGATCGAAGTCAAAGTACCCCAGCTTTCGGAGTCCGTATCGGAGGCCACGCTGCTTTCCTGGCACAAACGGGAAGGCGATTATGTCGAGCGAGGAGAAAACCTGATCGACATCGAAACTGACAAGGTCGTCCTGGAATTGCCAGCAGTCCAGGCAGGCGTGCTCTCGAAAATAGTGAAGGAGGAGGGGGCTGTGGTGACGAGCGGTGAAGTCATCGCCATGCTGGATGCGGCAGGGTATAAACCGAAGGTGAAACAGGCGTCGGCCGAACCCGAGAAGCCTGTCCTCATGCCTGCCGCGAAAAAGCACGCCGGGGAGCTCGGCGTCGATGTCTCTGGCATGAGCGGCACGGGCCGGGGCGGAAGAATCACCAAGGCAGATGTGATGCTTCCCGGGAAGGAAGAAGCCATTCCCAAAAGCGGGCAAAGGGGGGAGAGGCGCGTGCCGATGTCCCGCATCAGGGCAAGGGTTGCGCAAAGGCTGCTCGAATCCCAGAGAAATGCCGCAATTCTCACTACTTTCAACGAAGTCAGCATGCGGGCGGTCGTCGACCTGCGCAGCCGCTACAGGGAGAAATTCGAGAAAGAGCACGGCATAAAGCTCGGATTCATGTCCTTTTTCGTCAAGGCTGCGGTTTCCGCCCTCAAACAGTTTCCCGTGCTCAATGCCTCGATAGACGGCAATGACATTGTCTACCATGACTATTACGATATCGGCATTGCAGTCGGGACGGAGCGGGGACTCGTCGTGCCCGTATTGCGCAATGCAGATGCGCTCTCCTTCGAGGATATCGAAAAGGGCATCGCAGATTTCGGCAAGCGCGCAAAGGAAGGAAAGCTTGCCGTGGAGGAACTCGAGGGAGGGACATTCTCGATCACGAACGGCGGTATTTTCGGGTCGATGCTCTCCACCCCCATCATCAACCCGCCGCAGAGCGCGATTCTGGGCATTCATGCGATGAAGGATAGGCCTGTCGTCGAAAATGGCGAGATCGTCATTCGTCCGATGATCTATCTTGCGCTCTCTTACGATCACAGGCTGATAGACGGGCGGGAAGCGGTCCAGTCCCTGGTTGCGATCAAGGAAGATCTGGAAGATCCGGCCAGGCTTCTTCTGGAACTCTGAAATGAAAGCATACGATGTCGCCGTGATAGGTGCAGGACCCGGCGGCTATGTTGCGGCGATACGCTGCGCCCAACTGGGATTGAAGACGGTCTGCATCGACGATCGCGAAAAGGGCGGGAAGCCCGCGCCCGGAGGAACCTGTCTCAATGTGGGCTGCATCCCCTCCAAGGCACTGCTCGAATCTTCGGAAAATTACGAGAAGGCCAGGATGGAATTTGCCTCCCACGGCATTCTGATCGGTGAAATGGCTGTCGATCTTGCCAAAATGCAGGCAAGGAAAAGCAGCATCGTCGATGCCCATACCAACGGAATTTCCTTTCTTTTCAGGAAAAACAGGGTCGAATCCATTCTGGGGCGCGCCCGCCTCAAAGCCATCGGGGAGCACTGCGTCGTCGAAGTTGCGCAGGGAGACAGGACGGAGCGCCTGGAGGCGAAGCACGTCATCATTGCGACAGGGTCTTCCCCAAGAAAGCTCGAAGGTGCAATTTTCGGGAACAGGGTCGTCGACAGCAGCGGGGCGCTCGCATTCGAAGAAATTCCGAAAAAACTGGGAATCATCGGAGCAGGCGTGATCGGACTCGAACTCGGCAGCGTATGGAGAAGACTGGGCAGCGAAGTGACGCTGCTCGAAGCCTCGCCGGAATTCCTTCCCTTGGCCGACGAGAAAATTTCGAAGGAGGCGCTGAGGCAATTTCGCAAGGAGGCGGGATGGACGATCAACCTCGGTGTAAAAGTCATATCTGTTAGAGAGATGGGTTCGTCAGTTAAAGTGATTTATGAGAATACTGGCGGCACAACCGAGAAAGATTTCGATAAGCTGATCGTCGCCACAGGCAGGATCCCGAATTCGAAAGCTGTCGCGGATGACAATCTGGGGCTTAATATCGACGACAGAGGCTTCATTGAAGTCGACAGGCATTGCAGGACGAATCTGCCGAATGTCTATGCCGTCGGAGACGTCGTGCAGGGCGCGATGCTTGCGCACAAAGCTTCCGAAGAAGGCGTAATGGTTGCGGAATTGATCGACGGCCAGAAGCCGGAAGTCGATCCCCATCTCATGCCCTGGGTCATCTATACTTCCCCCGAAATTGCCTGGGTCGGAAAGACGGAGTTACAGCTCAAGTCGGAGGGAATCGAATACCGCGCCGGACAATTCCCGTTTTCGGCCAACGGCAGAGCGCAGGCTCTGGGGGATGCCCGGGGTTTCGTTAAAATGCTGGCGGATGCGAATACGGACAGGGTGCTTGGCGTCCATATCATCGGTCCGTTCGCATCGGAGCTGATTTCAGAGGCAGTTGTTGCGATGGCTTTTTCGGCCTCCAGCGAGGATATCGCGCGGACGATACATGCCCACCCTTCGCTTTGCGAGGCGCTGCATGAAGCGTCTCTCGCAGTAGAGGGGCGGGCGCTACACATTTGACTGCCCGCCTGTTAATATCTGAAATTTCGGCATATATGGATGCAATGCAGTCATTTACCTGGCGTGAATTCCTGATCGGCGCCATCGTCGCACTGGCGATTTATGTCGCCGTGGAGCTGCTCGCATTCCTGCGCGCATCCAGGAAGCCCAGGCCGAGACCGATTCATGAAGTGCGTCAAGCCCATGAAGTATATCGCGCACCCGAAATGCGCCATGAGAAAACCGGCATTGAATCGCTCAGGGAAGAAGTGTCCGAGTTGCGGGATCATATTGCATCCATGCAGAAGGAAATCGACAGGCTGAGGGAAGAGAGTGAGGCGCCTGCACCTTATTCGCAAGCGATCAGAATGGTCAGGCAGGGCCTGGGGCCGGCTGAAATCGCAGTCGCCTGCGATATATCCAAGGGAGAGGCCGAACTGATCGCTTCCCTGCACAAGGGGAAAAGCCTCTAATTCAGACGATCTCGTCGACTGCGGTAGTGATGTCGTCCCTTCTCTGGTTTTTTCTTCGCCTGTCATTCATCAGCCTGACCTCGTAAAGGAACGGGTTGTTCTGCAATCGCCTGCAATATCTCCGTCTTTCCCCCTGGTTGCGCTCGCGGAAGACAGGCTCTTGCTGCTCTTGGGCTGGAATTTTGGGAGAGGGGCGGCGTACTTGTTGCGGCTTGAAATCGAAGACGAATGGCGCAATGGGCTGGGCGGTTTCCTCCTTGGTAGGCTGCACCGGAACCACGCGGCTGATACCCCGTTGCTCCGGCTGATGCGGAGGCGGGAGATCTGAAGGCACATACTGCATGATCTCTCCTTTCAATCCAGTATAAAACATTTTTGAATATCCACCCGATTTGGTATGATTGGGGTTGCCACGCGGACTTCCCCCATTCATGCCAAATATCGATCTGCATTGCCATTCCACGATCTCGGACGGTGTACTTTCTCCCAGCGATCTGGTCGCACGCGCTGCCGGGAACGGCGTCGAAGTGCTTGCGCTGACCGATCATGACGATTGCGACGGGCTCGGTGAAGCACGGCGTTCTGCAGAAGAGCATGGCATCGAATTCATCAACGGCGTCGAAATTTCCGTGACCTGGCGCGGAAAAACCCTGCACATCGTCGGACTGGGGATTGATCCCGACCATGTCGAACTCAAAAATGGACTCGATTCGATCAGGGAAGGACGCATCGTGCGTGCCAGGCTAATCGCTGAAGGGCTGTCGCGCGCCGGAATTTCCGGCAGCCTCGAAGGGGCGTATGCGTACGCTTCCAACAAGAATTTGATCGGGCGTACCCATTTCGCCCGTTTCCTTGTCGAAAAGGGGCATGCCAGGGACATCCAGGGCGTATTCAGGAAATTTCTGGTTCATGGCCGGCCCGGACATGTTTCGCATCAGTGGGCTGAATTGAATGCGGCTGTGGGGTGGATCAAAAAAAGCGGGGGAGTTGCCGTGATCGCACATCCCGGGCGTTATGACTTGAGTGCAGCCGCGCTGAAGGCGCTTTTGAGCGAATTCATCGAAGCTGGCGGCGATGGCATAGAGGTCGTAACTTCGAGCCATACGCTGGATATGGCCATGCGGTTCTGCGAATTCGCAAAGCAATTCGGTCTCTTCGCTTCAATCGGCTCCGATTTTCACAGTCCTGCGGAGAGCAGAATGGATGTCGGCAAGCTTCCTTCCCTGCCGGCAGGATGCCGTCCGATCTGGGAGGCATTCGACTGATGGCCCAGTTTTTTTCCATTCATCCTCAAAATCCGCAGCAGCGCCTGATCAGGCAGGCAATCGAAATCCTGAATGAGGGGGGCGTTATCGTCTACCCCACCGACTCCTGTTATGCCCTGGGATGCAAAATCGGTGACAAGGACGCCATGGCGAGGATCCGTTCGATCAGGGGAGTAGACGAGAAACATCATTTCACGCTGGTCTGCCAGGATCTTTCCAGCATTTCCCATTACGCCCAGGTCGACAACAGGCAATACAGGCTGCTCAAGTCCTCCACCCCGGGGAGTTATACGTTCATCCTCAAGGCGACCCGCGAGGTCCCGAAAAGATTGCAGCATCCCAAGCGCAATACGATAGGCATCAGGGTACCGGACAATATCGTGGTGCAAAATCTGCTCGACGCGCTTGGCGAACCGCTGCTGAGTTCGACTCTGCTTTTGCCCGGGGACGATTTTCCGCTCAACGATGCAGAATCGATCCGGGAAAGCCTGCAGAGCCATGTCGATCTCATTATCGACGGCGGTGCATGCGGGATCGACATGACCACGGTGATCGATTTGACAGAAGATCCCCCCGTTTTACTGAGGAAGGGAAATGGCTCCCTTTCCCCCTTTGGAATGGCATGATGGATATAGGCAATTTCATACAGGCAGTGGCGGTCTACGCCCTTCCCATCATTTTTGCAATCACCTTCCACGAAGCCGCCCACGGTTTTGTCGCAAAACATTTCGGCGACATGACGGCCTACAGGCAGGGCAGGGTCAGCCTTAATCCGATGCATCATATCGACCCGATAGGAACGATCGTGGTCCCGCTGGTATCCCTCGCCCTTGGGGGGTTCCTTTTCGGTTGGGCGAAGCCCGTTCCGATCAATTTCGGGGCATTGAGAAACCCCAAAAAAGACATGCTCTGGGTCGCCCTTGCAGGTCCCGCATCGAATCTCGTCATGGCGTTGTGCTGGGCATTCGTACTGAAGATATCGACATGGATGCCTGGGAATTATTTTGCTTCTCCGCTTTCCATCATGGCCAATATGGGGGTGAAGATCAATATCGTGCTGATGATGCTCAATCTTCTGCCGATTCCTCCATTGGACGGCGGAAGGGTGATGGTCAGTTTGCTTCCTGCAAAACAGGCCTACCAGCTTGCCAAAATCGAACCATACGGCATAATCATACTTGTCGTTTTGCTCTTTACCGGGGTGCTCGGTGGAATTATCGGACCGCTGATCAATCTCGTCATCAATCTGGTCTTGCAATTGTTTGGTTTATAAAAAGGTAGAAAATGTTTGCCGACCGAATTCTGTCAGGAATGCGCCCAACGGGGCACCTTCATCTCGGCCATTATCACGGCGTTCTCAAAAACTGGATCAGGCTGCAGCACGAGCATCCCTGTCTTTTCTTCGTTGCAGACTGGCACGCACTGACCACGCATTACGATACCCCCGAGGTGATCGGAGAAAGCGTATGGGACATGCTGATCGATTGGCTTGCGGCAGGGGTGGATCCGGCGCAGGCCACGCTGTTCATTCAGTCCAGGGTGCCGGAGCACGCTGAATTGCACCTTCTTCTCTCCATGATCACCCCTCTCGGATGGCTGGAAAGAGTTCCAACCTACAAGGACCAGCAGCAGAATATGGGCGAAAAGGACCTCGCTACGTACGGATTCCTGGGTTATCCGCTCCTGCAGAGCGCAGACATTCTGATCTATCGGGCGTCCCATGTGCCGGTCGGAGAGGATCAGGTGCCGCATATCGAATTCACGCGCGAAATTGCAAGGCGTTTCAATCATATCTACGGACGAGAGGCCGGGTTCGAGGAAAAAGCCAGGGATGCCGTGAAGAAGCTGGGCTCCAAGAAGGGAAAGCTTTATACGGAATTCAGGGCGCGCTTCCAGGAGCAGGGAGATGTGGATGCGCTGGAAGCTGCAAAATCGCTTCTGGAAGAACAGCAGAACCTGAGTGCAGGTGACAGGGAAAGACTATACGGCTATCTGGAGGGGGGCGGAAAAATGATTCTTGCGGAACCCCAGTCCATGCTGACGAGCGCATCAAGGATGCCGGGGCTTGACGGGCGCAAGATGTCCAAGTCATACGGCAATACCATTTCATTGAGGGAAGATCCGGTAAGCGTGGAAAAGAAAATCAGAACGATGCCGACAGACCCGGCGAGGGTAAGGCGCACTGATCCCGGGGATCCCGAAAAATGCCCGGTTTGGCAATTCCATAGCGTCTATTCCGGTGAGGCGATTTGCGATTGGGTCAAGAAAGGATGCAAGAGCGCTGCAATAGGGTGCATCGAATGCAAGCAGCCCGTCATCGATGCGGTGCTCAGGGAGCAGGAACCGATGCGAGAGCGCGCCCAGCACTTTCTCGATGACCCGGTTCTGGTCCGAAACATCATCGCAGACGGTTGTGAAAAGGCGAGACGCCTCGCGCAGGAAACCATGCGTGAAGTTCGTGAAGCCATGGGGTTGGACTACAGTTGATCGTCGCGCGGATCCATGGCGAGGCGATCCTGGAATTGCCCCAGGATCTTTATATTCCACCTGAGGCGCTGGAAGTCGTTCTGGATACCTTCGAAGGCCCGCTAGACCTTTTGCTCTATCTCATCCGCAAGCATAATCTCGACATCCTCGATATCCGCATGGCGGAACTCACCCGGCAATATCTGGCCTATATCAATGTCGCGAAGCAGCGCCACGAACTTGCAGCCGAATACCTGCTGATGGCGGCTCTCCTCATCGAAATCAAGTCCAGAATGCTGCTCCCCAAGCCTGCTGAAATAGAGGCAGAGGAGGATCCCAGGGCGGAACTCGTCAGGCGGCTGCTCGAATACGAGAAAATCAAACAGGCCGCGATTACGCTTGATGCGCTGGATCAGGCCGGGCGTGATTTTCTTCTACCCAACGTTCCCAGGGACTGGCTCGATGTGCCTGAGCTTCCCGGAGTCGATCCTGAAGACTTGAGGCAGGCGTGGATAAGCGTTGTTTCTCGCGCGAAAATGATGAATCCGCACAAAGTGGAACGTGAGGAACTCCCCATCCGTGAGCATATGGCGAGAATTCTGAAAAAACTGCAGGGGCGGGACGATGCCGAATTCGTCGAATTGTTCGAAGCCGGTTCCGGTCTCGCCATCCTCATCGTGACGTTTCTTGCCTTGCTCGAACTTGTGCGCGAAAGTCTGGTTTCAATTGTTCAGGCTGATGTTTTCGGAACGATATATGTGAAGGCGAACAATGGATTCTGATAAAGCCAGGATCGTCGTCGAAACAGCGTTGCTGACCAGCGAGGAGGCGCTTCCTCTATCGGAACTGGTGAGGCTGTTCGATAGTGAAATGACACCTCGTGATATAGAAAACTTGCTATCCGATTTACGCTGCAAGTGGGCGGACTCCGGGCTTGAGCTTGTCGAAGTGTCAAGCGGCTGGCGTTTCAGGACGAAACCCGAGTTGCAAAAATTCCTCGATCGGCTTAATCCGAAAAAGCTGCCGCGTTATTCCAGGGCAGCGCTGGAAACGCTTGCGATCATCGCCTATAGGCAGCCCGTGACCAGAGGGGATATCGAAGAAATACGAGGAGTTGCGGTTTCGTCACAGATTCTGAAAATGTTCGAGTCGAGATCATGGATCGAGGTGGTTGGCCATCGCGATGTGCCCGGCAGGCCATCGCTTTATGCAACGACATCAAGGTTCCTGGATGACCTCAACATGAGTTCCGTCTCTGATTTGCCCCCACTACAGGGTTCGAGCTCTCTTTTCGAACAGCATGTTAATGATTCAGGAATGTGATGCGTCGCCATTAATCGACAAAATAGATAAAATTAAGAGAATTAAGGCTTGACCTGAAAACTAACCCATAGTTATACTTCGAAAAAATATGCCGCTTGGGGCGAAGTTCCTCGGCGAAAATAAAGATCAAAATAGGTTGAATGAGGAGGGAGCATGGGGGTTAAATTCAGTTGCAACATGCGCGTTGCCCAAGAAAAGCAATGCACGCCCGGCGCGGGTCGGCATTTTCTTCCCACAAGTTCTTCGCAATACCAAAAAATTTCAAAAGTAGTTGTCAATGCTGCGAGGTAAAGTGCTTTCCTCGATGGGAGAGTGTTTCGTGGCGATCGGTTTTAAGTATCATTATCATTATCGTTTTGCAATGGGTGGTGAGGCATAGGGCTGCGTGCCTTGCCGGTTAGGTTGGTCGGCGTGGGCTAAATTCGAATGGTCAATTTCAATGGATATCATCATATGACATGCTTTAATACTTCTAGAACGAGATACATGATCCATCGTTTGCTGGCGGTGCTGTCTTTAGCCTTTTTTGTTGGGAGTGCGGTTAGCGCAGAGCCGTTCGTTCAGGGCGGCCCCATCGGGTCACAAACTCCTGATGGTTACAATGCGCTCGGACCGGTTGTCCAGCAGCCCATCGAGTTCCCCCATTACAGGCACGCACGCGACATGGGGATCAATTGCATGTATTGCCATACCGGAGCCAGGCGCGGTTATGTGTCGGTGATTCCCAGAATCGACAAATGCATCGGGTGCCATCAGAACATCGAATCGGTCAGGAATAAACCCAGAATCAAGAAGCTGTTCGAATATTGGGACAAGAAAGAGCCCATTCCCTGGAAAAAGGTCAACGACCTTCCCGATTATGTTCGGTTCAACCACGAGCGCCATATTCAGCGCTTCTATTTCAGGCAAAACAGGCCGGTTCGCGAAGTTTGCGGGTATTGCCATGGCGATGTTGCCAATATGACTGTCGACAGGCGTGTCAAGGCGCTGTCGATGGGATGGTGCATCAGCTGCCACCAGAAGGATCACAAAGAAAGCGATACCAACATGAAAACGAGCCACGGCCCGGGAGAATGCTGGCAGTGTCACAAATAAGGGTTTGCGGGATCAATCGCGGACGTATTTCCACCCGAAAATTAGCTATGGGAAGATTTAGTTATGAGTGAAAGTGGCATTAATCGCAGAGATTTTCTGAAGGTGCTTGGGCTGGGCGGAAGCTCCCTGGCGCTCACGGGATGCGGCAATACCGACATTCGGTCGGGTGATGAGTTGGTCATGCCGAATGTTCACCCTGAGGATTTCGTGGTGCCAGGCCTCAGCGTGTTCTACGCGTCGACCTGCACGCAGTGCGGTTCCGCCTGCGGCGTTATGGGGCGCGTTCGCGAAGGCCGCGTACTCAAGATGGAAGGCAATCCCGAGTCTAAAATCAGCGGTGGAAAAATCTGCGGGCTGGGGCAAGCCGCTGTCCAGGTTCAGTATAATCCCGATCGCCTGACCCAGCCGATGATGAAAGTCGGTGGGAGTCTTCAGCCTGTCAGTTGGGACAAGGCGATGGCCTTGCTGGAGGAGAAGACTGGGCCCAAGAGCGGCATCAATGGCGAGGAATTTGCATTCATGACCGGTGCCATGAGCGGCCATCTCAAGGTGCTTGTCGAGAATTATCTCGAAAGCCTCGGCTCAAAAAATCATTACGTATATGAGGCGCTTTCCCCTGCAGTCAGTTTTGCCGCGTACAAGCAGGTTTACGGTGTCGACATGCCGAGACTGCATTTCGACAAGGCGAAGTTGATCGTCTCCTTCGGAAGCGACTTTCTTGGAACCGGTGCATCCCCGGTTCATTTCGCAGCCGAATACGCGAAATTCAGGAAGGCACCGCGTGGGACGCTGATCCAGATCGAACCAAAAATGACCATGACTGGCGCGAACGCCGATCGCTGGATCCCGATCATTCCTGGGACGGAAGGCGTGTTTGCCCTTGGTGTGGCAAACCAGCTTCTCAAACATGAAGAATTCGCCCAATCTGTGCCATCGGACATCGTTACTCTCGTTGCCAAATACGATCCTGAAACTGTCAGTAGCATCACCGGCGTGCGTTCTGAACTGGTCGGGCATGTGGCGGCGCTGCTTTGGGAAAAATCGCCCAGCCTCGTTATTTCCGGTGCTTCGGTGGAAGGGCATACCCATGGTGTACAAAATGCGGTAGCGATCCAGCTTCTCAACAAGATACTCGGCAATGTCGGAAAAACGCTGGATGGACAGGCCCAGTCCCCTTTCCCTCAGATCGCGCCTAATGCAGGCAGTTTCGCTGCGCTCAAATCCGTCAACGATGGCATGGGCAGCGGCAAATTCAAGGCGGTCTTCATTTACGGGGCGAATCCCGTGTTCACCGCACCGAGCTTCATGGGTTTACGCGACAATCTGCGCAAGGTTCCTTTCAAGGTGGCTTTTGTCAATGCGGTGGACGAAACAGCAGAAGAATGCGATCTCGTTTTGCCCATATACACCGCAGTCGAGGATTTTGGTTCGCATGTCGCCTGGTATCAGCCCGAGGGTGTCGAGATCACCATGCAACAACCGCTCATGGAAAAGCTTTATTCGGATACCCGTTCCATGGGGGATATCATGCTCGAACTCGTCAAGCAGCGCCGTGCCGACGAATACAAGGCCTGGCCCGATTTTCTTTCCTATCTGAAAACGGCGGTCGTCAACATCAAGTCCGCAGTGAAATATACGGATACTGACGAGCATTTCTGGTATGACACACTGAGTCATGGGGTGATCCACGTCGATGCACCGCAACAGCAGATTGGAAGCAACTTTTCATCGGCGATGCTGAACCTTCCGGCAACAGCGGATCCTCAGGATCCGAAATTTCCGTTCTACCTTGTTCCTTCCGAACGACATTATTTCAGGGATGGCAGACATGCCAACTGCGGCTGGTTGCAGGAATCACCCGATCCGCTGACCACCATAGTTTGGGATTCGTGGGCCGAGATTCACCCCAAAACTGCGGAGAGCATGGGTATCAAGGAAGGAGACTATCTCGAAGTTTCCTCTCAGAATGGCACCTTGAAGGTAAAGGCCTATCTCTTCCCTGGCATCCACCCTGACGCGATTTCGATTCCGCTAGGGCAGGGGCACGAGTCGCTCGGGCGCTTTGCCAAGGGAGTCGGCGTCAATCCCTTCAAGATCCTGAATCCTGTATTCGAAGTAAACACGGGGGAGCTCGCCATGTACGGCACACGCGTTTCGGTGAAGAAAACCGGGGAATCCGAAATCGTCGTCAAGGACGAAGGTCCTGTCAGCACCCAGATGGGCCGCAAACTGGTCGTGACATTACCGGCTGACGTGGCTCAGCTTTCCAAGGAGATTTAAAGTGTCGATAACGAATCTTTTGAATAACTGGTCTTTTTACAGGAACAAGCGTCCTTATCGGGGTCAATACGACCTCAACAGGCAGTACAGCGAGTACAAGTGGGCCATGGCACTTGATCTGGACGTTTGCACGGGGTGCAATGCGTGCACCACAGCCTGCTATGCAGAGAACAACCTTCCCGTGGTAGGCAAGAAGCGTTTCCAGCACGGACAGGTGATGCACTGGATCAGGATTGAGCGCTACTGGGATGAGAAGATGGGGGAATTTCCAGAGAAAGGTGCCTCTTTCCTACCCATGATGTGCCAGCAATGCGAGGCTGCGCCTTGTGAGACGGTTTGCCCGGTTGGTGCGACCAGCCATACCAACGACGGATTGAACTCGCAGAATTACCATCGCTGCATCGGTTCGCGCTACTGCTCGGCCAATTGTCCGTACAAAGTCAGGTACTTCAATTTCTGGAATTATCCTTCTACCGCTTGGCCCGCACCGCTTCCGGACCAGTTGAATCCCGATGTGACTGTCCGCACCAAGGGCGTCATGGAAAAATGTTCTTTCTGCGTGCAGCGGCTGAACGAGGCGAAGAGCCGCGCCAGGACGGAATACCGTCTGGTCAAAGATGGCGAGGTTTCCCCGGCCTGCGTGCAGGCATGCCCCACCAGCGCCATTACCTTCGGGAATATCGTCGATCCAAAATCGAAGGTTGCCATGATGTGGAAGAACCAGCAGGTCGATCTTTACAAGGACATGCAGGAGAAGGACAACACGGTTCGCGGATACAGGATCCTGGAAGACTTGAGGCCGTTCCCTTCCGTGATGTACATGGAGCGAATCAGGGATATGGAAGCTTAGGATTGAGAAGGGGCTGGGCCTCATGCAGGCCCAAGGGCTAATGTTTCGACTTCAGGGAATTATGGAATGATCAATACATTCGAAGATAGGGAAGTTGCGGTAGAGAAGCGCTTCATCCGCAAGGAAAAGGATATCCGCGAGGATATTGCGTGGGCGCAGATCAACAAGGACGTTCTGAAAAGTCTGGAGCGCCCGAGGATGCTTTTCTGGGTGATTTTCATTGCATCGCTGGCGCTTTTCATGGTCGGCGTAGCCTGCGAAATTTACCAGTACCAGACCGGCATGGGAGTTGCTAATCTTGATAATCCGCATGTGTGGGGCCTTTATATCGGCACCTTCATTTTCTGGATCGGAATGAGTCACTCCGGCACGCTGCTTTCCGCCATTCTGCACATCATGCATGCCGACTGGAGAAAACCGATTTACCGCTTCGCAGAGGCGATGACGACCTTTTCTTTGATGACTGCAGGTCTTTTCGTTATGGTTCACCTGGGACGGGTCTGGCAGTTCTACTACGTCGTCGCCTATCCCAACGAGCGCTGGACCTGGCCGAATTTCCAGTCTCCCCTGGTATGGGATGCGACAGCGATTTTCACCTATCTCACTTCCTCGATGATCTTCCTTTACATTGGGATGATCCCCGACCTTGCGATCTGCCGCGACAACGCGACAGGATTCAGGAAGAAGTTCTATACCTTCCTTTCCCTGGGATGGATGGGCACCGACAGGCAGTGGGCGAATTTCCGCGTCACCTACCTGACCGTCGCCTGCTTTCTGATCCCGCTTGCGGTTTCGGTGCACTCCATCGTTGCAACCGATTTCGCGGTCTCCCAGCAGCCCGGATGGCACATTAGCTCCTTCCCACCCTACTTCGTTGCAGGGGCGCTGTATTCCGGGTGCGCTGCGATCATCACGCTTTTCATCGTGCTGCGCTACGTGTTCCGCTTCGAGGAATACATGACCATGCCGATCCTGGAAAAAACGGCGAAGCTCACCTTCGCCATCGCCATGGTCTGGACCTACCTCAACTTGGTCGAGTATGCCTCGACCTGGTACGGCAATGACATGTATGCGAAGCAGGCGCTGATCTACAGGGCGACTGGTGACTACGCGCCCTACTGGTGGATGATGAACTTTTTGGGTTCAGTGGTTCCTTTCAGCATGGCATTCAAAAGGGTGAGAAACAACATCCCTGCCATGCTGGTAATTTCCATCCTGCTCAATGTGGGCATGTGGCTTGAGCGCTGGATGATCGTCTCGCCGACTTTCGCCAATGGCATCTATCCCTGGACATGGGATCACGATCAGTGGCCCAGCATGATCCAGTGGGGCATCGTGGCAGGCAGCTTCGGCTGGTTCAACATGCTGTTCATGCTGTTTTGCAAGATCTTCCCATCGGTTTCGATGTACGAAGTCAAGGAAATGGTTTATCACCGTTCCATTCATACCAGGGAAACCGAAGCATCTTCCATCAATCAGGAACTGGCAGTTGAAGGAGCCGCATCATGAGCAAATCGCATATGCTCGCTTTATTCACGGATTTCGACGAGGCATCGAACGCCATACGCGAACTCAAGGCGTCGAACCTCCCCGGGTTCAACCTCAAGGACGTGACGCTCAAATCGCCGATCGAACATCCGGAAATCGAGGAACTGCTGGGCAAACGCCCCGTATATGTACAGTTTTTCACCCTGTTCGGCGCATTGTTCGGCTCGATAGGCGGTTTCCTGTTCATCTCTTCATCGCAGGCAACCTTTCTGCTTCAGCCCAAGGGCGGTAAACCGATCATCCCGATTCCACCCGACATGGTGCTGACGTATGAACTCTTCATCTTGTTCGGCGTATACATCACCGTTCTGGGCTTCTTCATCGGCGCAAAGCTGCCGATGAAGCGCCACAAGCTCTATAATGCGCGCGTTTCGGAAGACCAGATCGGGATTCTGATCAAGGCTGAAGATACCGCCATGCCTGCCATCAAGGATCTGTTCACAAGGCACAAGGCGCTGGAAATCATCGGGGAGGGGAGTAAATGAAGAATCTGCGTTGGGTTGCCGTTACGGCATTGTTGGTCCCGTCGCTCGCCATGGCCTGGCCGTGGTCAACGGACATGATGGATCAGATCAGTATCAAGCCGCAGCATGGGCCCATGGGCGTCCGGCCTTTTCCGGAACATTCAGTGCCTGTTCCGAGCACGAAGACTTCGACGCGGATAGTTGACATGGACGAAGCCGATGCAACCAAGAATCCGGTTGCGGCAACGCCGGAATCGATCCATAACGGGATGAAACTGTTCGAGATCATCTGCACGCCTTGCCACAATTATTCCGGCAAGGGCGACGGCCCCGTCGGCATGAAATTGACATTGCAGCCTTTCGACCTGACATCCGACCGCATCCAGCATGAAGTGACCGAAGGACATATTTTCGGCTACATGACGTTCGGAGGGGCGATAATGCCTTCCTACGCCAATGATCTGTATCCGAACGAGCGCTGGGATATCGTCAATTTCGTTCGTCATGGTTTGCTGCCGTATTCTCAGAACTGGCTCAAAACGCATTACAGTGCTGACAAAGGCCATTATGACTATACGAACAAGGGCGGTAATCAATAAAGGGGTAATTTAATTATGGTTTCTTTTGCCAGCTGGTCCGTGTTGACCGTCGATTTTCTGATAATTCTTTATCTGGCACTCGGTGGCGTCACGCTTGCCGCGTTGCTGCACCTCGTCAATGCCAAATGGCGTTTCGATGTCCGGTTCCTGACGGTTTCATTCTTTTCGCTCTATCCATTGGCTTTCGTGCTGCTGCTGATTCTGCTTTGGGGTGGAAAGACGACTTTTCCCTGGGTTGGGTCGAACGAACCAATGCCTTTCTGGAACAATCTGACTTTCCTTTCCATACGCGAGATTCTCGGCATGCTCGTGATAGGTGCGCTGGGTGGAACATTCATCAGGTATCAGGCCAAGTCGGATTCCGATCCCGAAAGCAAATCCATGTTCCGTAATGTGGCGCTGCTGATTCCTTTCGCCTACGTCCTTTACGGCACCATGGTTGCCTGGGATTTCGAGATGACTCTGCTGCCGAACTGGCAAAGCTCGATTTATGCCATGTATTTCTTCGTCAGCAATTTTGGCATGTTCCTCGCCTTCACGGTTACGCTGATCTATTTCCTGAACAAGTCGGGCGCACTTTCGAAACCGATCGGCGACTACATATACAACTATTTCGCCCAGATCATGCTGGCCTTCACCATCCTCTGGGTATACACCTTCTTTGCCCAGTATCTGATCATCTGGTACGGCAACCTGCCCGATGAGACAGACCGGCTGTTCCATATGCAATACGGCTACTATGGCTCTTTGTTCTGGACATTCTTCGCCATGAAGTTCGTGTTCCCGTTCGTGATGCTGGTATTTCCCTTTAACAGGCACTGCATCTATTCGATCCTGACTGTTGCCGCAAGCATCATGATCGGTACCTGGATCGAGCGCTATACCTGGATTTCGGGAACTTACTCCTCGCAGCATACGCCCATGACCTCTCTTTTCGACATCGGCGTCACCGCGATCGTATTCGGAGCGGCATTCACCATTGTCAGAATGACCATGAAGAAATACAAGCTGATCAAAGCCTGATTTCAAGGGATTATCCAATCCATCAACCGTCGCCTTTTGCAAGGCGACGGTTTTTTTTCGCCCATCGATCTGCTATCATTCGTTCGCTTCAGGTGTCCGGCTTTCCTTGGGAAGTCGGGTGAAACGGGAAACAGGTGAAATGCCTGTGCTGCCCCCGCAACGGTAAGAGAGCGTGAACCGTCATGCTGCCACTGTGATTCATTTCATGGGAAGGCGATGGTTTTTTCTCGAGCCCGGAGACCGGCCTGGAACATTGCGAGGATGTCGCGGGGATGCGACAGGCCGGTGCCCATATCCTGTCGGATATGCGTTTTCCTGTCGTTGCTCCCGAGACTTCCATTCTTGAATTCCGTATGCGGGGTCGCATGCGGCTCGGAGGCCGATATGAAGCGTTTCATCCTGTTTTTCCCCTTGTTTCCCGCAATTGCCTGGGCAGACGATACCTCTGGCTATAATGGCAGCGAAATCGTGGTCACGGCAGCAAGAATACCTCAGTCGCTTGACCAGACGATCGAAGATGCGACCGTCATCACGCAGCAGGATATTCAGTCTTCAGGTGCGCCTGATGTGCTGTCAGTGCTCAGAAACCTCGCCGGGGTTGAAATAACCCAATCGGGCGGGATCGGCAGCCAAAGCAGCATATTCATGCGCGGTACCAACTCAGACCATGTATTGATACTGCTCGACGGCGTAAGAATCGATTCGGTAACAACGGGTACTGCGGAAGTCGATCAGCTGATGCTCGACCAGATCGACCACATTGAAGTCGTGCGCGGCAATGCCAGCAGCCTTTATGGCTCGTCTGCAATAGGCGGAGTGATCCAGATTTTCACCAAACAGGGACAAGGTAAACCCACTTTCAGTTTCAATTCGGGGTATGGATCACTTAATACCAAGCGCACCTCGGCAGGTTTTGGCGGTGAAATGGGGAACAATCAATTTCATGTCCAGGCCTCGACATACAGCACGAGTGGGATCCCTGCGATCAATACCGTGCTGGCTCCAGCAGCGAATCCTGCCGCCGACGGCTACAGCAATGCCTCATTTTCGACCAATCTGCGCCATCGCTTCAATTCCGACCACAGCATTGCTTTCTCGGCTTTCGGCAGCCGCGGCAACAATTATTTTAGCGATGCGTATGCGCTCTCACCCACAGATATATACAACAGCGTTTCAGAAATACAAAAGCTGTCGCTGGTTGAAGAGGACAGGATTACTGAATCCTGGCAAAGCAAACTGCAGCTTGCAGATGGAAAGGACAGTTACCAGGCTTTTTTGAACGGCTCTCAGAACAACCAGTTGCAGACCGAAAATCAGCAGGTTGGATGGCAGAATACGTTCAAGTTGGGTCCCGAAGGCGAGTTGTTGCTGGGCGCTGAAAAGCTCGATCAGATCGTGAGTGCCACCACCGACTTCACGCAAACGAAACGCATCGTCAACAGCCTGTATGCAGGCTATACCGGGAATTATGGTGCAAATCAGGTTCAGGCCAACTTGCGCCAGGATCACTATTCGGATTTTGGCTTAGCCAACACCGGTCTGCTCGGCTACGGCTATAAATTCGCCGAGGCCTGGCGTGCCACGGTCAGTTATTCCACGGCTTTCAAGGCGCCGACTTTCAACGATCTTTTTTATCCATTATTCTACGGATACCAGGGCAATCCTTATCTTCAGCCTGAACGCTCTCACAATGCCGAAGCGGGATTGCATTACGATCACCGCAATCAGAAAGTCGATTTTATCTATTTCGATAACAGGATAAATAACCTGATTGATATCAATGCTGCCGGAACTACCATGGTAAATATCGGTCAAGCGCGTATCAATGGCGAGGAATTAAGTTATTCCGGGCTGTTTGGCGCAACCGGCATCAAGGCATCCCTGACTTCCCAGAATCCACGTGATGCGCAAACCGGCCAGACGCTGCTTCGCAGGTCGAAGTTTTTTTCCAGTTTAGGGCTGACGCAGCAACTTGGCAGATTGCAACTCGGAGGGGATTGGCAGCATAGCGGTTCACGTAACGACCAGAATTTCATCAATTTCCCGGCAACCCCGGTGACGCTGCAAAGTTATAATCTGGTTGATCTTACGGCAAGTTATGCACTGACGAAACAATGGCATGTCAATGCGCGCATAGCCAATCTGTTCAACCAGAATTACATGATGGTTTATCCCTACAATACATTGGGACGGACAGTCTTCGCCAGCATCAGCTATCAGCCATAATGCCATTCATGCGCTACTTTTCGGTCATCCTGATCGCCTTTATGCCGCTGATCTGTCGGGGGCAGGTTACGGTGAAGGATGATATGGGAAGCCGCGTTGTCCTCGATAGGCCTGCAAGCAGGATCGTGAGTCTCGCCCCCAGTATCACCGAGCTGCTTTATGCTGCAGGGGCGGGCAAAAGCCTGGTCGGAGTGGTCGACTATAGCGATTACCCCGAAGCTGCCCTGAAGATCGCCAGGGTGGGCGGGGCCGGGGCGCTCGATATCGAGAGAATTGTATCGCTTCGGCCAGAACTCGTGGTGGCCTGGAAAAGCGGCAATTCGCCGGGGCAAATGGCGCAGCTTGAAAAGCTCGGTATTCCGATTTATTACGCCGAGCCCAGGCATCTTTCAGACATTCCGAGGGATATCGAAAGGCTCGGGATTCTGGCCGGCAGTGCAGAAACTGCAGCGCTTCCGGCAGCCTCATTCAGGAAACAAATGGAAAGCTTGCGTAGCCGCTACTCCGGAAAAAGACCGGTTTCCGTTTTCTACGAAGTATGGCCGGTTCCAGTGATGACGGTCAATCACGAACACATCATATCCGACGTGATGCAGCTTTGCGGCGCAAGAAACGTTTTTGGAAAATTGCCTGTTCTGACACCTACATTGAGTCTCGAATCGGTATTGAAGGCGAATCCGGAAGTCATCGTTGCAAGCGGGGAGGGGAGCAAACCGCCGCCCTGGCTCCTGGACTGGAAAAAATGGGACATCGCTGCATCCAGGAAAGGCAACCTCTTTTTCGTTCCCGCCGATCTCATCAGCAGGCCGGGTCCTCGGATTTTGCAGGGCGCACAGCTTTTCTGCAGTCAGGTCGATGAAGCACGCAACAAGTAGTCGGATTGTGGGGCACCCCCTTTTTCGGCTATCATATCGCGATTGAATTCATCCACAAGTTTCATGACCAAATACATATTTGTGACCGGCGGCGTCGTCTCATCCCTGGGTAAGGGCATTGCGGCGGCTTCCCTTGCTGCACTCCTCGAATCGCGCGGCATCAACGTCACGATGCTCAAGCTCGATCCCTATATCAACGTTGATCCCGGAACGATGAGTCCCTTCCAGCACGGGGAGGTTTTCGTCACCGAAGATGGGGCTGAAACAGATCTCGACCTCGGCCATTACGAGCGCTTCGTCAACGTCAAGATGAGCAAGCGCAATAATTTTACAACCGGGCAGATTTACGAAAGCGTGATCAAGAAGGAGCGCAGGGGGGATTACCTCGGCGGCACAGTACAGGTCATTCCGCACATCACCGACGAAATCAGACGCTTCATCGAGATCGGGGCGGCGGATGCGACTGTTGCGATTGTCGAGATCGGCGGGACGGTAGGGGATATCGAATCACTGCCCTTTCTCGAAACGATCAGGCAGATGGGCATAGGCAGCGGGCGCCACAACACCTGCTTCATCCATCTGACGCTGGTTCCCTATATTCCTTCAGCCGGCGAGATCAAGACCAAGCCGACGCAGCATTCGGTGAAAGAACTGCGTTCCATCGGCATTCAGCCCGATATTCTGCTGTGCCGCGCAGACAGGTCGTTGCCCGATGACGAAAGAAGGAAAATCGCACTTTTCACCAACGTCGAAGAAGAGGCGGTGATATCTGCGGTCGATTCGGACAGCATCTACAAGATCCCCGCGCTTCTGCACGAACAGAATCTCGACGACATCGTCTGCAAGACCTTGGACATCGATGCGCCCCCAGCCGATCTTTCAGTCTGGAACAGGATTGTCCATTCCCTGCAGCATCCGGAAAACGAGGTCGATATCGCCATAGTGGGGAAATATGTCGATCTGACGGAATCCTACAAGTCGCTTTCGGAAGCGCTGATTCATGCCGGCATCCATACACTATGCAAGATCCGGATCCATTACATCGATTCCGAAAACATCGAAGCGCAAGGCACGGATTGCCTGGAAGGCATGGACGCGATCCTGGTCCCGGGGGGCTTCGGAAAACGCGGCATCGAGGGCAAAATCAGGGCGATACGCTATGCCAGGGAAAACGCCATCCCATATCTCGGCATCTGTCTCGGCATGCAGCTCGCGGTGATCGAGTTTGCACGCCACAAAGCTGGCTTTGCAGGTGCGAACAGCACAGAATTCGATACCGATACCGCATTCCCGGTGATCGCGTTGATCTCCGAATGGATGAATGCGGATGGCAGGATCGAAACGCGGAACATCCATTCCGATCTGGGTGGCACCATGCGCCTCGGCGGACAGGAATGCCGTCTCGGTGAGGACACGCTTGCCCGTAGAATATACGGTTCAGAGCACATCGTCGAGCGGCATCGCCACCGCTACGAAGTCAACAACCAGTATCTGCCACAACTCGAAAAGGCGGGACTCAGGGTGAGCGGAAAATCCAGCAGCCACGATCTGTGCGAAATGATCGAACTGCCCGATCATCCCTGGTTCGTGGGCTGCCAGTTCCATCCCGAATTCACTTCCTCTCCGCGCAACGGCCATCCTCTTTTCGAGTCCTTTGTCAGGGCTGCGATCGCTTTCAGGGGAAACTCATGAAGCTCTGCGGCTTCGATGCCGGTCTCCATCACCCGCTGTTCTTGATCGCAGGCCCTTGCGTGATCGAGTCGAGACAACTCGCCATCGATACCGCTGGCGCCCTGAAAGAATTGTGCGAGTCGCTTGCCATCCCCTTCATCTACAAATCTTCCTACGACAAGGCCAACAGGAGTTCGGGGAAATCCTTCAGGGGAATGGGCATCGACGAGGGTTTGAAGATACTGGAGGAAGTCAGGAGCAGCATCGGCGTTCCGGTTTTGACCGATGTCCATGCCACGGAAGAAATAGACGCCGCAGCTTCCGTCGTGGACGTGCTGCAGACGCCGGCCTTCCTCTGCCGTCAAACCGATTTCATCCAGGCCGTGGCCGCATCGGGAAAGCCCGTCAACATCAAGAAGGGGCAGTTTCTTGCGCCGTGGGATATGAAGCAGGTCGTCGAAAAGGCGAAACTTGCGAGCAATCAAGACAACATCCTGGTTTGCGAAAGAGGCGTTTCCTTCGGGTACAACAATCTGGTATCCGACATGCGTTCCCTCATGGTGATGCGCGAAACGGGCTGCCCCGTCGTTTTCGACGCGACCCATTCCGTCCAGCTCCCGGGAGGCCAGGGCGATCGGAGCGGGGGGCAGCGTGAATTCGTTCCCGTTCTGGCAAGAGCCGCGGTTGCAGCCGGGATTTCCGGTATTTTCATGGAAACCCACCCCAATCCCGAGAAAGCGCTCTCCGATGGCCCCAATGCATGGCCGCTGGCTGGCATGAAAGCGCTGCTGCAGAATTTGAAGGAACTGGACGCCCTGATCAAAAGCCAGGGTTTCATCGAACACCAGCGAGAGCTGAGCCAATAATAGAGAAAGGTTGTCAAAGCATGAGTGCCATTATCGATATCATCGCCCGCGAGATTCTGGATTCGCGAGGCAATCCAACTGTGGAAGCGGACGTGCTGCTCGAATCAGGCGTGCTGGGTCGGGCTTCCGTTCCTTCCGGCGCTTCGACGGGCACCAAGGAAGCGGTCGAGCTCAGGGACGAGGATGCTTCGCGTTTCATGGGCAAGGGCGTGCTCAAGGCAGTTGAGAACGTCAACACCGAAATCTCGGAGGCAATCATCGGACTGGATGCTGCCGAGCAGGCTTTCATCGACAAGACGCTGATCGACCTCGACGGCACCGATAACAAGTCGAGGCTCGGGGCGAATGCGATCCTTGCCGTATCCATGGCGGTCGCCAAGGCAGCTGCAGAGGAATCCGGACTTCCGCTTTACCGTTATCTGGGCGGCGCAGGTTCGATGACCATGCCCGTTCCCATGATGAATGTCATCAATGGCGGCGCGCATGCGAACAACAGCATCGACATGCAGGAATTCATGATCATTCCGGTAGGTGCGCAAAGTTTCAGGGAAGCGTTGAGATGCGGCGCAGAAGTTTTCCATTCCCTCAAGAAGCTGATCGACGCCAAGGGTATGCCGACCACGGTCGGGGATGAGGGCGGATTCGCTCCAAGCCTGGAGAGCAACGAGGCAGCGCTGCAACTCATCGTGAAGGCAATCGAAATTGCAGGGTATCTGCCGGGTTCCGACGTGGCGATAGGAATCGACTGCGCAAGTTCGGAATTCTACAGAAACGGGAAATACGAACTGGCCTCGGAAGGGTTGAGCCTGAGCGCGGAGGAGTTCTGCGACTATCTGGCAACCTGGGTCGACAAGTATCCCATCATCAGCATCGAGGACGGGATGGCAGAGACGGACTGGGAAGGCTGGAAACTCCTTTCTAAAAGGCTCTCTGCCTCCGTCCAGCTGGTCGGAGATGACATTTTCGTCACGAACACAAAAATCCTGAAGGAAGGAATCCGCCAGGAAATCGCCAATTCAGTTCTGATCAAAATCAACCAGATCGGGACGCTTTCCGAAACTTTCGCGGCGATCGAGCTTGCCAAACGCTCGGGTTACACTTCGGTCGTTTCCCACCGAAGCGGCGAAACCGAGGATACGACGATTGCCGACATTGCGGTTGCGACCAATGCCATGCAGATCAAGACCGGCTCCCTGAGCCGCTCCGATCGTCTGGCAAAATACAACCAGTTGCTCCGCATAGAGGAGGATCTGGGCGACATGGCAATTTATGCAGGGCGCGAGGCATTTTTCCAATTGCGCTAGATGCGAATCCTGTTCCTGATTCTGCTCTCCCTGATCGCCCTGGTGCAATATTCGCTTTGGCTGGGCAAGGGAGGGTGGCTTCAGGTCCGGGACCTGGACAGGCAGATCAAGGCGCAGCAGCAAGCCAACCAGAAAATGCAGGAAAGAAACGCAGCGATCGACGCTGACGTGAAGGATCTGAAGCAGGGTTATGCCGCGATCGAAGAACGCGCGAGGAGCAAGCTGGGCATGATCAAGGACGACGAGATTTTTTTCCAGGTGATCAAGTCCTCTCCGCAGCAAAAGGAAAAATGATCCCGATTTCCCTCAAACCCTCGATCAGCCTTGCCGCCATCCTCGCAACAGCCCATCTTGGCGCGATTTTCCTGGTTTTCGTTCTTCCAATTTCAGTCAGGCTTCCCCTTGTCATGCTTCTCGCGTTCAGCATGGTTTATTCGATCCTGCGTTATGCGTTGATCAAGCTCCCCGAGTCAATCGTTTCCCTGAAGCTTGAAGAAAAGTCCTGTACTTATTCCATGCGTGGCGGCAGCGAAAAAAACTGTGCTTTTCACGGAAGCACCTACGTTTCCCCTTATTTGACCGTCCTGAATCTGAAAGAGGAGGGGAGGCGTCTGATGAAATCGGTAGTCATCCTGCCGGACGCCATCGACAGGGAGGAGTTCAGACAACTGCGTGTTTGGCTGCGCTGGAAGGTTTGAATTACTTCGTCTTCCAGCTTCCATCAGCCTGCCTGCAGGCTTTGCCGTAAACGGTTTCCTGCTTGCCGCCGATGATGGCTTTCGTCGTGAAATCGCGACAGGGGCCTGCCTCCGTTTCGTAGGTTTTTGTCGGCGTCACGGTATAGGTGTTTCCCGTATCCGGATTGCGCCAGTTCGTGGCTCTCCCAGTCGGGTTGCTTTCCATGGCTTGTGCCGTCTTCAGCCTGTCTGTCTCGTCCATGGATTTGCCTATCGCGCTGCCGAGATAAGCGCCGGCCAATGCCCCGGCTATAATGGCGACATCCCGTCCGGTTCCTTTGCCCACCTGCGTCCCCAGAACGCCTCCGAGCACACCGCCGGTGACGGTGCCGACGTCCTGCTTGGAGGGCTGGTTGCTGCAGGATACGAGGGATGCGACCAAAATTGAAGCGGCAAGCTTGTTTATTCGTTTCATTACTGATTCTCCACGCTGTTTTGACCCATTGTAGTAAACAGCATGGCTTTGTCCATTCGATTTTAGTTGATCGTGACTTCGCCTTCGATGTCTTCGGCTGCATCGATGACGATGGAATGCAGGGTAACGTCAAACCATTTCCAGAACAGCTTGAGTGTTCTGTCTGCCGGCCATGTATTTTCTTCCTCCGACCATTCGGAAAGCTCGGCTTCGAAGATATTGCCGTAGATATGGTCTATCGCGGCCAGCGCATCCTCGATCTCGTCGAAATCAGGAATGAGATAGACGGTGGAATCCGTCCTCAGTTGCTCAAGGGTGATGTCAATATCCGAGCCGGGAAGAGCCCTTATCCAATCCAGGAAAGGCTCCTTGGGCTTGACGATGGCGACGCTTCGATCAACTGCATACATGGCTTTAACCTCCCGCTGTGAATGGCTGATTCATTGTATATCATCCATGATGACAGCAGAAAGAAGGTGGTTCGTCCGTTCGCTGCAGGTCGCTTCTGGACCGCTTGAGTGCAGAAAGGGAAATGAATAAAAAAACAGACCACCCGAAGGTGGTCTGTTTATCAGGGGCCGGGCCTGATCAATAGCGCGAGTCGTTTGGCTTGCCGCCTTTGGGCCAGTCGTGGACCTTGGCAGGGAAGTCCCTGCGCGGCATGTGGCTGAAGTACTCGCCAACGTCCACGGCCTGCTGATCCGTCAGGCCGCCCTGGCCTACAGGGAAGGCGAAGGTGTTGGACAGTGGCATGACGTTCTTGGCGAACGCTGCCGCTGTATAGGTCTTGGCAATGCCCGCACCGATATTATAGGAATCGTTACCCCACAGCGGCGGGAACAGGTAGCTGCCATCGGCGCGCTTGACGCCCTCGCCATGGGTTCCGTGGCAAACAGCGCAGGAATTCTTGTATACATCCTTGCCGTTCGCTGCATTCGGTACGATGCTGTGGCTGATCTTGCCGGTGCCGCGCCCCGGGATCTTCTGCTTCATCTTGAAGCCCGCGCGCATCCAGTCCATGTAGGCCACCATGGCGTTCATTTCGCTGGAGTTTTTGTCCAGCGGCAGGCCTGCCATCGAACGCAGCATGCAACCGTTGACGCGATCCTTGAAGTCGATGACACGGCCGGCACGAGGATTATAGCTCGGGAACTGGGCTGCCACGCCGACATACGGAGCAGCAAGCGCCATTGTTCCGCCATTGATATGGCAGCTGTCGCAGTTCAGACCATTCCCCACGTAGTTCGTCAGGAGACGCTTGGTATCGCGCATCAGGCGCATGCCGTAGATCAGTTGGGTGGCGTTGGGGCTCTTCAGCATGTCGGCATAACGCGGTGGATTGAACTTCGGCGGATAAACCGGCTTCATTTCCAGGGCTTCGCGCATCTTATGCACCTGGGCGGCCGTCACCACGCTGCCCCTGTTGCCCCAGCGCGTCCGCACGAAAGTCACGATTTCCGCGATTTCCTGATCGCTCAACACCGCATAGGAAGGCATCGAGAATACATGCGGGGAGGATACGGTCTGCGGCGTGGCCGAGCCGGTCAGCACAACGTGTATGAGCGACGAGGGATTCCGGGCCTGGATAGAGGTATTGCCGGCGAGCGGTGGGAAGAAGCGGGTGGCTCCCTTGCCGTCCGTCTGGTGGCAGGTGGCACAGAACTGCACGTAACCCAGGCCAGCACGGGTTGCATAGAGATCACGGTTGGTTTGCACAACATCCACTGACACGGCGTCACGGCTGGGCGCTTCATCCGGATTGGGCGAAAGCGCGTGGATATACTCGCCGATGGCGGCTAAGTCGCCTGGGGTGAAATGCTGCGAGCTGAAATGGACCACTTCGGCCATGCCGCCATAGGCAGTGCCGCGATCATTCTCTCCCGTCTTCAGGAACCTGGCGATTTCCGGACCGGTCCAGATATTGCGCAGATTGACGGCGCGCCAGTGCTCGACATCGGCGCCGGCCAGGAAATATCTGCCATCGCTGCCTGCGTCGCTCATGGCCTTCTCCTGGAAGCCTATGCCGCGCGGGGTATGGCAGGAACCGCAGTGTCCCAACCCCTGAACGATATACGCGCCGCGATTCCATTGCGGGCTATGAGAGGAATCATAGCGGAAGGGCTTGTCATCCAGAAACACCATGTTCCAGCCGGCCAGCCCCTGACGGATGTTGAACGGGAACTTCATGTCATTGGGCTTGTTGGGCTGCGAGACCGGGGCAACGCCATGCATGAGGTAGGCGTACAGAGCACGCATATCGTCCTGCGCGATTCTCGCGAATGAAGGATATGGCATGGCCGGATAAAGGTTGTGACCATCGCGTGCAACGCCGCTGCGCATCGCGCGGTCGAAGTCTTCGAAGGTATATGCGCCGATGCCGGTCGCCGTATCGGGCGTGATATTGGTGGAATGAATGATGCCGAATGGCGTTTTCATTTCCAAACCGCCTGCCAAGGGCTTGCCGCCGGGCGCGGTGTGACAGGCAGCACAGTCACCCAGGTGAGTCAGGTATTCACCTTTCTTGATCAGGTCAAGGTTGGACGAGGGCGCGGCGGCCAGCGCGGAGCCAGCGATTACCGTCGCCAATGCAGCACCTAATAATCTCAGCGAGGCTGATCCCAAATTCATGTGATCTCTCCATGTTGTCTTGTTTCGACCAAATGGGTCAGGTCTTCCTTATTACACAAAACCGGATTTTCTTGTCGCAATGTTGTCGCACCTTGAATGCTCCCGCCCAATCATCTGCCTTCCGTCATCCTTTCGGACAAGGCCTGGCATCGGCATCTGCCAGATGTAGTCGATGTGAACAACAAATGGAAATGTCCGGTTTGCTTACGCAAATTGACCGCTCTCGGTTAAGAGCGGTCAAACATGCATAGAGGTCGTCTCAAATGGGCACGACCGAAATTACGGATGGTAGGGCTTGAAGCCGTATTTTCCGAAAATCGCCAATGCCTTGGGCGACTTGAGGAAATTCACCCATGCCTTGGCAGCTTCCGGATTGGCCGCATCCTTGAGCACCCCCGCGGCATAGATTGCCGTGGCATTGTGCTGGGGGGGGATATTCACGAAGCTGATGGGGTTTCCTGACTGTTCCTGGAAAACGGCTTCTGATTTCCAGGTCACGCCCGCATCGGCCATGCCCTTCATGAGGAACATCGGGCTTTGCCGGTGATGGATATGGGTCAGGATGGTTTCCCCGTTTTTGACCTTGATGTCATAAACCTGACGCACCAATTCTTCCCCGCCAGCCTTGGCGAGCGAAGCCTTGATCTGTCTCGCTATGCCCTCGAATTCAGGATTGGGCATGACGAGGCGGACCCCGGGTTTGCCCAGATCTTTGAGGGAGGCGATATGTGCCGGATTGCCCTTGGGAACCATGATGGTAAGGCCATTGGTGGCATAGGGAACCGGCTTGCCATTGAGCAATCCCTTGTCTGCCATTTCGCTGACGCGTTTCATGCCTGCAGCATAGACATCGGCTTTTACCGTCCAGGTCATGTTGCCGACCGTGATGGTTCCGCCGAGATCGATCTGGCGGGCAAGCAGGCCAGGTGGAATGGTTTCATAATAAATCTTGCCGCGCAATTCGGGATGTTCTTCTTCGAATGCGGCGACAAGGGGAGCCATGGCGAAGTAATAGTTTCCCCCCACGAAAATCGAAAGCTTCGGGTTGATGGGATTGCCATGGAAATCCGGCAGATTGTCGACCTCCGGAACGGTGAATTCCAGGCCTCTTTCGGTGACCGGATTGTTTTTTCCCTGACTCCATGGCGGATAAACACGGGATGCATCGTCTGCTGCAAAAGCAGCAGACGTCATTGCCATGAAACATCCGAGTCCAATGGTAAGAAACTGTTTGCGCATGGCCTTTCTCCTATTTTGCGTACTGGAACCCGGCAAAGCCGAGTTCGGGCAGCGTCCCGACGATGCCGGGTGTCAGAACTGCGCCAGGGATCAGGTGGTTGGTGAATTCCGCAACCATCTGGGGCACGGTCAGGTTATCGGGATTGACGCCTTTCTTGTGCAGATTGTGCGAGACCTCGAAAATCGCATTATGGCATGCCAGGAATACTGCTCCGCGCGCCTGCAGAACCGGAATGCTGTTGTCTTCTGGAGAGTAGACGCCGGACTCATCCTCAAAGTTCTTCGGATCGGCGTGAGCCGCCTGGGGAATCTTCAGGAAGCTGTTTTCCTTGAATTTGTCCCCGATGAGTTTCGAGAGCTGATATTTGTCCCAGAGATATTGATCATAGAGCGCCAGATGGGCAGGTCCGTGGGTTGCCGATACGACCAGGAAATCAGGATGCTTGAACGCCCAGATCTGGGTATTCATCGAATTGCGCATGAGGTTGAGCCAGGGGCCTGCTATGTCGGTATTGTCCCATACCTGCTTGACTTTCCCCTTGTAATGCAGGAGCAGTTTCAGGGCTTCGCTATCCCACTGATCAGGCTTGGTGAGGATCATCGGCACTTCCTTGAAATCGCGGCGACGTGGCGCACGATCGAGAGCCGCCATCAATTCCTTCAGCGTTTTTGCGCCGTCCTGCGCCAGCGAAGGAAGGGGTGCTTCTGCCGCTTTGGCGATACCGCTTCCCAAAGCCACGCCTGCGAGGCCGGTTTTTGCGACGATGCCCAACATGTCTCGACGTGTCATATCCATGATCGGTGTTCTCCTTTGTTGTGATGGTCAATCCGGGCCGCGCTGATTCGCAACATACCTTGTGCCCGTCCTGGACATTGAATCATTCCCATTTGTGGGCGTCCCGAAATTATACAGGATGAGTATAGATGAATTACAAATTACGCGGGTATAATCGACCGGCAAAATAGATTGAAGGAATACAGCATGCGCATCACGTTACGTCAGTTGCAGATTTTCGTCGCTGTCGCGCGTACCTCAAGCACGACCGAGGCGGGAAAAAGCCTGCCCCTTTCACAGTCTGCGACCAGCGCTGCCATTAACGACATAGAAAGCCTGCTTAACACCCAGCTGTTCGACCGGGTCGGAAAGCGCCTTGTACTCAACGATAACGGGCGGCTTCTACTGCCCAACGCGCTTGCCCTGATCGAGGGAGCAATCGATCTCGAACAGCAGTTTTCGACTTCCCTGACCGGCACGGTTTCGCAGCTTCGATTGGGGGCGAGCACGACCATTGGCAATTACATCCTGCCCGGCCTGCTTGCCGGCTGTCGCAGGATAAAGCAATTCGGAGAATGCGAAGCGGTGCCGAGCATGCGCGTGGACATCGCCAACAGTTCTAAAATCGCCGAAGCGGTGGCGAATTACGAGATCGATGCCGGATTCATCGAAGGGCATTGCCATGTGCCGAATCTTGAAGTCATCCCCTGGATTCTGGATGAACTCTTGATCGTCGCCTCTCCAACCCATGCCATAGCCCGCAAGGGCAGGGTTGATCTCGATACGCTCCAGCAGGCACAATGGCTGATGCGGGAGTCCGGATCAGGCACGCGTGAGACTGTGGAATACGAATTGCTGAGGCACTTGAGCCATCTCAACATCGGCATGGAATTCGGCGGAGCGGAAGCGATCAAGCGGGCAACGGCGGAGGGGCTCGGAATAAGCTGTCTGTCGCGATGGGCCGTTGCGGACTATCTCGAAACCGGGCAATTGGTGATCCTGGAAACGGAATTGCCCAAGCTGACCCGGAAATTTCACATCATCCTGCACAAGCAAAAATATCTCTCGGACAACCTCAAGCATTTCCTGAACCATTGTGCGGGAAGCGAGATGTTCACGTCGTCGCTCAAGGCAAACGAAGCCAGTCGCTTGTCACTGGCATGAAGCGCACGAATTTCACGGGGATAATATTTATTAATATCAATTCTTTATTAATTAACCAAGACATTCGTGTGATTTTTGATACGAAACGCAAGGCGCCACTGGAATTGATTTCGGTCCCGATCGGGACCATCATGACAGAACCTGGCGGGGGCGAAATCGCGCTTTCAGTTTGTCTTTAAGACTTGCGGGGGAAATATTGATGGCTGGCCAAACAGAAATCACCAACATGGCCCTGTTCTGCGATTTCGAAAACATCGCGCTCGGTGTGCGCGACGCAAAATATGCGCAGTTCGATATCCGCAAGGTTCTGGAAAGACTGCTGCTCAAGGGGAGCATTGTCGTCAAAAAAGCCTATTGCGACTGGGATCGTTACAAGGAATTCAAGGCGACGATGCACGAGGCGGCATTCGAGCTCATCGAAATTCCGCATGTGCGTCAATCGGGCAAGAATTCTGCCGACATCCGCATGGTGGTCGATGCGCTCGATCTCTGCTACACCAAATCCCATGTGGATACCTTCGTCATCATCAGCGGCGACTCGGATTTCTCACCGCTGGTTTCCAAGTTGCGCGAGAACAATAAATATGTCATCGGGATAGGCGTGAAGGACTCGACGTCCGATCTGCTCAGCGCCAACTGCGACGAGTTCATTTTCTATGATGATCTGGTGCACGAGCAGGAAGCGAAGCAGCAGCGCAATCCCGCCAAAGCAGGCAAGAAAAAGCTGCAGGCAGCCATGGGAGAGGACGAAAGGCATCAGGAAGCCCTCGACTTCATCGTGGAAACGGTCGAAGCGCTGATGGTCGAGCGCGGCTCTGACGAAAAGATCTGGGGTTCGCTGGTCAAGACAACCATGCAGCGGCGCAGGCCGGGCTTTGCAGAATCCTCCTATGGCTACCGCTCGTTCAAGGAATTGGTCGAGGACGCGCAGAAGCACAGGCTGCTCGTGATGGTGCGCGACGAGAAATCCGGGCAATACACTTTACGCCTACCGGAATAGGCGTTCAACTGGAGGATGAACCTCTTTCCAGAGTCCATCGGGTATTGTCGGCAACCCATTGCAGGAGCGTATCGAAAGGCATCGGGTGCCCGATATAGAAACCCTGTCCCTGATCGCAATGATTCTCGGCCAGGAAAGCGAGCTGCTCATCGGTTTCGATGCCTTCTGCGATGACTGGAATCTTCAGATTATGCCCCATGGCAATGATCGCGGTTATCAAAGCCGCATCCCCCGAATCGCCGGTCACGTCCCGTACGAAGGACTGGTCGATCTTGAGCTGGCTTATTGGGTAGCGTTTCAGGTAACTCAGGCTCGAATACCCGGTTCCGAAATCGTCAATGGCGATTCTCACGCCTAGCGCATTCAGCTCCTCCAATGCAGTGGCGACATCGCTTCTTTCGTCCATCAGAACGCTCTCGGTGATTTCCAACTCCAGCTGACTACTTGCCAGGTTCGCCTGCCTGAGAGCATTTCCAACCAGCGTGACCAGATCGCCATTCATGAATTGCCGCGGCGAAATATTGACTGCAACCTTGAGCGCAACGCCCAGCAACTGTTCCATCCTTTTCGCGTCACGACAGGCTTCCTCCAGCACCCATTGGCCGATCCGCACGATGAGTCCTGTTTCTTCAGCCAGGGGAATGAAACTGGAAGGCGATACATACTGGTCGTTCTCGTTGTGCATGCGCAGCAAAGCTTCGACGCCCAATACGGTTTTCGACGTCAAGTCCACCTTCGGCTGATAGAACAGGGAAAAACCCCCGCTTTCGATGGCAAGATGAAGTTCCCTTTCGATGCTCAGCCGATTCGCCGCCCCTCTGTCCATTTCCCGCGAATACACCTTGTATCCGTTGCGTCCATGCTCCTTGACCCAGTACATGGCCACATCGGCACATCGCAAAAGCTCGTTCATGTCGTGGCTGTCGCGGGGACAAATGCTGAATCCGATGCTCGATGTAATGTGTACCTCCTGAATGCCCACATTGATCGGCCGCATCAATGCCTTGTGTATGCGCCCGGCGACGAGCGTCACTCCAGTCTCGTCGGTTTCGGTCAGAAGCAGGACGAATTCGTCTCCTCCCATCCTGGCAAGCGTGTCGGTTGGCCGCAGACAGGAAGAGACACGCTCCACGAACTCCTTGAGCAGCCTGTCTCCGATGTGATGCCCCATCGAGTCGTTGATATGCTTGAAACGATCGATATCCATCATGCCCAATGCAAACGGGATATTGCTCCTGTGCTGCTGTTCGATCGCCACCATTATCCTGTCGTCGAGCAGGGCACGATTGGGCAGTCCGGTCAGCACGTCATGCAACGCAATGTGCCTGATGTATTCTTTAGCCCGCTTTTCCTCGGAAATGTCGTAAGCAATGCCGATGAACCCCCGGATTACATCGTTCTCATCGCGCAACGCGCTCACGGAAAGATGCACGGGAAAGCGTGATCCGTCCTTGCGAACGTAGGTCCTTTCGTGTTCTTCCTGGAAAGTTTTCCTGGCCTTTGCGACGAACACCTCGAAATCCGGGGGCACCGCATAGCCGAGTTCCAGGCTCAGGGCCGCGGCGCGCTCCGCGATTTCATCGGCATCGTGGAATAGCAGCGGCTTGGCCTTTCCGACAACCTCATTCGCGTCATACCACAGCATACGCTCTGCAGCCTTGTTGAAAGTGAGGATGGTGCCATCGATGTCGGTGGAAATGATCGAATAGGCTGCATTTTCAACGATCGCGGTACGCAAGCGGTTCGAGTATTCGAGTTGCTGGAACAGGCGTTTTTCCTGAGTGATATCCCGGAAGGTGACGGCGATACCACCGGGCATGGCCACCGCCTGGCGCTGATACCATTGGGTTACGCCATCGCTGGCCAGTGAAAATTCGTTGACCAGCGGCTTCCCTGTGAGGGCCACTTTCCTGTATTGGGTGAAAACATCCACCTGTTTGGGAAACAGTTCCAGCAATGAATGTCCAATCAGGCTATCGACTGGTAGCCCGGCCATTTCTGCCGCATGAGAATTGGCGTAGATATAGCGGAAGTCGATAATGTCTCCGGCCTCGCTTTTCATGCTCTCGACAATCACGAACGCATCCGGGCTGCTTTCCCTTGCCGCCTCGAAACGAGCTCTCGCAATTCTTTCGGAAGCATGGGAACTCGCCAGATCCTGGATCAGTGGGCTGACTCGAAGACGGATAAGCCACAGCCCCAGAACAACCAGGATCGAGATGAGAGGCAGGGAATACAGCAGTTCCCGCTTGACCGGCGTATAAACTTCTGCGAGGTCCATTTTCAGAACCAGACCCAGCCCTGTACTCCCCACAGGGCCGTAGGCGGACAGGACATTGTGTCCCCGGTAATCGATCGCCGAGAAAACGCCGCTTTCGCCGGCCAGTGCATGCGTCATCGGCAGCGCTTTCCCATTGAAAGTATCCGGAATCACATACATGGCAGCCTGTTCACGCTGCGGAAAACACAGCAATCTGTTTCGGTCGAGGCGACCGCACATCGGCATGGTGCCCGTTTTTCCCCAACGACTGGCTTCTTCGAAAAGCTTATTCACGTCGGGAAGTTCCTGTTCGAATACCATGAAGCCTTCCGGGATGCCGCGAATCACTTGTTTTGCGGGGACGCGTACACGCAGGTAATAGCCCTGGTCCCAGACGAGAGAAACATCTCCTTCCCGGTTAAGACGGGAGGCGGGGATCGGCTCCACACTCAGATGCCCCACAACCACCTTGCTCCGGGCACCATCCTCAAGGCCGATTCCGGAAAACCCGTAAGCGAGCAGGCTCCCGGGAATCCGGGTATCCGGCGCCATGGTCGATTTGGCTTTGTCGAACCAGTCGGATGCAAGGGCTTCGAGTTCGGGGTCTTGACTAGCCACTATCGTGCGCTGGATGCGCTCGTCGAGCGCGGCTTCGATCTGCGAGCGCATCGTATTCAGGCTTTGCAGCATGTCCAGAGTCGCCTGGCTTAGAATAGCCTTCTCGAGAAACCAGATCCCGGTCAGGCCGACGGCGACGTCCCCCCTGTTTTCAGTAGCACGGGGATTTAGAGTCCGATGATACTATAACCGATTTTCTTGCCAATTGCTTTGCGTAGGCCGATGGCGTTAAGCCGCCCAATGCTTTTTTCGGTCGTT
>Ga0315298_1000402_pt1 | contig 83202 bp, 60 predicted proteins | sample WHS_1_MG_FD_203077 | JGI IMG/M metagenome (GOLD analysis project Ga0315298, IMG submission 203077) | Extremophilic microbial mat communities from Washburn Hot Springs, YNP, Wyoming, USA - WHS_1_MG | ecosystem: Environmental > Aquatic > Thermal springs > Hot (42-90C) | place: USA: Wyoming... | reverse complement strand
AAACCACCAGCTGAAACGGGATGTGTTCGTTCTTCGCTCCGGATACCGATACCGTCTTCGTTTGCCTGTCCCAGACCAGATTGTGCGCTTGGGATGGTTCGTCGGGGCGCACCTTGTAAACGCTCGGCACTGCCCATACTTCGATTTGGCCAGTTTGCGCTAGACAGCGTAAACTTCCTGCAAGCAAAACGAGAAGATAGATTGCGGTCATAGCAAAGTTAGTCTACAACAGCCGCCCGGACTGCGGCGACTTTCGGAGGTATCATGCCGTATTATGAAAGCCGCAGTTTCTTTCTCTTTGTTGTGTGCGATAGCCGCAGCCCAACCGGTTGTGACCATACAGGCTGTGGACCGGATGGATTTGCCCTGCGAAATAGAGAAACTTTCTTTCATAACAGCACCTGAAGTCACTATGGCAATAGGTGAATACGAGCCCTTGGCCTTGCTGGTTAGTGCCACAGGCAAACTCAAAGAAACGGCATTCCGCATCGAGGGACTGCCACGCCGCGTGACCGTCGAAACAAGGGTCGCCACGCCGTACCGGCGAAAGCTGAGGGCCGGCAAGGCTGTCACCGAACCCTATCTTCTCGAAGCTACAGAGTCCGTTTCATTTAAAGAAGCCGGCAAAGCCGTTTACTGGCTGATATTTCACGCTGAGCCAAGCGTCAAAGCCGGGAGCCGGATTGTTACGGTTCGCCTGGCAGATGCTTCGCTAAAGCTCAGGGTTACAGTACGCCCCTTCCGGCTTCGTCGTGATCCGGGGGTGTTTTATGGAGCCTTCTGTGGTCGCACTGACGTGGCCATCACTCCAGCGCATATGCAAGACCTTCACGAGCGGGGATTCGACGCCTTGCAATTTTTTTGGGGATCCCTGAGCCTGCCTATCCGAAACGATTCAGGGCGCATGGTGGTTGATTTTTCCTTTGTCGACAGATGGATGGAGGAATTCCAAAAAGCGGGCATGAAGGGACCCATAGTGTGGTCTCTGGGCAACGATTCAACCAGTCACACCGAGAACATCCTTTCCCAGGTCTTCAACATTCCCCATCCGCCTCTGGTGGAGAAAAACGGCAAGCGAATGAACTTTGCCGACATCAAAAATCCGGAACTGAACCGGCGACTGAAGGAACTCATGCTCGCAATCAAAGAACACTTGGCAGAAAAGAAATGGCCGCAGCTCAATTTCATCATTTACGACGAACCTACGGAGCGTCTTATGGAGGAGCATGCGGACCGGTACCGGTTTATTAAATCCTTCTGGCCGGAACTCAAAATCTACGGCGTAGTAATGGACCGCCTGGAATGGGCGCAAGCTGTCAATCCCATGGCGGACATTTTAGTAGCCAATGGGGACTTCGAGAGGATCTCGGCGCTAGCTGAGCGTTCCGGAAAGCCTTTTTGGTTATACGGATCAGCCTCAAGCCGCGACGAGGCTGCGCTACGCCAGAGCTATGCGTGGCGCCCCTGGGCCCACAAAGCAAAAGGCGTCTGGTTCTGGGCCTACAACTACCACGCGGCGGACCCTTACGACGACTTCGACGCAGGCAGTCCGGATTCGAGCATGAGCATGGTATGGCCCTCCCGGCCAGGCAGCCTGACCTTGGTCTACTCGGTCTCCTGGGAGGGGATGCGAGAGGCCGTAGACGACATGGCATACATCCAGACGTTGGAGTGGATGCTCAAGCAGACATCCACCGCCCGGGCGCGTGAGATCCAAGGACAACTGGAAGACCTCAAAAAAGCCATACCATCCGGCAGACGTGTCAGAGTGCTTGGTGGAGATGCGCACGACACGGTTGAGCAGACAAATTCCAAGCGTTTTGTAACTGAGGGACGTCGCAAAGTTGCTACCTGGATTGAGGAGGTACTGCAAGCGGACAGGAAACGATTCCGTGAGATTCGGGTCAACTGAGCTGAACTATTCCTTAACATCGAGCATTGAGAGTTAAACCAATTTAATAATTTAGACCGCCCTTCACCTATTGACACAAAACTGGGTTGGCACAATAATTGCACCGAAGAATCCCATTCCTCTTCTATAGGAGGCAATCCAGTGATAAAGCTTCTCGACCCAAAGAGGAGCCTGATTCTGGCTCTTCCCCTTCTCCTTTTACTTGTCCTTAATCTGTGGCCTCAAGCTGGCACGGGAAGTGTCGGCGGATCAGTCCGGGACCAGACTGGAGCCGTCATTCCAGGCGCCACAGTAATTCTCAAAAATGTGGCCACCAACATTACCCTCAAAACGACCACCAATGAGGCGGGTATGTACATGTTTCCCGGCATTAACCCCGGTAGATATGATCTGACCGTCGAAGCGCCAGGGATGCAGAAATTTGAAGGCTCCCTCACGGTGCAAGTGCAGCAAAGCGCAATTGTCGATGTGGCGCTCAAAGTCGGGTTGGCAACCACTCAAGTTACAGTAAGTGACGTTACGCCGTTACTGACGGTGGATAGCCCCACGCTTGGCCATGTGCTGGAACGGGATCGCATTGAACAATTGCCTCTTAACGGACGCAGCGTCTCTTCCCTTCTAGTGACGGTTCCCGGAGTGGAGACAGTGAACTCGAGCATCCGCGCCTACGGTCAAAAGACCGGCAGCGGCGATATGTTACTGGACGGCGCAGCTATTGGCGACCGCTACTGGGGTTACACCACTATTCGCCGCCCGCCTGGGTTGGACACTATTCAGGAGTTCAAAATTGAAACCAGTAACTCATCGGCCAAATACATGGTACCCACCACGATGATCCTTAGCACCAAGAGTGGAACCAACGAACTGCATGGAGCGGCTTTTGAAACAGCCAGGAACAATGCATTTGGTGTAGCCCGCCAACGGCAAGAGGTATGGAGCACCGCCCCAAAACTGATTCGCAACGAATTCGGCGCCTCTTCCGGTGGTCCAGTCTACATTCCAAAGATCTATAACGGCAAGAACAAAACTTTTTGGTTTTTTGCATATGAGGCGCAGCGGATTCGCAACGAATCTTACTGGACAGGTTCGGTGCCAACCACCGCGATGCGAAATGGAGATTTCCGAGATCTTATTGACTCGCGCGGTCGACTCTATGCCGTATATGATCCATGGACCACAGATCCGGTCACTTGGTCGCGGCAGCAGATCTCGTACAACGGCCAACTGAACGTCATCGATCCCGCGCGCATCAGCCCGCTGGCCAAACAATTGTTTGCCATTACACCGAAGGAAAACTATAACCCGCAGGGAGTGCCCAATTACGCTTTGCTCGGGAGCAACTGGCGTGGTAACGCAGCCGGCTACCAGGACTCTTGGACGATCACCGGCCGCATAGATCACCGCATTACAGACAACGACCGGTTGTTCGCACGTTTCACCAAAGGTGATGAGCACGTCTTCTCCCAGGATTGGAACTTACCGATGAATGCGGATCCCTCGTCGCCGCTCAACAACGTTGCAGGAAGCGTGCAGCGAAGAGGACCTAACAAGAGCCTCGTCCTCAGCTACGTGAGGACCTTTTCTCCGACATTATTCAACGAGGTGCTGGCCACTGCTTCCAACGACTTGCGGTGGAAAGGTACCGGCGCGCTCGGCGTAAAGTACGCCGACTTGATGAACCTGCCCAACCCGCTCAACGTCCCAGGGTGGCCAGGCATTTACGACTGCGGCTTGAGCGGCTATTATTTCGAGACAGACAACACGCAAGGTGAGCCCTTTACATATTTTGTAGTAGATGACAACGTCACGAAGATGTACCGTAAGCACGAGTTCCAGTTTGGTGGCCACTGGAGGGCAGACCGCTTGAACGTTCTCCCCGATCAGCAACAGCCCCAGGGCAATCACAGTTTCGCCAGCCTCGGCACTTCTCTATACGACACCAGCACATCCCGCCTTGCACCTACAGCCTTGGCTTACACTGGCTCCAACCTCGCGAACATGTTCCTGGGCGTTATGACGTACTCGAACCAGTTTGTGCGTGGATACTATTACGCGCGGGGAAGGAATTACGCTTTTTATTTCCAAGACAATTACAAAGTTACACCACGCCTGACGTTGAACCTCGGCGTACGTTGGGAGTATACGCCGGCCTATAGGGAGAAAAACGGCTTCATGGTGGGGTTCGACAAGGTTCAAAAAGCCATCGTGTTCGGCACGCCCACCATAGAGGAAGCCTACCGCATAGGAATGACCCTTCCAGTAATCGTCCAAAAATACCAGTCACTCGGCGCAAAATTCGAGACTTACAAGGAGGCAGGCCTGCCCCGGGAACTTATGTACGACAACCGGAAAGACTTCGGTCCCAGGATTGGAATGGCTTACAGAGTGGGGGACGGAGCCAGATCGTTTGTTGTGCGTTCGGGATTCCGGATGGCCTACTTCCCCTTACCGGTGCGTAGTTGGGGTGTAACCATGCGATCTAATACACCCACCACAGCGCGCTTTTACGGTAATAGCTATAACAATGCAGCCCGCTCACCAGACGGAATCCAGAACTACATGATGCGTTCGGTCCCGACAGTTATTGCTGGACTGAATAGCAGAAATGTAGTCAACCTTAATGACCCCGTTAGTGTCGCTAGTCTTACGCGGGGGTCGACGAGTAATCTTTACTTTGATCCGCACCAGCCAACCTCCGTAACCAGAGACTGGAACTTCACAGTGGAAAAAGAGATCATGCAGAATACGGTGGCCCGGGTAGCCTATGTCGGTAATCAAGGGAGAAACCTGAGCCAGACCATTTCAGAAAATGCAGCCATGGCCTCGTTCGTTTGGTATTGGACCACGCGCAACCCATTGCCAACAGGGGAATACTCCGGCGTAGCAACACGTTCGTTCGACCAAAAGGTCTACGGCAGTATCACTCGATATGCAAGGAAAGGCTATTCGAATTACAACGGCTTCCAGTTGGAACTGGAACGCCGTTATACGAAGGGTTACGGTTTCCAGATCTTCTATGTTATGGGCAACAACTTCACTTGTACGAACATGGCTGAGCTATCAGGGAGTATCCCAGAGACGAATCAGTTTCTGCCGGGTGAGGTGCCCATAGACGAGGACGCAATGAACCGTTTCCTGAACTACGGCCGGGACACCAGCATCCCAAAGCACCGCGTGCGTTGGAACTGGATCGTAGATCTGCCTTTCGGCAGGGGAAAGCCGTTGCTTGGCAATGCCGGTGGGATCTTGGACCGGATTGTAGGCGGATGGCAGGTGGCGGGCATAGGCTCACTCCAAAGAGGTTGGGTCAGCTTGTCAACCAGTTATTGGCCCAGTAAAGGATCGGGCAAGCTGGAGATTTACAAGTATAAGTACCCGATTCAGAACTGCACTAGCGGAACATGCTATCCGGGTTACTTGTATTGGAACGGGTATTTGCCAGCCGATCGGATCAACAGTTATGACCCGGTTACGGGCAAGCCGAACGGATACATGGGCGTGCCGGCCAACTACGAGCCGTACTTCGCGCCGCTATGGCCTTGGCCGAAGACCTATGACAAAAACGACCCCTTCTATGTCAATGGCTGGTATGGTGGAAACAATGTTTGGATTCCGCTTAACAACGGCACGATTCAGCGCATAGCTTGGGGCGGACTGAATCCGATGAGAAACTGCTACTTCCAGGGCAACATCACCTGGAATCTGGACGCATCACTGTACAAGAGAGTGTCCATCACAGAACGTTTCGCGCTCCGGTTACAAGGTGATTTCTTCAACGTGTTCAATCATCCCAATAATCCCGGCCCATCGGGTTCAACTGGGATTCTGAGCACGAGCAGTTCCGGGTCAAGCGCGCGCCAGGTACAGATTACAGCTCGTCTGATCTGGTGAGTGCTCTTTGTTTTTTGCCTCCAGGAGCCGCCGGTTTCAGCCGGCGGCCTTTTTTATGTATCGGAACTACGGACAAAGCTGTTATCGCCCACGGCGCTCGAAAGCCATTTCTAATATGGCAGCCTGTTCTTTGAGATGTCGGCGATAGGATCCCGTGGCGGGACTGGCGCTCTCCGGACGCCCGACGTATTCTAACGGGTGATTGATCCATGCGCGGACGAAACGCCAAGCACCCATATTGCGGGGTTCCTCCTGAACCCAGATAACTTCGCGATGTTTAGGGTACCGCTGAAAGATGCCTTCGAGTGTGGAATCTGGGAATGGATAAAGTTGCTCTACACGGACGATCGCGACGTCTGCCACTCCTCGCTCCTGGCGCTCGGCAAGCAGCTCGTAAAAAATCTTCCCCGAACAAAGCAAAATGCGCGATACGTTGTCTGGCTCGACTGGACCGGGATCATCGAAAACCTCTTGGAAAGCCCCGCTGGTGAAGTCCTCCACAGGGGAAACCACTTGCGGATGCCGCAGCAGGCTCTTGGGGGTGAATATGACGAGTGGCTTGCGCACGCCTCGCCGGTCGGTCCCGCCATACGTCTGCCGCCGCAGCAGATGAAAGTATTGTGCCGGGGTGGTGCAGTTGGCTACTTGCATGTTACCACCGGCACATAGAGTCAGAAAACGCTCGACGCGTGCGCTTGAGTGCTCCGGACCTTGCCCTTCATAGCCGTGCGGCAGCAGCAATACCAGGCCGTTCGGTTGACTCCACTTTGACTCAGAACAACTGATGAACTGGTCGATCATGATTTGGGCGCCATTGGCAAAATCGCCGAACTGGGCTTCCCAAATAACCAGGGTCAGAGGATCTGCTACGCAATAACCGAATTCGAACCCCAGGACGGCGTATTCGCTCAGCGAGCTGTCATAGACCTCAAAACGCCCTTGCGCTCCGTCAAGGTGCTGGAGGGGACAATACTCCTGCCCGGTTTCATAATCAGAGAATACCAGATGCCGCTGGCTGAATGTGCCGCGGCTGCTGTCCTGGCCGCTCAGTCGCACTGGGGTGCCTTCAAAAAGCATTGTTCCGAAAGCCAGCGTCTCTGCGAAAGCCCAGTCGATGACGCCGCCCGCCTCAAGCCACCGCTTCCGGCGATCCACAAAAGCGTTTAGTTTTGGATGAAGGTGAAATCCCTTTGGGAACGAGGTAATTCCTCGCGCTACCCGCTGAAGCAACTCCCTGTTCGCAGCCGTCTGTGGAAGGAGAACGGAAAGCTCTTCTGGCAAGAATACGCTAAGTTCTTGAAACTCGTAATGCTGGGCGTCTTTCTGCGACTGCTCGTAAGCTGGCCCAAGCCGATCGGCTGCGCGCCGGCGCAAGCGCTTGACATCCTCTTGCGTGATCACACCTTCGCGGATCAGCAACCCGGCATAAAGCACAGCCACGGAAGGGTGATCCTTGATTTTGCGGTAGAGGATAGGCTGGGTATAACTCGGGTCATCGGCCTCGTTGTGGCCGTGCCTCCGGTAACAGAACATGTCGATGACCACGTCTTTTTTGAACTGCTGGCGGTATTCAAACGCCAGACGTGCGACACGAATGGCAGCCTCCGGGTCGTCTCCGTTGACATGGAAAATAGGCGCCTGCACGCCCCGTGCAACATCAGTCGAATAGGGCGACGACCGGGCCTCCCCCGGCGGAGTTGTGAATCCAATCTGGTTGTTGATCACAAGGTGGATGGTGCCGCCGGTTCGGTAACCATGTAGCTGCGACAGATTCAGGGTCTCCGCAACAACTCCTTGTCCGGCAAACGCCGCGTCACCGTGTATCAAAACCGGGATCACACGGTCGCGCTGCGTATCGCCAATCCGCTCCTGCTTGGCCCGAACGACCCCCTCAACCACAGGATCGACAGCTTCAAGATGGCTTGCGTTCGGCGAGACCGATACAGTGATCTGTTGTCCAGAGGGCGTGTGACGTACCCCGGTTGCACCTAAGTGATACTTCACATCCCCGGTTCCCTGGGTGCTTGCCGGATCCGGATAGCCCTCAAATTCCGAGAAGATCTGGACCAGGGATTTGCCCACAATGTTCGCCAGCACGTTGAGGCGTCCGCGGTGCGCCATGCCAATTACCACTTCCTGCACTCCGCCTGCCGCAGCTTGATTGAGCAATTCATCGAGGATGGGTATGGCTGTTTCCGCGCCTTCAATGGAAAAGCGTTTATGACCCACAAATCGGGAATGGAGAAAATGCTCGAACTCCTCAGCTTGCACCAACTGCTCTAGAATCCGGATCCTCGTGGCTGGTGGTAGTGGTTGATGCGCTGTCTCGGGCTCCAAATGTAGTTGCAACCAGCGCTTCTGTTCCGGATGCTGAATATTCATGTACTCGCAACCGACCTTGCCACAGTAAGCCCGCCGGAGCGTTTCCAGAATCTCCCGCAGAGTGGCTACTGGCTGCGGCGCTTCCTGCCCCATAGCATCAGCCAAGCTACCGGTCAGGAACTTGCGGTCCAGATCCCATATTGTCAGTCCGTAGGTGATCGGATCCAGCTCCGGGTGGTAGCCAGGCTCGGAGCCAAGCGGATCGAGGTTCGCAATCAAATGACCCCTGACACGATATGCATTGATGAGCTGCAATACCGCCGCTTCCTTGGCCACTTCAGCAGAGGGCCCTACCCCCCCAAGGCACGGCAGAGAAACCGCCCGGTCCGATTCCCACTGCACGGGACTATAAGGTAACTTCAAGTCGGCAAATAACTGCTCATAGAAGTTGTCTTCTCCCTGTAGCAGTGCGTGAACTTTCCCAAGAAACATCCCCGATTCCGCACCTTGAATGATGCGGTGATCATAAGTGCAGGTGATGGTCATCACCTTGCCGATTCCTAGTGCGCTAAGGACTTCCCGAGCAGCCCCATGATATTCCGCTGGGTAATCAATTACGCCCGTTGCGATAATGGCCCCCTGACCTGGCATGAGCCGCGGCACAGAACCCACAGTCCCGACGGTTCCCGGGTTGGTGAGCGTGATGGTGGTCTCCTGAAAGTCTTCCGGCTTCAGCGAATTCGCCCGCGCTCTGCTGACCAGGTCATCATAGGCCGTCAAAAACTCTTGAAAATTCAGCGCGCCGGCGTTTTTGATATTGGGCACGACAAGCGATCGCGAATCTTGCTTCCCGGGAAGATCCACGGCAACACCAAAGTTAATAACCCGCCGGACAATCCTAAATGCTTCGCCATTGTTCTCCGCATACGCCTGGTTCAGTACGGAGTGCTTTTGCAAAGCTTTCAACACGGCCCAGGCTATCAAGTGAGTGTAAGAAACCTTTGACTTACCTAGTAGGGTGCGATGCTGGTTGATGATTCGCCGGTTCTCCTCGATCAGCTTCACCGGAATGGTCCGCTGTGAAGTGGCGACAGGAATGGTGAGGCTGGCCATCATATTTTCGGCGACCCGCTGCGCGGTGCCCCGTAACGGAATCCACTCTTCTTCTGGTCTGGTGGCAGGGACGGAAGGCGAATCTACAGGCGCACTCTCAATCAGTGTTCGGCTTTCCGATTCGAAGGCGCGCTTCCAGCTCTCGTCCACCTCGCCAGGATCGTGAGAATACCTAAGGCGCTGTTCGTCCTTAAGCCAGCTGTTAATTCCCAGAGCGTCTTCGCGCTTATATGGCATGTAAGCTTATATAATTCTATGATACCTTGACAGCCTGTTCAGTCACCCAATCTGTCCACAAAGCCGCTTCTCCGCTCGCGGCAAGTGCCGCCCCGTTCATAACGGCATCGACAAAGTTTTCGATTAGGGGATAGTGCAGATTGGGGTGGGGAGGCAGGTCCTCACTCCCTCCGGGGTACACCAGTTGAGGTCCGTTCAACGGAGACAGGCACATTTCACCTCCCACGCCGATAATTCGAAACTGGTCGCGGGATACGCGCGAATTCCAACGCACATCCACAATCCCGCGCACCCCACACTCGTACTCAATGAGCACGGTGGCGCTGTCCTCAACGGCAGTGTCGTGCACTGTGTTAGAGCGGAGCGCGCATACCCTGTAAGGCACGCCGAATAAGAAGTTCAACACGTCAATCCGGTGCGAGCCTATGTCGTACAACGGGCCGCCTCCAGCCTTGGAGGGATCGAGTAGCCACCCCCGCTGTCCGTCCGAGTTGTCGAACCAGTCATGACAGTTGATTTCTGCGAGCAGGGGGCGCCCGACCACACCTACTTCCAGCAATTGTTTCGCCCTTTGCAACTTTGGGTACAAACGCCGGTAGTAGGCAACGGCGAGTAGTTTGCTTGTTTCGCGCGCAACACGCACCATCTGGCAGGCCTCGGCGTAATTCATCGCCATAGGCTTTTCACACAACACGTGTTTGCCCGCTTCCAGCGCGGCAATGGTGAAAGGCGCGTGCAAAAAAACCGGTGTCGCCACATAAACGGCAGTTGCGCCGGAATGTTGCAACCCCTCCTTAAGGTCCGTCCACGCGGCAATGCCGTAAGACGAGGCTTTTTTCGGATCGCGCGTCACAACGCCACACAGACGGCTGCGCGGTTCCGCCATAATGGCCGGAAGCACCCTCCGGCGGGTAATGTCTCCGACTCCAATAACCAACCAGTTGAGCATCAAAGACCATAGTACAATCGGCGTAGATGAACTGCCTGTTCTTTTCCGACGTCCACGGCGATCATGCCGCTCTGGAACGCCTGATGAGAATTGAGGCGGATTTGTATTTCGCACTCGGGGATACGGTGAGTTGGGGTCGAGGATTGGACCGCTGTGGTGAGATTCTCAAACAGCGTGCGGGCAAGGTCTATGTATTGCCTGGAAACCACGAATCCGCGCAACAAATATCGCAATTTTGCCAAAAGTTCGGCTTCCATAACTTCCACCAGCAGATTGTCACCGTAGCTGGTTTTCACATCGCAGGACTTGGATATTCCTGTCCGACGCCTTTCCACACACCGGGCGAATACAGCGAGGAAGAAATCGCTCAAAAGTTGAGCCAATTTCGTGACTTAAAACCACTCGTTTTGGCCTGCCATTGTCCGCCGTTTGGCACCTCGCTCGACCGCGTGCGGAACGGGGTTCACGCTGGCAGCAGGTCCGTAATGGAGTTTATCCATGCGCACCAGCCCCTTTACTTTTTTTGCGGACACATCCACGAGGCTCAAGGCATCTCGGCCTTGCTGGGGACCACGCGCGCCTTCAATGTCGGCCCGAGCGGGTATTTACTCGATCTTGATAAAATTACAATATGACGTTCGAAGAACTCGCACGCGACTACCAGCAGCTCCGCCAGCAAGCCGAATCTGTGCGGAGCTATCTTTGACTCTCCTGCCAAAAAAGCGGAATTAGCTCGGACAGAACAACAAATCGCAGAGCCGGATTTCTGGCTTCAGCCTGAAAAGAGCCAGAAAATCATGCAGGAACGAAAGCGCCTGGAACAGGCCATCCGAGATGACGCATGGATCGCGTCAAAGATCGCCGATTTCGATGCCGTTGTTGAGTTAGCTCGCGAAGGAGATGAGAGCGCAGCTCTGGCGCTGCTGGGAGACCCGGTGGAAGAACTGAAGAAATTCCGGCGCGAGCTTGAAAAGCTAGAGAATGCGATGCTGCTCTCCGGCGAGAACGACTCACGGAGCGCCATCGTGACTATTCACCCCGGCGCAGGGGGAACAGAAAGCCAGGACTGGGCGGAAATGCTGTTGCGGATGTACTTGCGCTGGGCTGAGAGGGAAGGTTTCGAGACTGTGATCACTGACCGGTTGGATGGCGACGGAGCTGGCATCAAGGCCGTAACCTTCGAGGTTAACGGCGTGAACGCATACGGACTGCTTCAGTCTGAAATTGGAGTCCACCGCTTGGTTCGAATTTCACCGTTTGATGCCAACGCGCGCCGCCACACTTCCTTCGCCTCCGTCTTCGTCTACCCGCAAATCGATGATGAAATCAAGATCGATATCCGTCCGGAGGATTTACGCATAGACACTTTCCGCTCAAGTGGTGCCGGTGGCCAGCACGTTAACCGCACCGATTCAGCAATCCGGATCACTCATTTACCGACGGGCATCGTCGTACAATGCCAAAATGAGAGATCACAGCACAAGAACCGTGCCAGCGCTCTCAAGCAATTACGTGCCCGCTTGTACGAATATGAACTGGCCAAGAGGCGCGAACAAGAGCAAAAGGTGGAAGCCAGTAAACTTGACATCGACTTTGGAAGTCAGATTCGCAACTACGTCCTCGCCCCTTATCGCTTGGTAAAAGACCTCAGAACGAGACTGGCAGTCGGTGACGTGGACCGTGTGCTGGACGGAGACATCAACGACTTTATCCACGCCTACCTCGTATTCCGGAAGACAGGAAGAACAGCCGGTGATGGCAATGAGGAATTAGTGGAGTAGCGCGGTGTCAGAAAAACTGGGAATCGACCACGAAGTTCTGGCGCGAGCTGGACAACGAATTCGGTCGGGAGGGGTTGTTGCTTTCCCAACGGAGACAGTTTACGGCCTGGGGGCGGATGCACGGAATCCAGCAGCAGTAGAGCAAATTTTTCGTATCAAACACCGCCCGCGGAACAGCCCGTTGATCGTTCATGTGGACTCTATCCGGATGGCTTGCGAATTAGTTCAGGATTGGCCTGTGGAGGCTCAACGATTGGCCGAACGATTCTGGCCAGGCCCCCTCACCATGGTGTTGCACAAGCTTCCCGTGATCCCAGACGTTGTTACCGCAGGGCTTCACACGGTGGGAATCCGGATGCCGGCTCACCCAGTGGCGCTAGCTCTAATTCGCGAGGCTGGGGCCCCTATCGCCGCCCCCAGCGCCAATCCCTTTACACGGCTCTCGCCCACAACGGCTCGCCACGTCAAAGACGCTCTCGGCGAGAAAGTGGACTTAATTCTGGACGGGGGGCGAACTCCCGTAGGAATCGAATCCACCGTGCTTTCTCTGGCCGTTTCACCTCCTCATCTTCTACGCCCTGGTATGATCTCTCAAAAGCAGATAGAGGAGGTTATTGGGCCCATCACGGCTGTTATGAAAGCCAGTGGCGATATGGGTACGGAAGCACATCCCTCACCTGGGATGCACCCGAAACACTACAGTCCGCACACACCATTGATCCTTGTCGACGGTGGCGCCTTGCCATCCACAGGTAGAGGCGTATACCTCTGGCGAAAAATTCCGGTTTCGACGGTTGCTATGGTCCCCATGCCAGAGGACGCCGTTTCTTACGCCGCGGTGTTATACGAAACCTTGCATCGCGAAGATTCCAAAGGTTGGGACTGGATTGCGGTAGAAAAGCCTCCTTGCACTCCCGAATGGGACGGCATCTGGGATCGCCTTTCGAGAGCAGCGGTTCAAATTTCTTAAAAGGAACCAGGGCGTTTCCCGGTCCCTGAAAAAGGGTGGCTCGCAATCGCGACTGGAAGTCTAATATAATCCCTGGGTGTCTCTCGCCACAAGAACTCGCGTGCGGTGGCAGATACTGGCTTTCCTTTTTTATGCCACCACCGTGAATTATCTGGATAGGATTGTTTTCTCCGTACTGATTCCCGTCATCGAAAAGGAGCTATCACTTTCAAAGCTGGATTATGGCTTCCTTACCGGTGCGTTCCAGATCGCGTACACGGTTGGTTTCCTATTGATGGGTAAACTTATCGACCGCTGGGGCACCCGGATTGGATACGCTGTGTCCATTGGTTGGTGGTCTCTGGCAGCCGTTTTCCATGCTACCGCCCGTACAGCCGTCAGCCTCGGTTTCTGGCGCGCCATGCTGGGCTTAGGTGAAGCCGGCAACTTTCCCTCCGCTATCAAAGCTGTAGCTGAATGGTTTCCCAAAAAAGACCGCGCTCTGGCGACCGGCATTTTCAACGCGGGCACCAACGTTGCTTCCATGATTGGGCCGCCGGTCTTCGTAGCCATGAATGCCCATTTCGGGTGGCGGGGTTGTTTTTTGATTACAGGCGCCTTGGGGTTTATCTGGCTTATCCCCTGGCTGTGGAGCTACAAAATTCCCGAACACCACCCCAGGGTCAATCAGGCGGAACAGGACTACATTCGAAGTAACGTCGGTGAAGAGGGCAAAGAGCCTACTATTGGCTGGTTGCAGTCTCTAAAATTCCGCCAAACCTGGGGATTCGCATTTGCCAAGTTCCTGACGGATCCGGTTTGGTGGTTTTATCTGTACTGGTTACCGCCTTATCTGTTCGATGTACGCAAATTTAAATTGACGGAAATTGGCTGGGCTCTGCCTGTAGTGTACCTGATGGCGGATCTCGGTAGCATAACGGGTGGATGGATATCCGGTTTTCTGATCCGCCGTGGCTGGCAGCAGGGCAAAGCCAGAAAAATGGCTATGGGAATTTGTGCTGGTGCTATGCCCATTGCCGCGATGGCGGTCCTGGCTCCCAGCCCGGTTGCCGCCGTGGCGCTCGTCAGTCTGGCAACAGCAGCACATCAGGGCTGGTCAGCCAACTTGTACACCACTACCTCCGATGTTTTTCCCAAGAAAGCGGTGGCGTCGGTCACAGGCATTGGAGGAGCGGCTGGAGGGATTGGCGGAGTTCTGATCTCTGCGGTGATTCCCGGCTATCTCATCACCTGGTTTGGTTATACGCCCGTGTTTCTCGCTATGGGCTGTTTCCATCTCACCGCGCTGTGGATAGTGCACCATTTTATGGGCGACATGCGACCCATGATTGCGCCCACGCCGTAAGCACTCTTCGCTTTTGCTAGAGCCGGCGCGGTTGTGTGCTCGTTGGGGAGTGTTAGAATAATTGGTCCTTAAAAGTTACGGACGCACTCCCGATGCGCGCAAAAGAGTTCCAACAACGCAGGAGCATTCTCGGCACAGACCTTGAAGAAAGAAAACTGGACGGCCTGCTTGTTTTTTCCAGAGCTAATATTCAGTATTTGTGCGGTTTTACAGGAGACAATGGTATTTTGTTCATTAACAGCGAGCGCGCCGTATTATTCACTGATCCCCGATTTGAAATCCAGGCCGCTGACCAAACCGGCGATCACGTCACGGTAAACATTGTCCGTGGTCCTCTCGTAGCCGGCCTCTGTCACTGGCTCAAAAAGCGCATTGTGTTGAAGTTAGGCTTTGAGAAAGCGAAAATCTCCTTCGAAAATTACGAGGCCTTGCACAGTGGACTTCCCCGTAAGACTACGCTTTTGCCCGTAGCCGGAATGGTAGAAATGCGACGCATGGTAAAATCTTTCGAAGAGGTCCGGCTCATACGGCATTCCGTTACTATATGCTCTGAGGCCTTTTCGGAAACGGCACGAAACTTGCGCCCGGGAATTCGTGAAAACGAGCTGGCTGCGGAACTGGAGTACCGCATGCGAAAACTTGGCGCGCAAAAGCCGGCCTTCGACACCATCGTTGCTTCGGGCCCGAGGTCTGCTTTGCCACACGCCGAACCCACCCATAAGCCATTGACTCCAAACAAGCTAATTCTCGTTGATATGGGCGCTTCGAAAGACGGCTACTCAAGCGACATGACACGCATGATCTTTTTTGGAACTCCTGGGGCCAGGGTCCGCAGCCTTTACGCTGCAGTGCTGGAAGCGCAACTGGCCGCCTTAGCCGCTGTTCGTGAAGGCAACACCGCCGGGGATGTGGACTCCGCTGCCCGCCGCGTGCTCGAGTCCCACGGTCTGGGAAGGGCCTTTGTCCATTCCACTGGACACGGGCTCGGGCTGGAGATTCACGAGCCGCCGCGGCTAGGGCAAAAAGAGAGCACCCGCTTACAGGCAGGCATGGCAATCACGATCGAGCCTGGCGTATACTTACAAGGGTTCGGAGGAATCAGAATCGAAGATACCGTCGTGGTCAAACACCGAGGTTGCGAGGTGCTGACGCCCACACCGAAGGAACTGCTTACACTATAAGGGTTCTGTAAAGTCAGCTTTAGCCCCATGACATTAGACGAAATTCGCGAATTAATCAAATTAGTCACGGAAACCGGTGTAGCTGAGTTGGAGCTCCAGCGCGGCGAAGACAGGGTTAGAATCCGCCGGAGCAACGAGATCTCAACGCAAGAGTATGTTGTCGCTCCTGCAGGGAAACACGTGCCGGCCCAAACATCCCCAGTGAGCAACGATCATTCGACCGGAACGTCCACAGCCAGAGCAGAGTCCCAGGCCGAGGTTTCGCTGGATGAATCTTTGATCCTGGTAAAGTCTCCTATTGTTGGGACGTTTTATGAGGCGCCTTCACCTGGCGCGCCCCCCTTTGTAAAACCGGGTGACACCGTTAGCCCGGGTCAGGTCCTTTGCATTATCGAATCCATGAAATTAATGAACGAAATAGAGGCTGAAGTGGCCGGCGTCGTGGTGAGCAAGCTCGTGGAGAACGCACAGCCCGTGGAATATGGTGAAGCGCTGTTCTCAATCCGCCCGCTTTAAAGTGCATAACCACACTTCTTTATGTTCAAGAAAGTTTTGATTGCAAACCGTGGAGAAATTGCGTTGCGCATTATCTGCGCATGCAAGGAACTTGGCATCAAGACGGTGGCTATATACTCGGAAGCCGATCGGCACAGCCTCCATGTGCGGTTCGCCGACGAGGCAGTGTGTATTGGTCCAGCCAAAAGCAGCCGGAGCTATCTCGACATACCATCGGTGATCAGCGCCGCTGAAATCACCAACGTCGAGGCGATCCATCCCGGCTACGGTTTTCTCAGCGAGAATGCTGACTTCGCCGAAGTTTGTGAAGTTTCCGAGATCCGGTTCATCGGTCCTTCCGCAGATGTGATTCGTTTGATGGGGAGCAAAGACCGCGCGCGTGCCACCATGAAGGCAAACGGCGTCCCTGTACTCCCAGGCTCGGATGGAGTTCTGATGTCTGCGGAAGAAGCGCTGACTGTGGCAGCCAAAGTAGGCTACCCTGTGATATTGAAGGCTTCTGCCGGAGGCGGCGGGCGGGGCATGCGCGTCGTCCGCGAACCGGAAGAGTTGCCGTCCTTGTTCGTTCAGGCGCAGCAGGAAGCATCTGCTAGTTTCTCCTGCCCTGATTTGTACCTTGAGAAATTCATTCGAGCGCCACGTCACATCGAGTTCCAGGTGTTGGCGGACCAACAAGGCAACATTGAGGTTTTTCCGGAGCGTGAATGTACCATTCAGCGCCGGCACCAAAAACTGGTCGAAGAGTCCCCTTCTCCCCGGGTGACGCCCGAACTGCGCGCCGAAATGCAAGCTACTCTCAGGAAGGCTTTGCGCTCGGTGGGTTACACAAATGCTGGCACCGTCGAGTTTTTGATGGATGAAGACGGCAAGTTGTATTTCATTGAAGTGAACGCGCGAATTCAGGTTGAGCACCCGGTGACCGAGATGATCACAGGCGTGGATCTTGTGAAAGGGCAAATTTTGGCCGCTGCGGGCGTTCCGCTGCCGGAAATTATCCAGGCGCCGATCAGCATTTGCGGCCATGCCATTGAGTGCCGCATCAACGCGGAGAATCCAGAGACATTCGCGCCCTCACCTGGCCGGATCACCGGCCTGAATATCCCCGGAGGAGTCGGCGTGCGTGTGGATACAGCCGCATACACAGACTGTGTGATTCCGCCTTACTACGACTCGTTGATCGCCAAACTGATCACCCATGGCCATGATCGCTCAGAGGCGATCGCGCGCATGCGCAGGGCATTGGAGATGTTCGTCGTCGAAGGAATCCACACTTCCATTCCCCTTCACCAGCGAATTTTGGCAGACCCCGATTTTCTCGCCGGGCGCCTGGATACAAACTTCGTCAACCGCTTCATGCCAGCACCTACCAGAAGCTGAGCGTCAACAAGCGCCAGAGAAAGAGAAACTGTTCGATATTTCGGTACGGATCGACCTAAGGGAGCACAACCATCGGCGAGCGCCAGAATGCAAATTTCTGGGCAGCGGGGTTGAGCACGGTGACCTGACATGTGTACTTTCCCGGTGGCAGTTTCGCCAGAGGAACGCTGAAACTTACCGGAACCGCCTTTGACTTAGGATCCAACCCACCGGTGATTGCCAGCGGTTCGGTTTCGAAAGCCTTAATCCTGCCGCGGTAAAAACTCACGTTCGCCACCAACGGCTGCATGCCCTCCGCCGAAGGCTCGTACGCCTCCAAGTACACAAACATATCCTCTTCCTTACGAAACACCTTGGTAACACTCGGAACGATTTTGGCGCCATCCTTCACCAGAGGGTTTGCCGCAACCAATTTCTTGTTTCGTTCAGCGGTAGCCAGCACCGTATCCAGCTTTTCCCGCTGATAACTCAACACCACCGAGCTGATGGGAAGGTACCTCTGCTCTGCCGTCAAATCCGGAATCGTGAATTTGGTTTCGAAAGTGCCTATCTTTCCCGTTTCATTCTCCCGCGCGAGAAACTTCAAGGTATAGCTCCCTGGAGCAAGCGTGAACCCGGTATCGTACTGCAAATTGCGCTTGGACAACTGCCCAATCGTCTCGCCCTTTAGTTTCACCGTGATTTCATCGCGCACTGTGCCCGCTAGTGCGCCCCTGGCGTCCCTTACCTGGCCTATGAAATCCAGCTTCGTGCTCTCTGCCCCGCCTCTTTTCGCAAGCTCGATGTCCGTGCCAGGGATTTTCACTGACACAGGCACGAAGTACCGGTCACGCGCCAGTCGAAAATAATCAACTTCCAGAGCAATGGTGAGATCAGTGATCGGATCACCGAGCATCAATGCCTCCTGAAGCTGCCGCTCGCGGTCCGAGGCGGTAAACTGCTTAAACTCTTTGGAAGCGAAATAGCCCGTGCGGTAGTCGAGTCTAGCGTTCAAGCCCTTGGTCAACTCAACCTTGATGCGCCGGTAACGGCCGTCTAAAGCCGTATTACTGGGGTAATAGCCCAGGATATAGTAGCTCAAGATATCTTTCTGCGCTTGGACGATGCCGAGTGTCAGGTCATTGTTATCCAAGAGCGCCTTGCCTCCCGTATCGGCGGCCAAGGTGTATAAGGTTTCCTGTTGCGCTTGAAAGTTGTCACGCGCTGTACGTTGAGAGCTTCCAGAGTACATACCACGCCCTCCGGGGGAGCCGTGGGTGGCGTCGCCCATAGGAGCGCCCGCCAGCAACCCGCGCGCATCCACCGTATAAAATGCGACGTTCGAGCGTATCGCGGCATTGACTGTCGCTCGCAGTTGCGCCTGATTGTCGATGCCAGTGCGAGTCATGCCGCTCGCAAAATACACCAGCGCCTTCTTTTCGGGCAAGCCGCCCAGCATTTTCACCGCCGATTCCAGGGCCACCAGTTTGCGGTCGGTGTTGAAGATGTTGAACTCGCTTTCGTCTTGAGTAAATGCAGCGCCAGTGTCCTCTTCACTCTCATCTCCCGTACTGCCGTACTCCATACCAGTCTCTCCAGCCGTGATACCCTTGATGACCTTGACAAGAAGATCACGATCTGAGGTGAAATCTTGGACGACGTTCAGGTCCGTCGAGTAGGTCATCACAGCGACCATGTCGGAGGCGGTCATTTGTGTGTTGAGGAATTTCAGCGCCGCCTGTTGCGCGCGGACTTGATCGGCAACCGGCATGCCTGCCAGGTCGAAAAATAACACCAGTAGCCGCTTGTCTTTGTATTTCACTTCTCCAGGCCGTGCGGGAGTAATCGTAGAAGCAACCACCGGCTTGACAGGAGAAGGCGCAGGCGCACTTTCCGTTTCTCGCGTTTTTAAAACCGGTGGTGGAGGAGTTGTTTCCTCGACCCGTTGATATTCAAATACCTTGATCTCCTGACGCTTGCCATCCTCAAAAACAGCAAAGTCGGAAGCCTTCAGTCCTTCAATCGGGTTTCCGTTTTTGTCTTTAACGGAAACATTGACAATCACCAGTTGGGTGGTAGCCTCGAATTTATAAGCCCTGGCTGTGTGGTTAACCTCAACTTGCGGCCAAGCAAAGGCCATCTCCGCCGCAAGCGCTACTGAGACAATGGTTCGCATACTTTTAAAACCTGACCCTGAGGTTCATTGTGAGCTTGCGCATACCGGCGGCGTCCGTGGCTAATCCATAGTTGTTGGCGCCTAAAACGGTGCCCCAGCTTGTGATAGTGACATGATTGAGAAGGTTCTGAGCTTGGAGTTGAAGATCGACGCTACGCCGTTCGCCAAACCGGAAAACACGTCCGAAGGCTCCGTTCAGGAAAAATGTTGTCGGTCCGGGTATTGTATTTCTCCCCGCATTGCCCCAGTGGCCGGGAAGTGGAATAGCGAACGCCGCGGTGTTGAAGAGCATGCCCCGAGCCCTCACAGGCAAACCCGTCGCGTCTGCACGCAAGGTATTCGCCACCGCAATTCCGCCGACCTGGGAACGGCTGCCCCCTACAATCGCGGTGAAAGGATTGCCGGAGCGAAGGCTGATGCTGCTGCTGATGGTCCAGTCTTTCCAAAGCGCTCCTTTCCATCCGCGGAGCAGCGTGCCACCACTGACGCCCATACCTGTGCTGTACTGGAGCACAACGGAGAGGTCATGCCGGACATCAAAACTGGAAAGACCTCTTTCAGCCGACAAGTCCAGCCAGTTTTGCGCAACCGGCGTACCGCCCTGCCCGCGGCCCCCCGTGCCTGCATTGTCAATAGATTTTGCGAACTGGTAGGAAGCACGCGCCATAAACCCGGCACGGAAACGCCGGTTCAGCTGAAACTGGGCTGCGTGGTAAATCGAGTTGCCGTTGGAGGTTTCATAAATAAAACCATGAGGAAAGACCGATTCCACAGCCCCGGGTGGCACCGAATTCGGTATGAATTGCTGGTCAAGCCGCGTGCCTTTTGTGCCCAGGTAACCAACGCTGCCAAACATGTGGAAGGGTAAATCGTGCTGGATCGTGATCATCCAGGTCTGCACGTAACCCACACGGTAGTCCGGATCGATAGCGTAAGTGCTCATAGACGACTGTGCTGACGCCAGCAAAAAGCTGTCCCGGATATCCAGAAAATTCCCCAAAGCGCTCGACGTGCTGAGTACTTGAGCGAAAGGCGGCTGCTGAGCCATATTGGCCGCGATGAGGTTATAAATGGAGGTGTTGTAATAAACGCCGTAGCCGGCGCGAACCACGGTTGAATCTTTGGAGAAAGGCCGCCACGCAATACCCAGTCTCGGTGAGAAATTATTGTAGTCAGGGTGGATGAGGGATTTCGGCAGCCTGCCGGCATATGGGCCCACCTGAGTTGGCAACACCGGCGACACGGCCGCAAAGCCTGGGGCAATATCCAGGTTAACTATCCGGCCGTACAGCTCAGTCATGGGCGAGGCGTAATCCCACCGCAACCCAAAATTCAGAGTGAATTTCCCGCTGATGCGCCAGTCATCATTCACAAAAACATCGCAGCCAGAGCCGCGAAAGTACTTGTCGGGGTTCCCATAGCGGATCGAACTGGTCATAGGTATGCCGAGTAAAAAATCCGCGAGGTCATAGCCGGTGCCATTTTGCGGCACTCCATTCAGGAATCGGCTTGTAGCAAATCCGTTGAAGCTCAAAGTGCCACGCCCGTTGTTATCGGCGAACTGGTTAAACTGGAGGCGGCGATAGCCGGCGCCAAAAGTGATATTATGCTTGCCCCGCATCCACAGAAGACTCTCGTTCACGGCACTGGTCTGGTTACGTGTGAGGGAGGCGTTTCCGTCCGTGAGATTACCGTAATTGGTGAACATCAGGTTCGGCGGTCCCCAGTTCATTGGATTCTGGGATGAACCTTCGATACCCAGCTTCGCCGCTACATTCTCGCGATTTGCAAAATATGGCGACAGGAGCTGGCGGTTACGGCTAAAGCTATACTGGACGTTATTGATTAACCGCGCAGTGATGTTTCTACTCCAGCCGAAACTGGCGTTGATACCTCTGCCCGAGCCCGTGTCTATGAAGTGGAACAGGTTTGGAGTGCTGCTGTTGCTCCCCTGATAGCCGATGCCTGCATTTAGTCGGTCTTTTTTCCCGATCCGGATGTTCCCAACCCGCGAGTTTATGTTCTGAGAATTATTCACGCTCGTCCAGGCAGTTTGATAGTTTCGCACCGCGAATGGAAGATTCGGGTATGGAAAGTAATTCAGTAAAGCGGCGGCGGTTGCGTGGATCTGCATAGGCGGAATCTTGTTACCCGGAAAAGGCGCACCGGTTGTGGGATCGTAAATAACGATCGGCGCACCATTCATAAAAGTCTGGGAAAAATCTCCGCTACGTTCCAAAGCCGTCGGCATGTTCACGGGTTGAGAGACCGTGCCCGTTCGGTTCCGCATGATCTGGTAGTTGACCATGAAAAAGATCTGCTTGTCTGCGCTAACCAGTTTGGGGATCCGCAAAGGTCCGCCGAAAATGATGCCGCCGCGCGCATTTGCGTACGATGGCTTCTCCACTTTAGCGCCGGTGACGGAAAAGCTCCGCGCATCCCATACGGAGTTATCGAGGCTTGCAAACAAGTTCCCGTTGTACATCCTGCGAGGATTTCGGCGGGCATTGCCAAAAGCCAAAGCGTTGGGGCGGCCTTGCCATCCACCTCGGCGCTCCCCACCACCCCTTGGTCCGCCGAACCCGCCTCGAGGGCCACCTAACCCACCGCCTCCTCCACGAGGACCACCGCCAAAACCGGGATTCACGCCCGGTGGCGCCATTCCCGGCTGTCCAGGCCCCTCTGGCCCTCCAGAACCAGCGATGCCTGGCCGTCCCATGCCCATCATTTCGGGGCCACCCATGGGACCAACCCCCATACCCATTCCACCAAAGCCCCAGTCATTTTGAGCACCCATGCCGAGAGCGCTGCTGACACTTCCTTGTACGATGAAAGAATTAGCAGCGCTCTGGCTGAGATCGGCTATCTCCTCGTTTCTGATAGCGCCCTCTAGCTGGTCCAACTCAACGCCATTGGCCGATGCGGATAGCTCCAACCGCTGGGGCCCGGTGGATGTCTGGGTTGTCGGCTGCTGCCGGCTGGCAGCAGCGACCCGTGGCGCCGCTCCACTCCTCCCCGGATGCGAGGCGGGTGGTTGGGCTTCAGCAACCGCAGATGGTCTGCGCGTCTCTGGAACCAGTTTCGCCAGCAGTTCTTGTGCAGCAAGAAATTTCAGCTCGCACTCCAGCGGGGGTACCCCAGGGCTTACTCGGATTTGCTGCGTAAACGGAGCGAAGCCGAGCATTTCCACTTCGATCGTCCAATCACCTTCAGCCAGATCACGGAAGCGAAAAGTGCCGCTGTCGTCCGTAGTTGTGACAACTTTCTTTTCCCCCTGCGCCGCCGTGACTGTTGCTCCCGGAATAGCCAAGCCATTAGCTTTCACCGTGCCGTGGAATTCCGAAGCCGCTAAGGTGGAAATAGCGGTCCAGATCACTACCAGCAATCTGATAGAAAGCCCTATGCGTTTGTTGGCCATAATCGTCACCACGTCCGTATGGAAATTGCTCACGATCCCTGTTTATAAAGATAAGATGTCAATTAGAGGCTTGCGGGTTATCCAAGAGTGTAAAACTTAACGTAATTAACATACTCTTTATCTCGATGCCGTAGCACGGTGTACCGCGGCAGTTAGGAGCGACTAGCAGTGGATAAAGGCACAGCAGGGGCCGCGCGCTCCTGGTTATTTGTCGGGATGCTCATAATTCTCTGCCTCATTCTGGGCGCGCTGCAGTATCGTTGGATCGGCGAGCTGAGCCGCGGCGCTCATGAGCGTCTGCGGGCCAGCCTTCAGGCCAGTTTGCATCGCCTGAGCCAGGATTTCAACGCCGAGATCGCAGCAGCCTGCCGTTCTCTCCTGCCGGCCTGGCCGGAACAAGTTGATGAAAAGTCTTTGGAGACTGCCGTCGCTACGCAGTACGCCCGTTGGAAAAAAAATGCTCGCAACCATCAGATGTTTAGCCGGGTTGCTGTGGCAACCGCCCGCGATGGCAAATTGCAACTGCAAAATATGGACCTCGGTCGCTGCGTGTTCCAGCCCGCATTATGGCCCCCGGCATGGAAGAACATAAAAGACCGGCTGGAATTCCGGCTTTCACCACCCTGGGAAAATCGAAGCTTTCGCCCACCTCCCTTGGCAGAAGACGGGCTCGCGTTCGAAATCCCGCTGGCTGGACGGCCTTCGGCAGATAGCCCTTCTCACCCATTAAAGCACCTCAATTGGTTAATTTTGGAACTCGATCTCGACTATGTTCGCCACGTTTTACTCCCCGAGTTGATCCAGCATCATTTGGCGCCAGGGGGGCGTTTGGTTTACGAGGTTGCGGTTCTGAGCCGGGTGGACCCATCTGTAGTGATCTACCGGTCGGATCCGCACTCCAGCGAGCAGATTGCCCGCAGTGCAGATGCTTCGGTGAACCTCTTTGAACCGGTGTATCCGCAACTTTTTCATTTGTTGCGAGTAATGGGCAGTAGGGAGCATGAAGCCGGATTGGCGCCAACAGCAAGAAGACCATGGCTCGGCCGTGGCCGATGGGAGATGTTCGTTCGCCACAAAGCGGGATCGCTGGAGGCTGTGGTAGCCCGCACCCGCTGGCGAAACCTAGCGGTCACCGCCTGTGTGCTTTTTTTGATGGTGATAACCGTGGCCGCGCTGGTCCGCTATACGCGGCACGCACAGAGGCTTGCTGAATTACAAATGGTCTTTGTAGCCGGGGTTTCCCACGAACTGCGGACCCCGTTGACCATAATTCAAACCGCCGCCTACAACTTGCGCACCCATGTGGCTACCAGCCCGGGCCAAGTTGAGCGCTACGGAGAGTTAATCGAGCAAGAGAGCCAGAGACTGAAGGAACTGGTCGAGCAGATAATGCGTTTTGCCGGCCTCAGAGAGGGATGTCGCATTCACGAGCCCCAGCCGCTATCGGTAGGTGCAATCATCGACGAAGCTGTAGAGTCCAGCAAAGCTCTTATACAAACAGCACAGTGCGTGGTCGAAAAAACAGTTGACCCGGACTTGCCTCCCATCCTGGGAGACCCTGTGGCGCTTAAGCACGTTTTCGGCAACCTGCTGAGTAACGCAGTAAAGTATGGAACTGATGGGAGCAACTGGATCGGCATTGCTGCATCATGCTCGAGAGAGGGTAAACAGCCCGTTGTGGAAGTCCGCGTCACCGACCGCGGGCCGGGCATTCCCGAAGATGAGCAACGACAGGTTTTCGAGCCATTTTACCGGGGTCGGCAAGCTTTGCAAGCTCAGATCCATGGCACGGGGCTCGGGCTCAGCCTTGCAAAGAAAATCATAGAGGCCCACGGCGGCAGCATACGGGTACACAGCGGGCTACACAAGGGCACAGAATTTATCGTTCGAATTCCGGCGATGAGAAAGACTATCGAAAGCGAAGATGAGACCGCGCATTCTACTGATTGAGGACGAGCCCGGCTTGGTGCTCACCTTGTCTGATCTCCTCCGGGAGGAAGGCTACGAGGTTGACAGCGCTCTAGACGGCGCCACCGGCTTGAGGAAAGCCGGCCAAGAGTCATTCGACCTTGTGGTCCTGGATGTAATGCTGCCCGGCAAAAGCGGGCTGGAGGTCTGCCGGGAATTGCGATGCCAGGGCAAGGATGTTGCGGTCCTGATGCTGACGGCAAAGTCGCAACTTACCGACCGCGTTGCGGGTTTAAAACTGGGCGCAGATGACTATTTGACTAAGCCGTTCGAGCCCCCGGAGCTTCTGGCGAGGATTGAAGCCTTGCTGCGCCGGGTCGGTAAAGGGCGTCCGTCACGCCTCGAGAGGTTCGAATTTGGCGGTGTACAAGTTGACTTCGAGAAGGGCGTGGTGAATAAGGGCGGTGTTCCGGTTACTCTTGCCGGAAAAGAACTGGCGCTACTCCGCTATTTGGTTGAACATCGCGGCAAAGTCATTTCCCGCGAGGAGCTTTTAGAGCGCGTCTGGCAGTATCAGCCAGGTGTTTCATCGCGAACCGTAGACACCCATGTGGCCTGGCTGCGCCAGAAGTTGGAGGACAACCCACAGAGACCACGGTATATCCATACGGTCCGGGGAGTTGGCTACCGGTTTTCGCGTTGAAATCTGCCGAACGTTTTCCGTTGTGGCGGACTTGCTTTCACGGTAAAGGAGAACATGTTTTGCTTAGGTGGCATTGAAGCAGGGGGCACCAAGTTCGTCTGTGGCGTCGGTTCCTGCCCTGAAGATTTGCATACCATCGAAATCCCGACGTCGGATCCCGACTGCACCCTGAGCGAGGTTGAGCGATTTTTTCGCGAGTACGCTGGAGAGCGGCTAAAAGCACTCGGGGTAGGATCTTTCGGCCCCGTGGACATACACCGGGGCTCTCCGCATTTTGGATATATTACCTCGACACCCAAGGCCGGATGGAGGAATTTCGACCTCGCGGGTGAGCTTCGGCGCCGCTTAGGAATTCCAGTCGGCTTCGACACAGACGTAAATGCTGCCGCCATTGGAGAGGCCAAGTGGGGCGCAGCTCGCGGCCTAACAGATTTTCTGTACCTCACAGTGGGGACGGGTATTGGCGGAGGTGCTTTCGTTAACGGAGATCTCGTACACGGCTTGATGCACCCGGAGATGGGGCATATACGGATCCCCCACAACCTGTCAGATGATCCCTTTCGCGGCATATGCCCCTATCATGGCGATTGTTTGGAAGGCCTCGCCTCGGGTCCGGCAATAGAGGCGCGTTGGGGCGCTCCGGCCCAGGAGTTGCCCGCCGGGCATCCCGCCTGGAAACTGGAAGCATATTACTTGGCCCTTGGGCTTATGGCCTGGGTATGTACTCTTGCCCCGCAGCGCGTGATCGTCGGCGGTGGCGTCATCCAGCAGCCAGTTTTGCTCCCCATGGTGAGGCAGGAATTAGTCAGGTTGCTGAATGGCTACATTCAAGCCCGGGAGCTGATCGAGGAGCTTGACACCTACATTGTGCCCCCACAACTAGGACGGCAAGCAGGAGTGCTTGGGGCACTAATCTTGGCGGAGCGGGCGCTGGAAGCACATTCGGGGAAAATGTAGCTCGGATAAACCCCAGAAAAGAAGGATAAATGGTCGGGGCGAGTGGATTTGAACCACCGACCTCCTGGTCCCGAACCATCGCCCGACGTGGAATCAAACACTTAGCGGGATTGCGCTAGGTTGCTCTCCATTGCGCACATCTGCCAAGGATTCAAACAGTTACGGCCCTTCCCGCGCGATCCGTGCGCAACGGCGCGCAACAGAGAGAAGCACAGGGTGGGCACAAAAGTGGGCACAATCGAGTGGACGGCTACTTGGCGTTTGACCGGCGGGGTCCTCAGTATATGTATAATTCCCATAATCAATCGAAACAGTGCATTCGTGCACAGACGGCATGACCGAGTTGGAGAACTTTGACGCCTTTTTCGAGAAAGCAGCTGGCTTCCCCCCCTACGAGTGGCAGCGGCAAGTCGCTCTGAACGGACTGCCCGAGATCTTGCCGGTGCCAACAGGCCTCGGTAAGACCGAAGGAGCAGTGCTTGCCTGGGCATGGCGAAGGATTGCCCAACAGGCCGAGCCCCTTCATTTGGTTTACTGCTTGCCGATGCGCAGCCTCGTTCGCCAGACCGTCGAGCGGCTGCGGAAATGCTTTGAAAGAGTCAAAGCGGTCGGGCATCCAGAGATCAGCGTTTATCAATTGATGGGTGGGGCGATCGATGAGGATTGGGCAGGTAAGCCGGATTGCCCGTGGATTCTGGTCGGCACTCAAGACCAACTCCTCTCTCGGGCTCTGAATCGCGGTTACTCGATGAGCCGTTATGAGTGGCCTGTGCACTTCGGATTGCTCAACCAGGATTGCCGCTGGATTATCGACGAGGTGCAGTTGATGGGCCCCGGTCTATGGACCACGTCTCAGCTTGATTGGATGAGACGGAAGCGGTTCAAATCCATAAAGCCTTGTCTGACCACGTGGATGAGCGCGACGATGGCGGCATCCTTTTTGGCCACCGTAGACAGGAAAAGAGATGGGTGCGACACTGCGCCTGCTCCCAATTTGAACTTCAACGATCAGGCGCTTGATGACCGGCGAAAGGCGAGGCGCCCGATTCGGTGGGCAAAGAAGAACGATCCCAAAGGAATTGCAGACCTGGTCAAGGACAAGCACCAGGCCGGCACCCTTTCCTTGGTCGTGTGCAACACTGTGGAAACGGCACGCGAGATTTTTCTCGCGTTGCCGGAAACTACTCCGAAGATCTTGCTGACGTCACGTTTCCGTCGCCAGGATCGTGAAGCAAACGAAGCACGCTTGCTCGAATTCGAAGAGAAACGCAGGAAACATGCGGGGCCGATCCCCGGTCATCCAGGCCTCATCTGTGTCAGCACCCAAGTGGTGGAGGCTGGCGTCGATATCTCCGCGCACCACCTGTGGTCCGAATTGGCGCCCTGGTCATCGATCATTCAACGGCTGGGCCGCCTCAATCGCGACGGACTCGACAACCAGGCTACGGCGTGGTTCTGGGAGACGCCTCGTGCTGGCGGGAAGGGGAAGAAGGAAGAGAGGATCGGACCGTATGACGCCTCCGACACCGGCGCGGCGAAGAATCTTCTCGATGCTTTGATCCCCCTCTCCAGCAAGCCCTTTACTGAGGCGCTCAAAGAGATGGAGAAGACGCATGGCAATGATCTGAAGAAGGCCCTTGAGCCAAAAGCTGAGCCCATGCCGCGGGCGCTCGATGTGCACGGACTGTTCGCCACCGAGCGCGATGTGCACGGTGGCTTCACCGACATCAGCGCGTTTGTCCGTTCGACAGATCCGGGTTCGGATCTGACCGTGTTCTGGCGAGATTGGAGCGGCAAGAACAATGCGCCGCCTAAAGGCGAAGATCTTGACGGGCCAGCTCTGGATCTTGACCAAGAGGGTTGCTCGGTGCCCGCATTCCGCCTCCAGGAGTTCTTGAAGTCGCAAAAGGCGGCCGCTTGGACATGGAACGACGACGCCGAGCAGTGGGAGCGACTCGACCGCAGTGAAGTACGTCCCGGAATGGTCGTCATGCTGCATCGCGAAACCGGAGGCTACGACTCGACCGTTGGTTGGACTGGTGATCCGAAGCATCGGCTCGCTGACACGCCGCGCGCTGGACTCGGCCGCGCTCTGCGGGATGATGCCCGCACGGAGATCGGCGCTTGGGTCAAGTTGAATGTTCACTTGGCCGAAGCCAAGAATCATGCGGAAGAGATCTGCCAGATGCTCCAACTCGATGACCCGTACCGGACCGCGGTGATTGAGGCTGCCGCGCTGCACGATATCGGGAAGACGCATCCCCAATGGCAGAGCGCTTTGCCATCTGCTGCCGGGTTGGCAGGTGGCCCATGGGCAAAGTGCCCGCACGTTCTTGCTGTTGATTTGTCGGAAACGAATGATGGCATCGGCGATGCCGTTCGCGCCCTCCAGCCGGATTGTTTGGAACTGCCCTCCGAGTCCCGCCGGCGCGGCCGGGATGATGTCATCCGGCTGCGCTGGGCAGTGAGCGCCAAGCTCAATCGGGACGAGTTGGAAGCGCTGAGGGGAAAGCCGGGGGTTCGCTGGGCCGGTCACGTTGCCTTCCGCCCTGGCCTGCGGCACGAAGCCGTCTCTGCACTTGCCATGTGGCGCAGGTGTCGCGACGGCACCGCTTCCTATCCTGCGCTTGCCGCGTATCTGGCGGCGGCGCATCACGGCAAAGTGCGGACGGTCCTCCGAAGCATCACGGATACGGGGGAAGACGTCTTTGGCGTCCTGCGCGCACCCGACACGATCAACGTGAACGGATCGGTTTGGCCCCTGGATTTCAGCGTCTCCAAAGACGGCGCAGAGGGCCAGTGGGAAAATGGCGGGTTCATACTGACCGGTGCCGGCTGGACGGGGCTCGTTTCGGATCTGCTCGGCCCATGGCGAGCCGATGATGCCTCCCACTCTGCCGTCGTTCCGGACGGCGAGCCCAAGCGGCTTGGGCCCTTCGTGCTCGCCTATCTGGAAGCGCTGGTGCGCGCCGCCGACTGGCGCGCGAGCGGCAACCCTTCGCAAAGTGTTAAGCCCGAGGAGATAGCCTGTGAGCACAAGCCCGCGTAAGCTCCCTGCGATTCCACTTCCGGGTCTACGGCCAGACAGCCTGGGCAACTATCTGGCGTCTCTGGGCTTGTTGCGGGTACTCGCCCGGACGTGGCCGGAAGTTCGGATCGCCTGGAAGGACGAAGTGCTGCACGTCGTGGCGGGGCCTGACAGTCTCGACGCAGTCCTCGACGAACTGGTGAATGTCGCGACCAAAAATACGTGGACGCCGTACGAGCGTGGCTGGGTCAAAAAACAAAAGGAAAGTACGAAGCGCAAGTCGGGCGCTCCCCTCGCGGAATGGCAGGCTCAGGCCTCAGAGGAACATCTTGAATTGTTTGCCGCCCATGTCGTTCCCCGCGACCGCGTGCACTTTAATCCCTTGCTAGGAAGCGGAGGCAACGCAGGCAAGCGAGCCTTTTCGGACGGATGGAAGAAAGCCGTCGATGAACTAAAGAAAGAATCGGCCAAGGCATCAGTGCAGGCACGCAAAGAGCTTGAGTCGCTCTTGATGGGCGAACCGGTGACCTGGCTACTCGAGAAACTGAATGCTGCATCGTGGTTCAGCGATGCGAACAAGCTTTATAACAGCGGCCAGACCCCGTATCGCGAGGGTCTCATCTCCCCCTGGGCCTTGGCGCTGGCATGCGAGGGGCTTCCCTTTTTCGCGGGGGCTGCGTCGAGGCGGCTGGGATCGCGGGCGCGCGCCGTCGGGGCCTTCCCTTTCGTTACTCAAGCAGCTGCGCCAAGCACCGCCGGAGAGGCAGGACGCGATACCGCTGAGGTTTGGGCGCCTATTTGGGACCGGCCGATGACCCTGCCGGAAGTCCGCGCTCTGTTTGCCCGCGGTCGCGCAGAAGTTCGTGGCCGCGGCGCGGTCACTCCAGCCGCGTTCGCGACTGCGATCATGGAGCGCGGCGTGGATGCTGGGATAACCGGTTTTTTGCGCGTTTCCTTAGGCCGCACCACCAGCGCGAACACTTTTGAGCCACGTTTTGAAGGACGTATCGTCTTGCCCTCGACCGAAGTCCCGAATCACGCAACCGAATCGGAGACACCCCTGGCAAGTGCCCTTGAACGAATTCTCGCGCTCGTTGATCGATTGCCCCGCGATGAGAAGAAGGGCAAACGTTGGAGATTCGCCGGGCTCCGGGGTCCGATCGAGTGCGCCATGATTCAATTAGCGGCTTCTCCGTCGGATCCGGCGGTAGCGTGCAGCTTGCTGGACGCCATCGTGGCTGCCTTGGACAAAGTGGACCGCAATAAAGACTATCGCGCGAGGCAGGTTTCCTGGGGACCGTTGCCGACTGCATGGCTCCCGGCACTGTTCGACGTTGAACCCCCACCCCTCGAGGCGCGTTTGGCTCTCGCCGCGGTGGCTGGTTTTCCAGCCTCCCGGCCGTTCGCACTCTATCGTTTCGGCGTCGAATGGCAATATGGCGGTTATGTCCACCCGAAACAAGCCCCCTTGGGTTGGGTTTGGGGCCCGGGAGAACTCCCGCGTGTCCTCAGCGATGTACTAACGCGCCGAGTGCTCGATTGGGAGAAGGCATCGAAGGACGGATCCTGGCGCGAGTGGCCTGCCCGTCTCCTTTTGCCAGCAAATTGTGAGCACGTGGAAGCTTGGCTGACTGGTTGGGTGGATGAGCAGCTACTGGAATGTTGGCTTTCGCGGCTTGCCCTCTTTGACTGGCGTTCGGTGCCTGCCTCCGTCGGCACAAAGCTTGCAGGTCAGGAAAGCAGCAAGGCTACGATCAGTGGGGCGCTGGCGCTGGCAGGACTCTTCCAGCCCTTGTTCGACCTCAATCCCGTTTGCCGACCCGGATCCAAAGATAACCTGCTCGATCCAGAGAGCGGAGCGCGTACACCAGCGGCCGCACGAAGGCTAATCGCACTCATTCGAACGGGACAAGCTGATGCCGCGGTGGCATTTGCCCGCAGCCGTTATGCGATGGCCAAGACGTGGCTAGCCAGGACTGAGGCCCCCTGGTTTATCGAAGACCCTGAGCGCTTGCTGGCGTCGCTTCTGTTTGCGATTCCTCTGCGCGAGCGAGGATCACTCATCCAACGCTGGCTTCGGCCGCAGAAAGAAGAAAGAGAGCTTGCCTATGCCTGAAAACATCAGCCCAGACGATGTGTTGAAGAGGAAAGAGCCGCTCGTGCTCTTCGCCTCCTTTGAACCCATTGGCGGTCTCGACCGCTTCCAGCCAGCCGGATTCCCGGAGGTGGGACACGTGATCTACAAGGCGCCCCGTAGCAGCGGCGCAGTCGAAAACGTATGTATCGTGGATAGCGCCGCCAGCATGGCGAATCATTTGGAGTCGCTCTGCATGCGAGGCGCACATGACTACGAGCTAGCCGATGATCTCCAAGGCATGCCCTACCTGCGTTGCGTAACCGGCGATCTCGAAAATGGCAGGCTCCCTGCCGAGAGACGGGAAGTGGTCGTGACCAGCTTGACCGAAGGACACCGCATCGCTTCGACGTACTTCCTGGCGGGAAGAACTTTGGACGGAGAGAGTCTACCGGTAGCCCCCTCTAATTCTACGAAGGGCAAGAAGGCTAAGTCGAAGGCCGATGCCGCTGCATCTGGGAAGTTCGAAGAAAAGTTGGTCGAGGAGTTCGGGATCGTCTTGCCGGGAAGCTCACGGGCGCATCCTCCTGCGGACAAATGGTGGAACGTCTTCAAGGCGATCTTCCGCTATGACCCCAACGCTCTGGTTCACGGTGTGTTGTTCCCGCAATGGCAGATCAAAATTCCTCGGGTTCTGACAGCCCACCTGGAAGCCTTCGGAGCTTCGCGCGTGGATCGATCAGGAGTCAAGTTCGACCGGCTCGGAAAGACCACCTCCGGCCAGCCGATCTTCGCCGTCGATGATGCAACAGCGCGCGAGATTCGCGCCACGTTCATCCTTGACACGGCACTGGTGCGCTCGTTTGGTAGGACAAATGGCGAAGTCACTCTTGGACTAACGCAACCGCAAAAGGAGTTCCTGGTTGCGTTGGCACTTTGGAAGATTCAGCGGTTGCGCGAGATGCCCTTTCGTTTCCGCTCGGGTTGCCACCTCAAATGCGCCAGGCTCACCGATGACAAAGGCCAGGAAGTCACGATTGACGTCAACATCCAAGACGCGATCAAGGCGGCGGGATTCCACAAGCCCGAAGTCACGGACATTTTCTGGCCGAAGGAAGAACTATACCGCGCCGGCGAGGAGAAAGAAAACAACAAAGAGAAGGAAACTGAAGGCGAGACAGACGGCGCTGAGGACGATGAAGAGAGCGTATAGCCATGCGGATTGTGCTCAAGCAGACTTTTCCGCTCGGGCGCTTCCACGCCACTTCCTGGCGCGTCAATCCGTTTGATGACCCCTATGGCGAGTGGCCGCCTAGCCCGTGGCGTCTGGTTCGCGGAGTTGTGGCGCGCTGGTACCAGTGGTGCCGCGAGGATCCCGACCGTGCTCACGGATTGCTCGATCCGTTGATTGAGGCATTATGCAAGAGTTCGTACGAGTTCCAGTTGCCGGTCCACGCACAGCGCGGGGCTCCGTTGCGCCAGTATTTTCCGGTAGAGTTCGGATGGAATCCCAAAGAGAAGAAGAAGGCAGCCGTCCGGTCTTATAGCACCAGCCTCGCTCAGGATAATTACGTTTGCCTACCAGCGGACGATGACGGGGCGATCTGGTGGTTCCTGGAGGGTGACCACTGGAACGAGGACCTAGCCGAAGCGCTAAACGAATGTCTCAAGCGAATGACCTACTTCGGCCGCGCCGAGGCGTTCACGCGGGTTGCTGTTGAGATGAATCCCACCAATGCCCCCGCACCAAATTGCACGTTGATGGAGCGGCGGATCCCTGGAGCAGCACCTGTGCTTGTTCCGGAATCGTCCGCCACACGCAAAGACATCGAGCGGGTAACAGACGATTCGGAGACTGTAAGGCGTTCTGTACCTCCAGGAGCGCGATTCTTGTACGCTAAGCGACCCGCACGTCCGGCAGCGAGACCGACCGGAGCGCTGCGGAGGACCGATCGTGAAACAAACCTCATCCAGTTCGCCATCGGCTGGAATGTGCCGCCGGAAGCTCGGGCCATCGTCCGGCTGACGGCGAAGTTTCGTGGCGCCGCTCTCAAAGAGATGCTTCGGATTCTGACCGGCGACCTTCAGATCGCTTGGAGCAAAGCTCCGCGTGAAATTCGTGCTGAGGCCGCCGATATGGCCGGCAAGGATCCTGACGGTAAGCCATTAAAAGGCCATCAGCATACGGAGTATTTGGTTTGGTGCGAGGATGGTGAACCAGTACGGCTCCTGGCTTGGCGGGATGGTCGCCCATTTCATGAGAAGGAACAGGAAGCTTTGCTGAGGGCGGCGGGCCGGCAATTCTCGTGGGCCGCATCCGGCGACCGGGCCGATGCTTGGAAAGTACGCCTTGTACCCTTGGATCGGGCCGTCCCTTTGCCTCCAGGTTTCGACGGCGCTACAGCGGCCGTGTGGGAATCGGTCACTCCTTACGTGCCTCCTCGGCACCACATGAGGGGAGGAAAGCCTCGCCTCCGAGAGTCGATAGAGAACCAAGTCCGGCGCGAGCTATCTTTGCGTGGGTTCGGTGAGGTGGAACTGGTGGCTGTGGAAGAACTAGGCGACCCGGAATGGGTAGCTGTTCACTTGCCTCGCAAGGAGCGAAGCAGGTCGGCCTTCATCGGCGACAGGCGTGGCTATCGGCTTCGGCTTGGGTTTCCGTCACCAGTTACTGGGCCGATCCGTCTCGGCCATTCGAGCAGCTTCGGACTTGGCCTATTCCGTCCGATCCCCTAAGAAGAATCCGACCGCGGTCTGCCAATGCTCAACATCGATCTCGTCAAATCCGATGTCCTTCGCCGGCTGCGGCCGTTCCTGAAGCATACGCCGTCGGGGTTCCAGCGTGACGCGAAGGCGAAGCGGGACGAGGCGATTCGGGGGTATCTGGCTGAGATCGCCCAAGCTCAGTTGATGGCTCTCCTTGACGGACAGGTCCTGCCGCCGATCGAGGAGTTGGAAGGCTGGTTCGATGGCGTTCTGAAGGATACGGTCGCCAACACCGGCGGTCACGCGGACGTGATGACGGCGGCGGATCAACACAGGGATTCGCTGTTCGACATCGTGCGTACCGGCTTTCTTGCCGAGGTTGACCTGCGCCAGCGTCGATGGGAGGCCGCCGGCATGGGCGGTGTTGGTACGACGCCGGAGATGCTGGCGGAAGAAGTGGAAGCCCGCCGGGAATTCGAAGAGGCTTTCCTCCGGAGAAAGCAGGAACAGAAGGCGCAGCAGCAGCCTGCGTTGGAAGCGCCGCGATCGGAACCGGAACGGCAGCCCCTGACCTGGGACAAAGACGTCAGCATCATCTTCCTGAGCGATGACCGCATTCAAGTGAAGCGGCGTGATCAGTTCGAGACGTTGAACTACGCCGAGTTCGGGTTTGAGGACAAGCGCAACGGGAAGCCAGACCAGGCGTGGGTCCTGCTTCGGGGGATGGCGGAAAACAAGGGCGTGCTTCAGAAACCTGAGCGGCGGGTTCCGGAGGCGCTCCTCAAGCCGGCCAGGGACCGCGACAAGGAATTGCACCGGGCGCTCGAGGTCCAGGCCCGCCACTGGGCCAAGACGCAGAAGCACGTCGAGACCATCCGCAAGCGTCTCCGCGAGCATTTTCAGATCCCGGATGGGGATCCGATGCCCGCCACGGCGGCGGGTTATCAGACGGCGTTCCAGCTCGGCTGCGGGCCTTCCTACAAGTTCTGAAGCGGCCGCCGAGTTTTCGGCGATCCGCAGGAACATTTTTCTCTCTTTTGTTTTGACCTACTTGCCGGAGTTTTCGCCGAAAACTCTGCGCCCCTGACGAGTTTTCGCACCTTGGCGCAGAGGTGCGAAATGGAGCTTCTCGATGAGAAACAGGTAGCCAAGCTGCTGGGGGTATCGCTCGCCAGCGTGCGGCGCTGGCGGCAGCGCAAGACCGGCCCCACCTATATCAAAGCCGGGGCCTGCGTGCGCTACCGCCGCGAAGATGTCGAAGCCTGGCTGCGCGGGCGCGAGGTAAAGCCGGAGGCGACTTCCCCACGCGCAAAGCCGAGATTTTCCGGCTTGTGGGCCGAAGCGAACCAACAAAACCCGCGGATGATCTCTGCTTCAACGGTCGAGGGGTCGAACTGGATGCCATCGTCAGCCCAGACGCTGGCGACCGACCGGATCCGTTGTGCGACAGCCCCGGGAGCAGAATCGCCAAAGCCGAGTAGGTCCAGGTCTTTGGTGGGCCGGTGCAAGTTGCCTTGCCACGCGACGAAGAGCATCGCCCCCTTCAGGATGAATTCGTCCGCCTGATCGCTCGCGCCAAGGCGATAGAGAAAGCGCTCGATGGCGTACCGGTTCAGGAGCGCCTGAAAGTCTTCGCCGGTCTGCTTGCTCAGGTTCAGCAGACGCGCCCGCATGGAAGCCGCTGAGTTCATGGCAGTGATTCCAGGTACGGCTGCATCACCCTAGCCACGCGGCAGATCTTGGCGAAGCGGTGGATCTCACGAATTGTCGCCTTCCGCTGCCGCAGACATTCGCGCAGGGCTTCGATGGCCACGTCGAGACCGATCTTGTTGCGGAGTTTGAAGCAGTCCGCCACCGTCTTTGCGGGGGAATAGATGCCGACCGGTACCCCTTCGATGCGATGCTCCTGGCGTCCTTCCGTGAGTGCCGGTCCGGTGAAGCGGACCACACGAAGCCGTTGCCCATTCGCGCGCGGCGTGTGGCTCCCGGGAGGAAGCGCGATCCAGACCTCAGCCGGATTTTGTGTAGTGATCTGATGAAACACAAGCGCGGACAGCAGGCAGACCGTCGCATGAGGAAGCCGCTTGCCGACCTCCGCAAGCGAATGATGTTCGGTCACGGGGGCGTCTGCGAGCCGGTAGAGACCTCGTCCCGAGCGCTCCAGCACGCCGCGCCGCATCAAACGCAGCAGGTATTCGCGCGGGATGCCCGCCGCTTCGACGTCGCGCGGGCGAACGACGCCGAGGCGTTGGGCAAGGGTAGTGATTCGGGATTCCGGTGATTGTTGCAATATGCCACTAGATTCGCATATCTATGTGCATAACACAACAAGGCTGGAGGACGCACGGGGTGGGCACAAATCTGGTCACACCAGCAAAAACGCCGATCTCGGAGACAACCTCCGGATCGGCGTATCGTTATGAGTGCTTTTGAGATAAATGGTCGGGGCGAGTGGATTCGAACCACCGACCTCCTGGTCCCGAACCAGGCGCTCTAGCCAGGCTGAGCCACGCCCCGACAACGCCAAGCCAGCCGCCAGTTAGACAATAAGCGGCTTTCTTCATCCGCAGTATATCATTGCTCCAGCGCGACGTCCAAAACCAGTTCGCTGCAATCAGCTACCAAGGGCGAACACGGATAAATTCGTAGTCCCGAGGGTCCAGCCCAGCGACCGAGAGTTGCTGGATGCACTCGCCTGCCGTATCGCCTACTGCTTCAATCCGGCGCAGGCAACCCCCCCTGGGTGAATAAATTTTGACAGCCATGATCTTCCCCACGAGGGCCTGGCGTTCCCCCCAGGTCAGGCTCTCCGGAGCTCGGCCTGCCAACTGTTTCGGATCCATGGAAACAAGAACGGACATGAGGCAAAAATTTTACCTAAAACTTTTTCAGCTCGGCGACCACTGCCGCCAGACCCTTTCTCCGATATAGCTCCGCCAAGCGCTGCTCTTCAGCCGACAGTAGACCTGCGGCCGCCAGTTTCGGATCTCGCAGCGCTTCACGGCTGGGAATCCAGATTGATCCGTCTGCAAACTCTACCTGGCTCAGATACCCTGTCATGCCTTTCACGGCGATCGGTTTGCCCTGCTCGTTCGAAAATCGCAGCGAGGCCTCCTGAACCACCCGAGCTCGCCCGCCTGGCCCAAGCATCGTTTCTGTTCCGGGTCCGGACACCGAACCAGCCAGAAAGCTCTTTCCCTGAGGGTCCTCGATGATCCACCCAATTTCGAAATACCGCACGGCACGGCCGGACGCATTGCGTACCTCCACGCTCGGCCCGTGTACTTCGTTGCCCGCCACCCGGGCCAGACCACTGAGTGGCTCTAGCGGCGCTCCAGGAAACCGCAGGAAAGCGAACTGCACTTCCCGTTCTGCCGGAAGATTGGTAGCACGCCCGCCGCGCGAGACAGCCACGTCCAGTCGAAGCCGTTCGGCCTGACGGCTCAAAACCTCCAGTATTTCCTTTCGCAAACCCTCGGGCCCCTGTGCCGCCAGGACGGACTTGTAATGCTGCCTGTCACGCCCCGCCTCAAGTTCCCACACGGTCATGAACCGGCGAGAATGGAGCCTGTCAGGCCCATAAAACGAGAGGTCGTCAAACAGCACGCCATCAAGGCTCACCGTCACGAGCGGACTGCCCGGGGCAGGAAGCGGCTTGAGTAAACGGAGATCGATCCGTACCGGAAATGTCTCGCCGGAGCCTACATTGAGACTGGGCACCGAAACCGAGGCTTTTCCACCCGGTGTTACTTCCTGAGCCGAAACAAGTAAAGTAATTCCTCGGACCCTTGAGGCGCTCGAATTTTTCAGCGTAAGTGAAGTTCGTAGATCTACGACCATGGCGCTGCCACGCGCCGACGCCCGTGATTCGCCCCAATCGGCCGAAACGAAACTCACCGGAGAATCCGGCGGGAACTGTATTTTTACCGAACTCCGAGTGTCGAAGGACGCCTCCTGGGCCCAAGCAGTCAAGGCGCACCATAACACGACGGTTAACTTATTGCGCGTAAACATTGCTGATCGTTACCTGTCCGGTCTCTGAATCGACATAACGGGCCCGCAGAGTGCCTTGCGTATTCACCGTATAGCTGACATCACCGGCGCCCGGATGCTGAAGACGCAGCGCTGCGCCGCCTTGCCGTAGCTCGATACCTTTGGAAGTGGCTTCTAGCACTACGCTTGCAGTCTCCCGCTCCGTGCGTATTGGCAAAAGCCACCAACCTAACAACAAGACAACCGCAGCTGGCACCAGAGAAAGCCCCCAGCGTAAGCGATGGATCAGCCGCCGGTGATCCCGCACCTCAATACACTCTCCTGCCGCAAGGCCCAAATGAATGTTCGCCCGCATCTCGGCAGCAAGCTGGTTCCAATTGAACCCCGGGGGTAACTCAGCAGAGGCTTCCCGCAGCCAGCAACGCACGGATTCCATGTTTTTCAGCTCCCGGCGACAGGAGCTGCAGACAGCCAGGTGCCGACGAACACGCCAGCGGTCCCACAAACCCAGTTCCCCGCCCGCAAACAGCGCCAAGATTGTCTCCGGAGGATGTTTCATAACTTCCGCCTCTCCATGTAGCGCCTGAACTTTACTCGTGCATTCGCAATGTGGGACCGAACCGTCGCTTTGGAACACCCGAGGCATCGCGCTACTTCCTCCGCGGGCAAGCCCTCGACGTCCCGTAAAAGTAAAGCTAACCGTTCCCGCTTGGTCAGACACCGCAGGCCGTCCTGAAGGCGGGCTTGCCTTTCTGCGCGCAACAGCGCCTCTTCGGGGGTCTCTGAAGAAAGGTTCACCAAAGTTTCTCCGATATCATCAAGCTCAGTCATGTTGACCCGGCCATGGCGCCGCAAAAAGTCAATAGCCGTATTGCTGGCTATTCGGGAAAGCCAGTGGGCAGCTTTTTCAGGGTCTTTCAATTGCTCCCGCCGCTGAAGCGCTTTGATAAACGCCTCCTGGGTTAAATCCTGTGCATCAGCGACGTTGCCCACGATCCGGTATATGAGCAGGAAAATCCTCCGCAGGTGCGCGCTAATAAACCGGTCCTGGCCTTCCAGGCCTTCCTGAACGGTGGGTTCGGCGGATCCGTTCATGGTAAACCGCCATTGTTCCAATACGGTGACCATGGGCCTACTAAAGATGACGCGAATGAAACGAAAACGTGGAAACGTCTAGCTCGAAATTGGCCCTTCACCGCGCCCATCCTGCGGCCCCTTCCGGCCTCATAGTAACTCCATAGAGGCACTATATTCAAAAGTATATGAGACTTGCAGGCGTGGTTGGAATCACCCAAGTCCACGCCGCCGTTTGCTCTTGCCCCGCAAAGCGGCATAAAAGGAACGCAAATCTACAGAAGGGAACAAATGCTACATATGAGCCAGACTCTGTTTGACCTCACCAGAAGAGTTGCCATAGTAACGGGCGCCAGCCGAGGTCTTGGCCAATATATGAGCCGCGCACTAGCAAAGGCAGGGGCCGACCTCGTCATCACCAGCCGAAATCTGAGCTCGCTGTCCAGCTGCCAGTCCGAGATCGAGAATATGGGACGTAAAGCGTTACCGCTGGAGCTGGACGTACGCGACCTGGGGAGCATTCAGAGGATGGTAGCCCGTGCACTAGAAGTCTATGGAAAGATTGATATCCTCGTCAACAACGCGGGGTGTAACGTTCGCAAGCCCGCAGCCGAGGTTACGCTCGAAGACTGGGAACTGGTGCTGAATACCAACCTCAGGGGACCGTTTTTTGTTGCGCAAGCGGTCGCCAGGAGCATGATTCCCCGCCGTTACGGCAGGATTATCAACATCGGCTCCGTCACTTCTGTGTTTGGCTATGGAGGTATTGCTCCCTACTGCGCCAGCCGTGGCGGAATCAAGCAGCTCACCATGAGCTTAGCCGACGAGTGGGGACCCTATGGGATCACCGTCAACTGCCTGGCGCCCGGATGGTTTAAAACACAGCAGACACAAGTACTTTACGAAAACAAGGAGTGGGTAGAATACCTGCTCGATCGGATTCCACTCAAGCGTACCGGCCAACCCAACGACCTCGATGGCGCCGTGGTATTTCTGGCTTCCGAAGCCAGCGCATATGTAACCGGCCAGACTCTTCTGGTGGATGGGGGCATTTCCACCGGCGCAACCAAAGCCACCGTAACACCGAAAAGCTGAGAGATCTCTTTCAACACGGAAAAGCGACGGCGGGATGTGCCGTCCGGACTATCAGACCTCAAAAACTGCGCCGGTGTCCGCACTGCTTACCAACTGCGAATACCGGGCGAGCCAGCCGCGCTTTACCTTAGGCGCGAAGGGCGGCAGATCTTTTAGCCGCCGCTTGATCTCTTCTTCAGAAACAATCAGGTCAATCTTCCGTTCCCGGACGCTAATACGGATTCTTTCCCCTTGTCGCACTGCGGCTATGGGGCCCCCGGCAGCGGCTTCCGGCGCTATGTGACCAATGCACAAACCTCGGGTTCCACCCGAAAACCTGCCGTCGGTGATCAGTGCAGCTTGAATCCCCGCGCCCGTGATGGCAGACGTCGGTGACAGCATTTCTTGCATGCCGGGCCCTCCACGCGGACCCTCATAACGAATGACGACGACATCACCATCCTTGACCTCGCCCTGCAGAATTCCGTGAAGCGCATCTTCCTGCGATTCATAGATGCGCGCCGGGCCTTCGTATTCCATCATCTGCCGGTCGACCCCTGCCACCTTCAGTATTGCCCCCTTCGGCGCCAGGTTTCCGAAAAGGACAACAAGCCCTCCATGGGGCGAAAACGCATTGGAAATGCGGCGGATCACGTCGCCATCGGCATCCGGTGCGGCCTCAACAGCATCTCCAAGTTTTCCCGCAATGGTCTTAGCGCTCAAATCCAGGCCTGTGTCGGCGTTATTGGCAAGCTCCTTGAAAATAGCCGCGATCCCACCACAACGGTGCACATCCTCAATATGGACATCCGGCCGACTTGGCGACACCTTGCAGATATTCGGCGTGCGCTCAGCTATCTTGTTCAGGCGGTTTAAATCGTAAGGGATCCCCGCCGAGTGGGCCAACGCGAGCGTGTGCAGAACAGTGTTGGTCGATCCCCCCATTGCCATGTCCAGAATAAAGGCATTATCTACCGACTGACGAGTGACGATATCGAGAGGTCTAATGCCATTAGTCAAACACGCTTGCAATGCCCGTGCCGCACGCCGCGCCAGTTCCACACGGTCGGGATTTAACTCCGTGACACCCCTCTCCTTATCCACCCAACGCTCCGCCGGAATGGTTCCGTTGCCAGGAAGGGCTAGCCCAATAACCTCTCCAAGACAGTTCATGGAATTCGCCGTGAACATGCCGGCGCAACTCCCACACCCCGGACAGGCGCGCTCTGCCAGCGAACGCAGTTCCTCATCAGTGATCTTACCTACGCTGTGTTTACCCACAGCCTCAAAGACGGAGATTAGGTCCGTGTTGCCGCGCCCGGCCAGCATCGGCCCCCCGCTGACGTACACTGCCGGTATGTTAATCCGAACCATAGCGTTGTACATGGCCGGAACAATTTTGTCGCAGTTAGCTATTCCAATCCACGCGTCGCAGGGATGTGCGCCAATAATCGTTTCAATTTGATCCGCAATCAGCTCCCTGGAGGGCAGAGAGTATTTCATGCCGAAATGGCCCATCGCGATGCCATCGCAGACCGCTCCCCCAACGTTCACGTACCACACGTTGAAACCCAGCGATTTTAACTCCTCTCGCACAATGGCCCCCAGTTTGTCCAGGTGTGCATGACCAGGGATTTGGTTCGAGTAGGAGTTCACCACAGTGACGAACGGCTTTTTCAGGTCGTCTAGAGACCGAATGACGCCTTCGGCGATCATTAAAGAGGCTGCCGGAAGCATATGCCGGCCTTCGGCAATAATACGGCTTCCGCGCCTGCGAACGGCTTCGATGCCTGGGTTCATATGCACTATTGTCGCAAAGCGGAACAAGGGACGAGAAGCTGCGCCACCCTGGCCGCCTTCGCGGCGCCCTCAGGTGTGTCTCCCTTCAACGCACCGTGCGCATCCGACGGATCAAGCGACGCTTCGCGTCCGCCGGTATTCTATGAGTATCCGCTCCATCTGGTCTTTGAGGTGCAATTTCATCTTCTTCAGGCGTACTTCTTCGATTTTTTCCTCATCACTCAAATAATGATGCGAGGCCAACTCTTGCAATTTCTTTTTATATTCAGCATGTTGCGTGGCCAGGCGGCGGAATTCCTCGTTTGTCTCCATCAGATGCGCTTTGAGCTCATCCAGAGTAGTTTCCATCGGGCGTATTCCCTTCCCTTTGAGGTTTTCTCCCCGAGTCAGCTGCATGGGATTGTAGGCTCGGTGGGTAACTGTACACTTCCATCATCGATCAGAAGTGGCGGCCAGGCACCTACAGGCCCGCCGTCATCTGCAACCTTAGCACGAATAAAACCGCATGACAATAGCGTTCTCCTCCGGGTCCTGATAGTAACTTGGTCTTATGCCAACTTCCTTAAAGCCCAACTTCCGGTAGAGCTGACGCGCCACGCAATTGGATTCGCGCACCTCGAGGTAGTAGCACCCCGCTCCTTCAGCCAGGGCCGACCTCAAAAGCGCGGTTGCAATCCCCTGGCGCCTTTTAGCGGGAGCGACAGCCAAATTGAGGATTTCGTATTCTCCAGGACAAACTTCACGACAGACCAGAAAACCCGAGAGTTCGCCGTGAACCAGGGCAACGAGGAACCGGTGAGAAAGGTAACAGCTAGGAGCCCACGAAGCGGCTTCGGCCGCCACAGCCTGAATCTCGGAAACTGCACGCAGGTCCTCTGCCCGGCCGTACCGTATTTCAATGTCCGCCGAAGCGAATTGGCGCCATAGCGAGCGTTGCTTCGCCCCCAGGCATTTCCAATCAAAGCGTCCCTCTGCCATTCGCCTGGCATTCTGGGAGATACGCCGCCGCAGATCTGTGTCACTGATCAGACGCGCTACCCCTTCGACAAACCCGGTCGCGTCATTAGCTATCCATACACTTGTGCCATGCTCCAGACTTAAGCCAGCGCAGCCGCTCTTTGTAGCAACCACAGCCCTCTCCATAGCCATAGCCTCCAGCACCTTTATATTGGTGCCGGCCGAGACCAGTGTAGGCGCCAGCACAAGGTTGCACTCCACATACAACGGGCGGACATCGGGAACAAACTCGAGCATCCGAACACCCTCCATAACAGGTGGAGCGGGTGTGTTTTGAGTGGCTTTCCAATACAAATATGCCTCCGGACCGGCAACTACCGTCAATGTCATCTCCGGAAAGCGCCGCCGGAGCCTGGGCCAAACCTCCTCCACCAGAAACCGGTAGGCAATGATGTTCGGAAAATGACGAAAAGAGCCGATAAAAAGCAGGCGCTGTCCGTCTCGTTCCGGCTCCGGGCGAAACCGCTCAAGATCCACACCGTTTTCAATCACACGCACATGACGGACTCCTAGCATCTCCGCGTCTTTTTCCGACATGGCCACTACGGCACGAAACCGCCGAACTGCTCTGCGCTCAAACCGCATCCAGCGAACCAGGTCCCACCATGCCCGCAACGAACGCTCTGTTTGCCACACCTGGCGGTAAAGATCAAAGGTAACGTCGTGCTCTACCAAAATATCTCCAGCGTAAGAAGCCAGCTGCGTGTATTCAACCTGCACGGCGGATACGGAGTACTCCCGCGCGAGTTCCCCCAGGAGTCGCTGCATGGTGGGCGAATAATACTCGCACACTTCCGGCGGGAGCAAACTGGACCAGCGCGGCTCACGGTACCGCGGTTTTCCGACAAGAATCACCCGGGCGCAAAATTCGAGCACCGGCCCACACTCCACAAGTCTTTCGTCGTCCTGAAATGCGAAAAGGAGGACGTCAAACTCACGAGCCGCTTCCCGAAGAAGATGAAAAATTCTCACCGCGCCGCCGTGGGACAGCGGATAAGGAAAATAGGGAGTAAGAACCGCCACCTTCGGGCGTGTCGCTGCGAACGGTCTGCCTGCCAGAATGCGGTAAGAGGTGGGAATGAAAGACCGGTCTTTTTTCCATGGGCACAACCACAACGGGCGCAGAAAGATGCGATCTAGGGGGACTCCGCGCAGGAAAAGAACGGAGGCTATAAGAGTCGAAAAACGCAAGTGGTGACGTTCGAGCCGGGAGTTGTAAGCCAGGATCCTATGTGGCGCCAGCAAAAAAGAAGCAAGCCGCAACGGGCGAAAATCCGATTCTCCGCTGAAAAGCACTGCCGCCTGTCCTACACGGAATCGTCGTAATCTACGGCGCAATTGGCGGTATAATTCTGCCGTCGAGCCGGGTCGCAGGCGGATGAAAGTGGCGCCCTCGATGGCTCCCGGCGGATCGAAACCCGCCACAAAATGTCTCCGTTCTGGAACAAGGCTGCGGAATTCAGCATACATCGAAGCACAGAGCCGGGGGTCCCCGGAGAGCACTGAGAGGACAACGGCTTCGGGATCTTTGCCGAGAATTCGGGACACGAAATACTTTAAGTGGTACTTGAGGGCGCTCACAAATGCCTGTCTATCAGGTTGAGGATACCGTAAGAATGCTCAGTTCAGGAACTCTATAGTGGCCGCTTCGCCAGCGGATTTCACCGTATTGTCTGTTTTTGGGAAATAGCCGATGCGGACCTTACGTGGCGACCGCTGCGGACCGCACGCAAACAGGAATTCACCACCGCCGCGGACAACCAGTTGCCGAGGGTCCTCTACCAGTAGCCGGACGCGCCGCCGATCAGTGCTCAGCACAACAAAGACCGTGCGTTTCGCAAGACATTCCACCTGCTGGAGCGTTCCTTCCACACTGGCTGGAGGCTTGGGGTCTTCCCACCATTCATAAACTTTCTCGCCAGGTTTTCTGGGGGTGCTGTCCCGGTTGGCTTTTTCCAAAGCAGCCTGGATTGAGGCTTCAGCCTGACGCTTGAGCTTCTCGAGTGCAAGCCGCTCCTGTTCAGACCTGCGCCTCCGATCAGCTTCTTCCTTTTCAAGCCGCGCCTTTTCGGCTGAGGTGCGAATCTCACCCAGCCGCCTCCGCTCCTGCTCATTCGGGGCAGCCCGTTCCGCCGCAGCCCATGCCCTCGAGGCTTCTACAAGCTGGTTGAGTGAGGTGTGGGTTTCCGCCAGCTTCTGCCAGCAAGCGTCATTGCGCGGGTCGAGCTTCGCAGCCGCAGACAGCAGCTCTACCCGTTTTCTCAGGTCCGTTTCCCGGAGTCCGAGCTCGAATAAAGGCGCGGCCCACCGCGGGTTCAGCTTGGCTGCCCGGTCCAAAGCGTTCGCCGCCTTCTCCGCGTCCGCTTCAACGAGAGCATACTCGAAAAAAGCTCGGGCGCTGGTAGTGCCAGCCTTGATGGCCGCCGCCAGCAACTTCCGCGCATCCTCTTTTTCGCCGGTTTTCAGAGCTAGTAACCCAAGTCCTTCCTGCGCCTGAGCAGGTTCCAAAGAGGCGTTGGCTACATCGGTGTAAGCGGATCGCGCAAGATTCGTTCGAGCAGGGTTTGCAAGGTACAAATCGGCTTTCGCAACCTGCACGTCTCCCGGCGGTGGTATCTGTTCCGGAAAATCCCTATCGGGATTTAACGGCCGCCCCGACAATGTTGTTGTTGAAAATGTGCCGGCGCGCAAATAAGTTTGGGCCTCTTTACGGATAGCATCCGGCGTTTTACCAAAGGCATTGCGATAAGCTATTTCCTCGCCAATCCCGCTTTGGAGGTTGTGCATAAGAATCTTCAGCTTCCCGTAATAGTCCGGTGTAAGAACGACCATATGCGCCATGGCCCAGTCGAGATCCCGTTCAGCCTCCGAAGGCGGCTTTCCCAAAACAACCCTCGTGCCGGTGACATCCAAAGTTGAAAACACAGTGGCGAGTCCTAGCTCCAGGTCATGAGGAAGAGGACCGAAACTCGACGAAATCAACGCCTGTACGCACGCCCACTTGAGGGAAGCGGGTAAGGCCTGTTTAGCCACCGATGCTCCCATAAAGGCATCACGACCAAGCCCCAGGCCAGATGGCAAAGATCTTTCCACGAAGTCCCCAGGGGAACGAAAGACAAGTACGCGGACTGGCCAAACAGTCTGAAGATCATTCCTGCCAACGATGCCGCCTAAGGTATAACGAAGCTGTTCGAGCTGGTTTAAAGCATTTCTACCTTCACGTTGCCCAGCGTCGGTGAGCACCTCAAATGGCCCGTATTGAAATTTCAGCCAGCGGTCCGCGGCGGGCAGTTCTGTAACCAGGCAAAAACTAATGATTAGCCGCCACACCATCTGTCTGGTATGATACAGCTCCGTGACTAGATCGTGCGCATGGGTTCTTGCGTACTGGTTGTTAGCTGCTTGTCCGAAACCTCGGTTTTCGCGAAAATTAGCCAAGCACCCATGGACGGCTGTCTGTTCAATATTGCGTTAGAATTCCGCAGAAAAGGATAGATATCCATGCACCGCTTCGCATTGTCTGTGTTTCTGGTTCTGGAAATTGCCAGAGCCGGAGAGCACGTTGCCAGAATTGAAGTCTACGCGGCGAACAGAGCCAAGCAAGATATTCCTCGTACAATTTACGGAACATTCCTGGAACCTATCGGCAAATCGATCTATCAAGGACTGTGGGCGCAGCTGCTCGAAAATCCGAGCTTTGAAAGAGGCTTGTGGAGCTACCGCTATCTTCGCCGCGAAATCGAGCGCCAGCCTGCCCTGGAACGTGCCTCCTCGATGGGACTCCCTTTCCCCTGGGAATCTCTTGATTATGACCAGGGCATGCGGTACGAACTACGATGGGGGGATGCTGCCAACTCATCGAATGCGCTGCTCGTGATGGCTTTGCCCGCAAAAGAAACTGGCGTACGGCAGCAAATCTATCTTCCCATTCATCGCATTTTACGCTACACAGGCAGTTTTTATGCCCGCAGAGTCAGCGGCCCCCCGGAGGTTACCATCTCGCTTCGAGGGCGTAACCAGCCACATCAAGTGTTGGCCTCGACGAGCAAGGTGGTAAAAGGAGAACACTGGGAGCGGTACGAATTTATGCTCGAGCTAAAACCCGGCCAAGTGGCTCCACTTGATCCTGTCGACTTCGTCATTAGCTTGCGTAATGGGAGCCGGGTTCTTTTTGACCAGGTATTCTTTTTCCCCGCCGATCATCTAAACGGGATGGATCCCGAAATGATCGCCTTCGCACGGAAACTGAACACCCCTTTAGTCCGCTTTGGCGGAAACTTCACCTCGGGCTACCATTGGCGCGATGGCATCGGACCCATGGACAAGCGTATTTCCATGCTCAACCTCGCCTGGGGCATGGCCGAGTATAACCATTTCGGAACCGACGAGTTGCTTCGCTTTTGCCAGCTCATTGGAGCGGAACCACAGATCGCGCTCAATTTGGGCAGCGGCACGCCGGAAGAGGCCGCCGGTTGGGTCCGATACGTCAACGACCGCTGGCGCGACCAGCGCGGTGGTTTACTTTGGGAACTCGGCAACGAACTTTGGGGGACATTCCAGATTGGTTACCCGACCCTTGAGCGCGTCGCATCGAAAACAGCGGAATTCGCTGCCGCCGTACGCCAGGTGGATCCACGGGCACGTCTGATAGCCACCGGGCAGGACCCCGACCGGTTCCATGACTGGAATGCCGCGCAGTTGGCTCTCCCGCCCGGTACATTCGCGTTTCTCTCCACGCATTTTGTAGTAGGGACAGCCTCGGTACGGCGCTCCAACCCAGACCCGGATTTTTTTGTTCAATCCGCGCTGGCGTTGCCTGTAGGGCTTGAACGCAGACTAAGAGAGATGAAAGCCCAGGTCGATGAGAACCCAGCCGCCAGGGAAAGGGTCAAAATCGCGTTCACTGAATGGTTATTCGCCGGTCCTAACGAAAGCGTTCCGCGGTTCACCAATATGGGCGGAGCTTTGATTACAGCAGGGTTTCTGAACACCTTGATGCGGGTGAGCGACTTCACACCCGTCGCTAACATGACGGGCTTGATCGAATTCGGCGGCATTTGGAAAAAGCGCGGACGCGTCTATGCCACTCCTTCCTATTGGGCCTTCCGCATGTACTCAACTGCGGATGCGAAGCGGCTTGTGGAGACGCGCTCGACGGTGGATAAATACGACATCACAGAAGGAAATAACCGCATTCCGGAGATTCGGGATGTTCCCTATCTGGACGTAGTGACGGCGGTCAATGGTACAAGTTCCCGGCTTACTCTATTCTGCGTCAACCGCCACCTAAACAGGGACATTACAGCACATGTGGCGCTGATCGGTTTTCGACCCAGGAGCCAAGCGCGGGTTCAGGTTTTGAAGGCGAAGAGCATTCACGAGGTCAATGATGAGACGCAGCCGGACTGCATCCGGCCTGTCGAGAAAACGATGCAGGTGGCCCACTCGGAATTTGACTATACGTTCCCGTGCGCCAGTGTCACCGCAATCGAACTAAGTAGCTATTAAGTCCCACAAATCGTTGAAGATACGCTGTCACTCGCGGCTTGTTCGAAAAATGGTTCTCTGCTATACTCAAACTGAATGGCGTTTTCTCCGCGTGCGGAGTACAGCAGGGTCCTGGGGAGTTGCTGTGCCCACCTCTCGGATAACCTTTTCCGCTCCAACACCAGGAAGGCCACTTCCTGGAGGTAAGCGATTCTAATTACCCATGAAAGTTAGTGTACAAATAACCCGGGGCATTGAACAGCTCTTCGGCACCCGGGATGAAAATATCCGCCTTCTGGAGTCTGGTTTGCGTGTAAGCATGCAACTGCTGGACGATTGCTTGGAAATTGAGGGAGAGCAAACCGACGTCGCGCGGGCGGAAAACATTCTGGAAGATTACGCCACACTGATCACGGAAGGGTACCGGTTCTGTAACAGTGATCTGAACAGTTACTTCCGCGTGGTAACTGAGGATCCTGAAGTCTCTTTTCGCGACCTGGTCATCAGCGGGCGGCAGAGAAACTTCGGCAAAAAACCTGTAGCCCCGAAATCCTGCAACCAGCGGCGGTACGTAGAGGCTATCGAGCGTAATGACCTCGTTTTCGGCATCGGTCCGGCAGGTACCGGTAAAACCTACTTGGCAGTCGCTATGGGTATTTCCGCGCTAACGAACAAGCAAGTCAGCCGCATCATTCTTACCCGGCCGGCAGTGGAGGCAGGGGAAAGGCTGGGCTTTCTCCCGGGGACTCTCCAAGAGAAGGTGGATCCTTATCTGCGGCCTCTTTACGACGCCTTATATGACATGCTCGAAGCGGAAAAGGTGGAAAAGCTAATTGAAAGATCGGTAATCGAAGTGGCGCCTTTGGCATTCATGCGCGGCCGTACGCTGAATGACAGCTTCATCATTATGGATGAGGCACAAAATGCTACTCCCGAGCAGATGAAAATGATTTTGACCCGGCAGGGATTTAACTCAAAAATGGTGGTTACTGGAGACGTGACGCAGATCGACCTGCCTATTGGCAAGCGCAGCGGGCTGCTCGAAGCCGTGGAAGTGCTTAAAGGCGTGGAGGGCATTCGCTTCGTTTATTTCGACGAGCGTGACGTGGTGCGGCACGCACTCGTCCAGAGAATCATTAGAGCCTATGAACAATACTCAGAGGGTAACGGCGGGGGAACCCAGCTCTCCCTCAAGCTGAGCGATCCCGTAGCGGAAAAACCTCGCGAAACCTTAACCGCAGTAGGCCGTCTCGAGCAGGGCGCCACAAAGACCGTCTCTGCCTGACTCCATCCCATGCCACGCTCTGACGACCCATTATTGTTTCTCCGCCTAAAGCACAACGTGCGCCGCCGCACGGTGCGGGAAATCGCTTGTTTGCTGCGGAACACAGTAGCCGGAGGACAAAGGTTCTACTGCCTACTTACTGACGATCGCGAATTGCAACGCCTGAATCGTTTGTTTTTCCGGAAAGATTACCCAACAGACGTACTCTCCTTCCCCGAACCCGGATCCGACGACTTCCTTGGAGAAATTGCCATCTCGGTTGACAGAGCGGCCGAGCAGACAAAACAGTTCGGTCACAGTCTGGAGACGGAAATTGCCATACTGATGCTCCATGGCCTGCTGCATCTCAAGGGCATGGACCACGAAAAAGACGGCGGACGCATGGCGCAGGCAGAGGCTCGCTGGCGAAAGAGACTAGGATTGCCAGCGGCCCTCATAGAAAGGACAAGGCCATGATGGCCTTGATCGTTTTCCTAATTCTGGCGCTTGCGGGTCTGCTGGGAATCGTCACCTTTGTCCAGACGCTTTATGCCGAGTCGTTGCGTCTCAGGAGTCGAGAGCTACCCTCGATGGCGTTTTTCAAGAATCGCCTTGAAGAAGCTTTCGGCCTTAAGCCCGAGCGGGCAATTCTTACCTACTCGTTGATACGGCACAGCACGGTTTTAATACTCGGCTTGATGCCGGCTTTAGCTGCCCTACTGCGACCCAGCGCCGCATGGGTCACCCTCATTGAGGCGTATCTCGCCTGCTGGTTGTTGCTCATTCTCGCAGGTTTCGCCATCCCTCAGATGTTGTATCGCACCACCCAAGGACGTTGGGTCATCCCTCTTATCCCTTTCTTAAGAGCACTGGCGTCTTTCGCCAGACCAGTGGTCGCTGTACTTGAATTTTTCCAGTCTCTGTTCGAGACTACGCAATTTACCGAGGAAGAGGCATATGCCGGTGATCATGTAGAGCATATTGACGCACTCATTTCCGCCGGCGCCGAAGAAGGATTGTTTGAAGAAGAGGACCGCAAGCTTATTCAGGCCGCTGTCGCATTTGGGGACAAAACGGTGCGGGAAGTCATGACTCCGAGGCCTAACATCGTAGCCATCGAAGCTTCCCGGTCGCTTGAAGATCTCCGGCAGTTACTAATCAACGAGCAATACTCGCGTGTCCCGGTGTACGAGGAAACCATCGACAGGATCATCGGCTTCGTACATGCCCGTGACATGTTCGAGCTCGACGACGAGGAACGCAAGGGCCACAAGGTTCGAGATTTGCTGAGGCCGGTACGGCTGGTCCCTGAAACCAAACGCGTCAATGACCTGCTGCGGGAAATGCAGGAAGACCGCGCACACATGGCCATCGTGATCGACGAATATGGCAATACTGCCGGGCTCGTCACACTTGAGGACCTCGTGGAGGAAATCCTCGGCGAAATTCGGGACGAACACGAGCCCGAGGTGGACGTGAAAGAGGATAGTAGTGGCAGATACGTGATTTCAGGAAGTTGTAGCCTTGACCGTTTGCGGGAACTGCTGGATTTTCGCCCGCGAGAAAAGACGGAATCGACTACTGTGGGTGGCTTGGTTGCGGAGTGGCTCGGCAAGGTGCCAAGTGTCGGCGATGTAGTGGAGCGTGACGGCATTCGTTTGGAAATTCTCGCGGGCAACGAGAGAAGAGTGGAACAGGTGCGAGTCGGACGCATAGAGGAGGCCTCGCGTGGCTGAAAATTCCAACTCGCGGTTTGTTTCAGGATTTGTTTCCATACTGGGAAGGCCAAATGCAGGAAAGTCTACGCTGTTGAACGCCCTGGTGGGCGCCAAGCTGGCTATTGTCACCGAAAAACCCCAGACAACCCGTACCTCCATTCAGGGGGTCCTGCACCTTCCCAGCGCACAAATCGTATTCTTAGATACACCCGGGATTCACGAACCCGATTCCGCGCTCAACAAGAAGATGCTCGAGACAGTTCGGGTCGCCTTGGCGGACAGAGATCTGCTTCTTTACATGGTCGATGCTACGCGACCATTTACAGAGCGCGATAAAAAAGCCGTGGATTTGTTGCGTGGATCCGCGCCGGCGTTGCTTGTCCTAAACAAGATAGACCAGCTGAAGGACAAGAGCCCTCTGCTAGGACTTATCAGTAAGTACAAAGCAATCCATGAGTTCGTCGACTACCTTCCGATCTCGGCTTTAACTGGAGAAGGGTTGGATACACTGCGCGAAGCGATTCTCCAGCGGCTGCCTGAAGGCCCTCCGTACTTCCCACCGGATTACATCACCGATCAACCAGAACGGTTTTTGGCGGCAGAACTTATCCGGGAAAAAATCTTGAGAAAAACTCGTGACGAAGTTCCGCATGCGGTAGCAGTGGTGGTGGACCGCTGGGAGGAAACCCCTCAGCTTACGAAAATTCATGCCAGCATCTATGTGGAGCGGGAGGGCCAAAAAGGCATTCTGATCGGTTCACGGGGCTCTTTGTTGAAAGAAATAGGAACAGAAGCCCGTTTGGAAATGGAGCGGCTTCTCGACAAAAAAGTATTCCTGGAACTACACGTCAAAGTCCGTCCAAAATGGCGTGAGAATCCGCTCTTCCTGAATGCGATAGACTGGCGTTCTATGGCCGAAACCGAGGTGAAATGACATGCGTTTGCTGTCCCTTTTTCTAATCCTTTCGCTCATATTAGCCTTTTGTCCGTTGCTGGATGCCCAGAAGATGATTTCTGATGACCAAATTTACGACCAGGTGAGGCGAAAGCTCGCCGGTGACCCTGTGGTCAAAGGCGCAGGTCTGGAAGTTCAAGTCCGGCAAGGCGCGGTGACGCTGCGGGGAAAAGTCAAGCACGACAAACAGAAGAAGAAGGCTGAGAAATTGGCGCGTAAGGTCAAAGGCGTCACCAAAGTGATCAACGAACTTGTAGTGGAACGTTAGAACTTCGCTGCCAGTATATCCTTGCAACCGTTACAGAGTGCTAATCACGGCGCAACTATTAGTCAACAGGCGCCGCGGGTTTAGATCCACGCCCCATTGCACCTTTTCACATTCCAAGCTCCGCGATCAGCCTATCCACTTTATAGACCTTCCGGAGAGCTTCTATAATACCCTGGCTGGCTACGTGAATTGAACGCGCCTGCTCCTCTGAGTAAATGAAGCGGTTGGGTAAACTCTCCAGGTTGCCGTCAAAAAGGATGCCAATCACTTCGCCTCTTGTGTTTACCGTGGGACTGCCTGAATTGCCCCCGTGGGTATCGGCTGTAGTTACAAAATTCAGGGGCGTGTCCAGGTTTAGATCCGGCTTGGCCCGTAGCCACCGCTTGGGTAAACGGAAAGGCTCATGACCCGTAACCCTCTGATATAGCCCGCGGAAAGTGGTGGCGTAAGGGATAGGTTGGCCTGCCGCATTCCTGTATCCACGCACAGGGCCAAAGGAAAGCCTGAGTGTAAAGGTTGCATCCGGGTAGCTGTCTTCGCCGCGCAGGGCGAATTGAGCCTGAGCAATTTTGGCCGCTTCGGTGCGCAGTGTGGCCTCTACGGTGTCTTCATATTCCTTACGCAGCCGTCTGGCCGGTCCGTCCAATATCCTGACCAAACGGATTATGCCATCTTGCGAAATCCGCACGGCTTCGGCGTTGTTTGCCAGCCTTTTCCGTTCCCCGACGTCTTTTAATTTCGTCGTCAATACATAGCGCCGCGCAGCTTGCTGAGGAGACATGCCGCCGAGCAAGGATCGGACCACAGGGTGTGTCGCGCCAAGCTCCTGCTTTAGAAACGCCAGATAGTTGCCAATGACCGTGATCTCCATGGAGTCGTCGATGGGGACATTAGCGTAGAGAGTTCGTTCTAAGCTCGGCAGCGCGGTGTCACGGTACTCGCGAAGCCTTTCCCCGTCAGGCTTCAACCTTTCCTCAGGAAGCCGGAGAACGCCGCGGCCTATCCCCATCAATTCCGAGCCGCGCGTAGCAGCCGTTTCCAGCAACCAGTACTGCTTATAAAACTCCCTAGCCTTACTGTAAGCGGCCGCGATCGCCCCCCAAGCCGAACCAAATTCCTTTTCCATCTTGGGATCGCGGGCAACGGCTTCCCGCAACTGTTGCTCGAGCCGCATCTTTTGCTGCATTAATTTCGGATCGCGCAATGCCGCCAAAAAACCCGTGTATGCTTTGTAGCTATTCTGTTGCGACATAAGATTGTCAGCAGCGATCCTGCGCTTCTCCGAATCGTTACAACCGAAGTTCTCCAAGACCTGTATCAGTGATGCCAGACGCTTATGAACCAGCGGATAGGCAACATCGCGAAAAAAATCCAGTTGAGCTACCGTATCCAGTCGCCCCGTCGAGGCGGGATTACCGGAAACGAAAGTAAGCTCACCGTCTTTCACTCCTTCCTTACTCCAGCGAAGAAAATTCGGCGTGTCCGCGGGTCGATTATTTTCATAGGCGCGCAAGAAGGTAATATCCAGACAGTAACGCGGGTAGGTAAAGTTATCCTGATCACCCCCAAACGCCGCAACGGCCACCTCCGGTGCAAAGACCAGCCGTATGTCCGAATACGTTTTGTACCGGTATAAGTGGTACTCTCCTCCGGAGTACAGCGTGACCACTTCGCAGCGGTTGCCGGTAGCTTTTGCGCATTCCTTTTCGATGCTTGCCATATTAACTTTCCGTACCGGATTGGCCTCTGTGCTTGACATTTCAGGACTAATTCCAGCGTTCACCTTACTGGTAACATCATCGATGGACAGCAGGACGTCAGCTTCCAGACCAGGGCACTTTTGTTCGTCCTCCCACCGCGCAGCATAAAAACCATTAGCCATGTAATCGTGTTCGGCCGAACTAAGCTGCTGAATACAATCGGAAGCTACGTGGTGATTTGTAAAAATCAGTCCGTTCGCCGAAACGAAGGAACCGGACGCCAAAACTCGTAAGGAAGCAAGACGTAAATTGTTAAGAAACCGCTCTGTTAGCTGAACGCCGTATTTGTCACGGACAAGCTTTTTCGGGAATTGATTGAAAAGCCAGATGCCCTCGTCAGCTCTCGTAGTAACCGGCAGCAGCCCAAAAGCGAGAAACAATAGGGACAGAACAATAAACCGGACGATGCGATTGTGTTTCATGAAAAATCAGCCTACCCTTGTTAGAGAACCATTCTCGCCCATCTGATCCCCAGCCCGAAAGCGAGCATCAAGCACCTAACTGGCAAAAGACCTGCAAAAGAACATGTATCCTATTGAAAAACAAGGTGTTATTTATGCGCCGGGTGGCCGGAGAACTTTTCTTCTTTGACACGCTGTGCAATATTAGTATCAGGATACCCTAATCTAACTATGACCCAATTGGGCGAGGCGATTGCCCGCTACCACAAACTCATCCAATCAGAGCCATACAAAGATCTTTCATGGGTAGAATCCCTCAGGGAACAAATGGCTCAGGCTCACCTGACGCCGGCTTCACGGCCAATCGTGTTTTTGCGCCCGCATTTTTTGACCCGCCGCCAATACGAGGCTTTGGTCAAAGCGGCTGAGACTCTGTTATCGGCCATTGAGAGGCTCAAGCAGATGGCTCTTTCCGACCCTGCCCTACTGGCGCGCATTGAGTTATTACCAGCCGAGAAGATGCTGGCAGCCATCGATCCAGGTTATCCCTTCCTGACGGTAACCTCGCTTTTGGATACCCACCTCAATGATGGCTCGATTCACTTTGTAGATTACAACGCGGACACGGCGGCCAGCATTGCGCAGGCAGCCGTGCTGGCAGATCTTTTTTATGAATGCTCTCTCATGAAACAATTCCGTCGCCAGCACAAGGTATCCAAGCTAAGTGACACCAAACACCTGGTGCACTCGGTCTTAACTGCATACAAAGAGTTCGGCGGAAAAAGAAAACCTCGCGTTGGCGTTCTCGAATTTCGGCAGCCATTTCAGAGCGCTGAATCGAGCGAAGATATCTTGCTTTGCGAGATATTTCGCAACCATGGTTGCCCTGCTGCAGTTGTCGCTCCCGATCAGCTCGAATATAAGCAGGGGGTCCTCAGGCAGGGGGAATTTGTCATGGACCTCGTGTTCCGGCGAGTAAAAGTACACGAGTTCCTTTTGCGCTTCGATCTTTCCCATCCGCTAGTGCGCGCATACAGAGACAGAGCGGTGTGCGTAGTCAATAGTTTCCGCTCCGAACTGGCAGACAAAAAAGCTATCTTCGCGCTTCTGACCGATGAAAGCGTTACTGCCGGCTTTCCCGCCGCCGAGAAGAAAGCTATTCGTGAATTTGTTCCCTGGACGCGCGTTGTGGCGCCCGTCCAGACGACCTACCAAGGTAAGAAAGTCGACCTTTTGGATTTCATTTTGAAAAACCGCGAAAAGCTGGTGCTGAAACCCAACGACGATTCCGCTGAGCAGCACAGTTTTCGCGGCTGGCAGACCAACGACGCCGGGTGGGAGAGGGCGCTGCGCGTGGCTTCGAGAAACACTTACGTCGTCCAAGAGAGGGTCGAGCCTGTAATATCACTTTTCCCTTTGTTCCGTTATGGCCAACTCGAGATGAAGGAGCTTCAGGTCGACGTATACCCGCACGCTTACCTTGGCAAGATTCAGGGATGCTCAACCTGGCTTACTGATCCGAATCCGGGAAGCTTTTCAAGCGTTGCAGGTCTGACACCCACTTATATTCTGGAAAACAAGTCCTGAGGCAAACATGCCAGCTTACGGTCCATGACGTTCCACCGTCACTGTGGCCCTGAGGTTGGCCACTCCCGCAGTGTAGCGCGAATCGGTTACGGAGAATGCGATGGCGTCCTCCAGCCAATCGTGCCAGACTCCGTCCGGGTCGTGCGAGGCAGCAGTAAGTGTGTATTCCTGCGGACACAGAGCGCAGGAGAAGGAAAACAACACAGAGAGAATTTCTCCTGCCGCGCAAGGTCCTAAGCAGATTTGCTCCAGCTCTGTATTGGTCCCGTAAACCTCAAAGCCGATTCGGGTGCGGATCATGATGCCAATGACCGGATCCGCAACTGGCTGTCGGAAACGGACAGTCACGCGGACCCCGACCGTTTCCCCGCTTTCCCACACCATTGTCGGCTGCCCGCCTGCGTCCAGAGTCTCGAGGCTCAAAATTTCCGCGCGCCCGTCTCCCCGCCGCAGGGAAGGAGCCAGAACAGAGTGTGTTTGCTCGCCCCATATTCTGATTCTGCGTGCAATATGGCGCCCGTATTCGCGCAATACAACTGCTGGATTGCCTCTAGCAGCCAGCCGCCCTTCGTGGATCCACCACAATTCATCACAAAGTTCTCTTAGGAGGTTTTCTTCGTGCGAGAGGATCAAAACCGTGGATCCCCGCCTGCGAAAGCGCTCGATGGCGGTCATAGCCTGCGCCCGGATCACTGCGTCATGAAGGGCCAAAGCGTGTTCCAGCAACAAAACGTTGGCAAAAGACCACTCAAGCGGATCCGTTGGTCCAATAAACTGGCTTATCCCACTAATTTCCACATCCCCATGAACCGGCTTATACGTCCGTGCGGCAAGACGGAGCAGAGAGGCTGCACCGGAACCATCCTCTCCCAGGATGCCAATTACGGCTCCATCGGGCGCTGAAATACTCACATTGTCGAGTGGGGGGAAGCATACTTCTCGGAATACGACAGCCATGATAGATAGAATAGCGATTTCATGCAAAAAGCTGCCTTCGCCGCGATGATCTTGCTGCTTGTTGGCTGCATAAACCGCAAAGAAGAAACACTGAGACGCAGCCTGCACCGGACGAGCGGAGTTGTCCGCCTCCCGGCCGGCGTTGTGGAAATTTCCTCCGAACTTGATTTGACGCCGGGCTCGAAGGACCTCGAGATTCAAGGCCATCCCTCGGGAACCGTGATTCGGGCCGCAGGAAACTTCAGAGGCCGCGCACTCATAGTCGCCCGTTCCGCTTCCCATATCCGTTTTCGCAACTTTACGATCGACGGTAATAAAACGCAGTTCCAAAAAACCGCCGGCTTGCCCCCATCGGACACGCCGTTTGCACAGTTTACGCCCGATAACGGAATTTTGGTCGAAAGAGTGGGGGACGTGACTATCTCCGGTGTCAGGCTCCGGAATATCGCCGGCTTCGCCATTCTCATTTCCTCCTGCGCAAACGTGGCAATCGAGAACGCGGAAGTGGAAGACTCCGGCTCCAAAAATCAGACGGGCCGTAACAACACAACCGGTGGCATTCTGCTAGAAGAAGGGGTGATTGGGTTTCGCGTTGTCGATTGCCGCCTGAGCCGTATTCGCGGCAACGGCGTATGGACCCACTCCCTCTATAGATCCCCGCGGAATGGTTACGGGCTCATCGCGCGGAACGTTTTTGACACCATCGGACGCGACCCCATTCAGATTGGCCACGCTTACAACGTGCTCGTAGAGAACAACACGGGCACTCGCATTGGATTTCCGCATGAGGTGGTGGATGTAGAAGGCGGCGGGATACCTGCGGCGCTGGATACTGCGGGAAATGTGGAAAGATGCACATATTCGGGCAACCGCTTCGAAGAGGTCAACGGGAAGTGCATTGATCTGGATGGGTTTCACGAAGGCAAGATTCTCAACAACACCTGCATTAACAAAGGTTCCGCTGAAGATTACCCGCACGGCCATTATGGAATCGTATTTAACAACAGCAACCCCGATATGACGTCAGAGCGGGTAGTGGTCAGCGGCAATACCATCGACGGCGCGAAATTCGGCGGAATCTTCGTGATCGGAAGCCGGCACAGTATAGTCGGAAATCATTTGCGGAATCTGAACAAGGCGCGCTGTAACGAGAGTGGAAATAGGTTTGGGTGCCTGTCGTTTCCTAAAGACCCGAGGTTGCTGGAAACAGGCATCTATCTCGGTCGTGGCGCTGAACGTCCCGCTGTTGCCCGCCACAACGTGATAACCGACAATGAAATCTCCGGCTACAAAATGAAGACGCGCTGCATCGCGGCGGCGCCGGGCGTTTCTCTGGCGAACAACTTAGTACGTAACAATCGCTGTGCAGACAGCGTCGACGGACCGTAAGGCGCTGGAGGTCCATGAACCGTCCTGTATTTGGCAGAATTTTCCTTGTTACTGTGGTACCGCCTGTGGGCCTGTTCGCTCTAAATAGTTTCGTTTGCTGGAAACTTTTTGGCACCGAATATCTCCGTTACATGCACAGCATCGAGGGCGCCTACATTGCGATTAGCCACTATATTGTTGCAAATTGGCCAGATTTGGGCTGGTTTCCGCTGTGGTACGCGGGCATCCCATATCAAAACACCTATCCTCCGCTACTGCATCTTGCCGTGGCCGCATTCGCCAAGCTGTCCGGCACCTCCCCAGCGCTCAGCTATCACGCTGTAGTCGCCGCAATTTACTGTCTTGGTCCCGTAACTGTTTATTGGCTGGCTTTTAGACTCTCCGGAACCAGATTTACAGGCGTTCTGGCAGGTGTTTTCTGTTCGCTATTTTCTCCTTCTGCTTTGCTGATACGAAATGTCCGCGAAGACATCGGTAGCATCTGGCACATAAGGCGTCTTCATACCCTGGTGTTCTATGGAGACGGCCCCTTCGTAAGTTCCCTGACGCTTGTCCCGGTTGCCATCGCCTGTCTGGATCAAGCCGTAAAGAAGCGCAAGCCCTTTTTCTACTTCGTTGCAGCCATCGCCATGGCGTCCGTAGTCCTAACTAACTGGCTGGGAGGAGCGGTACTGGGTATGGCCGTGTTTGCCTACCTTGTTGCGATGGGAAAGCAAGGATGGTTCCCGGTTTGCCTTCGTGTTGCCGCTACTAGCATACTTGCATATTTACTCGCCTCTCCATGGATTCCCCCATCGACCCTCAGAACCATCTTCAAAAATGCCCAAACCATTGGCGCAGTATACACTATGACGTGGAAGCAAGTAGCGGGCCTGATTATTTTGAGTGTTACTACTGCGTTGCTCGGCTGGGTTGTTGGCAGGATGGCCCGTGCGCCGATCCACATACGGTTTGCAGCCTGTTTTTCCTTGTATATCGGCGGCATCACACTCCTGGCGGAATGGGCCAACATTTACCTGGTACCGCAACCTCACCGTTATCACCTGGGGATGGAGATGGCCATCTGTCTACTGGCCGCATTCCTGCTGGGGCCGTTGCTTCAGAAAAACACCTTGCGCAATCGCGTTTTGATCGCCGGGTTTATTGTCATTTGTGTTTTCCAGGCATTGCATGCGCGAAAATTTGCCGATCGGCTTATCGGGCCAATCGATATCCGGTCCACGACCGAATATAAAACTTCTATTTGGATGGACCGGCACATGCGTGGCGCCAGGGTAATGGTGCCCGGCTCCACTTCTTATTTCTTCAACATCTTTACCGATACACCCCAACTCGGGGGAGGTTTCGAACAAGGGGACCCAAACTGGGAGAACCGGGTGGCTTTGTACGTCATTTACAGCGGCGAAAACGCCGGTTCACTCGACGGCGAGATCGCGACGCTGTGGCTAAAGGCTTTCGGTGTTCGCGCTGTAGCCGTAGGGGGTCCGCACAGCGGTGAGCATTACAAGCCCTTTCGGAATCCTCAAAAATTCGCCTCTTTACTGCCGGAGCTGCACCATGAAGGTGATGATTCGATCTACTGGATTCCAACCCGGTCGCATTCTCTCGCACATGTCTTGCAGGCTGAGGACGTAGTCAAGGAACCTCCCATTCATGGCCTTGATGTCGAGCAAGTTCGCCGCTACGTCACCGCCCTCGAAAACCCTTCTGCCCACGACGCTCGCTTCCGATGGCTGAGACGCAGCGCGGCGCGCATCGAAGCCGACCTTAGCAAGGGCCATGTGCTTTCGGTCCAGGTGACTTATCATCCGGGCTGGCATGCCTATCTAAAAGAGCATCCTGTTCCGGTACGTAGCGATGGCCTTGGCCTCATGGTGCTCGAGCCTGCCTGCGAGGGCTACTGCATTATCGACCTAATTTATGACGGTGGTCTGGAAATGCAACTTGCCCGTTTGCTCAGCCTGGCAGCGGGGTTGGGTTCTCTGGCATGGGCAATCGGAACGTGGTGGCGCAACTACCACCTCGGGGAGGCGCCCGGAAACGACGATGTCTGAACTTAGCGAACGAATGCGCGCGGATTGGGACCGGCGCGCAAAAGAAGATGCGAAATACTACGCCGGCTTTGGGCGGCGCGGCCAAAGTGACGAAGAGTTTTTCGCCACCGCCGCCTTAGTGATCCACAGTAACTTGGAAAGGGAGCTGAAGTGGATAGCAGCCGGCAAGGATAAGGCGGGTCTAAAGGCGCTGGAGATTGGCTGTGGTCCTGGACGTCTGATGCTTCCAATGAGCCGTCATTTCGGAGAAATTCATGGGGTAGACATTTCGGAAGAGATGGTTCGCCTGGCGCGCGAGAAGCTGGCCGGGATCCCCCACGCGTTTATACACCGAACCAATGGCACAGACCTGGCCGGATTTACTGACGAAACCTTCGATTTCGTTTACTCTTATGCAGTCTTCCAGCATATACCCAGCCGCGAGGTTGTTTTCGGGTACTTGCAGGAGGCGCGGCGCGTCCTCAAAGAAGGCGGCTTGCTCCGTTGCCAGTTTAACGGGCTACCGGCGACTGTTGCACATTATGACACCTGGAATGGGGCCAGGATCGCTGCTCAACAGATCCTGGACTTTTGCCGGGACAACGACTTTCAACTTCTGGCTCTGGAGGGAGTGTCTACGCAGTACATGTGGGTGACCGCCCGAAAACGGCCCATAGGATGGTCAAAACAGCGCGCAGCCCGGCAGCCCGAGCAGTCTGCGAATATTCTGCGAATAACTAGCACCCAGAGTTCCGAACCAGTATTGCCTTGCAACGGGCGCTTCGCCTCACTTTCACTATGGGTTGAAGATTTGCCGGAACAGTGCGACCTCTTAGGTCTCAAAGCGAGCATTGCAGAAGCGCACCAGTATGTGTCCTACATAGGACCACCCAGCCCGGAGGGCTGGCAGCAGGTCAATGTGGCTCTGTCCTCCCCTATTTCGACAGGGTTAGCGTCAGTGCGTCTCTGGTGGCTGGGTGAGCCTCTTTCCCAAGAAGCCCTTATCCGTGTCGTCCCACCCGGGCCGATGGTTCCCCGCGTGGTCTCGGTTTGCGACGGTGTGAACCTGCTCGCCGGAACGCGCATCAGCTCAGGCTACATTAAGGTGACGGTAGAGGAGATGGACGACATAAGAGACTTTGCGGCTTCGGTCGGCGGAAAACCTATTGAAAATATAGACAGTTTTTGTGTCGATCCGCTTCCTCCCCGTTACGAAATCAACCTCCACATGCCACCCGACCTACCTCCTGGTCCACATTTACTGGAGATCCAGCTGGGGCGCCGGAAACTTCCGCCAATTGTGATCGAGCTGGTCTGAAGGCCGCACCCGATGCTAGACAGATCGTAAGTTGGTGTACTGTATATAGATAAAATTCTTGACGTGGCCCTATATATTGGGCTAAAAACGACAATGCGTCTCCTGGATGAATCCCAAGATGCGAAAATAATGAATGGCCAAGGAAGGAAACATTGTCATGGGGCAACCTAGTTCAGATTTGAGAGTGAACCGCAATACTTCGGCAAGCAAGGAGCCAGACCAGGCAGAACCGATCGGCTTGCAGTTCCCACGGTATTTCACAGCAAAACTGGCGCCTGGCCGTACGCCCTATGACGAAATACAGTGGGAACTTCGCACGGCAACAATCACGAGCGATAAAGGCGCGATCTTGTTCGAACAAAGAGATGTAGAGGTGCCTGCCGACTGGTCTCAGACCGCCACAAACATCGTGGCGAGCAAATACTTTCATGGCAAACTCGGGACGCCGGAGCGCGAGCACAGCGTCGCTCAGCTTGTGCGCCGTGTAGTTGACACCATCGTCGAGTGGGGGAAGCAGGGAAGATATTTTCGGACCTCCGAAGACGCTGAGAACTTCCGTAACGAACTCGCTCACCTGATGCTTACGCAGAAAGCTTGCTTCAATTCACCGGTCTGGTTCAACGTTGGAGTGAAAGAGTCGCGCGGCTACGGTTGGTATTACGACGCAGAGACTGGCGCCGTACGCAAGCTGAATCCGGGCGAACATCGGCCGCAATGCTCCGCCTGTTTTATCAACTCAGTAAGTGACTCCCTGGAATCCATTCTTGACCTGGCCAAAACAGAAGGCATGCTGTTCAAATGGGGCTCGGGTACGGGGACAAACTTTTCGACTCTGCGTGAGGAAAATGCCGTCCTTTCGGGCGGGGGGCGTGCCTCCGGCCCGCTCAGTTTTATGAAAGGTTTCGACGCTTTTGCTGGTGTGATCAAATCGGGCGGCAAGACGCGGCGTGCGGCCAAAATGGTCATCTTGAACATTGACCACCCCGATATCGAGAGATTTATCTGGTGCAAGGCCAAGGAGGAGAAAAAAGCTCACGCGCTAATCGACGCTGGTTATGACGATTCACTGGACGGAGATGCATACTCTTCGGTTTTCTTTCAAAACGCGAACAACTCAGTCCGCGTAAGCGACGAATTTATGTACGCCGTAGTAGAGGACCGCGAGTGGTGGACAAAATCGGTCGTTAGCGGCCAGCCGGTGCGTCAGTACAGGGCCAAGGACCTGCTCAAGCAAATTGCGGAAGCAACGCACGAATGTGGGGACCCAGGAATGCAGTTTGATTCCACAGTGAACCGTTGGAATCCGTGCAAGTCTACCGTGCGGATCAACGCCTCGAACCCTTGCTCGGAATACATGTTCGTGGACGATTCTGCCTGTAACCTGTCCTCACTCAACTTGCTGAAATTTTTGGAACCGGCCGGCCAGTTTAATATAGAGGCATTTCGCCATGCAGTGGATACGATGATTCTGGCGCAGGAGATCATCGTAGACAACGCCAGTTACCCCACGGAAAAAGTCGCCCGTAACTCCCACATCTACCGCCCGCTGGGACTAGGTTTCGCCAACCTGGGGGCCTTGCTCATGTCCTCGGGCATCCCCTATGACAGCGACCTCGGGCGGGATTATGCAGGGGCGATTACGGCCGTCATGAGCGGTCAGGCATATTTCACCAGCGCCAGGATTGCCGAAGCCATGGGACCGTTCGAAGCCTACGCCAGTAACGAAGCTTCCTTCCTGGAAGTGATCCGGATGCATGGAGAATCGTTGAACCGTATCAATAGTCGTAATGTGCCGCCTTCGCTATATGAGGCTGCCAAAACCGTTTGGCGGCAGGCTTACGAAACGGGCCGCCGCACGGGATTTCGCAACGCCCAAACCACGGTGATTGCTCCCACTGGCACGATCGGTTTCATGATGGATTGTGACACCACGGGCATTGAACCTGACTTGGCTCTGGTGAAGTTTAAAAAGCTCGTAGGCGGCGGCATGATCAAGATTGTCAACACGACCGTTCCGCAGGCTTTGATCCGGTTAGGCTATACCACAGAGCAGGTAGAACAAATCGTCAGTCATATCGACGCAACGGGAACCATTGAGGGAGCCCCGCATCTCAAGCCGGAACATCTTGCGGTGTTTGATTGCAGCCTCCGGCCGCAAAATGGCTCCCGTTTTATCCATCACATGGGGCATCTGAAGATGATGGCCGCTGTACAGCCCTTTATTTCCGGAGCCATCTCCAAGACCATTAATATGCCGGAAAATTCCACCGTTGAAGACATTATGGAGGCCTATATAGAAAGCTGGCGGCTGGGTCTGAAGGCAGTGGCTATTTATCGCGATGGTTCCAAACGCGTGCAGCCGCTGAGTGTTGCAAAAGGCGAAAAAAAGGCAGCCGCACCAGGCGAGAGGGTTGTCTATCGCCCGGTGAGGCGGAAACTCCCCGACGAAAGGCAATCTATTACACACAAGTTCTCCATTGGCGGACACGAAGGCTACATTACGGTCGGGTTGTACGAAGATGGCCAGCCTGGCGAAGTGTTCATCACTATGGCGAAGGAAGGCTCTACTATCTCGGGCCTAATGGATAGCTTCGCCACTGCTATCAGCTATGCTCTGCAATACGGAGTTCCCCTGAAATTTTTCGTTGATAAGTTCAGTCATGTGCGTTTTGAGCCCAGCGGGTGGACGGGCAATCCACAGATCCCCTATGCCAAGTCGATTATGGACTACATGTTCCGGTGGATGGGCATGAAGTTTCTTGGACCGGAGCATGTGCAACCTGTCGAAGCAGGTGAAACACCCAAGCTGCGTCCGACCGAACCGGAACCACAGCAATCCCTCCCCTTCGGCCCGCAGACTGACGATGCGCCGGTGTGCAGTGAGTGCGGCGGGCTGATGGTCCGGAACGGAAGCTGCTACAAGTGCCCTAATTGCGGAGGGACCAGCGGGTGTAGTTAGTTCCATAAGACACGGCCGTCAGTCATGGTTTACGTGAGCATCCTGCAGGATAGAATTCGGTTGACAGCAACTCTACACCCGCACTACATTCACTCTGTTATTTGTTAACAGATGGAGGAGATAATATGCCGGAACCCAAGTTACCGTTAACCCGCCGAGAGTTTAACATTGCTTTGGGCAGCCTTCCGCTAGCTTTGACACCGGACGCTCAAAATACTCAAGCTGCACCGTGGAATGAACCTGCTGTGGTTGCCAGAGTGTACTTGTCGTCTCCACAGATTTATTGGCCTAAGCCGACCTTGGACGTTTCCAGAGAGGTTTCAGAGGTCGAGGCACGTCTTGCCGAGGTACAGCGTAAGCACACGGAGAACGTCCGTTTGGTGGGCGGCGAGGTTCTTCAGACAGCAGTGCAGGTACGTCCCTGGCTCGAAAAAATGGGGGATATAGACGGCGTGCTGGTGATCCCTGTCGCTCAACCGACCCCTCCGCTGCGCCCGCTGGTGGATAACCTTTCGGTCCCCGGCTTGTTCTTCTCTCGGCCATACGCCACACATGCCTGGTCAGGCATTGCTGCCATGCGGAAGAGCGGCAAAAAGGTGGATGTCGTGGCTAGCTCCAGCTATGGCGATCTGGATCCTTACATGAAAGCCTTCAGGACAGCCCGTCACTTGCGCAAGAGTAAGGTCCTTGTGGGCGTGGCCACAGCCGAGAGAACTTCGTCAATTGCCGATAGCTTCACCAAACACTTTGGAACCACCTTCCAGGTGGTGACCGGGCCTGAACTGAAGGAGGCTTTTGAAGCATTAGACGAGCGCGTTGCGCAAAAGGAAGCGGAAGCGTTTACGCGCGGGGCCCTGCGAGTGGTTGAGCCCTCGCCCAGGGAGATTCTGAACGGGTTGCGGTTTTACCTGGCTCTGGGAAATTTATTAAAGAAGTACAGAGCCAATGCCTTTACTATTGATTGTTTCGGGACTTTGGCGGCAAACACGCTGCCTGGTTATCCTTGTATCGCCTGGTCAAAGTTTAACGACGTAGGTCTTTATGGCGTCTGTGAAGCGGACCTGAATTCCACCATGACCCAGATGCTCGTTACTTCGTATTCCGGCATGCCAGGATTCGTCTCCGATCCGGTGTTCGACATCAGCCGCAACGAAGTCATCCACGCCCACTGCGTGGCCGCCACCAAGATGAAAGGTATCAACGGACCCGCATCGCCGTATATCATCCGCAATCACCTGGAAACGAACGAAGGGGCAGTGCTACAGGTGCTAATGCCTTCCGAAGAGATCATAACTGTTGGCCGCTTCGACGGTCCTAAGCGGTTTTTGGTATCGACAGCCGAAGTCACTGGTCCAGTGGATTGTGACCGCGGGTGCAGGACTAAGATTCGGACGCGGGTAGCCGACGCGGAAAAGTGGCTGCAGAACTATAGCGCGGGTTTACACAGAGTGATCTTTTACGGCGATCACGTACGCGAGATCGAGCGCATGGGCCGTCTCATGGGCTTCGAGGTCATCCACGAGTTATGAGGAGCCCATTATCGCGAAAGGGGCCATAGGCCGCAGAACTGCATTCAGCATCAGGTGCGAGCCCTAGAGTGTACGGGGATTTTTCCGACGCTACGTTGGCTATTTCTCGCACGCAACAGCACGCGTGCCGGCGCGCCTTCAGCGCCCAGGATTTTTAACGGGAGGCAAATCATTTCATAGCGCCCTGGCGCAACGCCGGACAATTTCAGCCCTTCGATGATCCAGATGCCTGCTCCCAAAAGGATCTGGTGACTTTCCGAAGAGTCCTTGAGGAAGCCTCCTACGGAAAGGTAGTCTATTCCGACAACCCGAACGCCGCGATCGGCCAGAAATTGCGCACCCTCTTTAGAAATATAAACAAAGGTTTCATCGAACGAGCTCGCCTGCCATCGGCGCGCGCTACCCGGTGTTTTAAACAGGACCCTTTCCCCGCGGCGGATCCTATGTCGGAAAAGCTCCTGCGGCTTGACTGACTGACGGTCCACGATTTGAATTACACGCGCCGCCCCGATACCGGCGCTGGGGGGAAAGGCGTCAATCGACGGCCCGCCGGAATGAAAGTGTAAAGGGGCGTCCATGTGTGTACCGGAGTGGGCACTGATTTCGATTCGGGAAAGGTTGTACATATCGCCGTCCTTAAGGGACTGTATCCGCGTGACCGAAACCGCTGTGTCACCAGGCCAGTGGACCATACCGTTTTGTATGGGAATTGTAACGTCAAGCCAGCGGCTCATCCAATCACCTCCTCAAAGCTTCGGTGCGCTCATAGCCCGGCGTTAAGATGGCAGCGAGCATATCCCGCGCACCATCCCCAGGCCAAAAATGGTCATTATATGAAGAGGCGTAACGCCGGGGATAGTTCATGTCCTTTGAAGTAGATCTTGCAAAAATCCGTGCAGACACCACGAGCGGAGCCACACAGCTCGCCAAAAAGGCGGCCCTGACCATCGCAAGGACGGTTGAAAACGGTAAGTTCCAGTCCACCAATGCCTTTCGGCGATTTCTGAATGATGCTGTTCGGGCTATAGTGGCCACCCAGCCCGCCATGGCTCCAATGATCAACCTTGCCAGTCTTATCTTGGAAGAAAGCAAAACATCAAGGGATTTGGATGCGCTGCGCGACAAGATAGCCTCGGCAGCCAGATTCTTTGCGCGACAGATGGATGAGAACAGCCTGAGAGTCGCCGAACGCAGCGCCGAATTAATCCAGGACGGCATGGTCATCATGACGCACTCATCCAGCCAAGCAGTGTTACAAGCTCTTCTGAAGGCTAAATCTGCGAGGCGGCCCATTGAAGTTGTCTGCACTGAATCCCGTCCCACGAACGAAGGGATAGGTCTTGCTCGCCGGCTGGCAAAACAGGGAATCCGCGTAACCTTGATCGCCGACGCAGCGATGATGTCAAAGCTCCAGCAAGCCAGCTTGGTGATTGTGGGAGCCGACGCCATTACAGCGGAAGGCTTGGTAAACAAGATGGGAACGGCGCTTTTGGCGTTGGCTGCACGCAAACTACGCAAGAAAATGTATGCGCTTTGCGGGTCTGAAAAATTTGTGCCTGCCGGATACCGACTGCCCCTGGAACCTCCCAAAGATCCTACGGAATTGTTGCCGCGATCAGTACCGAAGATTGCCGTCTGGAACTATTACTTTGATCTGACGCCCCTCGGTATGCTGACCGGTGTGGTTTCCGAGGACGGCCTTGTCCTGCCTGCCGAACTTCGGCGACGTCTCAAGCGCTTGAAGGCTTTTCTTCCACAACCGGCATGAGCCTGTTCTGGCGACACGCGAAGCTACTTTTTCGATAAACTCTCTCCGCTATACTCGTACTGATGCCTGTGGTTTGTGCCGTGTTCGCAGCGTCGATGCTGTGCCTGAGCAGCTTTGCTACAGACGGCATCTCCCGACAGGAATATCAGTTCCGCCGAGAGACATTGAAGAAGTCTCTTGCCGATGGCATCACTATTTTGTTTGGGCGCACAGCGGCCGATGATGTAGATTCGAGATGCGGTTTTTTGCAGGAGCCAAACTTTTATTACCTCACCGGTTGGCGGGAACCTGGAGCTATCCTCCTGCTGAACCCGCATAAACAGGATATCCTGTTTCTCCCGCACCATGACGTCAATTCCGAAAGGTATATAGGCCGGCGCCCCGCACCGGAAGACGCGAATATACAAGCCGTCACAGGATTTAACAACATCCAGCCGGTTGAACGGTTTAAGGGCGAGCTTGCGCAGTCGTTGGAGCACATAAAAAAAATTTATACCTTAGACAGTTCTCCAAGGGCGGCTAGCCTACGCACCATGTTTCCTCTTGGAGAATTCGGCGATGCTACGAAAGCCATCGGCATATTGCGACTGAAGAAATCTCCGGCAGAGATTAACCTGATCCGCCACAGCCTCAAAGTCACGATCCAGGCGCACCGCGCAGCATGGAAATGCTTAAGACCGGGCCTTTACGAATACCAGCTAGCGGCCAGGCTCGTTGGATCTTACCTGGAAGCGGGTTGTGAGCGTAGTGCGTATACCCCCATCGTCGGGAGCGGAATCAACGCGACTGTTCTGCATTATTCCGCCAATTCTCGCCGCATGCAGAGCGGAGATCTTGTATTGATCGATGCTGGAGCGGAATGTTCGAGCTACGCGGCCGACATCACGCGCACTATCCCTGTTGATGGAAGATTCACTCCACGGCAGCGTGAACTTTACCAAGCCGTTCTCGGAGCACAGAAGGCAGTAATTGCGGCAGTAAAACCTGGTATGACCTTTGAACGAGGTAGCGCCCAAGATCTGACTGAAATTGCTGTCAAATATCTTGACTCGCACGGGACAGACAACCACGGCAATCCTCTTGGCCGCTACCTGACGCACAAGGTAGGACATCACGTGGGGCTGGAAGTTCATGATGCCGGAGCTATGCTGACGTACGGTCCCCTTGAGGCGGGTATGGTCATCACCATCGAGCCGGGTGTCTATATCCCACAAGAGCGAATCGGCATCCGGATTGAAGACATGCTGTTGGTAACCAATAACGGCGCAGAGGTGTTAAGCTCGGTTCTTCCCAGTGACCCGGGGGAAATCGAGAGAGCGATGGCGAGGTAAGCCATATGCATCCTCAGAAGAAGCGCCTGGCCGGGTACGTCACCACCGTGGGCATCGCCTTTACGCTAGCCCTTCTGGTGGGGTACACGGCAATCGGCAGACAGGTGGATGCGGACGCCTATGATTGGATGTTTCGCCTGCATCCGCCGCACACGGACAAGGCGCGGTCAGCAATGGTCACCATCGATGAGCAAACCTTTGCCAAGCTTGGCGGCATTCGGCGGATCCGGGCCATTTTGGCGGAAGCGTTGGAGTACCTCGCCTCAGCCTCGCCAAAAGTTGTGGCCGTCGATTTGACGCTGGTGGACACTGGAGACCCACAAGACGACCAGCGGCTGGAGGAAGCCATGAGAAGGACCCGTTGTCTTGTCCTGGCTGCAGAAATGTCGCCCGGTGGCAAAGACTGGCAGGATCCGCTTCCCCGCTTTCGAAAGTGGGCGGCAGCCGTAGGCCATGTTCACGCCGCGCCAGATGAATATAACGGTATTGTGCAGCAGGTGCCGCTCGAAAAAGCAATCGGGCAGAGACGTTATTGGGCTCTGGCGCTAGAGGCCCTTCGTCTGAGCCTTGGCGAACAGCCGATTGTGGAGTCTCCAGACGATCTTCAGGTTGGCGGCATAACCATCCCTGCGAAACGCGGCGATGCAAGATCGGTCTACGTGCGGTATTTGCCCGCAGGTCTTGACGGGGCCACCTCCATTCCGCGCGTCTCGGTAGCGCAACTTCACGCTGAACCTGCGCTTGCAAAGCATTTTCGTGAAAAAGTGATATTCGTCGGTGTGACCGCCCAGTCAGCAGCCAGGGACCGCCTGATGACTCCGTGTTCAGCCGGCCAGCCTTTGCCCGGCGTAGAGATTCACGCCAACACATTTGAGACTTTGGCTGGGGGACGCTTTTTGACGCGAGCCTCCAATACGAGCGTCTTCCTCGTTTCGGGACTGCTTGCAACCGGCGCCAGTCTGATCTTTGCGTTTCTGTGGGGCTGGCCCGCCTACACTATGGCGGGCGTGCTGTTGGCAGTGGCACAGGCCACGCCCCACATTTTCTTTCTGCAAGATATCGTATTCCCTTACACAGCCCCGATTGCCGCGGCCTGGTTGACCGTGGTGAGCGCTGCCGGCTATCAACACCTGGTAGTGCGCCGCCAGTTGCGCCTCGCTGAAGCGGAAAAAACGAGGTATCAACAGGCTGTGCATTTCGTCACACATGAAATGAGAACTCCGCTCACTGCCATCCAGGGTTCCAGCGAACTTATGCGCCGTTATCCGCTGAACGAGGAGAAGCGTCGGCAGATCGCTGAGCTGATCCATTCGGAATCCCGGCGACTCGCTCGCATGGTGGAAACCTTTTTGAATGTTGAACGGCTGTCAGCCGGACAGATGGAACTGAGACGCGAGCCATACCACCCGGCAGAGCTTGTGAAGATCTGCGTGGAGCGAGCGCAACCCCTGGCTGCGCGTAAAGCCATTCGCCTCGTCCTTGGTCCGCTTCCGGATGACCAAATTGTGGGCGACCGGGAGCTCATGGAATACGCCGTGTACAATCTACTGACCAATGCCATCAAGTATTCTCCGGCAGAGACCGAAGTCCGTATTTCCGCGTGGCGAAGGGGTGAATACCTGCATTTGGCGGTCAAGGACCAAGGGATAGGCATGGACGAGGAAGAGGTCCGCAACGTATTCCAAAAGTTTTACCGCACGCGCAGCGCGGTGGCTTCGGGAGAAGCCGGCACCGGGATTGGTCTGTCCATTGTTGAGCAGATCGTTACACACCATGGCGGGCGAATTGAAGTGGAGAGCTCTCCAGGTAAAGGTTCTTGCTTTACACTGGTGTTGCCGGCGCCAGTTTCCGCCGGCGCCAGGGAGAAATGAGGGACGAGAATTTGAAACGAGTCCTGGTTGTGGAGGACGACGCCGGGGTAAGGACCACCATCGTGACCTTCCTCGAACTGGAGGGCTATGTGGTTGATGCCGTGGCCTCGACCCACGAAGCTTTGCGGCTACTGGAGGAGCCCAGGTACGCCATTGTATTGACCGATATCTATCTCGACGAGCGAACCGGCCTGGACATTCTTCGAGCAGCACGAACAAAAGATCCCAGATGCGCGGTGATTTTGATGACCGCCCGCGGAACAATGGAGACCGTGATGGCAGCAACCAAGGGTGGCGCCTTCGATTACATCGCCAAACCGTTCGAGTTGGACGCACTGCTGCAAACTCTCAAGCGTGCTGAGGCAAGCCTTTCTGCGAACGAGGAAGAAGAAAGCGAGGTGGAGGATCTGCCAGAGTCGGAAATGATTGGCAGCTCCGCGCAGATGGTGGAAATCTACAAAATTGTCTCCAAAGTTGCTCCAACAGATGCGACGGTGTTGCTCGAGGGCGAGACGGGAACCGGTAAGGAGCTTATTGCCCGGATGATCCATCGTAATAGCCCGCGCGCCTCTCAGCCGTTTGTAGCCGTGGACTGCGCTTCGATCGCTCCGGCGCTTCTCGAAAGCGAACTCTTTGGCGCCCTTCGCGGAGCGTATACGGGAGCAGACCGGGACCGCATGGGCGTCTTCGAAGCCGCTAACCACGGCACGGTGTTTCTCGACGAAATCGGTGATATCGAGTTGACTTTCCAGTTGAAACTGCTTAGATTTCTCCAGGAGCGTGAAATACGTCCACTGGGCTCGGCACGCGCAAAACCGGTGGATATCCGCGTTATCGTCGCTACAAACCGGGATTTACAGAAGCTCGTAGAAGAAAAAAAATTCCGAGAAGATTTATGGTTCCGGGTCAACGTGGTGCGGATACACGTGCCACCCCTCCGGGAGCGCCACGGGGATGTTGCGTTGCTGGCTCACTTCTTCCTTCGGAAATACAACGAGCGTTACGGTCACGATACCCGCCTCACTGAATCCGGCTTGAAAGCCATGCAAGAGTACACATGGCCGGGTAATGTAAGACAACTCCAGCACATGATGGAACGCCTCAGCATTCTGGCGCCGAACGGCCGAATAGATGAATGCTCCGTACGCGACGCCATCGCAGCTACCGAACCCCGTGAACATGGCAGCGAAACACTGGCAGACGCGGAAATGGATCAGATCCGGCGTGTCCTGGCGGCTACAGGTGGGAACAAGAGCCGGGCCGCCCGAATCCTCGGCATTGAGAGAAAGACACTATACCGGAAACTCGAAAGAGCTGGGATAACATAGCCTGAAAAATGGAAACTGGTTGAGAATCCCGCCGTAATCCGCACACTACTTCATGTGCACAAATTCCGGACTATGCGTCTGGCTGTATTAGCGTCTCTGCTGGCTGTCACCGGATGGAGTGCGAAGCAGCCGGGTACGCGCGTTTGGTATATAGGCGGCACGCGCTCCGATGTGTCATTCAAAACCGAAGGGTTACTACAAACTACTGGCCGGGAAGCCCTCGTGTTTTTAACCAAAAGATCCAGGCTGCGCATCCCCTACGAGAAAATTAACCTGATCGAGTATGGCCAGCAAGCGAGCCGCCGGTATGCCATGGCCATAGTCGTTTCCCCAATGTTTCTCCTTAGTAAGAAGCGGAAACACTTCCTCACGGTGGGCTACACCGACGATCGCGGCGACCAGCAGGCCATGGTGTTTGAAATAGAAAAAGACCAGGTTCGCGGGGCCCTGGCTGCTTTGGAAGCACGGACAGGCCTCAAAGTAGAATACCAGGACAACGAAGCTCGTAAAGCAGGCAGAGGAGGAACATAGAGCCATGGGCATTCGAGGTCCCGCGGTGAGCTTAATTATAATCGCCTCCCTTGTGGCCCAAACCCCAGAAGCCGGTCCAAGCGGCAGCAGAAAGGTCGAACCGGAGATTTCTCCGGAAATTTTAAAGATTCAGCGTGTATATGTTGACCGCTTTGCTGGCGGTGAGACTGCCGTGCAGTTACGCGACATGATTATCAGTAGCTTACAAACCAGCGGCCTATTCGTGATCACGGAAAATGAACAGGAGGCGGACGCCGTGCTGCGAGGATCTGGAGAAGACCTGGTTTTTACCGACACGTTTTCCTCCAGCGAGAGCTTGAATGCTAGATCTTCGGTAAGCACCGGTACGAATCCCGATCGCACAGCATCAGACCGCCGGAGCCGATATACCGGTTTCAGTGTGGGCCAGGATGAGTCTACTCGTATTGCTGAGCGCAAGCACGAAGCTACCGCGTCAGTACGGCTGGTTAATAAACGGGGCGACGTCGTGTGGTCGACCATTCAGGAAAGCCGGGGAAGTAAATTTCGGGGGGCCAGCGCCGACGTAGCTTACAAGATTAGCCGCCAACTGCTGCGAGACTACGAGCGGGCACGGAAGTGGTCTCTATCTAAATGACAAATAATGACTTATGTGCTGGGAATTTTTTTAAAAAAATTCTAGACAAATAGGTCCGAATATGTATATACTATAAACAACATTGCTATTACATTAGCATCCCCGGCGACGAGGCCCAGCTCGTCGCCAGCCCCTCTGAGTGAGGCCCCGCGGACCCAGACGCGGGGCTTCTCAATTTCTTGACCTGTTCGCATTTGTCCTCGCCACAGACTGTTGCGCTTGCTCTTAGCCGGGCTAAATCCTTACAGTGAGGGGTGTCGAATGCCTCAGTGTTTGTTGACGCGCAACCGAAATCTTCTATATCTGCTCATCTGCCTGGTAATTCAGGCTGCTTTGCTTTTCCCAGCTCTCGGACTGCTACCCACCTGGGGTGATGAGGCTGGAACAGTAAGGATCTCCACCCTTCCCCTGCAAAAAATCCCCCGTCTTGCCTTCAGAGAGTATCACCCGCCTTTGTACTATTACGTGGTCCATTTCTGGTTATTGCTTCCTTTACCCGGAACACCTGTGGAAAGGGTCCGCGCATTGTCGGTGCTGTTGACTTTGTTTTGCACAATGGCGGTTTACAGGCTCTGGTTGCAGCGGTGGGCCTGTCGCCCACGCATATGGTTCCTGGGGCTTTGGACGTTCTCCCCATTCCTCATTCTTTACTCACGTATGGCAAGGCCGTACTCATTACAAATGTTTGTGGGATGCATTGCTTTGTACCTGGGAATGCGCCTTGCGGGCCCAGATGTGTCCGTGAAAATTCTGATTGGTTATGCAGTCGTCACAGCATGCCTTCTATACACGCACTACGCTCCCGGGACAGCAGTAGCAGCCGGCGTCTCGTTCCTTTTGCTTGCTAAAGGAGTTCACCTCCGAAGATCGCAGTACTTCTGGAAGTTCGCGGGCGCCAATTTTCTGATCAGCCTTCTGTATCTGCCGTGGGTCGAAAGCTTTATCCGCAGCGTCGAGCGCACGGGAAACCTTTGGAAATATAATCCCTCGCGTTATTCTTTTCTGAACCATCCTATTAAGCTAAGCTATTGGTTCACCTCTTTTACCTTTGGGGAAACTCTTCCCGTTTGGGCCTTGCCGCTGGCGGTCTGTCTGACGCCACTCGTGGGATGGATTTTGTACCGCGCAGTACGTCAGCCCCCGGAATGGCTTGGGCTGGCGGCGGCAGTGACGGCAGTTGGTTATGCCGGCGTCTCTCAGTGGATGTCATTCGCATTCGTGCCAGCCCGGCTCATTGTCATTTATCCTTTTTACCTTATGCTGTTTGCCCGGGGGGTGACAGCAAGTAAGCGGTCCCAAACACTAATGCTTATCCTACTCCCGTGGCTGTCGGGAGGCTCGTTGCTGAGTTATTACCATAAGGAAAATTTTTTGAACAAGGCCTACGTCGTCCCGTACCGGGAAATCGCAGCAGTAATCGACCGCCAATCCAACGGCAGCGGAGGAATCCTTATCGCAGACTCTTTCAATGGTAGCGTCTGGCCCCTGCTCGAATATCTGCCCAGCAGCATCCACGTGCTCCGCATTGGGAAGCCGCGTCCTTTACCCTCAATATTAGAAATGGCGAAACCGGAAATTGCCGAAACCATCTGGGTTTTACGCAACACACACGACGTTTCGCCTAACAGGCTGATGACACAATTACAAGCGGCGCTCCGGAAAGGTCGGGCTGTAAAATCCTATTCTTTCGTGCCTTATTCGACGGTTGACCGGATCGCAATGCGGCTGCTCGGATGGGAGGAGCTTCCCCGGTATGCTCTGGAGCTGCTGGAGATGCGCAAGGTAGCTGGATCAGTAAAGTGAAAACCACAATACTTGCTCCACGAGCCCAGAAATGGCCCTTTTTCGATCATTGCGGCAGCGCCGGGATCACGGCCAGGGGGTCTGGACGCGCTTCGGTCGCAATTCGTAAAACCGGTTCCCAGTTGTTTAAAAGAAATTTCACCACCATGTTGTCTCCCTGAGCAGAAATGTATCCGAAACGCCTCTCCGGATCGATTGTCATGCCTTCCACGTTGGATCCGGCAGGCATCCGGTGAATAACACGGAGGGTGTCGGTATCCAACACTGCTAGCTCACCAGCGTCGATCAGGGAGACCAAAAGATATTTTCCATCCGGGAGCAGCAGCAGTCGAGTAGGACTTCCCGGAACCTCAACCTTCCCGATAACTCGGCCCTCCTTTGTCCCCACAACCACCACTGTGTTCCCCGTACGGGTAGCGGCAAACAATTTCCCTTCATCCTTTGAAAGGGCTAATCCCATAGGTTCACCTCCAACGAAAATATGCACAGGCGGCTGTTGTTTATCCAGGCGAATTGCGGTGACGGTTCCTGTACCGGTATTGCTCGTATAGGCTACCGTCTCGTTGCGCAGGACCACCGTCATGTGAGGTAGCCTTTGCCCCGTGATGCCGTAGCCTCGAATTATCCTTTGAGATGAAGGGTCCACAACAAGCAGAGAGGGGGGAAAATCAGTGGTCACATAAAGCCTTCCTGAAGCTCCTCTTTGGATCCCGTGAGGTCGGTGGAACTTACCAAGACTGATCTCCCCTGTCTTGGCCCGGGTCTTGAGGTCGATGATAGTGATGGTATTGGCTCCAGGAGCCGTCTCTGAGTAACGATCCACCCCGTAATTCGTTACATAAGCGATACGGTAATTCGGCGTAAGGACAAACTCGTGCGGCTTTGTGCCAGCGGGGATAAGGGAAAGGCGTTTGCCGGTTTCGGCATCGTATAAGCCCACCGAGTCGGCCTGCTTATGGGCGACCATGAGGACTTGGCCGGCGTTCAAAAAGCAACAGCAAAGAATGGCAATAGCCAGGATGCGGTTCATAGCACACTTTGTACGACAACGGAACAAGAAACACAAAGGCGGCCCGTGGGAAACCACGGGCCGCCTTCCCGCGTCGCTGGCGCTGGAGATCAGGATCGGTCAATCTTGAGATCGTTGGTGACTGAAAAGACTCCGGGGACAAGTCCCGCTTGCATTCCTGCGATGTTCTTATCCATCTGGCTGGACACGTAGCCTTCCAGTATGACGTTTCCGTTCTTCACAACGATCCGTATGGGCCCGTAAGGTCCCAGCGCATAGCGTGATAACACGCTGTTCCCATAAATGGCGCGAAATTCGGCCCGGCGGATCTGGTCGTCAAACACCGAGGCAGGAAGCGCCTCGATCCGGTTATCTACGGCCGTCACTCCCGGCACAGCTTTCACCGCCCTCGCCGCATCCACTTTAAGCCACGGTCGGCTCACGGCGCCTTCAAGAATGACCTTTGTGCCGTCCATATGGAATGTAACGTAGTCGAAAACGGTAAAGAACGGAAGCATGTTCAGTTGGTGACGTACTTTCTTCTCCAGTTGATTCCCCGGCACGCTCCCGCTGGTTGCCGTCGCCGCAAACACAGGCGCCGAGCAAAGCGTCACCAGCACCACCACCGTGCTCACCCATCCGTGTCGCCTCATTGCCGCCTCCTTTCACCTATTGAGATGTTGCAAGAGCAAAGGCGGTTGCCTAATAACTGGTTCTTTTACAAGAACTTTACTAATCCAATAGGCTGGCGGCCGGCTGTTGCTGAGTCAGACAGTGCAAAGTGCCAAAGCCGAGGACCAGATCGACAGCATGAATCCCGACAACGGGACGATCTTTGAAAAGCTCACTCAGGATCCCCAAGGCGACCCGGTCTTTGGGATCATTGAAAGTCGGAACAAGCACTGCCGCGTTACAAATATAAAAATTTGCGTAACTGGCAGGAAGGCGATAGCCGTTGAACATCAGCGGGGCGGGCATGGGGAGGGCCACTACCTCAGGTTTGAAACCGTCCTCCAGCCGGAAATCTTGAATCCGTTCCCAGTTTTCTGCCAGAGCACGGTAGTTTACGTCGTTCGGGTTGTTCTCCCTGATGAGCACAAGCGTCTTAGGGTTTACGAATCGACAAATATCATCCACATGTCCATGGGTGTCGTCACCCACCACACCTCCGCTGAGCCAGAAGATGTTTTTCACTCCGAGAAAACCCTTCAAGACTTCCTCCAACTCTTTGCGCCCGAGTCCAGGATTTCTTACCTGGGTTTTCGGATCCAAATAGCACTCTTCAGTTGTCAGCAAGCTACCTTGACCATTAACCTCGATGCCGCCACCTTCCAGAACGATGTCCCGACCGTTGTGTTTGGCTTCAAATAGCCGACAGGCAAGGCGTCTGGCAGCAATTTCCGGAACGCGGCGGTCCTTGCGCCAGTCAGGATACTTGGCCCAGGCATTGAAATGAAAGTGTACGATTGCAGTTTCCCCGGGACGCCTTACGAAAATGGGGCCACTGTCCCGCATCCAGCTACGGTTGGTCGCATGGATCACGAAATCGATCCGCGCTAGATCGGCCTCACCACGAGCCAAATAGCTTCGTGCCAGCCTCTCCTCCTGCTTGGACTGCACTAGCATCCGTATCATCTCTCCCGGAGAAATCTTGCGGATGATTTCCACGTATACCCAACGGATGGCGTTGAGCTTGCCAGGCCAGTCAGTTCGGTTGTGTGGCCAGGCGAGCCATGTACCTTCGTGCGGCTCCCATTCTGCCGGCATTGAAAATCCTAGCTGGGCTGGAAGCGGTTCGGGTGTACCGAAAATTTTTGCCATAATCGTATTTTCCACTATGGCCAAGACACAGAAAGCTCATCGCAGATACCGCGAAGACCTCTCGGAAATGCCCGACTGGCTAAAAAAGAAGAAATGCCCTAATCGGGACAAGTACCTTTCCGGGCCACGCATACTCCCGAAAAATATTACAGGCAAGGAAAGACTCACTGATCTGATGGACCGAACGTTCCTTGCTTATAATTCAGCCCGGCTGAGAGAAGGTTGTCATTTATTTGCCGAAAAGATGCTGGAGCCTGACGTAACGGTGGGGATGAGCCTGGCGGGTGCGCTCACGCCCGCAGGTCTTGGGGCGTCCGCGATCGTGCCTCTCATCAAAGCTGGATTTGTGGATTGGATCGTCTCCACGGGCGCTAATCTTTATCACGATCTCCATTTCGCACTGAACTATCCTTTGCGCGCAGGCACATTCCGTGCGGACGATGTCGAACTGCGCAACAATGACATCGTCCGCATCTACGACGTATTTATCGGTTACAGCGATTGTCTGATGGCCACCGACGCGATTTTGCAAAAAATACTCGTCCAACCAGAGTTTCAGAAAGAGATGGGCACTGCGGAATTGCATTACCTGCTTGGCAAGTACGCTGCAGAGTGGGAACGCAGGGCTGGGCTGAAGGACGTTTCTGTACTGGCAGCCGCTTACCGCGCCGGCGTGCCGTGTTACACCTCCTCGCCGGGCGACTCTACGATCGGAATGAACGTGGCGGGAGAGGAACTGCGCGGTAACAAGCTCCGGTTAAATCCCTCGATCGACGTCAACGAAACCACGGCCATTGTGCTGGCGGCCAAGCGAGCCGGTGGTAGGAGCGCCGTAGTGCTCTGGGGTGGGGGCAGCCCTAAGAATTTCATGCTCCAGACCGAGCCTCAGATTCAAGAGGTGCTTCGCATTAAGGAGTACGGGCAAGATTATTTCCTTCAGGTGACGGATGCGCGTGCGGATACAGGGGGGTTGAGCGGCGCCACACCAAGTGAGGCAGTCAGTTGGGGTAAGGTGGATCCCAGTTCATTGCCGGACGCCGTCGTGTGCTATACCGATACGACCATTGCCATGCCGCTTCTGACACATTACGCTTTGGCCAAGCACAAGCCGCGGAAGCTCAAGCGCCTCTACGACAAGCGCGAAGCCATGATGAAGCTTCTCATCAAAGAGTATTTCCTTCACAATAAAGTGAAGATGGTCGACGGCTCGAATCCGATTTTCTCGTAACTAGTAGCCATTCGGGCCGGGTCATTACCCGCCACCATGAATACGAAACGGCTTGAAAACATCGCCAGGGCGCACGGGACGCCACTGGTTGTGATCGACCATAACATCATTCGGCGGAACTACCTGACTTTCAAGAAACACCTTCCCAACGTGCAGGTCTACTATGCCGTGAAAGCTAACCCTGCACCAGAAATTATCCGTACGCTCTACCAGCTCGGCGCTAGCTTCGACGTGGCGTCCCTGCCAGAGTTTATGCTGGTTTATGAAAACATCCGAAACCTTCCCGTAGAAGAACAACAGAAATTCATCTGGGACAAAATTATTTATGCAAACCCCATCAAGCCCAAAGAGACCCTTCAGGTACTCGACCAGTATAAGCCGTTAGTCGTCTATGACAACCTTGCCGAGCTGAATAAGATCAAAAAACACGCGCCGCATGCAGGCCTGGCGCTGCGGTTGCGCGTGCCCAATACCGGTTCTATGGTGGAACTGTCGTCGAAGTTCGGCTGCGACCCGGGGCAAGCCGTAGACTTGATTGAGGAAGCATTCCGCGCTGGGATGGCGGTGGAAGCTCTCAGTTTCCACGTAGGCAGTCAATGCACAAATTTCCAGAACTTTGTCCAGGCTCTCAATATTTCATCCGCAGTGATGCGCGAGGCTAAACAACGTGGTCAGGAAATCAAAATTCTCGACATCGGCGGAGGATTTCCTGCTGCCTACAGCCGGCATGTCAAGCCGTTCAGTGTTCTGGCAAAGCTCATTAAAGCCGAGATAGTACGGCTGTTTCCGGATGACATCCAGATTCTCGCTGAACCCGGGCGCTTTCTTGTTGCTACAGCAGCGGTAGCTGTAGCCCGCGTCATAGGCAAGGCCGTCCGCGACGGCAAAACCTGTTATTACATCGACGACAGCGTTTATCATACTTTTTCCGGAACTATTTTTGACCACTGCCAGTACCGTCTGAAAGCTTTCAAAACAGGCAAGACCGAGCTATGCGCCGTGTTTGGCCAGACCTGCGACGGTCTGGATACGATATCGCAGTCTGAAGAGTTACCAGAGCTGGAGATTGAAGACTTGGTCTACGCGGAGAACATCGGGGCCTACAGCAGCGCTTCGGCCACGTGGTTCAACGGCTTTCCGCCCGCCAAACTGGTGCATGTGAACGAGTAACGGCGGGTAATCCTGCTTATCCTTTGGAATACCTCGCTGCCTGTGCAAACGCTCTGAGGGCATTGTCGCGATAAAACTTTTTCAGGATTCCATCCGGCAGCCCGAAGCCATGCAACGGCCAGTGGTAGTCGAAATTGAAATACAAGTCTCGCTCGTAAAAATGCTCGTCGCTTGATTCGACTATGCGGAAGGTGGTGCTGAACATGCGCTGCGTGTATGGCATGTCTGTTCCGTAAAGCACCCGGTCCGGATACTTGTGGAAAAACTGATTGACAAATCTAGGGATCGGCGCCGTTTCGGCAAAGCGGGCGGAAATGTCGGCGTACAAGTTGGGATGGCGATCGAACATCTGACTCAGGCGAGTCAAATCATAATCCAGGTTGGCGAGGTGACAAGCGATGAAAACCGTTCTTCGGTGCTTTGTCAGAGTACGCTCAAAGCTTTCGAGCAAGCCGTTGTGCCCGAGGATGCCTGGCGCTTTGTCGTCGATGCGCCAAGTGTAACAATTCATGAGCCCATCGTTGGTATTATCCATAGGCTCATACGCCCAGATGGGATCGGACATGTGTATGTTGATCGGCATGCCCAGTTCCCCGCACCTTTCCCATAGAACGTCCATGCGCGGATCATCGGGGTGCGGCCCTGGCGTCCTCGGTATACTTGTCTGCCCGCCTCCGACGGCGCCCTGCCCTGCTCTAGCGCCGCGAGGAGCGGGGGCTCTGTAACCCCAGCCTTTGTCAATGATTTCTCCTACCCCTTTGGCACCCAGCCTGTGGCATTCCTCGAGCGCCTTAACCGCTTTAGCCCCGAAGTCCGGCTGGTCGATGCTCGTAAAATCAAAGCCGCACCAGAGCTCAAAACGGCCAGGGTACTTAGCGTAGATCTCACGGACCTGGGAAAATCTTTCGCCCGTGCTTGCACCGGTAAAAATCACCGTTCTTTCCACACCAGCAGCATCCATGACCTTGACCCACTCCCCGAGCTGTTCGATGGGGCGGGGTCCATGAGAATGGACATCGATGATGGGGTATTTCGCCTTTTTGATTTCAGACTTCGGAACCTTGTAAATAGACTTGGGCCGATAGTCCTTGAGCAAGATCTGTGGTGGCAGCACTTTCTGTTCACTCGGTTGAGCCACCTCGGGAGCCAGTCTGGCGGCAGCCAGTTTCCCGCTCATGGCAAAGCCAGAGCCAGAGAGCGTCATCCATTTCCTACGATTGATAAGGAGGGCCTTCATCGTTGTTCTCTCCAACAAGTCACTGTTCATAACCCACGCTGCGACACCAGCGGCATACAGACTGGAGCCGGATAGGGTCGGGGACATTATACAACCAGCTCGTAATGACTGCCGGAATCCTTTGGCGTCATTAGTTCAGCAAGGTATAACGACGCGTAATTTTATCTAGAACCACCGCAACAACGCTGCGGGGGAGCTGGTGAGTCAGACTGCTCGAAACGCGAGCGGTAGGCCCAAAGACCTATGGCTGGGTTGGAGATAAAGAAAATATCCTCGTTGCCGACCCGGTTATAACCGTCGGTGAGCTTGTCCGGGTTGTAGCGTTTCATTATCTCAGTCAGCGAAGCGTACCGAAAATTCACA